>MDSZ01226769.1_pt1 | contig 22804 bp, 30 predicted proteins | sample 811201 | NCBI WGS metagenome assembly MDSZ01 (sample SAMN05326647, study PRJNA326480) | marine metagenome | isolation source: seawater | place: Indian Ocean: North | collected 2010 | reverse complement strand
GTTTAAGTTGATTGTCACTCCAAATATTACCTACATTTAAAAAGTAACAATTATAACAAAGGAATTCTAAATTATCTCGTTTCCAGTTTTTCTTATTATTATCTTTGAAATTAAGTACAAGCGGTACTTTAAAATCTACTACTCGTCTTTCATTAAAACCACAACTATTACAACATTCTTCTAAATAACCTTCTTGTATTAATCGTGATTTAAGTATGTCAACGGTATAATGTGATACATCTACTCTTCCTTCAAGTACATCTTCGAGTGGGGCTTTAAGATTTTTCTTTGATTTACCATAACCACCTAAATGTTTTTTAATACCCTTACCTTGACGATTTAAGTGTTTATCAAACAGTGTTTTACCCGTTTCATTATCATTAAATGTAAGTGCATAACGTTTATAAACATTATATGATACACCTAAATAACGAGCTGCGGCTCTATTACTTTTAGTATGCTTTTGAGCTCTTAAAACGTCGTCCTTTGTAAGGATTATCTTGTTCATTTCAATGTTTGAAGTAAATCCCAAAGTTCTGTTGGTGTATCAGTTGGGATTATTTCTTGGGTTTCTTGGTTTTCTATTTGGAGAGGTTCTTCTCCACTATTCCACTTTTCATATAGCCACCATTCTATAACTTGGGTTTGGTGTTTATTAAAATTTAATTTAATTAAGGCTTCAATGGCTTGTACAAATGGTTCTTCAAAATTAACAAAATCTACTTGAAAATCTTGTTTGAGCATTAATGCTCTATCATTAGCATATTTGTAATTATCTATAAAACGACAAAATGTTTCTTTTTTAATTAAACCTTTTACTGGACGTTCTTTAGTTACCTTACCTTTAATTTTTAGGATATCATTTAAATCCTTTTTTATTTGGTCATTTGCCATTTGTGGGTTGTTCATAAACTGAGAATAATTCTACTAATTGATCGGGTCTTAATTGTTTAATGGCAGCAAACATGTGAATTGCTTCGCTAAGGGATTCTGCTACACATTTATTTACTCTTTCTCCTCTCACTCCAGACAATGTTGTTTTGGTTTCGAGGATATAAGTTGATTTACTCATTATATCTGATTTATAAGGTTTAATGTGCGTGAGCACAATTCATATTCTTCGTGTTGTTCGTAATAATCTAAAACAGTTTCAAGGTTAGTTTTAAATGAATCTCTCAATATTTCAACATCTTTAATGCTTTTACCATCTTCTACTCTAGCCATTACAAATTTATCTTTATTCTTGCTAAGGCTTTGTTCAACACCTTCAATAATACTTCTGTAGAGTATTTTTTGGTATTGGGCTTTACGACCTGCGTCTTGATAAAAATCAGCAGGGATTGTTGGGATGTTTCTTCTCTTTCTCATCTTTATTAAATATATAAAGGAAAGCTCGTGAAACCAAGATTCTAATTTATTCCCCTTTAAGAGCTTTCGTAATTAAGTTTTTAAACTGATTTATAGGAATATAGTACCCTAACACGTTAGGATTATCAGTTGCTTGTCTTATGTCAGGATCAATATTAACTTGTAAGTCATATTTAGCTAATTTTTGGTTCATAGCTTGTTGAATCCTTTCGTTAACATCAATTTTTTCATCAGGATCAACTAATATAGTATCACCTTTGGGTATAAGTTGAATTTTAATTCCCTTTTTAGTTGGGTTTCTATTTACATCTACTTTAATAGTAAAAGTATTATCTCCAGTAGATAATTCGGCTTCAGTTATGTAGTCGTACATAGTTTCTAAAACCATATCATGTAATTCAATCTTTTTCATTGTTGCTGTTTATTATAAATATGAAGCAAGGTAGTTTTCCAATTCAATTTTTGGTTCCCACCCTAAAAGTGATTTAGCAGATGTATCTGTATTTAAGGTATCTCGTGCTTCACCTGGTTTAGCTGGTTTGTAAGTAGGGTTAATATTTAACATTTTAGCTACTTCATTAACTGAGTGGTTTTTACCTCTACCTAATTCAAAAATAAACCTATATGCTTGTTGTTTTTGGATTCTTATTAAAGCATCTACTATATCGTCAACATGGGTAAAATCACGACGTTGTTCACCATCACCATATATCTCACATTCGATTCCTTTTTCTATATTATTTAACCACCTACCAATTAATGTAGTATAACCACCTTCAGTTAATTGATATGGACCATAAACATTATAAAAACGGACAATTGTAGATTTTAGATTAAAATGCTCCCAATATAGTTTAATTATTTCTTCACCTATATCTTTACTAAAAGTATATGGATTCTTATATTTTCCACTATGGTGAGATGATGAACCCGCATATATTAAAGGTACATTATTTTTAGCACAATAATCTACTATATTTAAAGTGCCATTTGCATTAGTAGTAAAATAATTTTTAGGATCCTCAAATGATGGTTGTATACGAGCTATAGCAGCCATATGAAATATAACATCAGGACGTTTACTATAAACCCAGTTATAATCATAAGTGTGTCTTATATCATATTTAAGATATTTAACTCCTTCAATGTGGTTTTCTTTTTTACCTGTAGTGTAGTTATCTATAGATGTTACTTCATGCCCTAGTTCTAATAATTTTTTGCATAAATTGGTTCCAATAAAGCCTGCTCCTCCTGTTACTATTATTTGCATTTGATTAGTGTATTTTCGTATGTTGTAAGATCGTTAATAGTGATTTTCATATTTCCATATTCAAATTCACCGGCTTCCCCTCCTTCTTCTAATACCTCAGGCAAAATTTGAATCATTTCATAATCTTGTTGGGTAAACTTAAACCCATCAATTTCTACTATAACTCCATGATCAAAATCATATAAATCAGGATTATTAGATTTTACACGATCATTCATGTTATATGTAGTATAATTATCCTCTCTATCCATATAGTAACTATATTGAACCCAATGACCATCACCATAATAAACATTACACCATGGTTCAAGGGCGTTTAATAATTTAAGATTATTATTAGTAACCTTAAAGGCTATATCATATTTAGGTGTAATTATAGGTTTCATTAGGGGGTCATGCTTAACAGGAGTTCCCCATTTACGAATAAAATTACGCATATTTGCGCTTGTAGTTTGTAGCCATTCATCACTATTTTTCCCTGCAGCCCCACCAGCGTGTTTATTAAATCTACTACCCCTACTTGTAAAGTGATAAACTAAACCTTCCCAAGTTTGCAATACTTCATAACCATTCAAAACAAAACGATTGAATAAATCACTGTCTTCCTTAGATTGTGGGGCAAATAGCTCATCATGCCCACCTACTGCTAGAAAATCTTCTTTATACATACACCAGGGTGCGAATATACCTTCAGTAACGTTTTTATCATGTTTAGGTTTATATTCGTTTAGCACCCATTTATTAAATTCGTTTATATCAAAATCTTCTACCTCAATACCAAAATCAACTAACATCTTTTCGGGTCCATCAGGGTGGAGAGGAGGTTCAACACGAGTAGCACTAATAACTTTTCCCTTTTCTAAATGTTTTAATATATGTTTATCTAAATTAGGAGCAGCCACCATATCAGCATGGAACGCCATAATTATTTCCGTTCGGGCCATTTCAATGCCTTTATCAAACATTCCTACAATTCCTATACGATCAGGCCCCTCGTTATGATAAGTAATTAAATCCGGGTCGTTTAAGGATTTAATCCATTCTTGGGTGCCATCTGTACTAGCATCATTTAATACTAATATCTCATGTTGGGTGTCTAAGTTACGAATAGATTTATAAGCTAATTGTAGGAATTCTAGATTATTCCTACTAGGTATTACAAATGTGATTTTATCGTTTCCCATTTTTCTAAAAATTTGTTTTCTTTATATAGTGAGTTATATAATTCTTTAGATTTATTACTTACTGAAGTATAAAACTCTTTATCTTGTATTAATTTATTTGCTATATTCCTAGCACTTATTATATCTCCTCTATTAACACTTAAATCTGGAAATAAATCTTTTTGGGTATTAATATCATTATAACCAATACATGGTACCCCTAAATAAGCACAGTTTAAAGGAAATTGACCAGCAGATGCTTGATATGTTTGTACCCCATATTTGCATTTAGATAACTCAAACATAAAATCTGACCAATTCATCCATGGAAGATAGTTTACACCATTTTGTTCTTCTCCAGGTTTAAATTTTCCACTTTTAAATCCTACTAAAGGATTATTAAATTCTTGACCTATTACCCATGAATCAAAACCCCTATATGTTGTATGCCAATTACCAGCTACAAATGTTTTATCTTCCTTTACATCACATACTTTTAAAGTATCTTCAATCATTAAAGTAGGGAATACAAATGCAGGATTATTAGTTATACCCTCAAAATAGGGAACGTCTATATCATTATGACATAAAATACCATCAGCTTCAACTAATTGGTTATAATACCACACCATAGTACTAAATGATTCTTCTTGCCAGTCCCAGTGGGTACTTTCTTGCATTATTAATACCTTTGTACAGAAGGATTTAATATGCTCTATTAGAGAATAATTATTATTAGCAAGGTGTTCTCTATTTTTTTCTTTAGGTACAATAACTATCCCTATGTCATATTTAGTTTTTACTTCTTCTAAATTAAAAACACAGTGATGAGTTGCATCTAAAGCACATATCCATGCTTGATCAGTCCTCATATTAGGATTATTTCGTGGGATTTTTCCTGTGTATCCCCCTTCACTAAAAAATGCTACACTCATGTGTTTTGTATTATAGAATAAGGATTATTTAAGGTTGGCTTATGGTAGCTAACTTTACAATTAAATATAGATTCATCTAAATATGATTTACCCCCTAAACCACTTATATATTCGGTAGCATTAACGTTGTAACATATATCAGCTAATCTTTGGGATCCTTTAGTAGAAATACTAAACATACTACTAAATAATATAGGGGTATTAATATTGAGTTTATTAGCACCCCACCTAATAGAGGCCATGTTAATGTCAATAAGTTTTTTATAAGAAAAGATATGTTCTAGATCTAAACCAAAATTTTGTTTTATTTTTTTAGGGTTTTTTATTCTCCAGGGCCCATCTACAGTTAAAACATCTTTTATAAGTTTTTTATTAGGATTTTTTTCTAGTTGTACTGTAAAAAATTCTTCTACCTTGTTCTTATTAAGAAATCTATTTCTGTTTTGCCAATTATTTTTTGTATATTGAACATCATCTAAAATAATAAATAAATCTACTGATTTCATTTTATCAAAAAAACCCATGTAAGGGAAATGTTCTGGTTGGTGAATTGCTACTTTCATGTGTCAAATATTGAAATCCAATCAATTTTATTACTGTATGAATCTACCATAGGGCATCCAAATTTTCCATATATTTCATGTAAAGGGGTATATGGTTTTCTTTTTGGGTTATTAGTAAAATACATACCTCTTAACCAGCTATTAGGAATATCTTTACCTATTAAATCCACACCTGCATTTATTAATTCTTCTGCTTTAGATTTTCTGTTTTGATATTTTGTCTTAATATCCCATTTAAAATCACGGGGATTTAAAGATAAAATATCGTCTGAAAAGACGTAACCGCCTCCTTTACTGTCTAGCCATTTACTTTTATTAGTAGAACTAACTACTATATCAGCATTCTCACCTAAACCTGGTACTCCATGACATTGGCTTAGATCTTCTATAATTTTAATATCTAAGTCTTTAAAAGGTAAAATTGGGGTTTGAATCCCAAACATATGAGGTATTATAATAGTATCTGCTAAACTAGAACGTTTAATGGCTTGCCAAGGGTCTATTTGAAGAGATTGATTGCAATCTACTATAATAGGATTACAATTAGTATTCAAAATAGCTGTTAAAACATCTTCACACGTATATGTAGGGATTATTACATTTTTTGAATTACAGTATTTTAAAGCTATTTCTAATGCTTCTGTTCCTGTTTTAGTACCGTATGTGTATTTTTTATACATCTACTAATTTTAGTATATTAAATGCTTCCGCGTATTTTAACCCACATTGGTTGCCTCTAAATTTAGCTAATGTTTTTACATTATCTAACATATCAAAACCATGAGATTCAAACTTAGTTATTTGACTTTTATGGGCATTACATCCTTTTATCTTAAAATCAATATTATTAGTGATATCTACATAATAATTGGCTACAGGATAAGTAGCAGTTATACGCGGTAAGGGAACTTGTTCATAGCATAATACATTTTTAACTAAACGTGAAGCCGCCATAGTAGCGCTTAAAGTATTAAGGTGATCTTGGTGAGTATCGCCTGCCCAATGAGTATAAACCCAGTTAATATTAAGAGCCTTTATTATATTTTCTAAAAATCTAACTGAATTAGAGTCAAAAGGTACTTGGGTATCTTGAAATGGTCCAAATATAACTTCAACGTCTAAAAGCTCTGCAGCGGCTTTAGCTTCTTTTTTACTAATAGATGAGTCGCGTGTTACCTCACCTGTATGGGCATCTTTAACGTCACTTTGGGTCATGACTACTAGAGTTACATTATCCCCGTTATCTTTATGTTTTTTTAGTGTACCAAAACACCCAAATTCTATATCATCTGGATGGGCACCTATTGCTAATACATTTTTTTTCATAGTATATCTTATATTACTGCTACTCCCCTTTTTTGTACTACTTGGGTGGCACACTCATTTGCAAATTTTAAAGAAGTAACAATGTTTTTAGTCTTTAGGTATTCACTTACTAATCCAGATAAAAATGTATCACCTGCTCCTGAAACATCTTTAACCGATACGGGTGGTACTGGGTATATTTTACCCATATACTCACACCCCTCTTTACCACGGGTTACTATAAGTTTATCTTGTATTTGTGGATAGTTAGGTAATAATTCAAAGTTTTTTCTATGCTCAAATTCATTTATTTTTATAAATGAAATATCATTACACCAACTACCTAATTGTTTTTTAGTATCCATGAACACTAAAGGATGGCATTGAGCAATATATTTAATATCCCCTTCTGTAAGGAAACCTTTACAATAGTCACTTATTATTACAGCATCATACTTTTTCCATTGTATAGCTATATGTGTAGGGTCTATTTGTTTACAAATGTCATTTTCATCAATCCTAACTACCATTTGTCCTGATCGATTGTCAACATAACGGGTTTTAGTGATTGTTTCGGGGTTTGTGATTAAGTCGACTTCTAGGTTAAGTGATTTTAGGTTTTCAACTACATTATAAGCCATTCCCGGGTTAGATGTTTCTCTAATAGGATTCATTACCGGTACAGGGGCCTCAGGACATACTCTTTCTATGTTGCAATAAATAAATTTATCGGTACAACTATCTCCTATAACTAATACATTCATTACCAACTAACTTCCCAATCTTTAAATTCTGCTGCTATACAATCGATTTTATAATCTTTTCTACCTCCAGATTGTTCTTGGATTTTATTCTTAGCAGTATTTCTAATACCATTTAAACCATGTGTAAGTCCTAAATTACCATCTCCTGTTCCTGCTCTGTATTTGGTTTCGTTATGCCAAATATGGAGATTCATTTGGGATAATACTACAATTGCCCTAACATCTTCGCCTGTTAATCTAATATTTTCATCGTTTAAAATAAGTTCAATATCATGGGTAATTTCTTTTATTTCTTGGGCGTACTCTGATTTATGATCAGTAATAAACACTTCTTTGAGTTGAACTATAGATAACCTATCTACTAATTCAGCTAGCGTTGGGAGATATTTTCTTTCTTTCATCTTCTAGATTTTTTAAAGTGTAAAAACTATTTTGGTAGGGGCCTAATGTATGCATATTGCTTTCACTCATTTTATGAACAATTTGCCATAGTTTATTAGAGTTTCTTTTAGCTTTACTGGATTCTAAGTGAGATTCACCTTCGACATACTCTCTTTTAAGAGGATGATTCCTATTATGAACTTTTAAAATATTTTTAATAGTAAACTGTCTATAAGCTTTACCCATTATGATCTTAGCCATATTTTGAAATGCAGTATCTTCACCACAAGCCCAAGCTGCATGTGGGATATTTACCCCTGACTGGATTAAATCACTAGATATAACTAACCCACTACCATCAAAACGAGGTGTATCTATTAAACCTAAATCTAATTCTGTTGCTTTAGTGTTTATTTGGTTCATTTCTTCTATGTCCATAGTATACCAGATGCTAGAAGGGTCGTTTTTCCATTTTTCAGGCTCATGCATTTCATGGTAGCTATTATCCATAAAATCATTATGTACAATACTGTCCCAAGATCTATCCCACATCCTTCTTACACCAAAAGTTAGACAATATCTATTTATATTATTTTGTGTAGCATATTGGGAAACTAATTCTATAGAACTAAAAGTTTCTCTAGGTAAAAGACAATCTGTTTCTCCCCAAATTATATAATCATTATACTCACAATAGTTGTAATTTAAGTCCCTTCTATAAGATCCTATAGTATAGGGTTTAATATTATTTTCGTATATTTTATCAATTACATTAACACCTAACTTACGAAGCCTGTTAACTTCTACGTAATACTTATCTCTAATAAATTCCCAAGTATATTTAGAATCTAATTTTTCAAAATATTCTGAACAATTAAGGAACATTTCTATTGTAATATTTTCGGGGTTTTCGACAGTTTCAATAGCCTGTATTAACGCATCCGTTTGAGATTTTAACATCTCAATTTCATAAAACATGATATGTGTTCCTATACAATATGTGTTTTTTAAATTTATCATAGTATATAACCAGTATGTTTATCCAATTTTTTACAAGGTTTATTTAGTATTTCAGATACTTTAACCATCATTTGTAATTCAGCTTTTCTGTTAATGTCATCAAATATTATAGGTACATTAGTATTGAATAAATCTAGGTGTTTTAAAAATCCACCTCTACCAATTGCCCCGTTAGGTCCATCTACTAATATAAGATCATAAGATAAAGATTCCAACTTAGGACCTAAAATTTTGTAATCATACCATCCACTCTGGCGGGGGGTGCCTTCACCAGGTAAATCAGGGGGTAAATAAGGATCTTCATCAACGAAAAGACCTTGAGTTTTAATCCCCCCATTAGTATACTTTCTAATAGGAACTTCTATATAGGTTGAATTATATTTTCCAACCCATGGTTTTTCATTTTCAACAGAAATCATGTTGTAATGTTTACTCAAAGCATCAGTACCATGCCCACTTCCCATCTCTAGTATAGTTTTACCTTCAGGGAGTATTTCTCTTATTAAATTATAACAGGACTCTTGAATAGCCCATCCTCCAAATTTATTCATTATTTTTATATAAGTATTTATAAGTTTTTTCCATCCAATATTCGGGTGATGGTGGAGTACCCGCATTATAATGATTTATATACCCGTATCTAGTGTGTAACATATTCTCATTTAATACTTCAAATCTCATCATGTCTTGCATATTCCACTCATATCCTAGTATTTTATAGTCTAAAGGAATATTTTTATTCACAAAGAAATTAAATACAGGTTGATCATTACCTACACAAAATCTATCTTGCATTTGAATTAAATCAGATCTAGTATCATTATAAAAGTTTTGTATTTCTTTAAATAAAGGTTTATGTTTTTTATTAAAAACCATTACCCCAGAATTAAAATAATTATAGTAAGGAAATTTAAAGCCATTAAAAATATATTTACTATAATTTTCTATGCTTCTATTCACCCAATCCATACACCCATAGTTTCTTACTGCACAAAACTTGTAATCTGTAAGTTCAAAAATATTGGGGGCGTCGGGGGTGACTATAGTATCATAATCAACATAAAGGACCTGATCATATTCTATATCATTAGCTTCTAGTATATCAAGAATGTACATTTTAAACCAGTTTGGCTTCATATACTCAATATCAAGTATAGGTTGATCTAAAACAAATATTTCAGCATTATACTTAGAAGCATATTGTTTCCAACTTTCAATAGACCATTGGAAAACTCCATGCATAGTATTTCCCCCACCCTGGAATTTTTTGTCATGGGTAATGTTTATAAGAAATATTATATTTTTTTTATTCATAATTATTTTTTATTAAATCCCATGTTTGTTTCATTAAGGGGGTTCTTTGTCTTCTATCAAACCCACTGTATTTCCAAAGATAGCCATACTTTATGAAGTAAGGTGTGGTATCCTCATTTAATTGCCAGTTATGTTTAAACCAATTAAATCTATTCATATGGTTTAAATTATATGAATTAGGTAATTCAAAACCAAAATCTACTTGGTTTTGTTGTAATAGATAATTGTATACAGGTTGGTCGGTTCCTTTACTAACGGTTTTTTGTAATTCTAAAATTTTATTAAGGTTTTTATTGTAATAATTTTTTAGATAGGATAAAAACTCTAAATGATTTTTAGTAAAGATTTGAAATCCACAGTCTATATACCTTTTTAAATCAAAATTTACTTGGGGAAATAATTCTTGATAACCTTTTATACTCTCATCTATCCAATTAACATTTTCTAAAGCCTGAAATACACTTAATTTATTTGTAGTAAGGTTAAAAAAATTAGGAGAATCCCACTTTATCATATAACTAGCATCTACTACTGCTACTTTATCCCAATTAAATTCGGATAATTGATTTTCTAAATCAAACCATCTTTGCCATGTAACTTTATGAGTACCTGTATCTTCTAAAGAGGGAGTATTGTATTCATAAAATACTATGTTATTTTTTTCACACCAATACTTCCAGGTGAGTTTAGAGTATTCAAAGTAATCAAAATTGCCATGTTTTTCTAAAAGTAGAGGATCTTGGCTTTTAACCCCTACCCAAAATACTACATTCATTATGAGTTTTCTTTAGTAAAACATGCCCATACTACTTTTCTAAAAGCATCATAGTATTGAGGACACTTACTTAAATTATGTTCATTTACCTTTTCAATAATATCAGAATCTTGTATTTCGTGCCAATTCCAAATTTTACCAGAAATATGTTTAGAAAAATAATCTTTATCAGAGGCATAATCATGTGCCATTATATAACTTCCGGGCTGAATGTATTCAGAGTACAAGTTAAATTCTCTTACCTTATCTCCCCCATCACATAATAATAAACATTTATTATTTTTTAATATAGCTGATAATTCGCTTACAGATTCTTCAGTAAATATATCTTGGTTCTTAAATAAGTGTTTTGAGTTTTCCCAAGTTTCAGGTTGGGCTTGTTTGAGGCTATTTATTCTATGGGCCCACTTTCCATTTTTGAAGTCTAAATAATCATATGTTATAAAATTAAAATTATGTTTTAAACTTTGTTCATATAAAAATAGAGATAAACCACCATAAGATGTTCCTATCTCTAGGACATAGTCAAAAGTGTTTTCATCAAAAAAAGTTTCAAATGCTTCATGAACATTTGTTGCTTGTTGGGTTGGTACCCCTTTATATTTAAAATCTCGATTTGCCATATTATTAATTTTATTTAATTATTTTTAGTTCTTGTATTAAGTTAAAGCCCCAACCTTCTAAAGAAATTTTATTAAAAGGTGGGGTTAAATGTTTTTGTTCGTTGTAGAAAGATAAAACTCTATCTCTGCCTTGTTTTTTTATATTATAATTTTCTTCTAAAGAACGATGGGCACTAGGAAATACTTTATGCATTCTATTAAAATAAAATCTAGGTTCCGTAAAACGGAATCCTTGTATATCCACACTATACTCAGATATTAGTTGATCATCGTTTTTACATCCAAATTGGGTAAACTTCCCACTATTTTTTTCAAAAGGGTGAGCTTCCGGGGGGAGGTTTAAATTAGTTTTTTCTAAAAATTTTCTAAGCTTACTAGAAATTATAATATCTAAATCACCATTATTTTTTATCCTTTCGGGTACACCCATTAAAGACAATATAGCACTATTAGATATAGAATACTCACTTCGGGGTATTCCTAAATTATCTAATATATTAATATAGTTAATATTATTAAGGGGTGATTCACCGTGAAAATTTCTTTTATTTACATAAAAAGGAATATATGGTTTACCATTAATTAATCTACCTATCATAGAACACGCTCTGTGATAACCGTGTTTTATTAAATCTGTAAAAAATGGAACTGGGGTATTTTTTAGAAATTGAGCTATTTCATCATCAGACATTAAAGGTAAACTATTATAATATTCCTCTGTCATATTTTCCCACCCTAATTCATGGTGGTCCCCCACATTATGTCTAAATTCAGCTAACATACAATTAAAATACTGCCAATTTTTAGGAGTTAAAGTTGATTTAACCTTTACAATGTTGTCGGGTTTTTTAAAAAAGTTAACTACATCTTTTACTGTTTTAAGAGTATAGTCTTGGAGGATTATTTCTTTTCCTCCCTTTCCTTGTTGGAGTGGTAATTGTAAAAATTCTTCTTCGGAAAGGGGGGTATGTAGAATAGATTCAATATAATGTTTATAGGGTTCATATTCTACAAACTTACCAGGAATTTGAAGGGTTTGGTGTTCTTTAGATTTAGATTCATAATAATCTAAGTGATATATACCTTCCAAGTCTATTAAAGTAAGTTGTCCATTATATTTTTTGATATGTTGGGGACAAAAATCATATGCAAAATACTGTGTTTCATATGTTTTTTCTTTTATAATTGAATAAAAATTACTATCAATAGTATCATAATCCTCACATTCATGCATAATATACCCCCTACATGTCCCTTCCCAAAATATAAGGCCATAAAGAGCAGGACATGTAGTTTTATCATAAAAGTTAGATAATACCCCCGATAATATGTTGTTTTTTCTTATATAAGTTTCGTTCCATAGTTTATAATATAAGTTAGTTTTGGGGTCTTTAAACACCCACCTACTATGATCCTGGCTTTTATAAGATGATATTTTTTCTCTAATTAGTTCAAAAGAACTAATATCTATTGTATTTAATGAAATATATTTTATATCCATATCCATCATTTTAGAGCTTTAAATTCATACCCCTCTAAATTAAAACTAATAAAGGGGTTTAAAGAAACTATATTACAATTATACCTTTCTTTTAATAACTGGCGGGTTAACATTGATTGCCCCTCATATTTTGATATAGCATTTTTTAACCCATCAGGCCAATATTCTAATGGATGTTTATTACCAGGTCTATATTTACTATAATATAAATCTCCATCAATAGTTCCACAATCATGGCCACATAAAATAATATTTTTGGCCCCCATATAAGCAGCTACATGCATTGCTGATGTTATGGTAGATCTAGAGACTATAATTTCATCTTCTTTTAAATTCAAGATTTCTTCATGAAAATGATTTATTTTAGGGTTGTGATCAAAAAAATACGAATTAGAATGGGTAGGATTATTAAGTCGAGATCCAGATTTACCCTCATGATACTTTGAGTATATTAAAGGTATATTTTTTTCTGATGAATATTTTATAGCTTCTGAAAATTTAGGTTTATGGCAATCTTTCATTACTACATAACTACAATCAAAATGTTTAACCATATCATTTATAGTTATACAGATTTTTTCGTTAAAGAAATCCTTAGAGATATAATCCATAGAAGATCCTGCAGATATAATCCAAATATCTTTTCCTAAGTGTTTATTTTTTAGTTCTAAGAGGTTTTTAGACATTATATTCTTTTTTAAATAAAAATTCAGCAAATTCAAAATCTAATTCTGTGTCTATATCAATAGATTCTTTATCAGAAATAGGATAAAAATAAGGATTATCACAAATAAAATTCCTCGACTTAAGCATTGCTTCTCTATTAGCTATAATAACCCCAAAAGTAGGAGCAAAATAATTAGGTAAATCCTGTGAATTAGGAGCATAATCTAACTTATAATTAATAGGATTATTTTTATGCCAAATATATTCAACTATTTTTTTAGTAGACATTAAACTATTACAGTTAACATTATTAAAGATATCTATAGCTTCTATATAGGTTTCTAATTTAATAAGGGGTGCTGTAACTTGGGTTATTAAGATGTTTTCTGAGTTGGTTACTTTAGCTAAATATTCATGATATTCACTATTAGTGCATTCAGAACTAGCATAATATGGATCTCTTTTATGGTAAGAAATGTTGTTTTCTTTAGCTAATTCTATAGCATGATCACTATCGGTATTTATAATGATTTCGTCAACAGGTAATTGTTTGATAAGTTCAATTTTATGTTCTAAAAGTGATTTACCTGCAAAAAGTTTGAAGTTTTTATTCTTAACTCTTTGAGAACCTTGTCTAACTGGTATAACAGCAGTGAGTTTATTCATTGTTAATATTATTTATAAATTCGTTAATTCCTTTATCTAAATCATATTTTGGTGACCACCCTAGATGTTTTAATTTATCAACATTACTATTAATATACACTTGATCCCCTACATATCCCTCAATCTCATTTATGTTTAAAGATTTATTCAATGCTCTCCCTATTTTATTAATAATAATCTCAGGGGTTAAAAATTCAGGATTTGAAACATTATAAACTTCATTATCAGTAGAACTCTTTAAACCTAATAATAAAGCATCTATAACATCATCTACATGAATTAATTCTCTAACTCTATCCTTGTTACCTGTGATAGAAATAGTATTAGAATTTAGGGCTTGGTCTAAATAAATACTGAGAATGCCCTGATGTTTATTATTTAAATCTTGACCAGAACCATAAGTAGCAAATAGCCTAAATATACTATAGGGAATATGGTAATGTTCTTTAGTTAGTTTAGTATATAATTCTCCAGTGTATTTACTAACTCCATAATATGAAATAGGTTGTATAGGGAAATTTTCGTTTACTTTAAAACCATCTCCATATACAGCCATTGAACTAGCATATATGAATTTTTTAGGTTTTAACTTTTCAGCTAACTTTACCATATTTAATGTTCCTAGACAGTTCCATGTACCATCCGTATGAGGGTCTTTTAGGCTATAATAACCGCCGGATTGAGCAGCCAAATGAAATATATAATCAACTTCTTGATGGGGAAAATTATCTACAAAATTAGTATCACTGATATCTAAAACTAGCCCTTCATTAGGGGATTTGTCTAAAGATATTACATTATAATTTAAAGTTTTTAGTTTTGCTATTAACTTTTTAGCTATAAAACCAGCTCCACCTGTTACTAATATATTCATTAGTTTCTTAATTTTAAGTTTGATACTCGTTTTATATCTTTTTTAAATAGAGATTGTAATTGAGTAGTTTTAAGGTTTAACCAATCTATTTCAAACCTTATCATTTGTGTTAGATTATCGGAATAATTTTTTAAAAAATCTTTAGTTAATTTAACTTTAACATTTCTAGTTTCCACATAGTCTAATAATTTTTTATCATATAACCTTTTAATAAAATCTAAACTATTAACATTTAAGTTACCCCCCATTAAAGTAGTTAATCCTTTCTTTTTAGCCAAAGTAAAGATTTTTTCAGCCATAGAATAAACTTCATCAGAATCTACTTTATCTTTAGTATACCCAAATGATTGGACAAAATCTGACCTGCCTAATACTATACCTGATAAATGTTTAATATCAGGAGAATTTAAAATATCTTCTATATTTAAATAAGCTTGTTTGCTTTCAATGTTAATATATAATTTCTTAAACTCAAACGAATTATTATATACTGAAGAAATAAATTTATGTAAGGCATAGGGTGATTCAATCATGGGGGCTACACAACCTTCACATTCTATATTATGGGCTATTCTTATATCAGAAATAGCTTCAGCTCCTCCTATTTTCATAGTTAAAGGAATATTATTTAAATGACTTAAACAAGCTATTTTGACACATTGATCTGGGGTTAGACCTTCATCCTCAAGGGAGATTTTTACCCCATATTCTATATCTTTAATTTTATTAAACATCATTTAAAGTTTCCAAAACATTTTCCCAGTTATCAAAATAAATAGCCTTATCATCTATATAAAACTTAGCATTAGGTTTAGTAAACGTAATATCTTTTACATAGGGGGTAAAACCATATTTATCTAACCACTCCCAGATAAGTTCAATTCCTGTTTTATTATTAATTAAGGGACGGTTAGGGTTAGCTTTACAAGTGTAAATTATTATTTGGTATTGTGTAGATAAAGACTTAATTGCTTCTAAAGAACCTAAAATAGGATCTCCGTAAATAGTACCATCATGGAATCCTAAGTTATGATTATGAATAACTCCATCAAAGTCGATTGCTATAGTATTTTGTTCAGCCTTAGTAACGTATGTTAAAAAATCTTGTTTATTGTTCATTTATTTATAAGTAAAACTTCTACTAGCATCTATTCCTGGTTTATCGGCGTATGACCAATTTTTAGCAATAGATAAATTCGCACGCCAATTATCTCCTGTATCTCCTTCAAAATCCCATGACGATAATATTTCGGGATAGGATTTTCTTAAAGGGTGGTTAAAATTATTGTTTATTTCTCTAAGTAAATTTAAAGGTTGTTTAAAAATATGAGGAACCCATACATCACCTTTTCTTATATTTTCAGGGTCTCTTTTATTATCTATATCTAAATTAACGTTATTAAATTTGTCAAATAAATCTCCTTTAATTATATCAGCATTACCCCCCATATTAATTTTATTTTTATGAAGTGTATACAGTTTATACTGAGGTTCTGATATAAAAGCTTCTAAATTTTTACTAAAACTACTGACGTTTTTAAAAGCCCAATCATCTTCTAACCATAATACACAGTAGTCAGAATTATTTAAGTTAGACTGTTTTATATCATTTAGAACTGAAAGGGTTAAATGTCTAAATGCTAAGTAAAAACATGGATTATGTGAAACGTTTATATCTAAACTGGTTTTACTGAGTGTGGATTGTATTTTTTCAAAATTATTTTTAGTAGTATCATATGATTCCCATTTATGGTTAGAAGATATAGTAGATTTAATAGCATCTAAGTTAACGAACCATTTAATTTGAGAAAAATGTTTACAATTATCTAAGTATTCTACTATATTTTTTATTGAAATATTATGTAATCCACTTCGGGGAATAGAGGGTGTTTGAATATAAAGTATCATAATGTGTCGTAGAATTCATTTTGCTTTTCTTGGCGATCTATACTTTTTAGGTGATAGATACAGAATTCTTTATTAGCAGGTAATTGAGATTCTGTTTTGTGTCCTGTAAGGACTTCATGTACTTTATTTTTCCATTTAATACGTTTTACATTTTTAAGAATACGGCATTGGTAATCAGGAAAATTTACTCGTTTTTGGTCGTCCACATTCCATCTCCATTTTTTAATGTGTTCTTGGGTTAGCCCTTCTACTTTATTAATTCTAGGTACCCAAAAAATATCAGTTTTGGGGTTATTAGTAATAACCCATTCTATCGTATTCATAAGGTACTCTTCAGGATATTCATCCGCATCAATTTGAAAAATATAATCTCCTGAACAATTGTCTTTAAGATTATTTTTAAATGATGCAAAATCTCTATTAAGAGCAAATTCTATAATTTTTATATTAGAATACTGTTTTAATACATCATATACTTCAGGTGTGGTATTTCCTTGATCACATTGAACAACTATTTCGTCTTGTTCTCTTTTGTGTTTATTTAGGTATTCAAGTAAATATTCTATTTCTTTGTACTCGTTACAAACGGGTATTGCATAACTAATCTTCATATTCGTCGTTCCAATTTTTATTCTGCATTAAATAATCCTATTAATTCGGCGGCATCCATGAATTCTAATTTATTAAAGCGTTTAATATTTTCCATATCCATTCTAAATTCATAAAACTCACCAGGGTTAGAGGGATCAGGATATTTTTCCTTCTCTTCTTCAGCTACAGGGATAGCTTTAACAGCCGCCCAATACCAATCCTGGAGACGTTTATTCCATTCAGGAAATACCATCCCCTTATCTTGTAAGTTAATAACTTTAGGGTACCAAGCCAAACCTTCATGTACTTGTTTTAAATCTTTTATTATTTCAGCAGTTGATTCGAATGTAGCTTTTTCAAGTTCACTACCATCAACCATACCTGTATGGGTATTAAAGCCGCAGGTCCAACATAGGTGAGCATCGATTCCGGGGGCAAGAGGTGAAACAGAACAAGCATCTGATCCACAACAAGGACATGTTGTTAAATTATCCATCTATTTTTTGAAGTTTAGGGAGTTTAAGTTGCGTAGAATTTGTTGATTCCTTTCCATCAATCTTCTTTAACTTAGGAAGTTGAAGTTTTGGCATTTGTAGGGGTATATTTACAGACACATTAATTTTATCTAAATGACTTTTAAGTACCTTAGTCATTTGGTTTTGGCTAAACGTTTCTTTTAAGAATTTAGTTTGCTTACGACTATTTTCAATGTATTTTTTATAATGCTTATAAACATCTTTCATTGCTTTAGAAGCAACTTCAGTATCCACATTAAACCATTGGGCTTGTTCTAATAACCATTTATTAGCAGCTGATTTGTGGATGTTTTTTAATTCACCCCCCAATAATATGTTATATTCAGGGCGAATAAAATCAACATGACCACTCCAATTTGTTGTTATCACAGGTTTTCCTGTAATTGCTTGTTCAAGTAAGGGTCTGCCAAAACCTTCACCTTTAGTAAATGAAACAAATGATTTAATTTTAGGATCATTATTAAGTTTATTAAGCTCTTCATTTGTAAATTCACCATGTAAAATATAGATATTGGGTAAGTTTTCTTTATACTCAAATTTATTTCTTATTTTACGGATACTTGCAAGTATTTCTTCTTTATCTAATAAACTATAATCTACTTTATTAGTTTTTAATAGTAATGCAGGTTTAGGGCCCCTTTTATTAAAAGTTGTTAAAAAGGTTTCAATTAAAGTGGCTACATTTTTTCTATCTTCTCCAAATTTACCAGGTAACCAGTGGCCTGTAAATAAGAAACAAAAATTTTCATCTATATTGTCAAGCATCCCAGATTTATTGGGTTCTTTAAAGTATACCCCTGTATCTAATCCTTCAAATAAAACCTCAATTGGTTTTTCTAATCTAAACTGTTTAATAGGTTGTCCTTGGTTATCACTTTGGGTAAGTTGAACATTTTCAAATATATTTTTGGTAAACTCTGAAGATACGAGATTTAAATCCATTCTATTCATACCCTCTATAAAATCAGGAGGGGGGCATGTAGATTCAATACCTGCAGTAACACCAATATTAAATTTACCTTGTCTTTGGAATTCATTAGGAATAGTAATTTGTATCCAAATATCTGGTTGAGTTGTTATTGTACCTTGTACATAATGGGATTTTAGTGGGTCATTTTTATCTAAAAAGCCCCAGGGAGTGCTACCCCAAACTTGAGGTAGTATTTTAATCTCCCATTCATCATTTTTAGCTTCAATGAGGGAACGGACAAAATCACGAGAACGGTGCCCATATCCGCTAAATGTATCTATTGGGCAGCTAACTATACAAACTGGTTTCATGCTGAAATTTCTTTTAATTTTTTACTAAATTCAGGGGTATACTGAACAGGGTTGGGGTTATATGTGGAATGACCGTCATCAACTTTTTCAACTACAAATTTTTCTACGGGTTCCCATTTTTCAAATAAAATATCAATATGGTCAATAAAATTTTGTCCCATATTAGAAGCTGTCATTCTTGCTTCATCCGATAACAGCCATTCACGTCCTTTAAGACCTCTACGGCTAATTTCTTCTCTACCTAAATTATAACATTTTAAAAGTGCTAAACCAGCATCTTCAATATCTACTTGACTAGCATAAATGTAAGGAGTTGAGGGAGAACCTTTTAATGAACGGGTTTTAGGCCACATTGGAATAGCCCATTCACCATGCTTTTTATATCTACCGTTACTGTTTGTAGGAAATTCTGTAGTGAAATTGATCCAGTCTCCATTTTCATCTTCAAAACGCATTTGGTCTTGCATGCCCCCTTGAACAGGAGCAATCGCCATATTACCAGCCATAATACCTTCAGTAAGTGATAACCCCCAACCTTCATTATCAGTCATCATAAGCTGGGCATCTGCTAAATTATAATAATAGTTGAGTATTTTAGGATCACATTTACCATTAGTAAATTTAACTTTAGCTCTTTCAGGATCACAAGTTGCTTCAATTACTGCTGGAATATCAGTACCATTACTATCTACTTTATCAGTGTGTAAAATAAGTAAACAGCGTTTAGCTTGATCATCTGTAAGTTGATCTGTAAAGATTCTCCATGCGGTGATTACATCACCTGGATTTTTACGACGAATGTTTCTATTATTCCAGAAAGCTACAAAGTCATATTGTTGACCCTCAAAGAATTTTTCTTTAAATACTTCAAATTCTAAATTATTAGCTATTGGGAAAAATACTTTTTCATCTATACCGTGTGGGGCATATTGAACCTGCCAATCTTCTTTTGGATAATCTCTAAGTACATTTTTAACTAGATTTTTAGTTTGTTTAGAAATACAAAGAAGAAGATCATCTGAACGATAAAAATCTCTATTCCACATAGGGTAAGGAAGGTCATCCCAAATAGTATAAAAAATCATAGGGATTTTAGTTCTAATTTCTTTCTCCATTCTATAGAGCCAAGTCCAGTAACGCGGGTCTGTAAAATGTAAGATAGCATCTGGTTTTTCTTGATCTATTAATTGACGTATAATTTGATCATTACCATAACCGTCCCAAGGGATTACTTTTACATCTGAATCGGGTATATTAATAGTATCATTAATCTGTTGACTAAGATCAAATGCTTTACCTTGTTCAGGGTGTTTAATAGCAGCCCCTAAATTAACCCAGTTAAAGTGGTGAGCTGTGTTTAGTACGAATTCTTTAGCCATAGTGCCGATACCACTATGTAAACGAATATCATCGCATAGTAAGAGGATTTTTTTTCTTTCCTCTTTAGGGATATAACCTTTTTTCATTAAATAAAAACTTTTTATAATTTATAAACCACTACCACTAATGGTTAGGTCAGTATGTGTATGGAGGGATTTTGCAAATTCCTCATCAGTTAAATAAAGATGTATACTTCTATTTACTAATTTTTGAAGATTAAATTTTTGTCTTATTGAAGCTACTTTAAAGTCTTCAAATAAACGTTCTTCTAATTTTACGGATGTTAATTTTAAAGCCATGTGTATATGTTTACATATACATATACGTAAATTATAATTCCCCTGCTCTTTTTGCGTGCTTTATTGCTTGTTTTACAGTGGGTAATTCTAATAGCTTTAATTTTTCTTGTATATCTTCCCCATAAATGTTAGTTTTAACAATTTTTTCTACAGGTACTTCTTTAATGACTTCTTTTTCAATAATTTTTTCTACCTCTACAGGTACTTCTACTATTTTTTCTACTATTTTAGTTTGAGGTTCTTTATTATTTTTGGTTTTTAATTGTGCAAAAGCAAAATTAGCAGCAACTACAAGAGCAATAGCGAGTGGATCAAATACAAATATAATAACTAATAATAACCAGTTAATAATTTGATCCATTGGTTTACCTGTTAAGCCAGATAAATATTTTAAGGGACCAAGTTCACCTGCTATATTAGCATTACTGGTTACTTCAACAATTTCTGTTTCATAATCGAATAGTTGTTGGTTTAAATTATCTACTCGAGTATTAATTTCGGTTTGGCGTTCAATTGCTTGATCAAGTTGTTTTTCTAATGCTCTTCTAGTAGATGATGAAGTTGTTGTTATTATTTCACCAGTTTCCCTGTCTTTATACTGGATTACATTGTTAGATAAGCCAGACCTCAGATCGCTCACGGCCTCGTTAATAGAGGCTTTTTCATCGCTGTATATCGCAAGTTGTTCTTTAACATTATCTCGTTTAGTTTCAATTAAAGCAATTTGGGCATCTATATTTCCAGCTAATGCGGCTGTTTCTTGGTATGCAGCAGATAGGAATCCATAAATACCCATACTTGTAATCAAAATTAATACAAAACAGGCTATTGAAAGATAATATTTAAGTAAGCGGGGTAATTTTTCTCTATACTGGTAAAGTAAAGAAGCAATTACTAATTTGGCTATTTCAAGTGAAGCAGCCATTATTATAACAGCAAATGCTGCTCCAGCAAATAGCTTACTTAAACCACTCACAGAGTAGAAAGCAGCTGATGCTGAAACAGAAAGAGCCGATAGAGCTATTATAAAAGGAAATATCCTAGCTTGCAGCTTTTTTATTACAGAGTTCAGGTTTATCATTAAAAGGACACCATTTACAGGCTTTATCTGATGGAGTCTTAGTATACTCCTTCACCTTATACATATCGTTTTCAAAACAATCATCAATAAATTCATGAAGATGTTTAGATACCCGGTTCATAGTTACCTTACCTGATGAAGGTTCATATGTTTGTATACGTGAAGCCATTGCTGGGTATTTAGGGTCTTTAGGTACTTTACGTTTTACAATAAAATATTTACAATCAATTGAATCAACAGGAACATTATATTGTTCAGCAAAATACTTTTTATAAAGGACCATTTGGGCCATTTTAATTTTATTTTCTTTATCCCACTTTCCCCATCCTCTAGTAGAGGTTTTAATATCCCATATGGTTATTTTTTGAAGATCTTCGTCGTAAAATACTAAATCAAGCTTACCATAAAGCATGATGTTAGGATGCTCTTTATGAGGGGGTGTGAGAATAGGCATTTCAATTCCTAATAGACGGGTTCCTCTTTTAGAAAAATACATTTGACGTCTTTGTAAAAAGAAATCAATAATATTTAACCCATCAT
>MDSZ01034100.1_pt1 | contig 22805 bp, 24 predicted proteins | sample 811201 | NCBI WGS metagenome assembly MDSZ01 (sample SAMN05326647, study PRJNA326480) | marine metagenome | isolation source: seawater | place: Indian Ocean: North | collected 2010 | reverse complement strand
GTGGTGCCGCTTGAGAGATTTGAACTCCCGACCCACTGATTACAAATCAGTTGCTCTACCAACTGAGCTAAAGCGGCATAAAATTATTTAATGACATAAAATTAAATTTTAATCAATAGTCATTTTTGATTTAATTCTCTGGACCCTCAACCGGAAATTCTTGATTTTCAATCGGAGTGTTATCAAGGTTTGGTCTGTTGAAAGCACTTGGAGTACACTTTTTAAAAACTACTTGTTCAAAAAGAGATTCTTTACATTTAACCCAATCTGGTGCCTCTCTATTTCTAGAAAAAAAGTAAGAACTGACAAGCAGAATAGTTATTAAAATTATAATTACCCATGAACTTCTTGACATTTTAGATCGAAATAACGTTATTTTTTTTTTGTATTGGTATTTTTGACTTAATTGTATCAATTACATTAGAATTTTTTTTAAAGTAAATAAGTTTTGGTTTATGTTTTGAAACTAGGGACTCTTTTATTTGAGTATAGGTACAAATAATTACCAAATCATTTTTTTTTCCTTTGAAAGCGGCTGCACCGTTTAAAGTTATTACACCTGAATTTTTTTCAGCTTTGATTGCATAGGTGCTGAATCTATTCCCATTATTCAAATTGTATATATGTATCATTTCATATTCATTAATACCGGAAGCCTGTAAAATATTTGCATCAATAGCACATGAACCTTCATAATCGAGGTGAACATCAGTAATTGTTGCTCTATGCAGTTTTGATTTTAAAATATTAATGATCATTTTTCTTATACTAAAAACATAATGATCATAGATAATCAACAAAAAATATATTATAATTTAGCGTTTATGAAATTACGAAAATGGCAGCAAAAAGTTATTGATGAATTTCCTGATATCGTAAAAAATTACAGGAAATTCATACTTAAGGCCCCTACAGGTGCAGGAAAAACTGTTTTAGCTAGTGAAATTATCAATTCTTTTTATAAAAACAAAAAAATTGTTGTGTTATGTCACAGACTAGTTCTACTCGAGCAGCTTGAAAAAGGTTTATCTACGGATCATAAGGTAAAAAAGTTAGGATTATCAGAAGAGGGCAAACCTTTTAACGGGTACGATGTCCTTATTTCTACAAATCTTAGATCAAGAGACTTTTTAATAGAGGCAATAAAAAGTTGTGATTTATTGATTATTGATGAGGCTCACAGAGTTTCGCCAAATGGGCAGGCATACAAAGAGCTCTTAGATCAATTTGATAGTTTTGCACCAACTTCGTCAAAACTTCTTGGTTTGACTGCCTCTCCAGAACGAAGAACAGGAGATCAAAAAGACCAATTAGGACTAGCTTTTGATGCAATAATTGACTGTGCTGACATTGAAGAATTAATAAAAGAAAAGGTGTTAGTGCCTGCAGAATATTTTTCATTTTTTATTCATGATTTAGAACTTGAAAAGATGGATATTTCAACAGGTGACTTTCCCGTTGAGCAACTTTCAAATGCAATAATTAAGTCTTCGATGATTGATTATGCATGTAAAGTATACGAAGAGCAAAAAGTTAAAATTGAAAAAACTCCTATATCCGCATGGTTTTGTCCTGATGTTTTGGTTGCTGAAGAAACGAAAAGAAAAATTTTAAATTATAATCTTAAAGTCGAGTTAATAACAGCTAAAACACCCTTAAAAGAAAGAATGACTATTCTTGAAAAACATGAAAAAGGCGAGCTTGAATGTCTTATATCAGTAGGAGTGTTATCAGAGGGTTGGGATAATCCTAATTGTAATATAATAGTGCATTTAAGACCAACCCTTTCCAAGGTATTTTGGGGACAATCCGTAGGGAGAGGCTTAAGGTCGGCTAATGAAAAAACAAAGTGCATGGTTATAGATGTAAGTTCTAATTTTACAACTTTTGGTCCTGTTGAAAAACTTACATGGAAACTTTGGAACCATAGAAAGTCATATTTAGAGTTTAAAAATAGATTCAACTGGGTAAGTAAACAACAATTTGTTGAAGACAGAGATTATACCTATTTACTTTGTGAAGGATTAAATAAGGACGGACGACGTTGCTCCTTGGTTTATAAAAAAAAATTACTTTCTGATGATGCTTGTCCTATTTGTAATTCTTATGCATCAACAGATCTGTATAAAGATAATAAAATTGATAAACCCAAAAATGATAACAGTCTTCATAAAGTATTTTTTGAGAGGGTTCCAAAAATTTTTTCAGATATGAATACTAGTATATGGAAAAATATGGAGAGTTCTGCCTGGAGAGATGCTAATATTTACGAAAAATTATTTTTAGCTTTTTGTTTAGCTTTTGATTATGTATCTGGTGAATCAACTAATAACGAAAATGAATTTTGGAATTTAACATTAGAAGCTGAAAAAAAAGTTCGACAATTTCTGTTTGATAGGGAAATAACAATACCTCAGCAAGAAGAGTTCATTTTTACGAATTTAAGTGATGGCTTAAGCAAAGGTAGGGTAATCAGACCGGTTCAAACTAATTATGGAGTATCATTATGTGGAGAAAATTTTACTAGGAACACTGACGATGTTAATGAAAGAAAGTTCCAAAAAGCTTTACAAGTTATTGAGAGAATAGCTGCCATGGGTGTAACTAATACTGAAGAGTTACCATACTATAAAATTAATTAAAAAAATTCTTTTCTGGTTCATAAATACAAATTAATGAAACTCCAGAATTTCTTTTGTGAACAATATTTATTTCCTCGTTCGATAAAATTGTATCTTTTAAACTACATAAGTTTACAATTAAATTTTCTGGTTTAATTTTTATATCATAAGTCAAGTATAACTTGTCACCTTTATCACAAATTTTTAATTTTTCTTTTAAAATTTTTAGGTTTTTTATATTAGATAATTCACAAACTTTGCTAAAAGCAAAATCAGAAAAAAAGAGGATAAAAAATACAAAAAATAAATTTTTGCTCATCATAATACTTGTGATACTTTTCCTAAGTGTTTTGTTAATCTCATGTTTTCTGAATAATCAACTGGAACACCAATTATAGCTGGTCCTTTTTGCATGAATGCTTCTTTCAGGGCAGGTAAAAATTCATCTGCAGAGTTGATTTGTACTCCCCACATGTTCAAGGATTTTGCAAGTGTACCAAAATCAGGGTTGTCAAAGGTTAAATTTGAGTGATCTCCATCAAATTGAATTTGTTGTTTCCATTTTATCAATCCGTACTCACCATCAAGCCAAACCACTGCAACAACATTTAACTTTTCCCTTACAGCAGTTTCTAAATCTTGAACATTCATAAAAAAACCTGCGTCACCATTTATGGATAAAACTTTTCTTTCTGGAAAAACCATTTTTGCCCCCATAGAACCTGGTAAAGCAAAACCCATTGTGCAAAATCCATTTGAAATTAAACATGTATTCGGTTCGGTACAGTTATATTCTCTTGCAACCCACATTTTATGTGCTCCTACATCTGATAAAACAATGTCATCTCCTTTCATTACTTTCCTTACATCAGATAAAACTCTTTGTGGCTTCATCGGAAAAGATTTATCTTCGTTATCTTGATTTAAATGATTGAGCATGGTTGTGCGGGCTTTCTCTCTTGATTTAATGTCAAAGAGTGGTAAATTTTTTTTTCCTACTTTTTCTATTAAAGCTTTATTTAACTGATAAAGCGCACCCGCTAAATCTGCAATAATTTCTACATTCGGTAAATAGTTTCGGTCAACCTCAGCTGGAGTGTAATCAATATGAATTACATTTTTCTGACCTTTTTCAATTCTATTCCATGCAGATGGACTGTATTCAACAAGATCATAACCAACAGCAATTACTAAGTCAGATTCGTCTATGGCAAGATTGTTATAATCACCACTACCTAAACCAATAGTAAACAAACTGTGTTCATCATCAGATGATACTGAGCCTTTTCCCATAAATGTGTTAATAACTCCAACTCCTAAGTTTTTAATAAGAGTTCTGAGTCTATGAGAAGCTCTTTTTCTAATTGTACCGTTGCCAGCTAATATTATTGGATTTTTTGATGCAATTATTAACTCAATGGCTTCGTCAACAGCTCTATAGTCTGCAGCCGGTCTTCTTATTAGGGTCGGTTTTATAGGATTTTCATTAATTTCTTCTTTAGCAACATCTTCAGGTAGTTCTATTACAGTAACACCTGGTTTTTCTGTTTCAGCAACTTTAAATGCTTTTCTAACAACTTCAGTTACATTTTTTGCTGAAAGAATAGTTTGTGCCCATTTTGATATAGGAGCAACCATACTTATTGAGTCCATAATTTGATGACTCTCCTTGTGTAGCCTCTCAGTCGAGCCTTGACCAATTATCGCAACTACGGGCGCTCTGTCCATATTTGCGTCTGCTAATCCTGTCATGAGGTTTGTTACTCCAGGCCCTAAAGTAGCTAAACATACTCCTGCCTTACCCGTTAATCGACCATAAACATCAGCCATGAATGCAGCTGCTTGCTCATGTCTGCATAAAACAAATTCTATTTTGCTTTTTTTTAGTGAAATCATTAAGTCAGCATTTTCCTCCCCAGGGATTCCAAAAATTTTGTTAACTCCCTCTGCTTCAAGGCATTTTACAAACAAATCAGATGCTTTCATTTTTTCTCCTTTATTTTATTTTTTTAAAACTAACATTTTATTAATTTGCATATCTTCCATTGTATATTTTATACCTCCAACACCATAACCTGAATGTTTAAGTCCTGCAAATGGCATCCAATCAACTCTAAATGCAGTGTGATCGTTGTGAAATACCGCAGAGGCATTAATTTTTTCATAAAAATTTAATACCTCTTTGATTTCATTTGAAAAAATTGAAGCCTGAAAGGAAACTTCTGCAGAATTTGCTTTTTGTATTGCTTTATCAATATCATCATACGAATAAACACAAACAACTGGTCCAAAAACCTCTTTTTTTGATATTATAGAAGATTCTTTTGGTTCAATAAGAACTGTTTTGTCATATGAGGTCTCAGAAACTTTCTTTCCTCCAGTTAATAATTTAGCACCATTTTCAACGGCATCTTCAACCCAACTATGGACTCTTTCTACCTCACTTGGTCTTATGAGTGGACCTATGTCCGTTTTACTATCTAGAGGGTCACCAATTTTAAAATCTTTTAGACCTATTTTGAATAGATCTAAACAATCGTCAAAATTATCTTTATGAATAAAAACTCTTTGCACAGAAACACAAACTTGTCCTGCATGATAAAAACCACCACGAATCAATAACTTAACAGATAAATCTAAATTAGCACTTTGAGTTATAAATGTTGGTGCCATCCCACCATGTTCAAGAGCGCAACGTGTTCCGGGTGATAGTTTTGATTTTAACATCCAACCAACTTTAGCAGATCCTATAAAACTAAAAAAATCAACTCTTTCATCAGATACTAATTTTGTTGCCAAATCTAAACTTTCTGGCATTACAAAATAACATTTATCTTCAGGAAGTCCTGAATCATAAAGCATTTCAATAATTTTTAGACAGGATAAGGGGGTATCCTCTGAGGGTTTTACAATAACTGGACAACCAGCTGCGATTGCAGGGATAATTTGATGAATAATTAAATTAAATGGATGATTAAAAGCACTAATTGCTAATACAACCCCAATTGGTTCTTTTTGGGTAAATGCAATCCTGTTTTCAGACGCCTTGTTGATATTCATTGGAATTACATCCCCTGACTCTGTTTTAATTATTTCTATTGCTGTTTTTACGCCTTCTGCGCCTCTTTGAATTTCTATTATAGAATCTTTAATAGGCTTTCCTCCTTCTAAAGAAGCTAATTTTGCTAGTTCATCAATTTTTGAGAATATTAGTTTACAAAAACTTTCTAGGACTTCAATTCTTTGAATTAAGTTAAAATCCGATCCTTTTTTAAGTGAATTTTTTTTTGCTGACTCTAAGATTACTTCTATTTCATGAGATTTTTGGGATTTAATTTTTTCAATAAGCCTTAGATCCCAAGGTGCTCTAATTTCTAACATCGATACAATATTAAATTCAATTTTTGAATTTAATTCTATAATAAGGTATGTTAATTACAACAACTATTAATCACTAACTTTAAAAAAAAATGCCATCATTTGATATTGTTTCCAAAACTGATATAGCTGAAGTCGACAATGCAATTAACGGAGCAATGAGAGAAATATCCTCACGATATGATTTTAAGAATAGTCAATCTTCAATTAAAAGAGAAACTGATGAAATACATTTAATGGCAGAAGATAATTATAAAATTGATCAGCTACAACAAATCTTTAGAACTCACTGCGTAAAAAGAAAATTATCTACCGGTGCTTTTGAATTTTCAAAAATTGAAGATGCTCGAGGAGGATTGTTGAAACAGCATTCAAAGATAATACAGGGTATAGATAAAGAAATTTGTCAACTAATTAATAAAACTCTTAAATCAACTAAATTGAAAGTTCAAGTAGCCATTAGAGGCGATGAGGTAAGGATTTCAGGAAACAAAAGAGATAATCTACAGGAGGCAATCCAAACCATAAAAGATCTTAATATTAAACAACCTTTACAGTATATAAATTTTAGGGATTAATTGGCACAATTATTTCATTAAACATAACTATGAAAAAAGATAATGATAAAATTAAAAAGATGCTAGATGACAATTCCAATTCTTTTGTAGATAAATTAGCATCAATTAAATACATTACAAAAAAGGACTCAAAACTTTTGTCTTCTGTTGTCTCAGGTGTGTTAAAAAAAAAAAATAATTATTTTTTTATTACAAAGAAAGAGCATCCTTGATGCCAATCGCTTTGCTCACCAACTAAAAGTGAACTAGAGTTATCGCTAGTGGATCTTATTTCCAGTTTAGAAACTATATTTAAGCCTAAATGATCAATTGCAGATAAAGTTCCTTGTCTAACTTGATTCCAATTCCAATCGTCTACAATTAAAACATATTCATTATCTAGCGCAGGTTGAACAAGTTTTATTCCATCATAGTGATCCTCTAATTGATGTGGGCCATCATATAAGTATATGTTATGTTTACCAATATCAGTGTAATTAACTTTTCTAAAATCCTTGTTAATAAATTTTAAGTCCGAGCCAGTATTTAATACATTTTTAATATTTTTGTTAAATTCAACCTCAGGATCTTTTCCTTCAACAAAGTTTTGGCTCCAGTTATCAATGCATGTAAGCTTAACTTTGTTTTGGTAACATGCTGAACATGCCGTAGAACCATACCAGGAACCCACTTCTAAGTATCTCGGCGATTCAAATTTTTCAATCAGATTGTTAAGCATTGATCTAAATTTTCTGCCAGACAAACCAGTTAAATTTATAATAAAATCATTAATTTTTCTTTTTTGGGCCATTGCTTCGTCATATGAGTCTTTAATTTTTAAAAAAAGACTATTTTTTAAATTTCCACCAAATGTTACTTTTATTTCGTCTAAAGATTGAATGTAATTAATGAGTTGTGTAAGTCTTTTTTTTTTTTTAATTAAAAGTTTTCTTTGAAAATTTTCCATTAAGTAATATTAATATATTAATCTTATGAGTAAAATAAATAAATGTCACAACATTAACGATTTCAGAGAGTTGGCTAAAACCTCGTTACCATCTCCAATTTTTCATTATATTGACGGAGCTGCCGACGACGAGATTACCTGTAAGAGAAATACAAAAGCTTTTGATGAATGTTACCTTGTTCCGAAGGTACTAAGATCAGTAGAAAATATAAGTCTTGAAACAAAAATTCTTGGAAAAAAAATTGATCTTCCATTTTTTCTATCACCAACCGCTCTTCAAAGATTATTCCATCATCAAGGTGAATTAGCTGTTGCTAGAGCTGCTGAAAAATTCAATACATTTTTTGGTATTTCCTCACTATCAACAGTCTCAATTGAATCAATAAAACAAATTAATGCTCCTAAGATTTTTCAATTGTATTTTCATAAGGATAGAGGTCTAACAAATTCAATGATTGATAAATGTAAATCATATAATATAGATGCCCTAGCGCTAACAGTTGATACAATAACTGGTGGTAACAGAGAAAGAGATTTAAAAACTGGGTTTACTTCTCCTCCAAAAATCACATTGAAAAGTTTTTTAAGTTTTTTATTTCATCCAAAATGGACTTTAAACTTTTTATTAAGAAAAAAATTTGATCTTCCTTTTTTAAGTGAGTTTGTGAAAGAGGGCACCGATATTAGAATTTCAGTATCAGACTATTTTTCTAATATGTTGGATCAAAATATGAATTGGGACGATGCTATTGAAATAAAAAAAAGATGGAATGGAGTATTTTGTTTAAAAGGAATCATGTCAAAAGAGGATGCAATTAAAGCAGTTGATATTGGCGCAGATGCAATCATGATTTCAAATCATGGAGGTCGACAATTGGATGGATCAAGATCACCTTTTGATCAGTTAGATGAAATTGTTGATGCTGTAGCAGGTAAAATTGATATTATTTGCGATGGTGGTATTAGAAGAGGCACTCATATTTTAAAGGCAATTTCTAAAGGCGCAAATGCGTGCTCTGGAGGAAGACTTTACTTGTATGCTTTAGCATCAGGAGGAGAGGAGGGAGTGACTCAATCAATCAATAATCTCAAATCAGAACTTACCAGAGATATGAAGTTGATGGGTTTGACAAAAATATCACAACTTTCGAAGGATAATTTGAGATTCTGACATGAAAATATTTTTTTTTTTTTCTTTTCTCTTATTTTTTAATAATATATATGGAAAAAGTAACGATTCTCCTGAACTAAATTATAAAAATCAAAATTTGATTTCTTGGAACCAATGGAAAGAAAATTTAAAGGAAGAATTTTCATCAGATGGCTTTAAGATTTCCACTTTAAATAATCTTGATAAATTAAAGTTTAATAAAAGAGTGATAGAACTGGATAGACAACAGCCAGAATTCAAACTTAATTTTAATCAGTACTTAAAAAGATATTTAAACAATACAAATAAAAAAAAGTTATTAAAAAAATACAATGATAATAAAGATTTATTAAATAATTTAGAATCAAAATTTAATGTTGATTCAAGGATTTTACTTTCACTTTGGTTCGTCGAGACATCATTTGGAGAGTATTTAGGTAAATTTGATATATTAAATTCATTAGCATCTCTTGCATATGACGGGAGAAGAAAAAAATTTTTTTTAAAAGAATTAAGATACGCTTTACAAATTATTGATGAAGGGCATTTTACCAGACAAAAATTTAAAGGGTCTTGGGCAGGTGCTTTTGGGCAAACTCAATTTATGCCAAGTACTTTTAAACAGTTTGCAACAGATTATGATGGTAATCAAAAGATTAATTTATTTGAGAAAAAAGACGCATTGGCATCCGGCGCAAATTACTTAAAAAAGATTGGATGGAATAATAAAATCCATTGGGGTGAAAAAATAAATATAAAAATTAATAAGGAATTACAAAAAATTTCTGCTGAAAAAAAATTCAAAGACATAAAATATTGGGAAAGCTATGGAATTAATTTAAAAAATAAATACAATAAAAATCAATTAATGAGGTTAGTTATACCAGATTCACAAGATAATCAGTATTTTTTGGTTTCCAAAAATTTTGACATTATCTTAGATTGGAACAGATCTAATTATTTTGCTTTAACAATTTTTTTATTAACAAACGAGATAAATAAATAATCAATTTTATGAAAATTTTCCTTAAATTTTTATGTTTTTTTATGCTCTTTGGATGCTCTGAGACAACCTTTCTTATAAATTCAGCCAAAAGAATAGGCTCATGGGGTGATGAACCCCTGTATAAAGTAGGTAATCCATATAAAATAAATGGGAAGTGGTATTATCCAGCAGTCGATTATCAATATGACGAGATTGGAATAGCTTCGTGGTACGGCCCAGGATTTCATGGGAGATCAACTGCTAATGGAGAAGTATTTGACCAGAATAAAATTTCCGCAGCTCACAGAACACTTCCCATGCCATCGATTGTGAAAGTCACAAACTTAGAAAACGGTTTGGTTTTAGATAAAGTTAGAATAAATGATAGAGGTCCCTTTGCACGAAATAGAATTATAGATTTATCAAAAAAAGCCGCAGAGGAATTAGGTTTTATTAAAAATGGTGTTGCAAAAGTTAGAGTAGAAATATTGGAAAATGAATCAAGGAAGTATGTCTCTAATAATCAAAAAAATAATTACGTAGCTAAAGCAGCCGAGGTTACTGAAGTAAGAAAAAAAAATCTACTGCCTAATTCTAAAAAAGATGAAAAACTTTTAGAAAAAAAAAATGAACAAAATTTAGAAAATAGTATTTTAACAAATAAAGAGTTGCTTATTCAAGTTGGCGCTTTTACTGATCACAGAAATGCAAAGACACTAAGTGAAAAGCTCAGCGAGTTTAAGGCATATATAAATAGAGTTTTCATAAATAATAAATACCTTTACAGAGTCAGAATTGGTCCAATTAATAATCTTGATTTAGCTGAAGAAATGAAAAGAAAACTTTTCGATCTAGGATATACTTCATCTCATCTCGTAATGAAATAGTAATCAATGAAACTACATCACCTTATATTTTTCATATTTTTAATTGCACTTAACAATGTGAATGCAATTGAAACCATTGCAAAACAAGCAATTTTGTATGACATGGATACAAAATCTATTATTTTAAAGAAAAACTCAGATCAATTAGTTTCTCCAAGCTCCATGAGTAAAATAATGACAATATATTATGCTTTTAAAAAAATTAGCGAGGGAGACCTTTCTCTTGACGATGAATTTATTGTAAGCAGAAAAGCTTGGAAAAAGGGTGGATCAAAAATGTTTGTCAAAATAAATGATAGGGTTAAAGTCGAAGACTTAATAAGAGGAATAATTGTTCAATCAGGAAATGACGCCTGCATTGTGTTAGCTGAGGGTTTGTCAGGAAGTGAAAAATTATTTTCTGAAGAATTGACCGAATTAGGTAAAGAAATAGGTTTGAAAAATTCTTTTTTTACTAACTCCACAGGTTGGCCTGATCCTCAACATTTAATGACTTTAGATGATCTGTTAACACTTTCAATAAGAACATTGGAAGATTTTCCTGAATTTTTCCATTACTATGCTGAAAAAGAATTTACTTACAGTGGTATTAAGCAGTTAAACAGAAATCCATTACTTTTTACGGAACTTAATTCAGATGGGCTAAAAACTGGACATACATCTTTGGGTGGATATGGATTAGTTGCAACAGTTATGAAAAATAAACGCAGATTAATATTAGTTCTAAATGGCTTAAACTCTAGCAAAGATAGAGCCAGAGAGGCAGAAAGATTAATAAAAATTGGTTTTAATCAGTATGAAAACATAAAGATTGCAGATAAAAATAAAACACTGAAAACATTAAATGTTTGGGGTGGAGACAAAAAAAGTGTTAATGTTTTCAGTAAAGAACAAATAAGCATAACAGTACCTAAAAGAATAAAAAAAAACCTATCTTTTTCTATAAAATACCAATCTCCTCTTATACCTCCAATCAACAGTAAAGAACCAATCGGTGAATTCTTAATAAAAAAAAATAGAGAGATTCTTAAAAAATTCAAACTTTATACAAATGAAAATGTTGTAAAAATGAATTTTTTTCAAAAAATTGTTCACAACTTAAAGTATTTACTTTTTGGTGAAAGTGTAATTAGAGATAAATGAAAAAATTTATAGTTTTTGAAGGTTTGGATGGGTCTGGTAAAACCACTCAAGTCAAATTACTAGCAAGCTCATTAAAAAAAATTAAAAAGGATTTTTTGTTAACAAGAGAACCCGGGGGTACAAATATTTCTGAGCAAATAAGAAATATTTTAGTACAAAAAAATAATAACAAAATATCTCCAAATACCGAACTTCTGCTTATTTATGCGGCTAGATATGAACATATCAAAAATATTATCTTACCAAATCTAAAAAAAAAAATTGTTATATGTGATAGATTTTATTACTCAACATATTGTTACCAAATCTTTGCTCACAAAATCCCAAAAGCTCGCCTTGATTATTTTCATAAACATTTTGGTTTTAATTTATTTCCTGATCTAAATATTTTAATCAAGACTGATCCAAAAATTTCTATTCAAAGAAGTTTAAGAATTAAAAAAAAGGAAAATAGATTTGAAAATAAAAGTAAAAATTTTCATAAAATTGTTCAGACTGCTTTCGATAATATTACAAAAAAAAAGAAAGTTTTTGAGTTTAATGGTAATTTAAATGCAATGGATCTTCACGTCCAAATTATTGATTTTTTGAATAAAAAAAAATTTTTTAACTTTTTTTTACCTTACAGTGAATGATAAAATTTACAAAATGAAAAATCATCAAGACCATTTTTTATTTCTTAAAGATTGTTTTCAAAACAATTTTCCTCATTCTTGGATTTTTCATGGCCCACATGGTGTTGGAAAATATAAGTTTACGATTGAATTTATTAAAAGTGTTTGTCATTTAAAAAACGTTAATCAAAACGTTTTTGAGATAAACAATCCTGAACATCCGGCATTAATTGAAGATGTTCGAGAATTAATTTCTCAAATTAAATTAACTAATTCTTCGACTATGATTCAAAAAACTTTTTTTTTGGTTCATCAAATGGAGCATCTTAACCTTAACTGTATTAATGCTCTTTTAAAAACAATTGAAGAACCACCGGAAAATACAGTAGTTATAATTTTTACACCTAATTTAAGAAATATTCCTAAAACAATTTTATCGAGATGTGTAAAACTTAGATTTAAAGTTAATGATTCAGAAGATTTTTTAGAACATAAAACAATAAATAAAGAAAATTTTTTAATGTCTAATTATAATCCTAAAATTCTCTATCTGTTAAACGATAAAAAAGGTGAACATATAAAACAAAGGATAACTAATTTATTAAATAAAACTAATTTTGAATTAAGTGAATTTTATGAACTTTACGCAAAAATTTCTGAAAATTTTAATAATTACCTTTCAATGATATTGAGTGTTATTTTTTTTAAAATAAAATCACAAATTACAACTCGAGTTTATAATTTAGATAAAACAAAAGATGCTCTAAATTACTTAGATTTTGTTAAGAATATAAGTAATAATGAGTTAAAGATAGATAAAAAGAAAACATTACATTTGATACTTTCTGAATACTTTAAATTTAACTTAAATAAATAAATCAAAACAATGAAAAAAATTTTTTTTACAACTCCTATATTTTACGTAAATGACGCGCCTCATATTGGACATGCATACACTGTAATAATTTGCGATACTTTAGCTAAGTTTTTTAATTTGGACGGATATGATGTTTTATTTACCACAGGAACAGATGAGCATGGGTTAAAAGTAGAAAAAGCAGCAAAAAAAAATAATACAGATCCAAAAATGTTTGTTGATAAAGTCTCAGAAAATTTTGTAAATTTGTCAAAGAAATTAAAAATATCTAATACTGATTTCGTTAGGACCACAGAAGAAAGACACAAAAAAGCTGCGAGATATTTCTGGAAGCTTTTAGAAGAAAAAAATCAAATTTATCTTAGTACATACAAGGGATGGTACTCTGTAAGAGATGAAGCCTTTTATCAAGAAAAAGAATTAATAAATAAAGGTAACAAATTTTTTACCCAAGATGGAGAAGAGGTTCAGTGGATAGAAGAGGAAAGTTTTTTCTTTAAATTATCGGAATGGGGTGAAAAATTATTAAAATACTTTGAAGAAAACCCTGATTTTATAATGCCGACCTCTAGAAAGAATGAAGTTGTTAGTTTTATAAAATCTGGTTTAAAAGATTTATCGATTTCAAGAACTAGTTTTGAATGGGGAATAAAAGTTGAGGGTTCCAGAAGTCACATTATGTATGTTTGGATTGATGCACTGGTTAATTATTTAACCTCAATTGATTTTCCAAAAACATCTAGAGAGCAGTTTTCTTTTTGGGAAAATTGTATTCATATTATTGGAAAAGATATTTTAAAATTTCACGCTGTTTATTGGCCTGCAATGTTAATGGCTGCAGAAATTCCTCTTCCAAAAAAAATATTTGCGCATGGATGGTGGACAAATGAAGGTAAAAAGATTTCAAAATCAATTGGAAACGTTATTGATCCCAATGTTATGATTGAAAAATACGGACTTGATCAATTTAAATATTTTCTGCTACGTGAAGTTACTTTAGGTCAAGATGGTGACTTTTCTGAGTTTTCGTTTAAAGCAAGAATTAACTCAGAACTTTCAAACAATTTAGGAAATTTGATTCAAAGGACCTTAAAATTTACAGGTAAAAATTTTGAAAATAAAATGCCTGCTGACCTTGAAGGATTAAGTGAAAATAATTTACTCAATGAGGTTTACGATCTTTTTTCAAAAGTAAAGAAACACATGCATTCCTTGGAAATAAACAAAGCTATTGACGAAATTATTAGTTTACTTACAAAATTAAATAAGTTTATGGATTTAGCTGAACCTTGGAATTCAATAAAAATAAATCCAGAAAAAACAGCCAATGATTTATCTATCTTAATTGAAAGTTTTAGAGTCATAGGAATTTTACTTCAACCATTTGTTCCAGATGCATCAAATGAGATTTTAAATATCTTAAATATAGAAAAAAATAAGAGAATGTATAAATTTATCAATTTTAAGTATAAAATTAACAAAGATCATTGTATTAATGAAACAAAACCATTATTTCCCAAATATGACTAATATTGTAGATTCTCATTGCCACCTAGATTTTAAGGACTTTAAAAATGACTTGGATTCAGTTATAAAAAATGCTTATAAAGCTAATGTCAAACACATGCTCTCAATTTCAGTAAATCTAGAGGACTTTAAGGATGTTTATAAAGTAGCTAATTCTTATGATAATATTTACTGTACTACGGGCATTCACCCGAACAATGTTCCTGATAATCAAGAGAATAATGAATTTCTCTTCGAGGAGCTTAGCCTAAATTTAAACAAAAAAAAAGTTATTGGTGTTGGAGAAACTGGATTAGATTATTTTAGAAATGAACATAATAGAATAAATCAGATTGAATATTTTAACACACACCTTGAAGTATCAGGTTCGTTGAGATACCCAACAATTGTTCATACAAGAAATGCTGAAAAAGATACGATAAACTGTATAGAAAATGCTGTTAACAAGCATTCATCAAAAGGACTTATACATTGTTTCACATCAACAAAGGAATTAGCAAAAAAAGTTCTTAACAAAGGTTTTTATATTTCATTTTCAGGAATAATAACATTCAAAAAAGTTGATGATTTGATTGATGTAGTAAAATATGTTCCTTTAGATAGAATCCTAGTGGAAACCGATGCGCCTTATCTAGCACCAGCTCCTTTTCGAGGTAAAAGAAACGAACCCTCATTTGTAACACATACTTTAAAAAAAATAGCTGAAATAAAGAACAAAAACGTTGAAGATATGGCTCAAATTACAACGAATAATTTTTTTAATCTTTTCTCGAACTTTAATTAATGTCAATTGAAATTAACATCTTGGGTTGTGGAAGTTCATCAGGTGTTCCTGCAATTGGTAATTCCTGGGGCAATTGTGATCCAAAAAATCCAAAAAATAGAAGATTAAGATCCTCAGTTTTGATAAAAAGCAAAAAATCTTCAATTATCATTGATGCAACCCCTGATCTCAGACAACAATTACTGAATGCTAATGTAAAAAAATTAGATGCAATTTTAGTCACACACACTCATTCTGATCATATAAACGGCATTGACGATTTTAGGTTTTTAAATGTAATTATGAAAAAAGATATTAATTTGTATGCATCAGAGCACAGTATTAATCAAATAAAGCAAAGATTCGGCTATGTGTTTGAAAAGTTGTTACCTGAGGCTAATGGTTTTTATTATAAACCATGCTTAAACCCTAAGGTAATAAAAGGTAGTTTCAAAATTAAAGATCTAACTATCTCAAGTATTTTACAAAATCATGGATTTACTGAATCCCTGGGATTCAGAATAAACAACTTTGCTTATTGTACTGATGTTCTTGACTTTGAAGAGTCACAATTCAAAAAGCTTAAAAATTTGGATCTGTGGATAGTAGACTGTCTAAGATTTCTTCCTCATAAAACACACGCACATTTTGATAAGGTTATGAATTGGATAGAGTTACTGAAACCAAAAAAAACTGTGTTGACACACATGAATTATGAAGTTGATTATGATTTTATATTATCTAAAGTTCCAAAAAATTGTTTTCCAGCATACGATGGTATGAAAATAAAAATATAAATGATCTTTAATTATTGTGAATTTAGAAGTTTATTTTTGTCATAACCACCTGTGATTAAAAGATAAGCTGCGATGTACCTTTTAAAAGGGTTAGGATCAAGATTATATCTTTTTAAAAATTTTTTTTCAGTGGCTTTATTAAAGTTGTCCTTTATCAGTTTGTGAAAAATTTTACTACCTTTTTCATATTCCTCCTGAGTAGCTGCATTAATATAATATTTATCTGGTTCAGATTTACCTATTGATGGGTGAAAGTGTTCAAACATTATATCTTTTCTATGAATAACTACATCATCTTTATGAGATATCCACGAATGAAAATTATCACAGTAAACGTGAGCAAATTCTGGATGTAAAATATAACCCAGTTTATTATACCTCTTCTTAGATAATATGACTGTTTTTACCATGTAAAGTCTTTTATCAGTATTTTCTGTTCCGTCACTAGTGTTCAACACTATTTCATTTCTCCATTCAGCAGCATTCCTTACTTTTTCGTCCCAGTTTCTCTCAGGTATAGTGTCGTCAGTTGCAACTATAATGCAGTCTCCATTAGCAAAAGTTGCTGCTTTGTTACATTTTTTCACTATTCCAAAGCTATAAGGTTCATATATTTCTAGGAAATTTTTATTTTTTTTAATTTTTTCATTAAGTTTTTTTTTATCAAAAGAATCGTAACAAGTTATGTATTCAATCTGCTTTGGGTCTTTGGCAAGTTTTATCCATTTAGATCTTATTTCATCTGCTAATTTTGGCCTACATGTAGGATGTATGCATGAAATTTTAAACATTTATAATGATTTTGCAGTAATTGTGCCATTTTTTTTTCAAATGGATTTTTTAGTATCATCTGTTAATTTAGATATAACTTATGAATAGAATTTTAGTAACTGGTTGTGCAGGTTTTATTGGAAGTCACTTAACTGAAACTCTTCTAAGAGATGGTTTTCGTGTATATGGTGTTGATAATCTCTCAAATGGTAAACTGTGTAACATTAGAACTTTTAAAAATGATAAAAATTTTAGTTTTTTAAAATGTGATTTAAATGAAATACAAAAAATTAACAAAATTCTCAATGATATTGATGTAATCTATCATTTAGCTGCATTAGCTGATATTGTTCCTTCAATTCAAAACCCTGATTTTTATTACAACTCTAATGTAAATGGAACTTTTAACTTAATTAGAAATTGCGAAAAAAAAAAAATAAAGAAATTTATTTATGCTGCCTCATCCTCTTGTTACGGAATTCCAAAAAAATATCCCACCTCTGAAGATAGTCCCATTGTACCTCAATATCCATATGCATTGACCAAAAGGCTAGGAGAAGAAATAGTCTTTCATTTTGGTAATCTTTATAAAATTCCAGTTATTAGTTTACGTTTATTTAACGTATACGGTCCTAGAGCTAGAACTTCAGGAACATATGGAGCTGTGTTTGGAGTTTTTTTAGCTCAAAAGCTTGCAGGAAAACCATTTACAGTTGTTGGCAATGGTGAACAAACAAGAGATTTTACTTTTGTTGATGATGTTGTCAGTGCATTCATTGAAATGATTGATGATGGAATTAAAAATGAAATTTTTAATGTTGGCTCCGGTCAAACATACAGTGTTAACAACCTTGTAAGGCTTCTAGGTGGAAATGATATTGTCAACATTCCCAAAAGACCTGGTGAACCAGACTGTACATTTGCAGATATTTCAAAAATTTTAAAACAAACTAATTGGAGGCCTAAAGTTTCATTAGAAAACGGAGTGCAAAAACTTTTAAGTTCAATTGATGAATTTAAAGATGCTCCAGTTTGGGATGCTAAATCAATAGAAAATGAAACTAAAGATTGGTTTAAATATCTATCATAAGTTAGAATTTAAAAAATGAATAGTAAAAATACTTTTGAAAATTTTATTAAGAAGAAGATTTATCCACTGGATCAATTAAATGAAATTTCAGTAAATAAAACAAAAAATAATAAAAAAATTATTTTGTGTCATGGCACTTTTGATTTACTTCATGCAGGGCATTTTAGACATTTTCAAGATTCAAAAAATTTAGGAGATATACTATTTGTTACAATCACATCAGATAAATATATCAATAAGGGACCTGGCAGACCCATATTTAATCAATATTTAAGAGCTGAAATGATAGCTTCTTTATCATATGTAGATTATGTAGGTATCGTTGATGACCCATCTGCAATTCCCTCTATAAGAAAAATAAAGCCAGATATTTATGTTAAAGGAGTTGACTATAAAGATAAAAAAAATGATTTAACAAAAAAAATAATAGAAGAAGAAAAAGAAGTAAAAAAACATGGAGGAGTTTTAAGATTCACCAATAACATATCATTTTCATCATCTTCTCTAATTAACAAAAATATTTTTTCATACGAAAAAAATCTTTCAAAAATACTAGAAAATTATAAATCTGTAGGTTTTTCATATTTTGTATCTTTAATTGGAAAAATAAAAAATTTAAAGGTCATGATAATTGGTGACTCAATTATTGACGAGTATATTTATACGGATACTCTTGGTAAATCTGCAAAAGAGAGCATACTAGCCACATTAAAAAAAAATGAGCAAATCTTTGCTGGAGGATCAATTGCAGCTGCAAATAACATATCTGATTTTTGTAAAAATGTTTTTTTGGTCACTACAATTGGTTCATCTTCTAAAAAACATGAAAACTTTATAAAAAATCAACTTTCTCCAAACATAAAACTTTGCTCAACAAGATTAAAAAATAGACCCACAACAAAAAAAACAAGATTTGTTGATTCTAGTTATATGAGAAAGATGTTTGAAGTTTATGACATGGATGATTCACCAATAGATAAAAGTGATGAAAAAAAAATAATTTCAGCTATAAACAAAAATCTTCCTCTCGTAGATTTAATTATAATAACAGATTTTGGTCATGGACTTTTGAATGAAAAAATAATTGAGATAATTTCAAAATCTAAAACTTTTTTAGCTATTAATGCTCAAACAAATAGTGCTAATAGGGGGTATAACTTAATCACAAAATACAAAAGTGCAGATTATATTTGCATTGATGAACCTGAATTTAGATTAGCGATGCATGATAAAAATACTCCCCTTAAGCAACTTTTACTGAGTTCACAAAATCTTCCAAAATCGAAAGTTTTTATCGTTACAACTGGAAAAAACGGGTGTTTAATAAAAATTAAAAATGAAATTATTGAAATACCAGCCTTCACCAACACAGTTGTTGATACTATAGGGGCTGGTGATGCATTTTTTGTTATTTCTAGTCTTTTTGCATATTTAAAATCCAATCCAATTGATATTGGCTTCATTGGTAATATCTCAGGTGCTTTAAAGGTGAATATTTTAGGACACAGTTCAAGTATTAAAAAATCACAACTTTTAAAATTTATTGAATCTGTTATTAAATAAAGATTGAATATAAAAATGAAAATTTTAATAATAGGTGGTGGAGGTTATGTAGGAAGTCTACTAGTAAAGAAGTTAGTAGAAAAAAGAATAAACGTTCTTGTATTAGACCTATTCATGTATGGTGATCCAAAAGATGTATTTTCTGGATTTAATGATTCTAAATATCTTCAAACTATTAAGGGTGACTTAAGAGATATAGATTTAATTAAAAACCTTATTTCAGAATCGGATAGTATCATCCATTTAGCATGTATTTCTAATGATCCGTCATTTGAGTTAAACCCTGATTTAGGTAAATCAATAAATTACGATTCTTTTTTTCCATTAATCAAAGCCTGTAAAAAAAAAATTGATAAATTTATTTATGCTTCCTCCTCATCAGTTTATGGAATTAAAAATGAACAAAATGTAACCGAAGAACTTTCTTTAGAACCTCTTACTGATTATTCAAAATATAAAGTAATGTGTGAGGAGATTTTACTTAATGAATCAGGAAATAATTTTTGTTCTACGATTTTAAGACCCGCAACAGTTTGCGGATATAGTCAAAGAACCAGATTGGATGTAATAGTTAATATTTTAACTAATAATGCATACAATAAAAGAAAAATTACAATTAATGGAGGTAAACAAAAACGTCCAAACATTCATATTAGTGACATGGTTAATGCATACATAGAAATACTAGATCAACCAAATGAAAAGGTTAGAAATGAAATTTTTAATGTCGGATTTGAAAATTATACGTTAGACGAAATTGGAGAATTAGTGAAAAAGAAAATAGGTGATGATATTGCTATTGATCACCAAGTAACTAATGATAACAGGTCTTATCATATATCATCAGATAAAATAACTAATCTCTTAGGATTTAAACCTCAATTCTCCATAGAAATGGGTATTGAAGATTTAAGGGAAGCTTTTGAAAAAAAACTTTTAACTAATAGCTTCAGCGATCCTAAATATTTTAATATTAAAACTATGCAAAAAATAAATTTACAATGAATTATCTAAATAAAAAATTAGGTGAAAGCTTATTTAAACTTCGAATGGTTGAAAATGAGATATCCAGGAGATATTCAGAACAAGAAATGAGATGCCCTGTACACCTGTCAACTGGTCAAGAAGCAATAGCCGTAGGAATATGTGAAAATTTAGAGTTAAGAGATCAAGTTTATTCTACGCATCGATGTCACAGTCATTATTTAGCAAAAGGAGGTAATTTAGAATCTATGATTTGCGAGATTTACGGAAAAAAATCTGGATGTTGTGGAGGAAGAGGTGGGTCAATGCATTTAATGGATATTTCAGTCGGAATGATGCTAAGCCTTCCAATCGTTGCCAGTGTAATTCCAATAGCAGTTGGAGCTGCAATGTCAAAAAAAATAGAGAAAAAAAAAAATATTGTGGTTGTTTTTTTTGGAGACGCAGCAGTGGAAGAAGGAGTTTTTCATGAGTCTGCAAACTTTGCTTCTTTACATAATCTTCCAATTTTATTTGTTTGCGAGAACAACAGATACTCATGTTTTACAGACATTAGAGAAAGACAATCATCAGAAGATTTAACACGATTGGCAAAATGTCACGGAGTTGAATCAATAAAAATGCATGGTAATGACGTAATAAACGTATTTAGACATTCAAAAAAAATAATCAAAAAAATGAAAAGAGCCCCGAAACCTTTTTTCTTACAGCTTGATACATATAGATATGTTGAACATTGTGGTCCTAACAGTGATGATCATTTGAATTATAGAGATAGAAAAGAGATTAATAAGTGGCTAAAAGACGATCCTATAGATAATTACATAAAATATTTAAAAAAAAAGAATCAGTATAATGAAAAAGAAATCAAAATTATGAAAGAAAAAATCAAATCTAAAATAGATAAAGCATTTGATTTTGCAAAGAAAGATTCCTTTCCAAATCCTGTATCCTTAAAAAAATATGTCTACGCGAAATAAAAATAGAATCATCAGTGCATCTCAAGCAATTCTTGAAGCAACGGATCAGACATTAAAAAAAGATAAAAGTTTGATTTTAATTGGTGAAGGTATTAATGACCCCAAAGGTATTTTTGGAACAACAAGTAATCTTTCCAAAAAATATGGAAAAAATAGAGTTATAGAATCACCAATTTCTGAAAATGGAATAACTGGTATATCAATTGGTTTAGCAATAAATAATTTTAAAGTTTTGTTAATTCATCAAAGAGTTGAATTTGCCTTATTGTCAATTGAACAAATTTTTAATAATGCAGCTAAAAGTTTTTATGTAACAAATGGTAAACATAAAGTACCTATTGTAATTAGAATGGTTATCGGGAGAGGTTGGGGGCAAGGACCAGCTCATTCGCAGAGTTTTGAAACAATTTTTTCTTATGTCCCTGGACTTAAAGTTTTAATTCCATCTTCGGCTTATGATGCTAAAGGAATGCTAATATCAGCTATTAACGATCCTAATCCAGTTTTAATATTGGAACATAGATGGTTTCACTATGTAACAGGATCTGTTCCTAAAAAAAGTTTTTACAGTGATATAGAGAAGCCTAAAATAATTAAAAAAGGAAAACATCTCACAATTGTTGCGAGTTCATATAATGTTTATGAAATAATTTTTTGTTCAGAAATTTTAAAAAAATTTGATATTTTTATTGAGATTATTGATCTTAGAGTCCTAAGACCTTTGGATATTAAACCAATTATTCAATCTGTGAAAAAAACAAAAAAATTAATAATTTTTGAAACAGGTAATAAAGTTTATGGAATAGGTGCTGAAATCATTGCTTCTATTTTAGAAAAAAATAATGATATTTTTGATTTAGCACCTTCAAGAATTGGTTTACCTGATTCACCAACACCATCTTCAAGAGGTTTAGCTAAGAATTTTTATCCAAATTCTTATGATATAATGAAAGTGATAATGAACCAATTAAATCTTAATGTTGAAGTTAAAAAAAAAATCATTAGTTTATTAAATAATAAATTGCCTTCACATGATATTGATGTTCCAAACCCAAAATTTAAAGGTCCGTTCTGATGAAAGTTAAATATTCTTACTTGCCTAGACAGTTTGCAGAAATCGACGGGCTCTTAGAAAATATTAAAAGTTTCGT
>MDSZ01070116.1_pt1 | contig 22815 bp, 23 predicted proteins | sample 811201 | NCBI WGS metagenome assembly MDSZ01 (sample SAMN05326647, study PRJNA326480) | marine metagenome | isolation source: seawater | place: Indian Ocean: North | collected 2010 | reverse complement strand
TTTCCATTAATTTTGTGATAAGTTTGTGAAACAAAAACAACTGGAGATTCAAGTCCTTTAGAAGCATGAATTGTATATAACCTTAAAGCATTTAAATTATCAATATCAGTTTTAGAAGACTCAGCATCAATATTTTCTAGAAAATATAAAAAATTTAATGGAGTAATATATCTTCCACTATTGTGGTTAAGCGATAAATTTAGAAAACTATTCAGATTATTTTCTATGATATGGTACTGTTTATAGGAGAAAGTATCTTTACAAATATTAAAAATATTTAGTTTATTATAAATATCATCTAACACGTCGTGGATTGGATACTTTCTAATATTATTTTTCCAAATAGAATAATTGTCATTTATTATTTTATTTTTAAAAATTTTTAGCCTTATATCTTTGTCTGTTAGTTTATCTATATTTTCTAAATTTTCTTCTTTACTAAAAAAAATAGGCGAGCTAAGTATTGTTAATAATGTTTTTTTGTCATTATTATTTAATATTAAAAATTTAAGAAATGCTATTACATCTTGAACTTCATTAGATAGAATAAAATTATTTGCTTTATCAGTTATATATGGAATATAGTTTCTTTTAAGTTCCTCCTCTATTTCATACATATGCAACCTATCTCTCAATAGAACCATTATATCTTTATAAGAAATGTCTCTTGTTTTTTCACCCTCATATATTTTATATTTTTTATCTATTAATTCTTTAATTTTATTTGAAATTAATTTTGCTTCTTCATTATATTTTTCTTTACTGGAACTAATTTCTAAAGTAATTCTTTCTACATTACTCTCATTTATTAATTTAGTATTAAATTTATTATTTAGTTTATCAAAATTTTTATTTACGAAATTTATAATTTCCTTTCCTGATCTTCTAGAAGTATTAAGATAATATTTTTTTGCACCATTTATCTTATTTAAAAAATCTCCAGCTGTTTTTATTAGCTGAGGTTTTGAACCTCTAAAACCATATATTGACTGCATCTCGTCACCTACAATTGTAACTGTAGAATTTTGGTGTATATCTGATATTGCATTAATAATCAGTTCCATAATTCTCCATTGTCTATAATTAGTATCTTGGAATTCATCTAGTAATAGATGATGCACAGAATTTGCAATTTTATAGAATATCCAATCTTTACTATCAAAGCTAGATAGGTAGGAAAAGCAAAGAAACTCAATATCATCATAATCAATAAGATCTTTATTTCTTAATGTTTTTTGATATTCGTCTATGTAAATAAAAGCTAAATATTTCCATAAAGCATTTATCTCTTCATACTGTAAATTTTTCTTTTTGCTAAGTTTATCTTCAATAATTTTATCTAAAAATATCTGGCCGTTGCTATTTTTATATTCTAAAAAATCAGCTTTTTTTTCTACAACATTATGCATACTTTTTTTTATGTTATTTAAACTGTTAAATTCCTTTGAAAGTATATTAATAACAGCATTAAGGTTTTTTTCTTTATATAAATATGATGGGCTAAATACTTTTTTATCTACTTCATTTATAATTAACTTCCTATACTCATTAATTTTAAATGTTTTTGGCATGTCTTTTTGCCAACTAAAGCAAGATATTATTTCTAGAAAAAAAGAATGATACGTGGTTATCCTATAACTTGTCTCTCTATCTTGTATCTTAAAATATATATCTTTTGCGGATCTTATATATTTTTTACTATCCTCAATTCCTAGTGTTTTTAGATCCTCTTTTATTTCTTCTTTACTCATTTTTAACCAACTTTCTATTCTTGAATCTAATCTTTCTCTCATTTCATTTGCTGCTTTTTTTGTAAATGTAATTGCTGTAATATTTTCAGGGTTTACATCTTCCAAAAGAAGCCTAAGAATTTTAGAAACTAAAATCCAAGTTTTTCCAGTCCCTGCTGAAGCATTAACAAGGCAACTCTTGTCTGGATGTAGTATTTTGTGTATATTCATTTTTTTAAAAACTTTTATTATAATAAGGCTCAAATAAGGAAAAGTATATGTTAAGAATTCTACTATTTATAGGAACTAATATGGCAATACTTGTGATATTAAGTATTACCATGCAAATCTTTGGTATTGAGGGAGTGCTTGATCAACAAGGTGTAGATCTTGATTTAACTGCGTTATTAATAATATCTGCAATTATTGGTTTTTCAGGCTCTTTTATCTCTCTCCTAATGTCAAGATGGATAGCAAAAAAAGCTATGGGGGTTAAATTAATAGATAGACCAAAAAATACTTCAGAAGAATGGCTAATTAAAAAGTTAGATGAAATTTCTAAAAAGGCTAATATCCCAACCCCAGAATTTGGAATCTTTAATTCAAACCAACCAAATGCATTTGCTACAGGATTTTCTAAAAATAAAGCTTTAGTTGCTGTCAGCAGCGGTCTTTTAACTTCTATGAATAAAGATGAAGTCGAAGCTGTAATTGCCCATGAAATTTGCCATATTAGCAATGGCGATATGGTTACAATGGCATTAATACAAGGTGTTGTTAATACTTTTGTAATTTTCTTTTCTCGTATTATTGGACATGTTGTTGATAGGGTAGTATTTAGAGTGCAAAGTGGGCATGGTCCAGCGTACTTTATTACAAGTATTATTGCGCAGATTATTTTATCAATATTAGCAAGTATTATAGTGATGTGGTTCTCAAGAAGAAGGGAATATAGGGCTGATTATGGGGCATCAAAAATTGTTGGGAAAGAAAAAATGATATCAGCATTAAAAAGTCTTGGAAAATCTTCAACTACAGCGCTTCCAGACCAGATGGCAGCATTTGGTATTTCTGGGGATAAAAAACATAGCTCATTTAGAAAGTTATTTGCAAGTCATCCATCTTTAGAAAATAGAATCCAAGCACTTCTAGAATTATAGTATTTCATGGTTACATATAATACTAGTAATATTAAAAATGGACTTAAGGTTTTAATAAATAATGAGCCACATATAATTGTTGAGAGTGAATTCCATAAGCCAGGCAAAGGGCAAGCATTTAGTAGGCTAAAAGTAAAAAATCTCATTAATGGAAAAACAAACGAAAAAACACTTAAAATTGGAGAATCATTAGAACACGCAGATATCAAAGAGAAAGAAATGCAGTTCTTATACAATGATAATACCGGCTGGGTATTTATGGACAATGAAACGTATGAGCAAATTATTTTAAGTGAATCGCTAGTTTCTGATAATTCTTACTGGCTAAAAGGCGAAGATATATGTTCGATATTATTTTTTAATGATGAAGCAATAAATATTTCTATTCCAAATTTTGTGGAATTACAAGTTACTGAGACTGAACCTGGGTTAAAAGGTGATACAACATCCGCAGCAGTGAAAGATGCAAAGCTAGAAACTGGCGTTACTATAAAAGTGCCTATCTTTATAAATATTTCTGATGTTATAAAAGTTGATACTAGGAATAGTGAGTATATCTCAAGAGTTAAGGGCAGCTAGATTTTATAATTTCATCTCTAATAAATATTTCATTTTCAACCTTAATCTTTTCATTCCAAATTAATTCTTTCTCACTATTAAATAGGCATATTACGGTAGATCCAAGGTTAAACATTCCAACTTCATCACCCTTTTTATATTTTGATTTTTCTATTTTGTAGTCAGTTGGTGTAATAAGATTTTTTCTTGCATAACTAGGACATACGATACCAAACTCTCCTACAGAAATTGAGCCAACATTCACAGCACCAATCATAATTAGTACAATTGAGATATCATTATCATCAAAAAAAATTACAACCCGCTCATTCATTGTATATAAATTTGATATATTCTCAGTCGCATATGGCGCAACACTATATAAAGTTCCAGGTATATGTGTAATATTTTTTAGAGTACCTTCACAAGGCATATATACACGATGACAGTTTTTTGGTTGCAAATAAATATTTATATATTTCCCATTTTCAAATTTATTTTTTTTATCCCCAATTAAACTATCAATTGAATATTTATATTTTTTGGCATGTATAAAAGTTTTATTATTAAAATCTCCATACCCTTTAATAATTCCATCACATGGAGAAATTATATTATTATTATTTTCTATTTTATTTCTAAACTCTAAATCTAGGGGTCTTACAAAAAAATCATTTAATGATTTGTAGTCTTTAACTTTTTTAAATTTATATTCATCTAGGCTTATATTGAAAAGATAAATGTATAGTCGTATCAGCAAATTTTTTATGTTTCTCTCCTCAATGCGTGATATCCTATATGTAATTTTTGATATAAAATGAAGTGGTAATAGGGAAAATAAAATTATTTTTATTCTAACTAAAATTTTTCTGATTTTTTCTCTCATTTTTTTCAATATTTATAAATGATTTGCTATAATTAATATATGCCTGGAAGTACACTTGGACAATTATTTAAGGTAACGACATATGGTGAAAGCCATGGTGAAGCTATTGGTTGTATAATAGATGGTTGTCCTCCAAATCTCAAGATAGATTTAGATTATATACAAAATGAACTTGATAGAAGAAAGCCAGGCAAGACTAGGCATACCTCTCAAAGAAAAGAATCTGATACTGTGAAAATCTTATCCGGAGTATTTGAGGGTGTTACTACAGGAACTCCGATTGGGTTAATTATCTATAATGAAGATGCTAGAACTAAAGATTATTCGGATATTAAAGATTTATATAGACCTGGACATGCTGATATTACATATGAAAAGAAATATGGCATAAGAGATTATCGAGGAGGGGGAAGAGCTTCGGCAAGAGAGACTGCGATGAGAGTTGCAGCAGGCGCTATTGCTAAACTTTATTTACAACAAAAACTTAATTTAAAAATAACTGGTTATCTTCAGCAATTAGGACCAATAGTAGCCGAGAAAAAAGAATTTAATAAAGTTAATACAAATCCATTCTTTTTCCCTGATGAATCTAAAATACAGGATCTTGAAAATTATATGGATAATTTAAGAAAAGAAGGCAACTCTATAGGAGCTAGAATAAACGTTATAGCAGAGAACGTTCCTGTTGGTTTAGGAGAGCCAGTTTTTGATAAAATTGATTCTGAAATTGCAAAAGCTATGATGAGTATTAATGCCGTTAAAGGAGTTGAAATAGGAGCTGGTTTTGAGTGTGTTACACAAAAAGGCACTGAACATAGAGATGAAATATCCTCAAAAGGTTATTCAAGAAATAATTCTGGAGGAACTTTAGGTGGCATAACTTCGGGACAAGATGTTGAAGTTAGTGTGGCAATTAAGCCAACTTCAAGTATAAGACTTCCGGGTAAAACAATTGATAAAGATGGAAATGATTCAACAATTGTTACTAAAGGTCGACATGACCCTTGTGTTGGAATTAGAGCTGTTCCAATTGTAGAAGCTATGCTTGCTTTGGTGCTTATTGACCATGTGTTAAGGAATAAAGCTCAAAATCAGTGAAAATAAATCTTCCTTACCTTAAGTTTTCTTCATTCTATTTTTTTTATTTTTCTAGCTTAGGCGCTTTTTTACCATTTTGGCCTTTATATTTAAATGAAAAAGGATACAGTGCGTATCAAATAGGGTTTATTCTAGCAATAATGATTGGAACAAAGATTATTGCTCCAAATGTATGGGGATGGATCTCAGATATATCTGGACTTCGACATAAAGTTATCCAATTAGGATCTTTTTTCTGTTTTTTAATTTTTTCTATGGTTTTTTTGATAGATGGATTTTATCAAATGGCCGTATTGATACTATTATTTAGTTTTTTTTGGAATGCCTCTCTTCCTCAGTTTGAAGCAGTTACAATGAGTATGTTAGGAGAAGGACATAATAGTTATAGCAAGATAAGACTTTGGGGCTCTCTAGGCTTTATTGTATCAGTAATGGTTCTTTCAAGCGTAACTGAGCAATATGGAATGAGTGTTGTGCCACAAGCTATCACTCTTTTCCTTTTTGTTACTTGGCTCTCTACACTTTTTATATCAAATTTTGATTCTGATAATAATAATAGCAAAAAAGAAAATATGCTTACGGTTTTACGGAACCCCATAATTATTGGGATCTTGCTTTCTTGCTTTTTAATGCAGTTAAGTCATGGACCATTTTATACTTTTTTTGCTATATATCTTGATGAAAATAGCTATAGCATGAGTACCATTGGCTTTTTATGGTCTCTTGGTGTGCTTGCAGAGGTAATTATCTTCTTAAAAGTTTCTACATGGATACCAAAGTACGGCACTAAGACACTATTTAACTTATGTTTTATATTTGCCTCAATCAGATGGGTGATAGTTGCTATTTTTCCTGCAAATATATATTTAGTTGGTTTATCTCAAATCTTTCATGCAGTTACATATGGAATGTACCATGCTGTTTCAATTTCATTAATTCATCGGTATTTTACAGGATATCTTCAAGGAAGGGGGCAAGCTCTATATTCTAGTATTAGCTTTGGCCTAGGGGGTTCTTTTGGTAGTTTCCTCAGTGGTTATTATTGGGATATCCTTGGAGGGCAAATAATATATCTTTTTGCCTCTTTATTTGCTTTTTTTGGTTTTCTTGTTTCTTTTATATTAGTAAAATTAAACAAAGGCCAAAACGGTTAAATCTATGGGAAAGACTCTTTACGATAAATTATGGGAAGATCACTGTGTTCATACCTATGAAAACGGGTATAGCTTGCTTTATGTGGATAGACATTTAGTACATGAAGTAACTTCTCCACAGGCTTTTGATGGGCTTAAAATTGCTGATAGGAGACTATGGCGTAAAGAAAGTATAATGGCGGTTCCAGACCATAATGTTCCTACTCTAAATAGAGGAGGTCAAATAAATGATCCTATATCTAAAATACAAGTAGATAAATTAGATGAAAATTGTAAAACTCATAATCTTCTTAAATTTGATTTACAAGATGAAAGACAAGGGATTGTGCACGTTGTTGGACCAGAACAAGGCTTAGTAGTGCCTGGCATGCTTGTTGTATGTGGAGACTCACATACATCTACTCATGGAGCGATATCCTGTTTAGCTTTCGGTATTGGGACATCAGAGGTAGAACATGTTTTAGCTACACAATGTATCTTAAAGCAAAAATCACTCAATATGAATGTAAAGGTATTGGGAGATATGAATGAGTATTTTTATGCCAAAGATTTAGCTTTATTAATTATTAGTAAAATAGGAACAGCCGGCGGCACAGGTTATGCAATAGAATATACTGGAAAAGCTATAGAAGGTTTGTCTATGGAATCAAGAATGACTTTGTGCAATATGACAATTGAAGCTGGAGCTACAACAGGACTAATAGGTGTAGATAAAAAAACAATAGAGTACATTAAAGATAAACCATATTCTCCAAAAGGAGATTTATTTGTAAATGCAAATAAACACTGGGAATCATTAAGATCTGATGATGATTGTACGTATGATAAAGTATTTGAGATCGACGTAAGCAAACAGGATCCAATGGTAACTTGGGGAACTTCTCCAGAGATGGCATCATCAGTGAATGATAATATTCCAGATTTAAATGATATTGCGTTTAGCGATAAGGTTGAAGATTTTAGAAATGCTTTAGACTATATGGGTTTAAAGCCTAAACAAAAAATAAATAGCATATATCTAGATAAAATATTTATAGGTTCTTGCACTAATTCACGTATAGAAGATTTAAGAGTAGTTGCAGGCATTGTTAAAGGAAAGAAAGTCTCTGATAAAATTAAGAGCGCTATTATTGTTCCAGGCTCAGGTTTAGTAAAAAAAGAAGCAGAGAATGAGGGTTTAGATAAAATCTTTATAGAATGTGGTTTTGAATGGAGAAGTCCAGGATGTTCTATGTGTTTAGGAATGAATGATGACCAATTAGATGAATATGAGAGATGTGCTTCAACTTCAAATAGAAATTTTGAAGGGAGACAAGGAAGGCTCGGAAGAACACATCTAGTTAGCCCTGCGATGGCAGCTGCAGCTGCTATTCGTGGCCATTTTGTTGATGTAAGAGATGAGATTTAAATTATGAATAAATTTAAAAATGTAACTTCTATTATTGTCAATATTCCTAGGAAAAATATTGATACAGATATAATTATACCTAAGCAGTACCTTAAAGCTGTAACAAGGGAGGGGTTTGGTAATTTCCTGTTTGATGATTGGCGTTATTTAGAGCCTGGTAAACTTTCAGATAAAAAAGAAAGAAAAAAGAATCTAGACTTCGTTCTTAACTTAGATGAGTATTCTAATTGCGAAATAATGATAGTAGGAGATAATTTTGGATGTGGATCTTCAAGAGAACATGCAGTATGGGCGCTAATAGATTTTGGTATAAAGGTCATAATTTCAACTTCATTTGCAGATATTTTTTATAGTAATTGCTTTAAAAATGGACTATTAGCAATAATTTTAGATGAGAAAGAAATAGAAAATATTAAGGCTAATGGTAAATCTTATAGTATTAACTTAGAGGAACAATTAATTTACAATGATAATCTAAAGATTAAATTTGAGATAGACCCAAGGAAAAAACAAGCATTAATAGAAGGGTTAGATGATATATCAGAGACACTTTTACTTAAAGATAAAATAAAAAATTTTGAAAGTAAAAGGCTTAAAGAGAAACCATGGTTGTTTTAAAATAAAAGATAATGAATATATTAATATTGCCAGGTGATGGTGTTGGAAAAGAAGTAACAGATCAGTCTGTTAAAATTATAGAAGAGATATCTAGTATTTATAGTATTGATATAGATATAAGCTTTGCTGAGTTTGGTGGAACAGCATATGATTCATCTGGCGATCCATATCCTAAATCGACGAAAGAGGCTGTTAATAAGTGTGATGCTATTTTATTAGGGGCTGTAGGAGGTCACAAGTATGAAAATTTAGAGAAATCTAAAACACCAGAATATGCTTTATTATCATTAAGAAAAGAAAATGATCTTTATATTAATTTAAGACCTATTATATCTTTCGATGAAATATTAGATAGCTCAACACTTAAGCGTGATTATATAAATGACCTTAATCTCATAATAGTTCGTGAACTAGTTGAGGGGTTATACTTTGGTGAACCACGAGGTTTTAACAAGGATAAAACAGAAGCCTTTAATACTATGAGGTATAGCAAGGAAAGGATTAAGAAAATTTTGAAGTTTGCCTATAACCTTTCGGAAGTTAGGGCAAAAAAATTATGTTCTGTTGATAAAGCAAATGTTTTGGAGTGCTCTAAGCTTTGGAGAGAAATTGCAAATAACTATGCAAAAGATTTTCCTAGTATAAAAAGCGAAAATATGTATGTTGATAATGCTGCAATGCAACTTGTATTAAATCCAAAACAATTTGATGTGATTGTTACTGAAAACTTGTTTGGCGATATTCTCTCTGATCTAGCGTCAGTTTTAACAGGGTCTATCGGCATGCTTCCATCTGCTTCAATTAATGATAGTGGTTTTGGTTTATATGAACCTATTCATGGTTCAGCTCCAGACATAGCTGGCAAGGATATTGTGAATCCTATTGCTACAATATTATCAGCTGCTATGATGTTTCATTACTCATTTAAAAGAGAAGATATATATAACTTAATAGTTGAATGCATTCGTGACACTCTTAAAGATGGATATAGGACGAGAGATATAATGTCGAATGGAATGACTGAAGTTAGCACCTCTGAAATGGGAAATATGGTTTTAGAAAAAATTAAGGACAAAAATCTTGGCTAAAAAATATAATATTGCAATTGTTGGGGCAACTGGTGCAGTTGGAACAGCGATGATAGATATACTTGAGGAATCATCACTTCCTATTGGAAACTTATTTTTTGTTGCAAGTGAGAGATCAAAAAATAAAGTCATTAAATTTAGAGGTAGTGACCAAGATGTCTATAGCATTGAAGATTTTGATTTTAAAAAGATTGATATAGCAATGTTTTCTGCCGGAGCTGAGATTTCAGAAAAGTATGTGCCAATTGCAACAAAATCAAACACTATAGTTATAGATAATACATCGCAATACAGATATGAAGATAATATCCCGTTAATTGTTCCTGAGGTTAATGCTAATGTAATTCCTGAATATAAAAATACAGGGATTATTGCTAATCCTAATTGTAGTACTATACAAATGTTAGTTGCTATTAAGCCAATTCATGATGTATCAAAAATTTTAAGAATAAATGTTTCTACATACCAAGCTGTATCAGGTACTGGAAATGAGGCTATTGATGAATTGAATAATCAAATAAAATCTTATGTTGGAGGTAATAAGATTGTAAATACAGTTTACCCTGAACAAATTGCTTTCAATGTAATACCTCACTGTGATGTGTTTATGGAAAATGGCTATACTAAGGAAGAAATGAAAATGGTCTGGGAAACAAAAAAAATATTAGATAATGATATCGATGTTAATGCTACAGCAGTTAGAGTCCCAGTCTTTTTTGGACATTCTGAATCTGTACACCTTGAATTAGAAAAAAAATTAAAAAAATCTGATGCTTTAGATTTATTAAGAAATAGTAGCAATATACTAAAAGTTTTTGATGAAAGTGGTGAGAAACAATATCCAACTTCTATTGATTCAGAAAATAGTAATTTTGTATATGTTGGAAGAGTGCGTGAAGATATATCAATCGATAATGGAATAAATATGTGGGTTGTTGCTAATAATATAAGAAAGGGTGCAGCTTATAATAGTATTCAAATTGCAGAAATCCTTATAGCTAAATATTTATAATTATCTTTATATAATGAAAATAGTTTTAGGTGTTCAATACTGTGGAAAAAATTATAATGGTTGGCAAAAACAAACAAAAGGAAAAACTATTCAGAGTGCTATAGAAATGGCATTATCTGATTTTACGCAAGAAAAGATATTAACTTATGCTGCCGGAAGGACAGATACTGGAGTCCATGCAACAGGACAAGTAATTCACTTCGAAACAAATATAAATAGACCATCTTACTCATGGGTTTACGGGTTAAACTCAATTTTACCTGATGATATTTCTATAACAGATATGAAGGAGGTAAAAAGTGATTTTCATGCTAGATTTTCTGCTTTAAAAAGAACATATCGTTACATAATATATAACCATAGTGTTAGACCAGTAATGTATAATGAAAAAGTGTCATGGTATAAAGAAGATAATCTTGATGAGCAAACTATGGCTAAAGCAGCTAAACATATAATAGGAGAAAAAGATTTTTCATGCTTTAGATCAGCAAACTGTCAATCTAGATCTAGTGTAAAAAAAATCTATGACTTGCAAGTTAAAAGGACCAAAGAATTTATACATATTGATATAACAGCAAATGCTTTTTTATATAATATGGTAAGAAACATAGTTGGCAGCCTAGTTTTAGTAGGAGCTGGAAAAAAGAAAACTAATTGGATAAAAGATTTAATTGAAATTAAAGACAGATGTGAGGCCGGGAAAAAGTTTCCAGCACATGGATTATACTTAGTTCATGTTGAATACGATAAAATTTATGAAATAGATTTTAAAAGAAGTTTTCCACATTACTATTAGGTATTGATAAGAAATATGACAAAAATAAAAATATGTGGCGTTAGAGATGAAACAACTGCAGAATCTATTATGAAGCTTGATATAGATTTAATTGGAATTGTCTTTTGCAGAAAAAGTATACGATGTATTAAAATAGATGAGGCAGAGAAAATTGTTTCTAAAAAAATACCCTCTACCTCTATTGTGGGCTTATTTTCGAATGATGATAAGAAGTATGTAGATGAAATAATTTCTAAAGTTAATATAGACATAATCCAATTTCATGGGGATGAAACTGACGAGTACTGCTCAAAATTTAATATTCCATATATTAAAGGTGTTTCAGCTACTGGTAGAAATAAAATAGAAGATATTGATTTACAATACCCTAATGCAGAGGCATTTATTATTGATAGTCATTCAGAGGATGGTATAGGTGGTACAGGTAAATCTTTTGATTGGATTAACTTTGATTTTAAAACACGTAAACCTATAATTTTAGCTGGAGGTCTTAAGGCATCAAATGTTAAAGAAGCTATATCTAAGGTAAAACCTTATGGTGTAGATGTTAGTAGTGGAGTAGAATCAAGTAAAGGAATAAAGGATATAAACTTAGTAAGAGAATTTGTGAGAGCGGTGAGAAATGAAAAATTTTAATAAAGATAATAAATATAATTATCCAGATGAGGACGGTAGGTTTGGAATTTTTGGAGGTAGATTTGTGGCTGAAACTTTAATTAAGCCACTAGATGACCTTAAATCAAAATATTATGAATTAAAAGGAGATAAAGACTTTATATCAGAGCTACAAAATGATTTTTCAAATTATGTAGGCAGACCAACGCCACTATATTTTGCAAAAGGATTAACTAATTTTTGTGGTGGGGCTAATATTTTTCTAAAAAGAGAAGATTTGTGCCATACAGGAGCACATAAAATAAATAATACGATTGGACAGGCTATTCTTGCTAAAAAAATGGGGAAAACAAGGATTATAGCTGAAACAGGAGCAGGACAACATGGAGTAGCCTCTGCAACGGTTGCCGCCAGACTTGGCATGAAGTGTGTAGTTTATATGGGTGAAAAGGATGTCTATAGGCAAGCACAAAATGTTTATAGAATGCAGTTATTAGGTGCTGAAGTTGTAAAAGTAACCTCTGGATCTAAGACTCTTAAAGATGCGTTAAATGAAGCATTAAGAGACTGGGTTACAAATGTTGATGATACATTTTATATAATCGGGACTGTTGCTGGCCCAGCGCCATACCCTGAGTTAGTTAGAGATTTTCAATCTGTAATTGGAGTAGAAGTTAAGGAACAAATGAATAATATAAATAGAAAAGCTGATGCACTTATAGCATGTGTTGGAGGGGGATCAAATGCACTTGGTTTATTTTATCCTTTTATTGAAGACGACTGCGATATATATGGTATAGAAGCTGCTGGTTTAGGTCTTGATTCAGGAAAACATTCAGCTCCACTCAATAAAGGCAAGATAGGGGTACTACATGGAAATAGAACATACCTTCTTGAGGATGATAACGGACAAATAATGGATACACATAGTATTTCAGCGGGTTTAGATTATCCAGGAGTTGGGCCCGAACATGCGCTTTTAAAAGATCTTGAAAGAGTACAGTACAAATCAGCAACTGATAAAGAAGCACTAGAAGCATTTAATTTGTTATCTAAAACTGAAGGTATAATCCCAGCGCTAGAGACAAGCCATGCAATATCCTATGCATGTAAATTATCAAAGCAAATGAATAAAGATAAAAATATTATCGTAAATTTATCTGGAAGAGGTGATAAAGATTTAAATACTGTTGCCGAAATTGAGGGATTAAAGATTTGAATAGGATAGAAAGAAAATTTACATCTGCAAAAGATAAAAACAAGAAGTGTCTCATATCTTATATTACCGGAGGGGATCCAGACTTAGAAACTTCATTAGAAATTATGCATACTCTAGTTAGTTCCGGAACAGATATTATAGAACTAGGGGTTCCTTTCTCTGATCCGATTGCGGATGGACCCGTAATTCAGAAAGCATGTGAGAGAGCACTTAGTCAAAATACATCATGTAAAGATATTTTAGAATTAATAACTTTATTTAGAGAAAAAGATAATGAAACCCCAATTATACTAATGGGGTACCTAAATCCAATTGAAATAATGGGTTATGAGAATTTTTCAAAGCAAGCTCAAAGCGCAGGGGCTGATGGAGTACTAGTAGTTGATCTTCCATATGAGGAGGCAGCTAATATTGTAGATATTTTTAGATCATATAATCTTGATAGTATTTTTTTAGTAGCTCCGAATACAAAAAATGAAAGAATAGAAAAGATCATGAATTTTAGCTCTGGGTTTTTATACTATGTTTCACTTAAAGGTGTTACAGGAGCTCCAACCCTTAATTTAGACGAAACACTTAATAAATTAGATGAAATAAAGAAATTTACAAAACTTCCTTTAGCTGTAGGTTTTGGTATAAATGACCCAGAGTCTGCAAGATTACTGTCTAAACATGCAGATGCTGTGGTTGTTGGAAGCGCAATAATTAAAATTATTGAAAAGAATATCAATAATAGGGAAAATATATGCAAAGGGATATCTAGTCTACTGCTTTCAATAAGAAGTAAATTAGACGAAGGAGGATAAACTTTAAAATGAGCTGGTTTAAAAAATTGTTCCCATCACGTATACGTGTAAATAGACAAAGGAATAAGAAAAAAATACCTGAGGGTATATGGGAAAAGTGTAAAAACTGCACAAAGGTTCTTTATAGAGAAGAGATAGTTAACAACTCGTACATATGCACTAGTTGTGATTACCATATGAGAATTGGAGCCAGAGATAGATTAAATCTATTCCTTGATCCAGAAGGAGCAACAGAAATTAATGAAAGCTTATATTCGAAAGATTTTTTAAAATTTAGAGATAGCAAAAAATATAAAGACAGAATATCTGACGCTCAAGACTCTACTAATGAAAATGATGCTTTAGTGACTATGAAGGGTAGGCTAAATAATATTAATATTGTTGCAGTATCATTCGAGTTTGATTTTATGGGAGGATCAATGGGCTCAGTTGTTGGAGAAAAATTTTGTCGAGCGGCTAAGGTTTGTTTAAAAGAAAATATACCTTTAGTATGTTTTTCTGCGAGCGGAGGAGCTAGGATGCAAGAATCTTTAGTCTCTCTTTTCCAGATGTCTAAAACTGCTAGTGTTATATCAGACATGAAGAAACAATCAATTCCATTTATAAGTGTGTTAACAGATCCAACAATGGGTGGGGTATCTGCTAGCTTAGCAATGCTCGGAGATATCCTTATAGCTGAGCCTAAAGCTTTAATAGGTTTTGCGGGACCAAGAGTTATTGAGCAAACAGTTAGAGAGACTTTGCCTGAAGGATTTCAGAGAAGTGAATTTCTTCTAGAACATGGAGCAATTGACATGATTGTAGATAGAAGAAAATTGAGATTAGAAATTACTAATTTACTTAAGATACTTACAAATAATTCAGATTCACAGTATAAATCAGCATTAGCATAACACATTTAACGTGAAACAATTTTCATTAGATAGTTGGATCGATTGGCAATGTAAACTTCATAAAAGTGATATGGATTTTAACCTTGACCGTATTACAAAAATTGCCGACAAGCTTGATTTAATTAAGAATAAAAATATAGTTTTTACAGTTGCTGGTACTAATGGAAAAGGGTCAACTGTATCTATGCTTGAATCTATATTATATGAACATGGTTATAATATTGGCTCATATACATCGCCTCATATAATAAAATATAACGAACGAATAAAAATAAATAAAAAGCCCGTTTCAGATGAGGAAATATGTGATGCCTTTCAGAAAATAGATAATATTAGAGGAGATATATCGCTTACTTTTTTTGAATTTGGAACATTGGCATCTTTACTAATTTTTAAAAGATATAATTTAGATGCAATAATTTTAGAGGTTGGTCTTGGTGGGAAAAAAGATGCTGTAAACATAATAGACCCTACAATTTCTGTTATTACAAATATAGGTTACGACCATATGGATATATTAGGGTCAGATCTTGAACAAATAGCTGAAGAGAAATCTGGGATAATGAGACCGTCTGGTGTTACGGTCATAGGATTTGAAAACCCTCAGATTTCGATTCGTAATAAGTCGAATGAATTAGATAATAAATTGAGTGTTTTTGGAGAAAATTACTGGATTGAAGAAGAAAATGAAGATTATTGGTATTTTCATAATAAAGAAGGAAGAACTATAAAGTGCTTATATCCTTCGCTAAAGGGTGATATCCAACTAAATAACGCGGCTACGGCAATTCAAGCTATTATGTCTTGTAGAGAATTTATAGTTGATGAAAAAATTGTCTCAAGGGCTATCAGAAAAGCATCAATTATTGGTAGGTTTCAAATAATTTTTGACAAGAATCAGGTAATATTTGATATAGCGCATAATGAACAAAGCTCAAGGAATTTACTAAAAAATATCCAAAGATATTATCCTAATAATAATTTCCATGCTGTATTTAGCGTTGTAAAGGATAAGGATATTGATGGGATATTGACGCCTCTTAAAGATATTTTTACAAGTTGGCATATTGCAAAAATTAATAATGAAAGGGGTTTGCCGCTAGATAAAATTAAGAATAATAATTTTTTTATATACGAGAAAACCTTTACATATGATAATATAAATGAGGCATACACTGGTGCCAAGGAATACATTTCAAATGAAGATGATATTATTATAGTCTTTGGTTCATGTTACGTTGTATCTTTAATTATGGAAAATTTAGAAAAAAATAATTCAATTTATGATGAATGATATATTATTAAAAAGAATAATTGGTATTTTATTTTTATTTACAGTAGTAATTATATTTGTCCCTATTTTATTTAATGCAGACGGAGTAAACGAATTAAATGAAATATCATTAAAAAAACCAAAAGAAGTAAAATTTCAATATATTGATGAAATAAATAGTTTAAAAAAAGAAGATAGTAAGAGTATTGAGCCAATAGATTATATAAGTAAAGAAGAAACTGTAGAAGTTAAAGATATAGATAGTGATGATTCAAGTAAAAATACTGCCTGGGCTATAAGAGTAGGAACATTTAAAAATAATAAGAATGCTATTAGTATATTAGACAAACTTAAACTACAAGGTTATAAAGGAAACATTATAAAATTTGAGAATAAAGATAAGGTGCAGATGTATAAGGTAAATATTGGGCCGTTTTTTTCATCTAAAAAGCTAAAAGAAGAGTATAAGGAAATTTTATCTAATAAGAATGTTACGAAACCTTTTATTGTAAAATATACTTTGCGTAGAAAATAATTTAGGTACATGTTAAATACTTTTGATATTTTAGTTTACATAACTTTATTTTTCTTTATTCTTCTAGGTTTTTTTAGAGGCGGAATTAAAGAAATATCTTCTTTCTTTTTATATTTTATAGTTACTTTACTTTCATTTAAATATATGTCTGCTTTAGGAGAATATTTTTATAATTATGAGATTATCAAAAATTTAATATTAGATTATTTCTCCGATAATTATATTATATATGCTAAATATTCTATTAGTTTCTTATTGATACTTTCAACTTCTTTTGCGTTAGTTTTTTTTATTAGGGAACTATTTTTTTCCAAAATTATTATATTTAATAATTTTATCCTAAATAGGTTTTTAGGTGCCTTTTTTGGGTTTTTTAAAGCATGCTTATTTATAATTATATTTACCCTTCTTGTAGATCAGTATTATAGCAGTGATATAACAACTATTTTTGGAAATAACTCTCTTTGGTTAGAATTTTTTTATAATTATAGTGTACAATTAGAAAATGTGTGGGATTATTGGAATAGTTAGTGACGATTTTGTTAACCAAAGTATATACGATGGTTTGACGATGTTGCAGCACAGAGGACAGGATTCTACTGGCATTGCTACCTGTCTAGGCAATAATCTTCATCATAAAAAATCAAATGGCTTAGTAAGAGATGCGTATACTGCAATTGATATGGAAAATCTACCAGGAGAAATTGGAATTGGCCATGTACGATATCCAACGGCTGGAAATACAGGAATTGCAGAAGCTCAGCCTTTTTATGTAAATTCACCATATGGAATAGCATTAGCACACAATGGAAACCTTGATAATGCGGAAACACTACGTGATGAACTTTTATTAAATGATAAAAGACATATCCATACACAGTCTGATACAGAAGTTTTGTTAAATATTTTTGCAAATGAACTAATAAAAACGTCTCAAACAAAATTTACTGTAGATGCTTTATTTAAGGCTGTAAATAATGTTCATAATAGATGTTCGGGTGCATACGCTGTTGTTGCAATTATTACTGGTTATGGATTAGTAGCTTTTAGAGACATTCATGGAATAAGACCTCTTGTACTTGGAAGGAAAAAGAATAAAAAAGGATATAGTTACATGGTCGCATCTGAAAGCGTTGCTTTAGATTTAATTGGATATGAGACAGTCAGAGATGTAAAACCAGGGGAGACAATTTTTATTGATGTAGATAATAACTTACATGAAGGTCAATATCCTTCATTTTCTGAATTTACACCGTGTATTTTTGAATATGTATATTTTTCAAGACCAGATTCAATAATAAATGAAGTTAATGTTCAAGAAGCAAGGATGAGGATGGGGAAACAATTAGCAAATAAAATACTGAGAGATTGGCCTGATAATGATATTGATGTAATTATTCCAATTCCAGAGTCAAGTAGAACTGCAGCATTAGAAATGGCTTATAGGTTAAATGTTAATTATAGAGAAGGGTTTATTAAAAATAGATATATAGGTAGAACATTTATCATGCATGGTCAAAAAACAAGGAAGAAGTCTGTAAAATATAAATTAAACCCATTGAAACACGAATTTGAGGGAAAAAATGTTTTGCTTGTAGATGATTCTATAGTAAGAGGTACAACTTCTAAAGAGATTGTACAAATGGCACGAGACTCAGGTGCTAAAAATGTATATTTTGCATCAGCATCACCACCAATTAGATATCCAAATATATATGGTATTGATATGCCAACAAAGAAAGAGTTAATTGCTCATGGAAAAACAACAGAAGAAATATGCTCAGAAATAGGCGCCGATAGATTAATATATCAGAGTTTAGATGACCTAATATATGCCGTTAAAATCGGCAATGAGAAAATAGAAAATTTTGATTGTTCTATTTTTACAGGTGAGTATGTAACAAAAGTTGATCAAAAATATTTTGAAGATTTAGAGAAAACTAGACAATCATCTTAGTAGTAATGGATAAAATTTTTCAATATTTGAGAAAAGTCTATCCTTTTATAGAAAGCTCAGCGTATATACAAGTTAGAATATCAGAACAATTATTATTATATATTGATGGAAAAACAGAGATTGTGTATCCAGTTTCTACATCTAAATATGGCGTTAGTTGTTTAAAAGATAGCAATAAGACGCCTACTGGGGCACATATAGTTTCTGAGAAGATTGGCGATGAAAGTCATATTTATCAAATTTTTAAAGGCAGGCAAGAAACTAACAAAAAGGCAGAACCAATCCTTAAACCTATAGCTTCTGATGAAGATAACATATGCTCTAGAATAATTTGGCTTGATGGGTTAGAAGAAGGGCATAATAAAGGAGGCAATGTTGACTCAAAATCTAGATATATTTATATTCATGGTACACACGAGGAAGGTTTAATTGGGACACCTGCATCTCATGGATGTATAAGAATGAAAAATAAAGATGTAATAGAGCTATATGAAAAAGTTTCTATTAATACTCTGGTGTTTATTATGGAAAAATACAAGGAATGACTTTGAAAGATATAGATAAAAAAAATATAAAAGATATATTTTCAGCAGGAGTAAACAGGGTATCTGGGTACAACGCTGTTGCTAGCTACTTAAAAGACAATGAGATAGAAGGAAGTTATAAATTAATAGCTATTGGAAAGGCGGCAAGCTCAATGTCATTAGCAATTCTAGAGAATAAAGACATAATTATTAAATCAGGAATAGTTATAACAAAAATAGATCACACAGATAAAAAATTATTAATTTATAAAAATATAAATTGTATTGAGTCAGATCACCCAACACCATCAGATAAAAGTATTATTGCTGGAGAATCTTTAATTAACTATTTAAATAGTTGTAAAGAAAATGATAAATTTATTTTTCTAGTCTCAGGAGGAGGATCTAGCCTTGTAGAATCTCTTGTAGATGGATTTTCATTGGAGAATCTTAAGGAAATAACAGGTGTACTTCTATCGAAAGGTTATAATATAAGTCAGATTAATAATATAAGAAAAAATATTTCAAATATTAAAGGAGGAAAATTATCTTTATATTTAAAAAGAAGAGATACGATTTGCCTTTTAATATCTGATGTGCCCAATGACATTCCAAGTGTTATTGCTTCTGGGCCTTTAGTTCCTGATTATAATACATTAAATTTAGAAGATTATGATAATGATATAAGAGAAAGGCTTTCAGGTATTAAATTTAATAAATGTCCAGATAAGGAATATTTTGAAAATATCTCAACAAATATAATTGCAAAACTTGATGACGCAAAGAAGGCCTGTGAAGAAAAAGCTAAAGCTTTAAATTATAAGGTTTTTTTAAATAAAAATTTTATTGAAGGTAACGTTAATAAGTTGTCATCATATTTTAGTGAATATTTAGTTAATGCTGAAAATGGCGTTCATATATGGGGAGGTGAGCCCTCAGTTGAACTTCCAAAATCACCGGGCAGAGGTGGAAGAAATCAACATCTTGCGTTACTTGTTGCAGAAAAGATAAGTAATAAGCCGTATATTTTTCTTTCTGCTGGGACAGATGGTACTGACGGAGTAACTGATGATGCTGGAGCAATCGTTGATGGTGAAACTATTAAAAAAGGCAATCATGCTGGTTTGTCATCACAGGATTTTATTAGTAGGGCAGACTCTGGGACGTACCTTGAAAAAGTAAATGCAATTTTACATACAGGTCCAACTGGCACTAACGTTATGGATTTGATAATTGCAATAAAATAGTTATATTTTTTTCAAAGAAAAAGTATTATCACGATAGATTAAGTAGCTTGGCGTATTATGCCAGTCTCCTAAAACATAACGATACCTAGTCTTATTATTCACTATTACTTTATGAGTATTTATCCTATGTGTGTGTCCGTGAATAATAATATCTAGATCATTAATTTCAAAATATTTTTTAACGGTATCTAAATTTACATCCATAATATACTCAGGTTTTTGAGAGACAATCTTCTTACTTTTTTTTCTCAAAAAATTAGCTACTAACATTTTTAAATTATAACTTAGAATATTTATTAAAAATATAGAAAACCTACTTCTAATAAATTTTCTAAATCTTTGATATGATAGGTCATCTGTACATAACAAATCACCATGAGTAATAAGAATTTCAAAACCATCAATATTTAAGTAATATTTATCATCAAGTATTAATGCATTTAAAAATTCAGGAAAAATTTTTCCAATTAAAAAATCTCTATTTCCATGTATAAAGTAAATTCTAGTTCCATTTTCACTAATTAGTTTTAGTTCGTTAAGAATATCAGAATATTCTTCTAATCCTTGCTTATCATCTACCCAATATTCAAACAAGTCACCTAATATATATAATTCCTTCATATCAGACGAATGACTTTGCAGGAAGCTAATAAATTTATTTATTACAGTTTGATTTTTATAATCTAGATGTACATCAGAAATAAAAAAAATATTTTGCATTATTGTCTATAATATTTTTACAGAAATTATTTTTATTGGGCTTAATGGAACATTTTCATGATAACCAGAATTTCCTGTCTTTACTTCTGCAATTTTATCTACAACTTCCATTCCTTCTATTACCTCGCCAAATACACAATACCCCCAACCTTGAGGAGATTCTTCTGTGAAATCTAAGAACTCATTGTCCTTGAGATTTATAAAAAATTGTGATGTAGCAGAATGTGGATCTGAAGTTCTTGCCATTGCTATCGTACCTCTTTTGTTACTTTTGCCATTAGTTGCCTCATTTTTTATTGCTTGCATTGACTCTTTTTCAGACATATCTGCGTTTAGGCCACCTCCTTGTATCATAAAACCATTTATTACCCTATGAAATATAGTTTCATTAAAAAAATTAGACTCAACATATGATTTAAAATTACTAACTGTATCTGGGGCTGATTCATCAAATAGCTCAATTTTTATATTACCCTCAGTTGTTTCCATCATAACTATAGTATTCATTTCAGCATTTGCTCCTATTGTAATAATATACAGAATTATAAAGAATATTTTTTTTGCACCAATAAATAGATACTTAAATAAATTCATTGCACACCATGTTTTTTAGATTAAAATATCAACTTAAAATTCAGGATATCATAATGCATTAATTATTTGTATTTGAACAATGCCATTATCTATTTTTTTTGTATAATATAATTTGATTTCGGGGTATAGCGCAGTCTGGTAGCGCATCTGCTTTGGGAGCAGGGTGTCGGGGGTTCAAATCCCTCTACCCCGACCATTTGCGCCTGTAGCTCATTTGGATAGAGCATCGGATTTCTAATCCGAGGGTAGCAGGTTCGAGTCCTGCCAGGCGTGCCAGATGGTGAGAGTAGCTCAGTTGGTAGAGCACAGGTTTGTGGTACCTGATGTCGCGGGTTCGATCCCCGTCTCTCACCCCATGGAGGGGCATTAGCTCAATTGGTAGAGCATGCGGCTCTTAACCGCCAGGTTTAGGGTTCAAGTCCCTAATGCCCCATTCTATAACATTTATGATATTATTTACTCCTAATTAATTACTATTAAAGGAAATGAGAAATATAAATAGAACAATTATAGTCTCTATAATCATTAGCTTGCTTACTATTCAGTATAGTTACGCTACTGATATTATACTTAAAACTAATAGCACAAAAGTCTGCACAACACATGGTATAGAAGTTGTATTAACAAAAATAAACACTGATATCTCAAAGAATAAATTTTCTTGCTGTAGCGACTTAAATATATTTTTTATTGATTTTAAATTAGAAAAATCACCTATTTTTATAGAATATACAAGCCAGACAAATATCCTGCCTCCAAAGCAAATACAATATAAATTATTAAAAAATTATTATAATAAAAGAGCTCCACCTAATAAAGTATAGTTCTAAACTTAAAGTAGCAACAAATTTACTAAATTTTAGTAAAATTTATTAGAAATAATAACAATGGAGTTTTACGTGAATAAAAAGTTTATAGGAAAGA
>MDSZ01265275.1_pt1 | contig 22824 bp, 22 predicted proteins | sample 811201 | NCBI WGS metagenome assembly MDSZ01 (sample SAMN05326647, study PRJNA326480) | marine metagenome | isolation source: seawater | place: Indian Ocean: North | collected 2010 | reverse complement strand
GGGGGGGCGTGACCAGCCATCGCTTCAAGCGGGACAAAGAAAAAAAAGGAATATCACCGCGGATCACACGCTCAGGCTCTTATGCAGATCATCTGGTGATGCGGTTGAGATAGCCCGCTGTGAAGTGCGTGCTGACGAAAGTCGTCCCTCAGATGAGCCATTTCGCTATATCGCTCTTCGTGAGCCAGTAACCCTACAAGAAGAAAAAACGTATATCATTCTGATGTCAACAGACGTTGGGGATGGGGACTGTTTTCGTGATCCAGCCAGCTTTGATGGGCTTTCACCCGTATTCCACCCAGACATTATTGTCTGTCGGAGTATTCTGCTGCGTGATGGAAATCCAGCACATGTAGATGCCATTCCTAGTTTTGAAGACCTTCATCCATCATACGCACGGCATAGAGCACCGACTGGCCCAACGCTCCGGTTTGAACAGTAGTCATGTCAGGAATACCTTTCTTTCCAAGGCCCTTCCATCGCCATGTTTTTGCCGTCCTTGTTCTGATAGATATTTCGTGGAGCAGAAGCAAGTCGGTTGGTTTGCCTTACCCGTCTGTGGTGAGAGCACACAACGTCAAGGACGGCGCTCGCTTTATTAGCCAGCCGCATCTACTCGTTGGCACTGTCGTTTGTCGCATTCGTTTTCTGGAATGCTGCTCGGTTTTTCAAGTCGGTAATTGTGTTCTTCAGTGAGGGATTTGTTGCAAGATTATGGTATTCGCGAGGATCCTGAATGATGTCATAGAGTTCCTCGCCTCCGTCACCATATCGAATGTATCGCCATTGTTTGCTGCTGAGCACATAGTCATCTGTCGTAATATATGTCGTGACCACGCGGGGTGTCTCTGCTGAGGGATTACTCAACAGATCCATCAGTGACACGCCGTGCAGTTCACGCGGTGGTAAGCCAGCTAGATCTACGAGCGTTGGATACAGATCGAGAAGGCTCACGGTTTCATGGCAGATGTGGTTCGCTGTGGTCAAGGGACTCCACACAATGAGGGGGACCTGCGTTGAATGTATCCAGCCAGACTGCTTTCCCCATGCTTGCTTCTCCCCAAGGTGCCAGCCGTGATCACTGAACAAGACAACAATGGTGTGCTTTGTATGTGGAGACTCATCCAGGTAATCAAGTAACCGTCCAACCTGATGATCAATGAAGGATATGCTAGCGAGATATGCTTGGACTGCGTGTTTCCATTGTGTGTGCTTCATGACATGTGCATGAGTGCCTGCAGTCACGGCGCTCAAGGCACGGAGTTTCCCAGCCACTGGGACATCCTGAAGGTCATCCGCACGTGTTTCAGGTAAACAGAGATCAGCCAGTGGATAGTGGTCAAAATAGGGTTGCGGTGCATAGAGTGGGATGTGAGGCCGGTAAAACCCCACAGCCATAAAGAAGGGAGGATCATCCGATTCGTGCGTCATCATTTTTTTGATCGACCAATCGACTATTTTACTGTCACCGAATGCTGCGTCAGGTAGGTCGAAAGCCGCCCAATCGAAGGACTCTCCTTTTTTTTCATGGGGACTTCTCTCGCTTGGCATGCGATTAAACGGGAGAACATAGCTTTTTCCGCCAGGTCCATCTTCAATCATATGACGGGGATTGGGTGAGGCTTTACTTTTCAATTCTTTCTTTGTGTAGTCGACATCGTCGCTATCGAACGGACTCCAGCGTTGTTCAGGAGTGTAGGTCTCCTGAAAAATTGCATGCGTCACACTTTTCTTATGGTGTATTTTTCCGGTGCCATACGTGGAGTAGCCATGAGCAGCAAAATACTGAGGTAACATGGTGTAGGAGCGATAGTCGAACGTATCTCCATTGCCATATACATTGGTTTCGTTGGCGGTAAGGCCTGTCAGAACAGCTGTGCGTGACGGTTGGCACAGTGGGGTTGTGCAATGTGCATTTGTAAAAGCGACTCCGCGTTGTACGAGTCGATCTATGTTTGGTGTTCTGACCTGTGGATGACCTTTCAGGTAGCCAACCCAGTTGTTGAGGTCATCGACGCTGATGAAAAGAACATTTGGATATAACGGTTTCTGATCATCCGTCTCCACGTCATGGGCGCCGTACAAGACGTGTGAGCTGAGAAGTGATATGAGACAGAGTGTGATGCAGCGAACGTTCATGGGAAAACCTCTCGTCCCTTGATGGTGTAGCAATTTCCTAGGGGATGCCATGCGGTCGATACAATGATGCTGAGAAAACGTCGGGTCAGTGTGTATTATTTGTTGGTCGGCAGGACAACCCTTGTATAAGGGCTTGAGATATACGTTGCATATCCGCGATCATGATGTCGCACTGTGGTGAGGTAGTTGCTAAAGAAGTCAATGTGATGTGCGTCGGCAGGAAGTTCAATTTCAGCAACCCAGACATCACGTCGACTATCATGGTGCAGTTCTGCAAAATTCTCATCCGGGATTGGCTCGCTTAGATATTTCGGACTGCCATCTGGTGAGCGATTAAACATCCACCAGATTCGGCCGCCCTCGGGCTCACAGTCATCTGCAAACTGCATAATGACTTCAATAGCATCCTCAACAAACTGGTATTCAACGGTAGGAGGTACTAACAGCATGCCGTGGACATCCTCCGGAAAGAAATGCTGAAGCAAGAAAGCGGCTTTATTGGACTGATCACGTTCAAGTTGAGGGTGCCCTTTTTTGCCATGGCCGGTGTTGGCACCTAAGTACAACGGTAGAGTCGGGTGGTGTTTTCCACCCCAGGCAATGTCATAGGCAACACAATCATGGGTGCCTGGATGAAAAAGCATTTCGACTCCACGATGTTTGAGTTGTTGAATATTGCGTGAGATAAAAACATCATCAGAAATATCGCGAGTGAAGGTTTGAAGATCCTCCCATGTGTGGCCATGGTTCAGAACCATTTGATTGAAGGCTGGGCCAAAATGCCCACCGGAAAAAATCCCGCGTCTCCCGTCCTGCAACTCTAATTCCTTCCATGCAACGGGGTCACATAGCCTCAGAGGTGAGTCCCAAATCGGAGAGACGGTAGCATGCAGAGCGGTCATTCGGTCATCATGGACAATAGCCATTGACGGTGAGGCGCCATTCTTTGATGCCCCCGTTACAGCGATCTTTCCTTCATCAAAATGCTGTGCTTCTGAGAAGGCCAGTGTAATGGCCCGCATCAGCGTCGCAGGCCATGCCCAATATTGAATTTTGAAGTGGGGATTGAGTGTCTGAGCAAACCGCTCTTCTGCCGCTTGGGCCATGGCCTTTTCGCCATACGTTCCTGGTTCTTGGACGACCGTCACTACGAGTCCAACCCCGCCGGCGAGGAGTTCCTTGTCGATCCCTGTCGGCTTTGTATCGTGTTGCAAGCGATCAGGTGAACTGCTGCCGGTAAGATGAAAGCCTTTTGCTCGTTGGTCTGATGGCACGATCAAGCGCACGGGGACGCGGAAGTTCTGGCCTGGCCATAATTCGCCAACGTTTATCGTGACAAGTTTCTGTCGTGTCGCAACGCGACCCTCAACGGGATGCCAGTCTTGCAGTATCTCAACATCTAATGTTGTTGGATCATGTATCGCGTTCATGTCAAAAATCTCACCTGCGATCAGCAGGCCACAAGATGTGTCACACAGTTGAGTCAGCAGCATGCATGCCAAAACGAAAGTAGGAACGTGAGAGTGTCGGGCTAAAAAATGTGAAGAATGTGTTTGCATGTGCCTGAGTGGAAAGGGTGTTTTGAGCGTGATGCATCTACACGATGCATTGATATCACGGGCCATCAGAAGACGATTGTAGCGGAGCGGTCGTGGTTCCCATAAGTGAATGCCAAGAAGCCTCCATGCGGGTAGTATCAAGAATAATATGGGATGGAACAGCACCAATCTGTTTGCCTGGATTAAGAACAATTGTCTTTCCGATACGGTCAATCCATGATCCGTTTTGCAAAAAGGGAGCATTGTGAATATGACCGCATAGAACAGCATCTGGAGAAAACTGTCCGATCCACTCCCTCAGTACAGAATCACCAACGGTGCGATTTCCGACACAACTTATCGATGTATCTTCGGGTGGAGCGTGATACACCCACACCCATCGGTGCTGTCTCTGTTGTGCATCTTCGGTCAGTTGGGACAGAACCTGCTTTTGAGAGTGAGGGCCATCCCACCATGGACATATAGAGATCGTGAGATCGTGTTGCGTGAGTGTTTGTCCATCGCATGGAATATTTAGATTCCGCACCTCACGCATCCACACGGCTGACTTCTCTCCAGCCTCGTTTCTGCCAGTGAGGTCATGATTGCCAGAGCACACCATGAGGAAGGTTTTCTTTTGAAGAGCTTCAAGATGCTTCAAAACGGCAATCATTTGGCCCTCCCGTGGAACCGGCGATGCCACTTCAAGGAGATCACCAGCGATAACGACCGCATCAAACTCAGCAGCTACCTGTTGAAGCCAGTCATACTGTTGGAGGGTGTAGTGGAGATCGGCAACCAGGAGTACGTTCATAAGTGAGCTACTTATTTGGGTCGGCTTCGCGTTCTGATCCACTGGCGGGTTCATCGTCGTCGTGAGCCTGATGGATGAGCGCATCCAGCACCTCATCAATCATAGCCAGGCTTGGGTCACGTTCTTTGTATTGTTGCTTGATGTCAGCAAGATATGTTGTTGCTGCATGGAGCCTTTGCGCAAGAAGTTCACTGACCGTTAAAAGGACATCCGTATGGCATTTGAGAAATGAGATGCCGTCTTCCACCACAAGGCAACATGTTGGAGTAACAGCACGTACCGTAGCCGTGATGGGTCTCCTGAGTAACAGTGACATTTCACCGATTGGTGAGCCCGGCTTTAGGACTTTTGTTATCAGAATGTCATCGCCCTTGATGATTTCAACAGTACCAGATACCAAGAAAAGAAGCATGCCTGATGATGGCCTATCCTCGTGGAGCAGTATGTCTCCTGGTGCATAATCACGGCGGGGCACGCCCTCACAAATGTCTAAGAGTTGTTTGATCGAAAGCATTTGGCCCGACAGTTCGTTAGAAAGTCAAAAAATGTTGATGGTGTTCGTACGAGTGTACCGTATCATAAAGGTCTCAAAAATCGATGCTCGTTTGAGGACATGCCTCACTGGCGTAAAGTGCCCGTGAATGAATAACACGTGTATCCCTGCCGAGGAGATGGTGCAATCATAGCCCGTTTGATGCGAAGGAGGAATGAGATGAAAAGCAGACTGGTCGTTGTCGCAAGCTGGATTGTCTTCATGAGTCTTCATCACACATGTGGTGCCGAAGATACGTGGCAAGATCTTTTTGATGGGAAAAGTCTTGAGGGCTGGCGTGCAACAGCCCATCCTGAGTCATTCCACATTCAGGAAGGCGCTATTGCAGCAGGAGGTGGTCCAATGGCACATCTGGTATATGTTGGTCCTGTCAGCAACCACGACTTTCGAGACTTCGAACTCAAGATGGATGTGAAGGCATTGCCAGGTTCAAACGGAGGAGTTTTTTTTCATACAGAAGCACAGGAGGGGGCACTCAAAAAGGGCTATGAAGCGCAGATCTGTGATGCGTATCCAGATAAACGAAAAACAGGCAGTCTTGTTGATGTGAAAGATATTGACCAGTCACCGGTTGCTGATGGAGAGTGGTTCGAGTATTCAATACGCGTTCATGGGAAAAAAATAACGATCGCAATCAATGATCAGCGTGTTGTCGAATATGAGGAGCCTGCAGAACCAAAGCGAAAAAAAGGACGGGAACGCCGGCTTCTGTCCCACGGCCAAATTGCCCTGCAGGCACACGATCCAAAGAGTATGGTGTTCTATAAAAACATCCAGATAAAAATTCCTAACAACAAGTAGACAGCCTGTTCCGGAGGATCGAGCTCTTCAACACGGTCATGTCCGGCTGAGGACAATCTGGAAGAAGGGCGGTAGAGAGCTGTTTGCAGAATGCTGGCTAGAGGACTTTTTGAAGCGTGTCCTGCAGGACACCAGCGCTTCGTCGGAGCCCTTGATTTTCTTTTGGCCAGAGGTCCAATTCAACAATCGTTTCAGCACCATTGCGGCCAATAACGGTTGGAACCGAGATGCTTACATCTCGTAGTCCATAAGCACCCTGCATGACAGTTGACACCGGCATGACACGCTTTGCATCCAACGCGATGGAGTGAATGACTTCTGCGATAGACACTCCAACGGCAAAGCCCGCTCCGGTCTTCTTCTTAATCATTTCTGCGCCTGAGGTCTTGGCTCGGAGAAAAATCTCCTCACCAAGTCTTGGTGTAAATCCTGGCCATTTTTCCAGCGGGAGGCCCGCGATGGATGCACTGGACCATACCGGCACCATGCTGTCGCCATGTTCACCGATAATCATGGCCTCTAATTGTGTCGCGGGGGCCTTCAAGTTCATTGCAAGCAAACTGCGAAAACGAAGGGTGTCAAGAAGGGTTCCAAGTCCAAGTACGCGACCAGAAGAAAGGCCCAGAGCCTTCTCGGCGAGGTACGTAAGAATATCGACAGGATTACTTACAACCAGAATCATGGCATCAGCTTTCAGTCCAGCTGATTGAACCGAACTGAGAATCGTTTTGAAGAGCTCGACATTTCGATTGATGAGTGCTAAACGGCTTTCATCAGGCTTCCGCCGGAGTCCTGCTGTGATACAAATGATATCTGCGTCAGCAAGGCACTCATACTCACCCGCATAGATAACCTGATCTGAGACTGCAGCTGTGCCGTGAAGCATGTCGAGGGCCTGACCGTCCGCCAAGTCATGATTTGCATCAACAATGGCAATCTCATGAACAATCCCGCCAAGTTGCAGTGCAAAGCCTGCAGAGGATCCGACAATTCCGCCACCACCAATAATGCCAACCTTCATTCCGTCTTCTTCCCTTCGTAAACTGTCTGTGCCGGTAGGCTATGCAGCTGTGATGCCGAGCTGTTTGCAGACCTGTTCAGTGACAACTCGCACAAGTGCTTCTTGATCAATATCGTTTGATGTTGATTCAGCCCCCATCGGAGGTGGAGCGTCGAAGGCTTTTCGTGTCACGCCTGTTGCTCCCCAACTTGAGCGAAAAATGTCATTTGCACAAATGTCACAGTTTTCCATATTCGCGTCTAAACGTGGATCACTGTAGCCCCACTTTGCTTTCAGATCGAGTAGTTCCTTTGTCTCATTTTTTGTGAGGTAGGTTACCCGTCCAAGATCCTTCGAAAGCATCAAAATACGACAATACGCATCAAGAATTTCTGTCCACCAATAGGCTTTTTCCACTGTTTCACCAAAACTGACCGTGCCATGATTTGCCAAAATGACAACATTTGACTGCTGAACAAACGGTTTCACTGTATCAGCAAATTTTTGCCCACCGGGAGTTTCATACCGGGTAATGGGTACGTCACCAAGAAACACCTCCACCTCAGGTAGGACGCACTGAGGAATCGGTTCTCTGGCGACTGCAAACGCAGTGGCGTGCGGTGGATGACAATGCACGACACTATTGATATCAGAGCGCTCCTTCATAATTGTGAGATGAAGAAGAATTTCACTTGATCGCTTTCGTTGCCCAGCCAGTTGATTTCCGTCCATATCGACAATACAGAGATCAGAAGGTTTCATAAATCCCTTCGAAATCATGGTCGGTGTGCACAACACCTCTTTATCGTTCAGGCGAAACGAGATATTTCCATCGTTTCCGGCTGCAAATCCCTTGTTGTAGATACGTCGACCAATGTCGCATATCTCTTCTTTCAGTTGCGAGAGAGACTTCGTACTGGTACTTACCGTAGCCATGGTGTTGAGCATGCTCCTTCGTGAAAATGAAACGTCTGTATTGATTCTTACCTACTTTTTCGGTGTCGGTCGGATTTTTGGTTATGCAGATCATGCAGGCATGTATGTGCGGATTATGCAGATGAATTGGGCAGTTCGAGGTGGTCTATGATGGCGGAAATGTAGGCGTCCACTGGTTTCTGTTCTGGACGAAACGGTTGTGCTGCTTCACCCCCTTCGCTGAATGCGACCAGTTGTCCATCACCGGCTCCTAAATCGTCCCACGCCACAATGGGTTCACGGGTATGTCCTTGTGAATAAAGTTCATCATGTGAAAGAGGGACTACAAGTTTGAGAACACCACCTCGCATAGTTTGGTGGGGTTCAACGAGTGTTACGGTACCTATTGTTTTGCCTATTCTCATGAGATCATCATTAAGTCATTAGGATGCGGAGATGTGCTTCACATACATCATGGTTCTATTTGGTGTGTCTAAAATGCGTTCATGAATCTGCCAGATGTTGACATGGACAGGGAGGGGACGTCACTGGAGTTAACTCATCTGGAATCCCAAGTGATTGTGCCGAAGCGAAGTCAGTGCATGTCCGACGCAGGCTTCCACGAGGGAATATCTTTGGATTAACAATAATGATGTTTGCTGCACACTCGTGTATGGCAAACTCTAGGCTGCGTGGGTCATGACTCATCACAGCGCGTACGCCTGGATTTCTATTCAGCAGAACAAGCGCAGCATGCGGGCGTCCACACAACAATACTCCACGCGCACCGTTACGAGACGCATGCATGGCCATCGTTGTGATGACATCGGTGAGCCCTGATGCTGGAAGCTGCTGTGCATGAGGAATATCTTGGATGATGGAGGCGGACCGTTGGGCCCAGCTGCCGTCACATTCGGCCTGTCCAATAATGAACGGCAAAGCGTTTGTTTCTTCCGATGGCGAGCTGGCTGATCGAACAATCCGTATGCCCTGATCGCGAGCGGATTCCCATGCAGAAGGTGTCACCACGGCTTTGGGTTGAATATGTACGGCCGTAGAATCCTTTGGGAGATGGGTAATGGTAGCAAGTGTGATGACACGATCATCGATGGTCACGAATGTCGATGGTCCGCTCACGTTCGCTGTTTCTGAGCACGTTGACTCACTGATAGCATGTTCATCTTGTGAACGGATTCTCGCAACTACTTCGCTGACAAGCTGACGGATCATATCAGGGTCTGGAGTGGTGTGATGGCTCATGGATCACCGTGGTGTGCTGTGTGATTGAGTTGTCTGCCCTGTGGAATGCGACGGCAGTGTTTTTGTTTTTCGGAGATCATCAACGATGGCAATGATGCTCCATCGGGCGGGTGTGGCGTCTGTGTTAAGTGATTCCCGAAGAAGTCGGCCATCACTCGTTATCATGACAAGGTCACCAATACTGGCACTGACAGTGTTGATGGCAAGTTGAGGATCACCATCAGCAGAGGTGTGATCAGCGAGAAGTGGTTGAACAACGTGAAGACACGATCCATGGAGTGATGGATGTTTCACAGTTGCAGTTGCCGTGCCGATGATCTGAGCGAGTTGCATGGTAGTTCGAGTGGTTGGATATGTTACGTGTGTCGAGCACTTCCAAGGATGCGAAGATCGTCAACAAGCGTGCAGCGACGTTGTCGTGTAAATGTTAACGGAGTGGTAACACCCTCCCCTGTGGGCGTTGCAATTGAAAAAGAGAGATACCCTTCTCCTCCAAGCCCAAGGCCTGCTACGCTGGGCCCATTTTTGATGAAGAGAGTCGTATCGAGCAGTCTTCCCATAGAGGTCATGGTCCGTACATTGTTTGAATGAATGACAGCTGTATGCCGAAAGCCATGTTCGCTTTCGTGTGCATGGTGGATTGCTTCATCAGCATCCTTGCATCGAACAAAAGGAAGAAAAGGCATCATCTGTTCTGTCGGGACAAAAGGATTCTCAATATCGGTCTCACCAAAAATGAGTTCGAGTCCGTCGTGTCCTGAAGCCCCTGCAGCGTGTGCAAGCACAGAAGCGTCTTGTCCAAGTAGGTCCTTGCTGGGCACCCAGTGTCGATGCGATCCCTCGCCAGTCATGATGATGGCTCGTTGGGTAAGGGAATCGACTTGATGTGCATTCAGCTTTAGAGCTCCTGCCCGCTCCATTGCGGCCATCAATTGCTCAAACACACGTTCCACTACAAATACTTGTTTTTCACCAATACAGAGAAGATTGTTATCGTACGAAGCTCCTTGAATGATTGACTGAGCAGCGTTATCAAGGTCAGCGGTGTCGTCCACAACGACTGGTGGATTTCCAGGGCCAGCGACAATGGCACGTTTTGGTGATTGGAGTGCAGCTTTGGCAACAGCGGGCCCTCCTGTCACACAGATCAATTTTATTCCACGGTGATTGAATAGGAGATCAGCTGATTCAAGCGTTGGTTCCGCAATGATTGTGATGAGGTTATCAACACCAAGGTCCCGATGAATCGCACGGTTGAATCGCCGCACGCCTTCGACAGCAATTGTTCGCCCACTTGGGTGAGGGTTGACAACCACGGTGTTCCCGCTGGCAATCATGTTGACTGCGTTACAGGCAATAGTGGGAAGAGAGTGTGTGACGGGAGTGATTGCTGCAATTGGTCCAAATGGTGCATGTTCGATTACAGCAAGACCGGTATCTCCGCTAAATACTTCACTCCCCATGAACTCAACACCGGGTACTTTCTCACCAAGAACTTTGAGTTTTTCTATTTTATGCTCAAGTCGCCCAATGCCTGTTTCAGAAAACTCCATACGACCCAGCTCTTCTGCATCTTCAATTGCAATGCGACGGATGTGCGCAATTGCCTTTTTGCGGCCTTCGATTCCCAGTGTTTCAAGCTGTTCAAATGCCTCTTGGGAAGCCGCAACCGCATCATCAACAGATGAAAAGATACCGTTTGCGCCAGAAAGCGACTGGCTGTTGGAATAGTTGTCGCGTGTCGTCTGCGGAACACGTGCTTGTGGAGCATGGAGTTCCGAAATGACCTGACGGACGATGGAAGCAATATCAGGAGTCGCAGTAGTCATAGTTTATTTCCTGTTGAAAACCTGTGTGCCTTCAATTTGAAGAGTGTCGACGAGGCCAATAATGACCGCATCAATTGGGAGAGATTTTGTTTCGGGAGTAAGTCTGGCACTCGAGCCTTGTGTAATAAGGACAAATTGATCGTCGCCAGCGCCAAGGGTATCGACGGCAATAAAGGTTCGACCTGTTGGTACCAGGTGATCTCTTGTCTCTTCGTCCACTCGATAGGGTTCAACAACAAGCAGTTTGTGCCCAGTCATGGATGCTGCTTTCTGTGTGGCAACAACTGAGCCAGTAACTTTTGCAATGAACATGGCAGTTATTCCTTTTCTATGTTGATGTGCCGGCAAGAAAATCACGTGTCTGACGAGCGACGATCAGTTCTTCATTTGTTGGGATGACCCACAGTCGAACACGACTGCCTTTGCCAGTGATCTCATGCTCGTGTTCTGCAGGCGACGCATTTGATGATTGGTCAATTGTGACACCAAGGTCTTCAAGCCCGGCAACAACTGCATTGCGTATCATTGGTGAGTTTTCACCAATACCGCCAGCGAATGCGATCGTATCCAAGCCCCCTAATTCAACGATGCCAGCCCCAAGCCAGTGTCGAATTGCAGACACATAGACCTCGATCGCCGTCTGTGCCCGTTCATTCCCAGATGCAGCAGCAGTTTCGAGGTCTCGCATGTCACCGGATGTGCCAGACATGCCTGCCAGGCCCGCCCGATTGGAGAGTTCAGAGAGTAATGATTCAAAACTTTTTCCGGTTTGTTTCGCGACATGGAGGAGGGCATAGGGATCCAGATCTCCAGAGCGATTGTTCTGAGGAAGGCCTGATTGCGGACTCATGCCCATTGATGTTCCAACACTCTTCCCATTAAGAATCCAACAGACACTGCTTGATCCTCCCAGATGGCAGGAGATTATTCTAAGTGGGTGTGTCTCCGGCATCAGCTTTGCTACGTGAGTTGCAACAAACCGATGACTTGCTCCATGAAATCCCCATCGTCGCACTCGATGGGTATCAACCCAACTGTGAGGAACAGCATACAAGGCATTCCTTTCAGGAATGGTTGCATGGAATCCTGTCTCAAAGGCTGCGATGATGGGGACGTGTGGTAATCGCGCACCCAGCAGCCGCATTGCCTTCACGTATGGTGGATTGTGTGCCGGGGCAACATCTGCCATCTCATCCATCGCGGCAAGGACATCAGCATCAACCTGTACCACGCCACTCATTCGGCCACCGTGCACGGCCTTGAAGCCAATGGCAGCAACATCTTCAACAGTATTCAGTGGACCACCATCAGAGGTGAGTTGCTCGATTGCTGCCTGCAGTGCTACAGCATGGTCAGCAATGGCCATGGTCAATTCAAGTTTTGTAGAATCAATTGATGCATATACACGACTGTTAGCATCACCAATACGTTCGACTCCTCCACGCGCAAGTTCTTCCTCCGCACCAACAGCACTGGGCGTTTGCGGTAGGTCAAAGAGCCGGTACTTGAAGCTGGTTGATCCAAGATTAGCTATTAAAATCTTCATGCGCTCGTCCTCTCAGTCACGAATTGCTATCCATACAGACATTCAATGCGTGAATCGGGATCATCCAGATTTATGAGAAGAAAGCACCTACGAGTGTGTCAGCTGGCCGAGGAATCACATGGCTTGCAACAAGTTCACCAACCTGTTGAGCAGCATTGGCTCCAGCTTCAACAGCCGCACGCACACTGCCAACATCACCTTGGACAACAGTTGCAACCAAAGCATTTCCAATAGCTACCTTTTTGAGCACTTTAACGTTGGCGGCCTTGGCCATCGCATCTGTAGCCTCGATAAGACCAACAAGTCCTCGAGTTTCTAATAATCCAATCGCGGTATTCATGTTCATGTCCTTCAAAAAAAGTCTTTCATTGCAGTTCCTGACGATCAGGTACCTCTTATGGCAAAATAACCTCTACGTCCTCGTGCGGACGCGCGATTACTTGCACACTTACAACATCACCAATTCGTCCAGCAGCGGCTGCTCCCGCATCAGTGGCGGCTTTGACTGCAGCGACATCACCGGAAACAAATGCTGAGACAAGTCCACTACCAATCTTGTCCCAACCCATGAAGGTGACGTTTGCCGCCTTCATCATTGCGTCAACTGCTTCAACAAGCGTGACAAAACCTTTTACCTCGATCATGCCGAGGGCTTCGACGTTTTGTGTCATTTGTTGTGTTGCTCCTATTCTTTTTCTTCAAACAATCGTTCTACGAGACACACGTCTCGTTGACCGCGCTCACTCGTCGTCAGCTAAACGGTCGTTGCTTCATCTGTGCAGATCTATGCGAGACTTACTGCTTCATAAGTTCCACACTTTCCGCGTGATCAAGATCTGCTGCATTGCCTTCATCTGTATCAATGTGCACCTCAAGCTTGCTCGTCGCATCTGCTCGCACGAGGAGATCACGAAAGATCGTCCCACATGATCCGTTGATGCGAAGGCTCATTCGCTCCCCATTCTGTACGCCGTAGTGTTCAGCATCATTGAAACTCATATGCACATGTCGTTCTGCACGGATAACCCCCTCGTCGAGTTCCACGGCACCTGCTGGGCCAACAAGAACACAGCCGGGGGTACCGGTAATATTTCCACTTGCGCGCACGGGGAGATCGATTCCGAGAGAAATGCCATCCGTGAAAGCCAGTTCAACCTGAGTTGCTTTTCGTGTTGGACCAAGAACGCGTACGGTTGGCAGCATTTTGCGTTTTGGGCCAATCAACATAACGGTCTCTTCGGCGGCATAAAAACCGTCCTGATAAAGATCTTTCATTGGCGTCAGTGAGCGGCCAGGGCCGAAAAGCTGCTCCACATGTGCATCAGTGAGATGACAGTGCCGGGCAGAGATACTCACGATAAGTTTTTCATTGGGATTGTCATTTGGAAGAGCATGCGATTGAGATGAGGCAGACAGGTGTGAGCCCTGAACGATTTCTCTGACAATGTGTTCAATGCGGCTTCGACTGATGCCATGAGAAAGTCGATGGCCGTTTGTTGGTCGGGTAGGAGCATTCATGTACTGGATGCCTCTCGCTTGTGAAGGGATAGATCAGAAGTGGAGGTTGGATCATTTGGCACGTCAGCAATCACAAGCTGCGGACACGTCTCGCGTACAAAAGTTTGCCACTCGTCAGATAACCCGTTGTCGGAAATCACCGCATCGACTGCATTGAGGCCGGCAACGAGAGTGAGGCTTTTTCTGCCAAATTTTGAACTGTCGGCTACGACAATGCACCGGCCGGCAGCGTTGAGCATGGCTTGTTCTGTTTCAGCCAAAAGCAAATGAGCATTAAAGAGCCCCTCTCGGGCAATGCCAGCTGCAGAGAGCACTGTTGTTGTGACATGAAGGCGTCCCAAAAGTTCATTGGCGTATGGCCCAAGACAGACGCCGGTTCGTGGTGAGACATATCCGCCAAGTAAAACAAGATCAGTGCGTGATTCAGATGCGAACAGATTTGCAACTGGAAGGCTATTGGTGACTACTTGCAATGAGCGTCCAACAAGCAGACGAGCGACCTCATATGTTGTGGTACCACCATCAAGTAACACGGTCTCACCATCGTCAATGATTTCAGCAGCACGAGTGGCAATGGCACGCTTGGCAGCCCAATGGGCAGGTTGGCGATCATCGAACTCGGTCAGGCGGGGTCTTCCTCCAGCATAGAGAGCCCCCCCATGAGTTCTTTTGGCAACACCTTGTTCTTCAAGGGCATCAAGGTCTCTACGGATTGTTGATTCAGAGACACCGAGTTCACGTACGAGTTCATCCAAGGCCGCAAAGCCTTGAATTCGAAGCATATCGATCAGCTGACTGCGTCTTTCAGAATTCTGCACAGTATGGACTCCTGTAATGCAAGAGTATGCATGATAACATCCAGAATTCAATCGTCCGAGAAATGAAACCGCGCAGAAGAATGATAGAATACATGCACGCATGAGCCTTTTTCGCCGCGGGGCGAGAAAGTCATTCGGTTTAGGGAGTCTGCGCAAGGAATAATGCTGGACCATGACTCAACCATAGGTCACAAAATCGCACAGGGTGTTTTTCTTTCGATTGTGGCAGGTTTTCGGCCTAAAGGCGGCGCATTCGGCATGGTTGATACAGGCAGATGTGGGTGGTGAAACCACACAGTCAGGGGTGGTTTCATCCGCCCGAGAATGGATGGAGGTGCCCATCGCTAGAGGTCACAGCAGACAAATGCTGGGGTGTCTGGACATGTTCGAAGTGGCTTGCGTGTCAGGCTCTCCCAAGATCCATCATTCTTCGCCACACGCTCATTTGTCCGAGGTGCATCATGATATGGGCACCGCAGTAAAACGTGTGAACCGAACCCAGCGTTGGAAAGCGTTCTGCCATTTTTCCTTCAGCAGGATTGGGTTTGTCAAAAGTGTCATCAGACGTACTTCGTAGTGCACCAGCCAGCATGCGGTGTCCTTCAAAAAAGAAGGCCGTAATATCATCAAAGTCAGGATAGAGATCCGCCTCTTCTCTGCATGTTGCATCTTTTGAAAACAGTGTTTCAAAATATTCTGGGATTGTGGGAACCGGGGCCGCGAGTTGCCAGAGAACCTTGGGTGCGTATAGGCTCAGATGGCCATAAATAAATGCAGGGTGGTTTGATTCGATAATCCTTTCACCTGCGCGAGCAAAGCAAGCGGCATCGTCCTTTGGAACATTTCGCAAAAGTCGTTCTGCATATCCGACTGAAAGTTGCAACGAATCAGCAATGATATTTCCAAGTGTTCTGGATTCCATGATAAATGACTTTCTGAAAGTACAGCTGACTAGCTTAAGCCCATCTGAACTCGACGAATCGCTTTGGGGAGAGTCACGCACTCTGCAGCAAATACTCGCGCCGCGAGGGTTTCGGGGCTATCGTCCGGTAGTACCCGCACCGTTTCCTGAAGAAGAATACGTCCATGATCATATTCATTATCCACGAAATGGACGGTGCATCCAGACACGGTACAGCCTCGTTCAAGGACTGCTCGATGCACATGCATGCCATGGAAGCCTTTTCCACCAAATGATGGCAACAGCGAGGGATGTATGTTAATCACTTTTGATTGAAAATCTTCAGGGATAGTGATGTGTTGGAGGAATCCGGCCATGACGACCAGATCTGCACGGAGATCCCGACAGATATCGAATACCGCGGTGCTCCATTGCTCTGCCGATTGGGTGCCCCGTGACAGAATATGGGTGTCGATACCGGACGCCTCTGCAATTTTTACTCCACGAGCGTCAGGCCTGTTGGAAATGACGGTTTCAACACTAGCGGAAAGGTCACCTGCAGCAATGTATTCAAGTAAATTCGCCAGTGAACGGCCGGAGCCAGAGAGTAGAACAGCGAGTCGAAGAGGGTTTGCCATGGAACCTAGAATACCGTGAAAGCCGGTGTGTTGACTACCGCCCATTCAGAGAGGATCACGGGCGTGTATCATAGAATGCTTTCGAAACAAGAAGGCAGAATCTATGAATCGCATCCATGCCATGTTCTTCTCCATCGGCTTTGTTGGGCTCTTTTTCTGCCAAATAGCGATAGCGAGGAATGTCCCGAATATCGTCATCATCAATATTGATGATCTGGGCTACGCGGATATTGGACCATTTGGTTCACAGAAAAATAGAACACCGCATCTCGATCAAATGGCTGCCGAAGGCAAAACGCTGACGTCGTTTTACGCTGCGCCTGTTTGTTCACCCTCTCGAGCTGCTCTCATGACGGGATGTTATCCCAAACGGGCCTTGCCGATTCCGCATGTGCTTTTCCCTGTATCGCAGGTTGGTTTGGCAACAGATGAAATAACGATTGCCGATCTGTTGCGTGATATGGGATACGCAACAGCATGCATTGGCAAATGGCACCTCGGTGATCAACTGCCCTTTCTTCCAACCTCGCAGGGTTTTGACTCCTACTTCGGTATTCCATATTCCAACGACATGGGGCCTGTGGGTGACGGTGCACGGAGCAATCTTGGCCAGCCATTGCCCAATCCGAAGCGCAAACCGGATGGATCGCTGGTCTCAGACCATGGTGAGACAGGTATTCGGGGATTTGGACAGCCGCCCCTGCCGATGTTAGAAAATTCAAAACTGGCGTTCAGAGTTCGGCAGCAAGAGCAACAAGAAACAGTGTCTGCATACACCAAGCGAGCTGTGGCATTCATAGAATCAAATGCTCAGAAACCGTTTTTTCTGTACCTTCCGCATTCCGCTGTTCATTTTCCGTTGTATCCAGGCAAGCAATTCGCCGGTCACTCACAGCATGGGATCTATGCCGACTGGGTTGAAGAAGTTGATTGGAGCGTTGGGCAAGTGCTTGATGCGATTCGGACACACGATCTTGAGCAGCAGACCTTTGTCCTCTTCTGCAGTGATAATGGAGGGACGCGTCGAGGCAGTAATGTCCCGCTTCGGGGGCATAAGGGATCAACATGGGAAGGAGGTGTTCGGTCATGCACGGTATGTTGGTGGCCTGGTACGATTCCCGCAGGAAGTACGAGTAGTGCTATCTGTGGCATGCATGACCTCTTTCCAACGCTTTGTTCCTTGGCTGGAGGTTCACTGCCACCCCGCCATCTTGATGGAAAAGATATCAGTGATGTTTTGAAGGCTCACCATGATACTAACCGTGGTCCCCACGAAACGTTCTTTTATTTTCGAGGGCTTGATCTTCAAGCGGTTCGGCAGGGGCACTGGAAGTTGCATCTCGTCGACACATTACTGTTTGACTTGGATGATGACATTGGAGAGACGAAGAATGTGGCATCAACCAATCAGGAGGTGGTCGCTAGGCTCATGTTGCTGGCGAAGAGCATTGACAATGACTTAGGTCAAACGGGCATTGGGCCAGGCTGTCGACCTCTTGGGCGTGTTGAGAATCCACAGCCATGGATTCCCAGCGATCCATCGTCAGCGGCATCGGCAAATTGAGATTTCAAGAGGATGCCCATCAATTTCAAGTGATTCAACAACCCCTCCTTCAATGCTGCCGAAGGAAGCCGTTGTTGCCAGTGTTTCGCCGGCAACAAATTCCAGATGCTGTTCAATAGCCGTTTTCAGTTCTGAGGAGGGGGTTGCAAAGGAAAGATCTATTCGGTCCGTGAAATCAAGGTCCATCTTTTTTCGTTGGGATTGAACCGAATGGACAACCTCCCTCACGAGGCCTTCTGCAATCAGTTCTGGGGTCAGTTGACTTGAGATGACAACAACAGCGCGTTCACTTTCTGCTGCGGTCCATCCATCTTTTGCTGTTGTCCGAACAATGACATCATCCAATGTGATGTCAATCGATTCGGTTTCAGAGAGAGAAACACGTGCATGCCCAGTGCGATTAAGTTCAGAGAGCAGGTGAGACGCATCCATGGCAGCAATGGCATTTCGGGCTTGTGGAAGCTTTTTGCCAAGACGGGGACCAAGTTTCTTTAAGTCAGGAAGGACACTTCTCGTGATATATCGCTCTGGTTCCTCGCAGATTTCAAACTGTTTGACATTCAGTTCTTCACAAATGAGCTGAGCATGTTCAACAAGCCAGATGTCATCCCCAGAAGACGAATCAGAGAGAATAACCTCGACTTTGGAAAGAGGCTGCCGTACCTTGAGCTTTTGTGCTGCCCGAGCGGCCCGCCCGAGAGATGAGACATCACGAACAAGGGCCATGCGTCGGCCGAGGTCAGGATCAATCAGCGATGGATTACCATCTGGAAAATCTGTGAGATGGACACTTTCCGGAACGCTCGCGGAAAAAGGCGATCGAGCTAGATTCTGCCATATGGCCTCGGTTACGAATGGTACAAACGGGGCAGCAAGTCGAGAGATCGTGAGGAGGCTTTCGTACAGTGTCCAATATGCATCGAGTTTTTCATCATTTCCATGGTCACTGAGGTCAGCTTTTCCGTGGGCCCAGAAGCGATCGCGTGACCGTCGAACAAACCAGTTGCTCACTCCATCAACAAGAGACAGGAGTCGTTGAGCGGCCCCAAAATGGTCATAGCGATCAAGTTTATCAGCCATTTCCTGAGCCGTAGCATTTAGTTCAGAGAGCATCCATCGATCTAATTCACTGCGATGAGAAACATCTCGCCAGCCAGCAGCGGATGCAAGATCAGCGTGATTTAAGGATCCGGGATCTGACAACATCGAGGACGGATCAAAGCCATCAATTTCTGCATAGATAATGAAAAACGAATACACGTTCCAGAGTCTTAATAGAAACTCCGACATGCTGTCACGAATCGATCTTTCGTTATAACGGATACTCGTCCACGGGGGCTGGCCTGCGAGAAAAAACCAGCGTAATGCATCAGCTCCGTATGTATCGAAAATTTCATTTGGCTCACGGTAATTCCGTTTACTCTTACTCATTTTTTGCCCGTCTTCACCAAGCATATGGCCAAGAACGATGCATGTCTTAAACGGGTGAGGATAGTCGTGTGTGCATTGATTCTGTGATGAATTCGTGTGACTCAATGTCTTGCCTGAACCGAAGAGCAAGGTGCTAATGGCAAGTTGGCTGTAAAACCAGCCACGTGTTTGATCAATTGCTTCTGAGATAAAATCTGCTGGAAACTGTTCCTGAAACTCTTCGTCACCTGCGTGAGGCCAACCCCATTGCGCAAATGGCATGGCGCCTGAATCATACCAGCAGTCAATGACTTCAGGGACGCGGTGCATGCGTGCCTCAGGAGCAAAAGGAGATGTGTATGTGATGGCATCCACATATGGCTTGTGCACTCTCAAGTCATCTGCCATCGTGGGGTTGTTTCGTTTTGCGTTTTCAAAGACATCTGTGCCTTGGACGCCATCTTTTTCCAAGAGGGCCGCGTACGACGGAATGGCTTCCATCTTGCCGGTTTCTTCACAGACCCATATCGGTAGTGGTGTTCCCCAGTACCGCTCACGTGAAAGAGCCCAATCGACGTTGGTTTCAAGAAAGTTGCCAAAACGACCATGCTGAATGTGTTCGGGGAGCCAATTGATGCAATTATTGTTTGCTAACATGTCGTCACGAAACTGGCTTGTACGAATAAACCAACTTTGACGGGGGTATTGGATGAGTGGGTCATTATCCGCTCGCCAGCAGAATGGGTAGTCGTGGAGATATTGTTCTTGATGAACCAGTAATCCGCGGGCACGAAGGTCACGGGTGATGTCTCTGTCACAGTCCTTCACAAACCTGCCACTGCACAAGGGAAATGTGTCAGTAAACGTTCCATCCGGAGCCACTGCATTGAGAAGTGGTGGACCCTCACCATCAACAAACCGTGCCTGCTCTGCAACGAGAACGGTATAGTCAACTTCACCAAAAGCTGGTGCAACATGCACAATACCCGTTCCTGATTCAGTTGTGACAAAGTCTGCTGCAACAACCCGCCAGGCAAGAAAATCGCTCCCTTCATTAAGGAGGTTTGCCTTTTGAAGGCCATGCGTCTGATAGTAGCAATCAAAAGGTGGAATATAGGATTTCCCTACAAGCGTTTCACCAACGACCGTGTCGATGATTTCAAAATCGATTTTTAGTTTTTCACAGAATACTTTGTGAAGTGGCTCAGCGATAATGTATTCAGGCTTCTCGGGTGCTCCAGTTTCACGGACTATTACATATTGCAAATCAGGTTTTACAGCCGCAAACTGATTTGAAGGAAGTGTCCAGGGCGTGGTTGTCCACGCAACAAGACTACGGTTGGTGGGATGATTCTCCTCGTCCAGGAGTGGAAAGGAAACATAGACGCTGGGGTCTGCTACTTCTTTATATCCTTGGCCGACCTCACCACTAGATAGGGCGGTTCCACCCTGCGCCCACCACCAAACAATTTTGTGTCCCTTGTACAGGAGACCTTGATTGAAGAGTTCACTAAGTGACCACCATACACTTTCAACATATGACTGATGATAGGTGACATAGGCTTCTGAGAGATCAATCCAGAAGCCGAGCCGCTCGGTGAGTATTTCCCACTCTTGCATATAACGCCAGACGCTTTCCTGGCATTTATGAATAAATGATTCGATGCCGTGATCTTCGATTTCTGCTTTGGAGTGGATTCCTAATTCCTTGCAGACTTCTACCTCAACAGGCAGGCCGTGCGTGTCCCATCCTGCCTTCCGTTCACAGTAGTCACCGCGCATGGTGCGGTATCGGGGGTAGAGGTCTTTGATTGTTCGGGTAAGACAGTGACCGGGATGGGGCATGCCGTTGGCTGTTGGCGGGCCTTCGTAGAATACAAACCGTTGAGCCCCTTTTCGCTGAGAAAGAGACTTTTTGTAGATATCACGGGTTTTCCAGAACGCAGAGATGGTGGCTTCAATGCTCGGAAAATCAGGTTTGCCGCGAACAGATTCAAACATCGGATAGTGAATGGGAGAAAAATGGCCAAGTAATGTCATGGAATCGTAACGCCTACAGAAGGGTTCCTACAGGGCACGAGCGTGTGTTCGGGAAATCAATCAAAAAAGTGATGGCGTGAACGTGCTTGACGTCTGGATGCTCCATGGAAATGGCTGATATGTTCACGTCCTTCACGGTCCTGTGCTCTGTGATTCTCTCGAAAGCTAAGTGTGGTTTTTCTGGATGATGGCAGCTCAGAATGCTCCGGTCGTGTATTCAGGCAGCAACGATGAGTGCTGTTGTTGCGTTACATCTGGAGTGGGAGACCATGTATTTGTGATCAGAATCACGTGGTCGCAATCGAACCGTTTGCAAATGTATCCAACTGTGGACTATTCTCTCCTTCATGACATACTCTCTCGAAATAGTCCGGAAAAGCAGTGTCTTTTTGCTGTGCCTGTTGCTTATGTGCGGCGCAGGTGTTGCGTGCGGCAAGCAAAAGCTCAATGTGGTTTGGCTTTCCGTTGAAGATATGAGTCCATGGATCAATGCTTATGGAGATATGACGGTACCGACTCCACACTTGAATCGGCTGGCGAAGGAAGGTGTGGTGTATGAAAATGCATTTGCGACATCACCCGTGTGTGCGCCTGCCCGCTCATCATTAATTACTGGTATGTTTTGCACGCGCATCGGAACGATGCAAATGCGAAACGGAAACCCAAGTAAAGCAGCTATTGCGAAAGACCCAGAGGCATATAAAGACATTCCAGGATACGAGGGAGTGCCAGCGTCATTTGTACGGTGTTTCCCTGAGCACCTACGGGCAGCAGGATACTATTGTACGAACAACTCAAAGAAAGATTATCAATTCAAGGAACCGGTTACGGTTTGGGATGAGTCCAGTAATACAGCACATTGGCGCAATCGTGCAGATGGTCAACCATTTTTTGCTGTCTTCAATCATACAGGTACCCATGAGAGCAAGGGTTTTCCAACATCAAAACGCACTCCTGAGGTGATCAAGCCTGATGCTGTTCCAGTACCCCCGTTTTACCCAGATACGGCACATGTTCGTGACGCCATTGCACGGACCTACAACAATATTGCGGCCATGGATGCCTGGGTGGGCTCCAAACTTGTGGAACTCAAAGAAGCTGGGCTGCTTGAGCAGACCGTTGTGATCTTCTTCAGTGATCATGGCGTTGGCCTGCCTCGAGGGAAGCGATCCTGTTTTGATACAGGCACCCGCGTGCCGTTAATCATTCGTCATCCCAATGGGAAAGATGCCGGTACAAGAAGTCAACGTGTGGTGAGTTTTATTGATTTTGGTCCTTCGACGCTTTCTGTAGCAGATATTGAACCAGATACACGTCTTGATGGTACACCGTTTATTGGTTCCTTCGCTTGCGAACGAGATGATTATCGACGTGGTCATGCATATGCCAATGCTGATCGCTTTGACTCTGTCTATGATCGAAGTCGTACCGTGTCAGACGGGCGTTATCGCTACACGAGAAATTTCATCACGGAGCTTCCATATATTATTCGCAATGCATACCGAGAGCAGTTACACATGACGGCAGAACTCTATGCGCT
>MDSZ01070706.1_pt1 | contig 22828 bp, 20 predicted proteins | sample 811201 | NCBI WGS metagenome assembly MDSZ01 (sample SAMN05326647, study PRJNA326480) | marine metagenome | isolation source: seawater | place: Indian Ocean: North | collected 2010 | reverse complement strand
TTTCAACACTTGTGTCTGTAGAATAAATACCATGTTTTTTATCAATTGGTTGATAGATAAATATATCTGCTTGTTTTAGAATATCAAATGGAATTTTATTTTTATTCTTAATTATACTATAATTTTCAATATGTATTGTTTTTATTTTATTTATATGTTTTTTTATAAAATAATTTAAACCACGACATTGACAATTTGTGTAAAATACTAAATTTATAGAGGATGTCATTGTTTAAATTAGTTTAAATTTTAAGTTTTAAATTATCTTTTATAACTTTAATATGGGACAATATTTACTCTTTTCTGTAAAATAAAATATATATAATGAGTTCGGGATATTTATATTGTGTTTATTCAAACCACTCAGTTTTAACGCATTCTCATAGTATGTCTAAAGATAAGGTTACAAAATAAATAATAAAGAGTTATACTAATACTTTATAGGTTTCTCAATTTATAATCATATATCTATTTGTCCCATTTTAAAGTTTCAAAGGTTTAAATTGTCTTCTATGACTTTAATACTTTTTTGTGGAATTTTGTTAAACATATCACCAATATACACGTGCAGACGTTTTCGACACCATCCACAATGAAACTCATTCATATATGAAGCTTCAATAAGGTTGAGACCTGGTACAACTTCAGTTTTCGACCTATCATTTACGAAATCATTATAGTTAATTAAGTTATTAATGACTCTTATATCAGGTTCGTCGGGATGATGGCCTCTTGGTAAAAATTTGCCAGATCTGTTATATTGTTCACCGATATAAACAGCAGTTGTGTCATAGTATTTTTTGTAAAAATTATTTATTAAAAAATATTCATCATCACCAGAATGCGTTCTATGGTGTTTGTTATTATTAAAATGTTCTTTCATAAGGTTTTCCATATTGAAATTTAATTGTTTTTTTCTACCCCACAAACCAGCGTTCATTCTATGATCTGCATGCCAACAATGATCGCGAATAATATGCATATTTTTGTCGCTAGCAATCCAATCATCCATTATTACTTTCTCTCTATAACTTAACCAATTGTCGCAATCTCGAATGCAAACAATATCAATATCTTCATCCATGGCAAGGTTTCTCCACATAATTTTATCTTTTTTTGATAACCAATGATCAGTCATATCCTTAGCAACGACATTTGGTGATTTTTTAAGAAAGTTAATAATATTAGGCTTTACTGTGTTATCGTAGTATACATATATTTGCCAATCAGGAAATATTTTTTGTGCAATCAGTATATTTGCAACCATATTATATGTATATCTCATATGTGTTCCACCGTAATAATACCCAGAATCATATAAACTAAATGAAATTGCTTTTTTCATTTATAATGTCAATAAGTATATATTTTTAAACTTAAAAATATGTATAATATAGTATTTATAAATGTTATATATTTACACGGTTTGTTATAACACGCCAGATTTCATAGAACCTCAATATACATTGCTTAAAAAATTTATAAAAGATGAATTCGAATTTATTGTTTTTAATAATACAATAACAGATGACAAAATAACTGATGTTAATATGAAAAATAATACTAAGCTAAAAGATATTTGTGAAAAACATTCTATTAAATTTTATGATATTCCAAGAGAGATATTTGCAAGTGTTAATAACAACGACGCAAGTCGTCGGGCTGGTACAGCAATAGATTTTTCAAACAAAATTCTTTTCAATATCTACGGTTTAGATAACTGGTTTTTCTTACTTGATTCTGATGCATTTCTTGTATCTGACTTTCATGTAGAAAGCTTCATGGGAGAGAGAAAAATTGGCGGAAGGATTCAGTATAGAAATAGTGTACAAGGAGTGGTAAAGTATTTATCAAACCAGATTGTTATTTACAAACCGTCGTTGTTTGATAAAGAGATATTTTTAAAAAATTTCTCATTTTTACCATGTAGTATTAGTAATGCAAATTGTGATTGTGGTGGTCGTATTCACTACATTTTTCAAACAATTAATTTAAAAAATGATTTTGTAAATTTTACAAATGCATTATTTTCAAATGAAGGTAATGTAAAGCAGTTATTTGGTGGATCACCTGTTTTAAAAACGGAATTTAATGTTGAATATTTAAATGAGTTAGATCCGAGAATAAAAGAGTTTATCATTACTGACACAAAAATATTACAACGAACATATCCGTTCGCTGAAATTTTTGCTGAATCAACAAATTCAGTTCATTTTATTCATTTGCGTGCTGGAACAAATTGGATTAATTACGATATTATTGCGCGAAAATCTAACTTACATAAATTTTTCAAAATGATTTAATGATGATTACAAATATGGAATGTAGTTAGGTTGATTATTATCATAGACAGTTACGCCAAAAGCGTCATTGTATCCTTCAATATACACTGTGTCTCCGTTATATAAACTATTACAGCCATATTCATTTGTACAGCTGCGACCATTTTGACTAATAGGTAATTTAATACTATTATTAGAGTCGCTCATGGTGTAATATTGCCATTTATCGCGGTTTGTTATGAGAGGCCTTCCCATCAAGGGTAAAATAGTTTCACCGCCGTTTTTCCTTGTTAGGATACCAACTTGACGATATGAAGTATCGAAAGATTGAGTAGCAACGTTAATTGGAATACCGGGAACACCGCGCGGGTCGGATGAATTTTTTGGAAAAACACGTGTATCACGAAGTGGAGGCGCATAAGGATCTCTTAACACATCGCGATTATCAAACATATGTTGAGGCATTTGATCGACTAATGGTGCACTGATAGGTCCAGGCATAGCAGTATAAATAAAGTGTTTTTCTTTATTTGTAAAGTCGCCATGCTTTTCACTGCGTGCGGCATAATTTTTTTGAAATATGAAGTATCCTAAGAGGACAGCTATAACTATAAATAATAATGTGCAATTTTCAATACAAATTACACCAGGGGGACATCGTTTCGGCATTTATAATAATGATAGATAATTATTATTATAATTTAATTGGATTTTTTGTCATCTTTTTTGGCAACAGGTCCGGGCGCTCTTCCGCCTCCCATTACATTAGGGATCTTACCGGCCATACCATCAAATTGGTCCATTAATTTGCTAGCCTGATTCATGATAGGAGCCATGCCTTCTAAAGCCTGAGTGAGTTGTTTCTGTTGTTTGACGAGTTGCTTGGTTTCTCTGTTAAGACCAGCCATTCCTTCTGTTCCTAACGTTTTTTCCAAGTTTTTGAAGTTTTTCTTTTTGGTGGCGGCAAGATCGATACGACCATTTCCACCAGAAATTTCTTCAATACCCCCCATACCTTCAGTTTCGGCTTCTTCTTCTTCCTCTTCTTCTTCACCTTCTTCGCCATCATGATCCATACCTTCAATCACTCTTCTGGATACAAGGAGGTTAGTAGCAACAATGGCTGTTCCTAAAACAATAACTCTTTGTTTTGTAAAGAAACTTGTTAAAAAGGCAACAAGAGCAAAGAAAATCAACGAGTTAAACTTTCTGGTTGTGAGGTATCCTAACATAGATACAGCTGTTATGAAATATACAACGTATAACATAGCTTTGTTATTGAGAAGTTTGTTAAGACGAGGGCTAAGTTTCATTATATAGATAGTTTATAAAAAAAATTGATAGAAAAAAAAATAAACATATAGTTATTATTGATAAATAATAAGTTATGGAATATAACAGCGAATCTGATTACGACTCTGATAGTAATACAAGTGATTCAGAAATGCTTAATTCAAATTATGTATTAGGAATTGCCAGTATATACCATCCAGTTCTACATGGCGAAGATAACAATACATCCGCTAGTGTTTATGGTGAATATATGTTTATGGCAGCTCTTTATCCACAACAATATTTTAATGGCGAATATAAACAACAGCTAACTTATTTAAATGATTCACTAATAAGGACAATGAAACGTTTCAATGTTGCAAACTATGAGTATGTTCCATTTAATGACGGAAAACCACAGTTGTGCAGTCTAGAAATAATGAAACCACGGCGACTAATACCTGGAGGTGAATATGTTTCTAGCCTACACACATTTTGGATAAGGATATTTATACGAACAGCAAAAAAATTTGTTCAAAAGAAAAAGCAAACAGTTAAAAGCATTCTTTCAGGTAAAAGACAGATAACTGGTAGAATTAAATAATTCCAATAACGCCACATGCTAATCTAGCACCAGCATTACCAGTTTTGAGCGATTCTTCATTGCCTCCTTTTCCTAAATCATCTTTTTTTTCATGTACTATAACACTGCGTCCAATAATATTGTTTTTTTTAGAAAGTAAACTAATATGTTTATCATAAAAGCTTCCTCTAGATAAACCATTTTTTGATGTAATATTACCAAGATCACCAGCGTGTCTGTGTTTAGTCATTCGTTTTCCATGTGTTTTACCATGCGGATTAAAATGAGGACCAGCATCAAGGCATTTGTTATTAAGATTTCCATATTGGTGTACATGAAAACCATGTTTTCCATTTGTTAAACCTCTTATCTTATAGCTAACTTTCACCCTTTTGCTACCTCGCTTTTGTGTAAAATTAACATAGCCAGATAATTTTTTTGTTTTAAGCAAAGCCTGTGCTTTAATAAATCGTTTTTTTATAGTGCCACCGCGTTGTTTGCATCCTTTAAAAGGAGCGCAAGAAGAACGCATAGTAAATCCGCGAATAGGCTTACTTAAACATCGTTTTTTGGTAAACCGTCTAGGAAATTTAAATAGTTTTCCATCATGTTTTCTTTTGCAAATTTTAGTTGTTTTTGTAGCAGCGCAACAGTTTTTTGGCATATATATAATTGTTTATAAATATATTTACGAACAATTATGGTCTTTAAATATTTGAAAGTAAAGCACGGGCAGTTCTAGCTCTACCTCTGCCTCTACCCTTTCCTTTACCCTTTTTGGGGCGGCGTTTATTTGTTTTAGCGCGACCAGCACCACGACCACGTTTTGATTTAGTTTTGATTCCACTTTCAGAAAGTTCACCATCATCTAGTAGTTCACGTAAGCGTGTTTCTACAGGTAAAGATTGGGTAAAGTTAGTAAAAATAATCCCTTTGATACGGCCTTCATCATATGGCTTACTGTCATCCATCATCATTAGTTGTTCTGGATTATATTTATGAGCGACAACATCATCATGTTCCGGTTTGAGTCTGTGATTGTCTTCTAGTAATTCGATATCTACGCCAGCATCGTGGCCGTGTCCTTTTTTCGCGACTTCGCTTGGCATGTGGGCAGATTTTTTTAAATCGACAACTGAATTTTTAAGTGCATCCCACACTTCAGAAATGTTAACCATTTCAGTTTTAGTTTCATTTTCATATTCTTCAAGTTGTCGCGAAAGCAAGTCAATAAATTTAACCTTATCTTGTTTAGATAACTCATTAATAGCATCGCTTTGATGTTTTTTTACATGTTTATCGTGTCCTTGTTTAGCTTTGCTTAATGCGGAATGATGATTTTCGAGTTCTTTGTTGAATGCATTATTTTTCTTGTTGTGCGCAGTTGTTAAAGATTTAATCTTTTTTTTCATTTCGGCTTTTGATAAATCCATGTCTGATAAAGCTTTATTAATGTCGCTAGTATATTTTTTATCACGTTTTTTTTTATCATTCATTAAATCGGCAATTTGTGATTCAATATTGGCTGTTAAATCAGCTAGTTCTTTATCTGTTTTTTCTATTTCTTCATAAGCGCCATTATTTCCAGCGGAACCGTGCATAATAGTAATAACGCTTTCTTTTTTCTTAGCACCACCAAGCAATACATCTTTGTTTGAATGAAGTTCAGATTTTAGTTGTGAAAGAGCATTAATGTGGGCGGATGTTTGTTGTGAATTTTTGTTGAGATGTTGTCCTAATTTTTCTGTGAAAACATGCATTTTTTCTAATTCAATTGACATGATTTTCATTGTTTTGTTGCACATGTTTCTCTGATTAACAAATTTATCAATCATATCTTTTAATGATGCTAATTTTTTTATAAGTGTATCGTCAAGAGTCATGATTATATATAATATTTTAATATTTTAATTTCCTTTATTTACCAATACTACTAAGTTGGCTAAATCATTTTTCAAACCATTCACTATCTTTAAAATATGGCTGCTTTGTGATTTTATTTCATTTACTTCTGTTTCATTATTTCTAGCATGCTCCAATAAGTTATCTAAATATTCAATTATGACTTGCATTGAGTTAATTTGTCTTTCTTTTTCTTCTATTTGCTTTGTGTAATGATTAATGAATGGTTTAAGTACTTCTTTTTCTTTAGTAGGATCAAAATCATCATCGTTATACTTTGTTTTAATCATATCAACCAAATTTAAATATTGTTCGTCAAACTGTTGTTTTTCAGCTTTTTGTTTTTCCAGTAAATTTTTAAGTTTTAGATCTCTTTGTGATGCTGATAACATTTGTAATTAGTATATTAATATAATATTATATCATATTTTCTCACTTCTTAATTATATAGTGCCTACATAAACGATTATTTTGTGTTTTTTAATGCTAAATATCTACTACACTGTAGTGGATAAATATTCTATTGAACAAATATAAAAATCTAATCAAAGTATATTTAGGATGTCTAAACACGCCGACGAACCCTTACTAACGGAAAACGAGGAACGTTATGTTATGTTCCCAATATCAGACGATAGTATATGGAAAATGTACAAAAAAATGGTTGATTGCTTTTGGAGAGCTGAAGAAATTGACTTCTCAAAAGATTTGGCGCACTGGAAAACGTTAAAAGATGAGGAAAAACACTTTGTTTCAATGATTTTGGCGTTTTTCGCGGCAAGCGATGGGATCGTCCTTGAAAATCTCGGCATGAGATTTATGAGTGAAGTACAATTACCAGAAGCCCGCGCGGCTTACTCTATACAAATTTTCATGGAAAATATTCATTCTGAAACATACAGTTTGTTGATTGATACATACATCAAAGAGGAAGAGCAGAAAACGAAATTGTTTAAAGCGATTGAGAATTTTCCTTGTATTAAAAAGAAGGCTGACTGGGCTATTAAATGGATACAAGATAAACGCAGTACATTTGCCACACGTTTAGTTGCATTTGCTTGTGTAGAAGGTATTTTCTTTAGTGGCTCATTTTGCGCGATTTTCTGGTTAAAGAAACGCGGATTGCTCCCGGGTTTAACTTTTTCTAACGAGTTGATTTCGCGAGATGAAGGTATGCATACAGATCTTGCAGTATTGCTTTACAGCAAGTTGAATCGCAAGATTAACAAGGCAAGAATTGTTGAGATTTTCAAAGAGGCAGTTGAAATCGAAAAAGAATTTATTTGCGACGCGCTTCCGTGTAGATTAATTGGAATGAATGCTACACTTATGGGTCAATACATTGAATTTGTTGCGGATCGTCTTGTCGTGCAATTAGGATACGAGAAGATTTACAATGCAAGCTGTCCGTTTGATTTTATGGAACAAATTTCGATAGAAGGTAAGACCAACTTTTTTGAAAAGCGCGTAGGCGAGTACAGTCTTGTTGACAGCAAAAAAGATGATAATGTATTTGATATGGATGGTGTATTTTAATTAAATTAATTAAGTTATGATTTTACTTAACTTAATTAATAGTTAGTATAACGCTTCATCTAAAAAGAAGCACCAAGGCCGCTGAATCCTTCAGCAGCAGGTTGTTGTTGATTTTCGTCTTCGTCTTCGTCATCAACTTCTCCTTCTACACCATCAACTCCTTCAACTTCACCGTCGCCTTCCATATTTTCCATGCCTTCTTCTCCTTTAAAAGGATTCAATTCGCCTTTCCCTTCTTTAATAAGATCATCTAATTCGGGCGCTTCATTAACTTTTTCATCTTGTATAGCATAACGAATGGATATTAAATGAAGCATAATAGTAAACAAAATACTAATTGCTAATATTTCTAATAAATCTTTTCTAGGCGTTTTGAATGAATAGTCATAAAAACTTGCAGTAAGAGCGACAATTGCAATAAACTGGTACTTGACATCAGTCATTCTTTCTAAAATATCAGGATCAATATTCATAACAGAGTATCCAATAAAAACTGATGCTGCTAAAAAAACAAAAATTTTTGTAATTCGCATCATTGTTAAAAGAGAATTATCACTGAGAATCATTTTCTATATATAATACTCCTAAGAAATAATTTTATTATATTTATTCGTCTGAATCGTTTAAATCTACCATTTTTTCAAATTCACTAAGACAATCAGTTTCATAGAATACTCCTCCGGTACAGTCGGGATCCATTCCACAACAAATAATTACTCCATCTCCTTTAAATTCGCGGTACTCGTACTCATCGTATGTAAGAATAATGTCTCCACACACAAAACATTCTCCTGTTTCCTTGCAGCGACCCATTGTTTGTATAAATTGCGAGTTTATTTCTCTGTTTTTTCTTTAAATTGCTAATTAAAATATATATTTAATTACTTTCAATTTTATTTTCATTGAAACTATTTAGACAAAAAAATATATAGTGTAATAAAAATGGACTCCGTTCATTCTTCTGTCTCTGAAACCAGCATTTCTACTGTCTCCGATGTGAAAAACATCGAAGAAAAAGGTGTTTATGATAGCTCTTTGATTATTAAATCCGAAGAATTTAGCGCTGTTGCTGAAAAACTTCGTTCGTTCTTTAAATCTAAGGGTTTTCTTGAAGCCCACCCGCAAAACCGTCTTAGTATTTTGGCTGCGTGTGAAGATCCCTTCACCGTATCCACGTTTGAATACGACAACAAAGTCTGGCCGCTTCCGCAGACTGGCCAGATGTGGCTTGAATACGAGATGCTAAAGAACCCGTCTGTTCCTGGATTCTTCTGTGTTTCCACGAGCTACCGTCATGAACCTGACCCGGTTCCGGACCGTCATGACCTTATTTTCCCGCTATTTGAATTTGAAATGCATGGTGGAATGGAAGAATTGATTGCTATGGAAAAAGAATTGCTTCAACATCTTGGATATGATACCGCTAAATTTGTACGTGGTAAATACGCTGATGTTGCTAACAAATACGATGTTCATGAACTTGAACATGAACACGAAGAGCAGCTCTACAAAGAAGAAGGTGGCACTCCCTCATTCTTTTTGACTGATTTCCCCGAATACACGAGCCCCTTCTGGAACATGAAGCGCAACAGTGAAACTGGCTACGCCAACAAGGTTGATGTCATCCTTAGTGGACAGGAAACGTTTGGTTCGGCCGAACGCGAAACTGACCGCGACATCATGCTTGAACGTTTCAACACGATTAGTGATGGTGGATACAAGAAGAAGTTGTTTGACCTCTTTGGTGAAACCCGCACTATGGCTGAAATGAAGGAGTACTTTGAATTTGACTTCTTTAAACGCTCTGGTGGAGGCATTGGTATGACTCGCCTTATCCGCAGCATGAAAGCCGAAGGTTTGCTATAAAAAATACCAATTAGCATATTTTCGTAAATAGATTATTTCATTTTTTTTTTTATTTTTTTTAACATTTTCTCGTTCTTTCTTTTGAATACTTTTTTCCTTTTTACTTTCCAATTGATAGTATTTTGACATTAATATAATATCAATATAGAATTTTCTTTTGTATAATAGTTATATAGCATATATTTACAATAGCTGTAAATGAGTCCAAAAAACGTTGTAGTTAACACATCAGATGATAAAAAGTCAAGTATTTATGAAGCCTTATGGTTAAGTTTTGGTGGATAAAATTGATTTAAAATAAATCATTTTAGGAATTAATAATTTTCACAACAAATAATAGAGAAAATGACATCTCGCGTCTACCTTTCGTTTACATACAGTTATGTAAACAGAATTATAACACATGTAGTAGATGAAATACGTGATAAAAAAGCAATTGAACAACTTTCATCATCAATTGTTTGTCGTCGTGATGTTTGGAAACATTTTGTTAATTTGGGAAAAGAAAAATTGCGCTTAGTTAATGCAATGGCATTTTATAAGTAATTAATATAATTATAAAAAAATATTTATAGATATTTTTTTGTAATGATATATAATTTTCATAATGAAAAATGTTGGATTTATAACGGGAATTACCGGACAAGATGGTTCATATCTTTCGGAATTTTTGCTTAAAAAGGGCTACAAAGTTTATGGTATTATTAGACGCACATCTGAATTTCGTACAACTAGAATTGATCATTTGTTAGACAAAATTGTTTTAAAATATGGAGATGTTTGCGATAAGTCAGCTTTGAACACGTATATAAATTCAATATTTTCTGAAAACCAGGATATTGAAAGGTTAGAAATTTATCATCTTGCTGCACAAAGTCATGTCAAGATTTCATTTGAAATTCCTGAATACACTACTTCGGTAGATGCATTAGGAACACTATATCTTCTTGAAATTATCAAAAATTTGCCAAAAGAACAGCAGAAAAAAACTCGCTTTTATCAGGCGGGAACAAGTGAAATGTTCGGCGTATCTAATGAAAGTCCACAAAAAGAAACAACACCAATGATTCCTCGTTCTCCATACGCAGCTGCAAAATTATATGCACATAATATTGTTAAAATTTATCGCGAAGGATATGGATTGTGGGCGTGTAATGGAATCTTATTTAATCATGAGAGTCCTAGAAGAGGTAAAAACTTTGTTACAATGAAAGTTATAGAAGGTGTTAAAAACATTATTGAAGGAAAACAAGAACAGCTAACTTTGGGAAATCTTAACAGCCGCAGAGATTGGGGACATGCTAAAGATTACGTTTACGGAATGTGGTTGATTTTGCAACACACAAAAGCTGATGATTTTGTGCTTGCAACTGGAGAAACTTATTCTGTTAAACAGTTTGTTGAGAAAACCTTTAAAATGAAAGGTGTTTTTATTACATGGCAAGGACAAGGCGTTAATGAGATGGGTATTGACAAAAAAACAGGAAAGGTATTAGTGCGAGTTGATCCTAAATATTTTCGCCCGTGTGAATTAGATTATTTACTTGGAGATCCTACAAAAGCAGAAACGCAGCTAAATTGGCGCCGCAAATACAATCTTGACGTATTGATTAAAGATATGTATTTTAACAGTTAATCATTTAAATATTACAATTTATCATATTTAAATGATTGGAGTACAATTGCAAGGTGGACTGGGTAATCAACTATTTCAAATATATACAGCTATTGCTTATTCATTAGAGAACTATATACCGTTTATATTACCAGAAACAAAATATGATATGCGTAAGCGAGGTTTATACTGGTCGCACAATAGTTTTTTACATGGTATGAAGCGTTTTACCTCAGACCAAAAAATAGCACAGTTAGAAAATTTTAAATATATTGAACCCAAATTTAGTTTTTCTACCATCCCAATTAAAGAACACATACTTTTACACGGTTATTTTCAAAGTTATAAATATTTCGAGAAACATAGTAAAAATATCACACGACTCTTACAAATACCAAAAAAACAAGAAGCTGTAAAGGAAAATCTTAGAGTGAAATACGCTGATAAGTTTAAAGAAGATCCTATAACAATCTCATTACATTTTAGACTTGGTGATTATAAATCGTTGAGTGATTTTCATCCAATAATGACTGATGATTACTACCTATATTCGCTAATATATATAATTAAAAGCTGTCGCAAGGAAAATAAACCATTTAAAGTTTTTTACTTTTGTGAAAGTGAAAACAATGACGAGGTATTTTTAAGAATAAACAAATATGACAACTTCTTGAAAGCCAGAGGCGTTAATTGCGAGTTTGTTAAGGTTTCTGATGAATATCAAGATTGGGAACAACTATTAATTATGTCAATTTGCAATCATAATGTTATAGCAAATAGTAGCTTTAGTTGGTGGGGAGCATATTTAAATGAAAATAAAAATAAAAATAATATTGTAATGTATCCAGAAAGATGGTTTGGTAGAAAAATGCAGCACCACGATTTGAGTGATTTATTTCCTATAACATGGAATAAACAAAAATAAGGTATAAATAATTACTTACAATTAATAATTATTTATAATGATAACAATTAACATTTTTCACATTAGAATAAATTAGGAATTATTTCGCCATAACCATTGCAATATTTGTAAAATAACTCTTTGTTATCTTTGTATATATGAGTTAATATAACTTGATCTGTCCATATATCATTTGTGTCTATTAATTTTAAATATTCACTATATAGTGCTGCAAATCTATCTATAATATTCTTATGTACTATATATGATGTTCCTGATACATGATGATGTAAATAATACATACCTTTTTTAAAGTTATAATGATTATAAATAGTATTATGAGTAGAAGAATAAATAAATTTATCTTTCGGTAAACTATTTAACTTATTTATATTTGGAAAAGATAAAGAAGGTGGACTATTATTGCGGTACACGCAGATTCCAGCATCAATCCAGGCAAAAAAATCTGATGAAAACGGATTAATTTCTAAGGCACGTTTAATCAAAAAAATTTTTTCGTTCCATATTAAATTTAATTCTTTTGAGGGACAGTGTATTTCATGTCTAATCATTTGATCTTTGTATTTGTAAGTTGTAAAGTCTTCAATATTGAGTTCAATGTAATAAGTTGGTAATTCACCCCTATAACTTTTTACTAATTCAATACTCTCTTTATCTCCAAAAAATACATATGGACAATTAATTTTTAAACTATTTTTAAACCAATTTTGGAAATTATCACCATGTTTATTTTTAATTCTCCAATATCCAGATACACAAGTTAAACTTGATTTATTCATTATAGTATATCGAAAAATATATATTTAAATATTTTTAATTCACAGTTTAATAACAATTGTAAATACTCTAATCTTTTCTCCAGACAATAAGCGCAAGATCATCTCCAGGCCCTTGCATGTTTGTAACTACTGAATGTTCTGTTCCATCGGGTTCTGTCCATTCTTGAGTCCACTTTTGTCGCCATCTTTTTTGTACAATATCAAGAATTTCTTCGGCAGGTGTATGATAGATAATGTTGTATTCATCTTCACAAAGCATATCAAAGACTCCATCACTTCCAATAACTACACAAAATTTATCTGTTGGTTTATAGAACCAAGTTTCTTTTTGCGTTTCTTTCATAAGTGGATGAGCTTTCCCATGACCTAGAAATCTTGACATACTCGTTGAATCATATCTTGCTGTTAAATCAAGAGGTATGAGATGATAGTATGAATCTACCATCCTAATTATTTGTGTTGATTCTACTTTGATGTTCATAGATTTTTTATATCTGCGATTTGAAGTTGTTCTGTAAAAGAATTCGTCAATTGAATCAATACGACTTTTTTCATTTTCATACAAAACTGTGTGCGGTGTGTATTTAAACAAAATCTCTTCACTGTTCATTATTAGAATAGGACTGTCTCCAAGCCATTCACATTCAACTCTGTCTGCATATATCCGTACAAATGAAAAGGTAGAGCCAGAATTATGTGTCAATGAAGAATCACGATTCTGAATAAAATCCTCGAGAATAGCTGCAAGATTTTCCGGATTCTTTTTAATTACATTATCAAAATCAAATAGTTTAATCCGTTCCAGTAAATAATTAGTTCTTCCATGGGTATCGCATACAAGAAACCATCTAAACTTAACACCAGAATCTGGAACATCATCAGTATTATAAACTACACCATAAGCTCTAAAATCCTGTCCGTGTTCGCCCTTGCGAACTTCCGGTTGCGGTTGCTCTTTAATTAAGTGGGTCATTATAGTATCATTACTTATTTATATTTAAAATATTTACAGTTTCAATTTTTTTATTTAAATATATTTTATTACATTATATTATATATTTTTTAGTATTTAAAAACATGTTAAAGACAGTAAGCCAAATAACTGGTAGTGTTCAAGATAAATTACAGGAAAATATAACACTACAAAGTCAAATAGCAAAAGAGAAAGTTTCTCTTCCAAAAACAGATCAAAAATGTTATGATGTAAAAAGTGATCATCTTAAAAGTGATGAAACTACAAAAGAAACACGAAATAAAAGCAGTGAAAGTGATTCTTATATTTATTCTAGTGAATCTGATGATAAAATAGGATTAGAAAACACAATAAAAACAAGTCTATTATATAGTATTAATCTAATGAATAATTCAATAGAATCGATAACTTCAATTGGAACAGTACAAACAGAAACTGAAGAAGATGAATTTAAATGTCAATGTTTCGGTAGATGTAATTGTACAACAGTTTACTCTGGTATTTTAGATGAACGTCATTCTTCATTCACTGAAAGAACAATAACATTTGAAAAACAGTTTAATTCGTTAACATTAATTCAACCAGGCGATAAATTATTTATAAACACAGATAATACAGTAGAGTTAGATAGAGGACTTGTCATCTCAGACTACACAATCCCAATACCCGGTCTTCAAAAACTTACACGTTATTATTACAATCAGGATCGTCAACGTACAAATATATATTTGAAAAACGAAATAGAAAAGTATATGCGACTTTTAACAGACATTCTTAATAATTTAGAGCGTTTCTCAACCAATCCAATGTTTCGAAAAAAATATTTTGAGTTCAAAAAAATTATAGAGCGAAATCTCAAACTTATACACGGTATAATATTAGGATTGTATAATTTAAAAAAAACGTACACTGAAAATGATGTATGTGTTTTTCGTCCTTTAGAGTACAATATTGATAGTATCATTCTAACATTTATGGATTTTATTGAAAAAATTAAAAAAACCTCATCTGATAAATTTGAAGGGGGTATAGGATCTGGCATTCAATTAGAAGGTGTAGAAAAACCAGAAAAACCATTGACTGTTTTAGAACAAATGTTTCGCGAAAGGTCAGGAAGTTTTTAATTGTTTTCAATAATTATAATGTTATTATAGTATAACATTATAATGTCTGGAAAATATGAAAGAAAACTAACCAGTATAGATATTATTCTTTCAACTATTGGATATATTATTGGTGCTGGTATTTTTGCAGTTATTGGAATTGCTGCTAAGTATGGAAAAGATTTCACATGGCTTGCAATGATCATTTGTGGTTTTTTGGCCATATGTACTGGCATGAGTTATTCTGAATTAGCATCCATTTACGACAAAAATGGTGGTGAATACTTTTATGTTAAAGATGCGTTTGGAAAGAACAGTGGGCTAGCTGTGGCAGGAATTTTATTACTTACAGAAATACTAGCTATTACAGCTGTTGCATTTGGTTTATCAACATATTTAACCAAGGTGGTTAAAATTCCGATACGTTTAATGACCGCAACACTTTTGTTAATTTTTGCTAGTGTTAATTATTCAGGAATACGTTCTTCCATTAACTACAACAATTTTACTACTGTTCTAGAAGTTGCAATTTTATTAGGAATAAGTATTTTAGGTTGTAAAAAGATACCAGACAAAACATTTGACATATCAAAAATTGATACCAAAATGTTTCACTCTATGATTATTAGCGTTGCAATTATATTTTTCGCTTTTATTGGTTTTGATGTTATTATTGAATTATCAGAAGAAACCAAGAACGCGAGCAGGGTGATTCCATATTCTATGATGACTGGTATTGTAATTTCAACACTTATTTATATTACAGTTGGTTTGGCATCCGTATCGAGTATTGGATGGAAAAAATTATCAACAAGCAAAGCACCGCTTGCTGATGTTGCAAAAAACCTTTTAGGTAATAAGGGATATTCGTTTGTTTACATAGTTGCTTTATTAGCTATGTCAAACTCAATATTAATGGGACACGTTGCAGCAAGCAGATTTGTTCAAGGAATTAGTAAGTCTGCAAACATACCCGAATGGCTAGGAATGGACAAAATTGATGAAAAGACAAAAACACCTATTAACGCAATCATATTTATCACAGTAAGCACTCTTTTATCACTTTTTGTAGGTAATCTCGAAAACTCTGTGGTATTGTCAAACATAACAACTATGATTTTATTTATGGCAATAAATTTATCTGCAATCATTCTCAGGTTTAAAAAACCCGATGTAGAGAGAAAATTCAAAATCCCTGTTAATGTAAATAATGTACCTATTCCGTCGGTAATTGGATTCCTTTCTAGTTTAATGCTTGGTATCTATCTATTTGTTAGACCAGTTGTTTAACTCATATAATATTTTATTAATTATTATATGAATTTTACTGAGTTCATTTTTTATCTTCCGGTTTGAAGGCTATCTGCTCTGAAATTTCAAGATTTTTAATTATTTCTTTTGCCTTGGTTAATTGTTCTTGTTTTTTGTCATTTGGTAATTGTTTAACCTTTTCACCATATTGTTTGATAATTTCTTCCATGTCCATTGTTGCTGTTTCATAGTCTTCTGTATTAGAGTCTTCAATGGCCTTCTTCTTGCTTGCGAAATATTCATTGATGTCATTTAATTTATATTTCAACAACTCTTCGCCTTGATAATCAACTTGAATACGCGGTGGCGCTTGACTTCTAGAAGCTACTGACATAACAAAACCTTTACTTGGTTTCTCAATTTCAGGATATACTGCACCAACTGTATTCTTTGCCGTTTGCGCCGTTTCTTCTGCAAATTTTGATTCCATTTCAAGCTTGCGCACTTCTCCTTCTTTCTTTGAAACATTCTCTTGGGTTTTCACAAATTCCGCTTCTGCTGAGTCTAATTGTTTTTGACTGTTCTCTTGCTGTTCTGTAGCTGCCTTGACATCTGCTTCACTCTGCGAAACAGCCGACTGTGCTTCACTAATACTAGTTTCCAATGTAGCACTTTCTTCTTTCAATGCATTCATTTGCTGCTCTAGCTCTGCAGCACGAACATCATCTCCTGCGGCCTTTGCAGCTTCTAAATCTTTCTCTACACTTGAAATATTCTCGGTTATCTTAGCTTTTCTCTCTTCAGCTTGTTTTAATTTTTCAACTGCTTCAGAATTTTTTGCAATAGCATCTTGTACTTTTTGTTTTGCAGCTTCATTTTCTTCATTTGCTTTATCACGACCTTCTTTATTTGATTCTAAGTCTTGAGATAACTTGTCAAGTTCTTTATTTTTACCTGCTAATTCTTTATCTATTTCCATCTTCTTAAGTGTTGCTTGTTCTGCAATCATCTTGAGTTCGTCTTGTGTTTTGCCATACATATCTTGCTTTTCCATTTCAACTTCTTTGTCTTTCTTTTCAGCCTCTTCTTGTAATTTCTTTTCTCTCTCCTCTTTTTCTTTACGAAGTGCTGCATACTGTGCGCGTTTCTTTTCACTACTCTTATCTTGTATAAATTCGCGCGCCTTTTGTTCTTTTTCAAGAGCAGTTTGAACTCGTTTTTCGATATTAACAAAAGCATCATTTATAATTTCATTTCTCTGTCTAATAACATCGTCGAGCGCAACTCCCTTAGGGTCTCTCTGTCCTAAATTAATTGCTTTTTGTACTAACTTATCGAGTTTCTTTTTAGTATCAACCATATCATCACCAACAAAAATCTTTTTACTTGTAAGTTCAACAAGCTTGTATGATGTTGTTGTTGAATGGACGAGTCTCTCGCCGCGCGTCGAGAAAGTTTTAGAATGTCGCATTAAATTATCTTGAATCTTTTCCCAAACAAGTTTGATTTGATCAGATATTTCTTTATCTTCTTCCTTGACTTCTTTGTTTTCTCTTTCAGGAAGTTTTAACATTATGGCATTCATTGTATCAACTGTTTGTTTCATTAATTTGTCAGCAGCAAAAGCTTTTTGATTTGCATACATTACAGCTTCTTTCTCCATGCCTTCAACCTTTGACCTAAAATTGCTGCCAAAACGTCGTTTACGTGTTTGTTTCTTATTTAAATCACCTTCATTCTTTCTTGTTTTTCCAGATTTTGATTTATATTGTTTCTTCATATCAACCGATAATTTGTGTAATTTTCTTGTGGCAATAACTTCAGCATCACTCGATTTAACAGCACCTTGCATTTTTCCGTAAATATCGGAGAACAAACTATTAGTTTCAGCTCCTCCAACCATAACTTCAGCATCTTGCATTTCACTTAACTCTGTTTCAATTTTGTCTAAATCAGTTGCTTGGTTACTCGAATAAATAGTTAATAAGTGCTTATAAGCTTTGTTTGCCATAACAGCCTTTTCTTTAATATCATGTAAATAGCTAATTCGCTGTTGAATGTTTGATACCCAATCGAGATCTTCATCGTCAAATGAATAACTGCATTTACCTTCACAAAACCAATATTTTCGCAATGCTTCTTCGCGATTTTTAAATTTGTGAGTTGACGATTTTACCATTTCCGCATTTTTCAATGAAAGATCTGGGCTCATCTTGAACTGTTCGTTCAAGAAGTTGTTTCTTTCTTCGATCACATTTAAATTGTCGCTATCAACAGATGCATTATTGACAAGCTCTTCTAATTTCTTCATCATACGATCACCCTTGTCCTTATTTGGGTTATTCTTGAATTGCTGTTTAACTTTGCTAACCTTAGCGGCTACAACAAGCGATTCAATAAACGGTTTTAGTTCTTCCTTGTTTGTTATAACGTTTAAGTTGATAATTCCGAATAATATTTCTAATGATTCAGCTATGTCCTTTTCTAAATCCTGTTCGTTATCATCTTCATCTAAAGTGATGCCTTTTTGAGGATACGAATTCAATACAACTTCGCGCATTGTTTTAACTGCGTTGTTAAATGCGCTATCATATTCAGCAAGTTTACCTACAGCTTTTACTGCTTTCTTAATCAATTTGTTGTTTTCGTCTCTGAATGTAGATTTAATAACCACTCCTCGTTTTTCTTTTAATTCGCCTCCTTTCATGTATTTACTAACAAGTTTTTGCTGCTGTTGTACTATTTTGTTAATTGGTTCAATTCTTGATATTTGCTTGCGGTTTGATGCAATAGCGAGTTTAATCGCGTCATGAATTTGCATCAAGGGAAGCATATCGCGTTTCTTAGTGTAAAATATTTCTTTTAATTTTTCAAGTTTGTCATACGCTTTTTCAAGTTTATTGATTAAGTTTTCAAAGTAGCCTACACGTGTTGAAATGTTTGCGGGCCAGTTATATCCTTCATTTGCTTCACGACTATCGCATTTTCCGTTACAATACCAATACTTAAAGAATACATCATCGCTTACCTTATCGTCTTTGAACGGATTATCTTTTTCGTCTTCCTGATCGCTATCATCATCAGTGTCTTCTTCTACGTCCAAATCATCCTTGTCATCAGGGTCTAATTCATAATCATCTTTTAATTGTCCTTTCTGTAGTGCCATGCGTGTTTTACTTATATAATCATTTCGATTTTTAATTTTCTCGTTTGTCTTTATTTCACTTGCAAATGTATCTATTGGCTCATCAGATGTTATTGCTTGCGTTTCTTTAATGCGTTGATCTACACGGAAGTTGCGAGCATCTTCAGTAAGTTCAAGCATTGTTAATACTGTTTCGTGTCTTTTTTCTAAATTCTGCAATATGTAAATAACCCCTTTGATTGTTTTAAATGAATTAACCATTTCGAGTTCTTCTTTCGTTAGTTTTGCAGGAGGTTGATTTATTGTCTTTGACCATAAATCCTTAAACTTGATGATTCCTTCATCTGTTGCAGGGAAACTTTCTTTACGACTCGGGAAAGCATAGCTAACTCTTGCAATTATGGAATCAAGCTTAACACGGGTGTCATTTTCTGCAGTATTATAGCGATTGTAAATCTTCAACAATTCTTCAATTGTTTCATCTGATAACTTGTTCTTTCTTTCGTCTTTCAACAAATCTAACACTGAAAATAAAGCTTCTTCATAAACATCAAAACTTCCTGATAACAACTCGAAATCTTCAAATAAATTAACAATAACAATTGGGACTTCATCCTCCTTATCAATTGATTCTGTACTCAAAAGCATATCACGTAAGTCTGATGCACTTTCTCGTCGATCACGAATTGATTGAATCTCTTTCAGTAAAAATTTATTTCGTTTTTCAATGTTTTCTGCCGTATTTTCTCCTTTACATTCTCCATTGCACTCCCAGAATCGTTCTACAACACTTTCTTTGCGTAATTTTTGTAATACCTCATTTCGTTCCTTGATCTTTTCAGCATCACTAGAGAGAACCGCTGTTAACTCCTTTTGTTGCTTATCAGTACCTTCATAAATAATTTTACTGCATAGTGCACCAGTAATTGTTGAATTTATTAAGGTGTCATCAAGGCGGAAACCTCTATTAAATGACTTAATGTTTTCAGAAATATTTGTCCAAACTTCTGTAGCAGTTTGTTCTATTTCTAATTCACTGTAGTCAGTCATTTCACTTTCAGGAAACGCTCTCAACAACAATTGTTGAATTTTGTTGATTATGTTGAAAATATTTCTTTCTGATACAATCTTTTCTTCGGCAAAAGGCGTGGCTAATTCTTCATTTCTATTATGATAGTTTTCAAATGCTTCTAATTGTTCGTCTGTTATATCCATTTTTCTTATCATTTTATTAGCACCACCCTTCTGTTGCGGTTCTTCACTTTCTTGTTCTGCAACTTTATCTTTCTTAATAACCGGACGATAAGCCTTCTTTGATTTTACTGCTTCATCAATTCCTGAAGTAATAATATCATTCGGTGCATAAATACCTGTCATAGCGCGACGAATTAACCAGTTAATGCGCCCTTTATTTTTGCGTTTAATAGTATTTGCATAGGTAGCGGGCAGCAATCTTTGTAGATTATCGCTTATTTTTGTAAATGGTAAGATTTCTATCATGCGTTTCTCTTGTTCTACAAATCCGTGCAATTTTCTAATACATCTAACTTCATTTTCACTAATCTCAACTGCCTGTTCTAATAAACGTCTAAATTCTTTGAGATCCTTATTGTCTGTCTTTTTCTTAGATGAAAAATAGTAAACAAGTTGTTTGATAGCATCTCTGGATTTAACAGAATTGCTCTTCAACTGTTCAAAATAAGCTAAACGTAAATTAATATCAGAAATAATTGTGTCTTCGTCAGTCAAATCGTAATCACCTAACTTATATGATTCTGGTGTTGAACTTTGTTGCAAAGGAACTTCTTCTTGATAATCTTCACTACCAGCAATATTTGGTGGAGGAACTGGAAAGGCAAGAGGAATATCTTCTTCTTCTTTAGCACCACCAGTTTGCGAGTTTTCATCTTTCTTCCTTTCATCTGCTTTGCTTTGTAAACGTTCCTGACGCTCATCTTCCTGCTTTTGCAACTTAGCTTGACGCTCATCTTCCTGCTGTCGCAAGTTAGCTTGACGCTCATCTTCCTGCTTTTGCAACTTAGCTTGACGCTCATCTTCCTGCTTTTGCAACTTAGCTTGACGCTCATCTTGTCGTTTTTCCTCTTCTTGTTGCTGTTTAACTTCATCTTTTTTCTCTTGTTTTGCTTTGACTTTTTCTTGTTTCTCTTTTTTCTTTTCATCCTTAGCCGTTTTCTTTTCTTGCTTTTCACTTTCAATTAACTTTTCAAGTTCAATCTCAAAATTATTGATTATGTTAATATCTAAATCTGTCTTCTTAGCCTTAGAAATAGCACGCTTGATCTTTTTAACATCATTAGTAGCTTGCGCTTGCTTAAGAGCATTTTCGGCCTGTTGTTTCTTGTTTTCTTTGTCTTTTCTCTCTTCTTCTTCAATGTTGGTTCCATATTTTACTAATAATTCTTCGATTTCACTGTTTTGTCTTTCATATTTCCCAATCTTTTGATCGAATCTTTCAATTCTTCTCTTAAGATTTCTAACACGCTTCTTTTGTTGTCTTGCAAATCTGGGAATCAACGATTCAGCATAATTCATATTTGTTAAACGTTCATTAATCGAAACATTCTTCTGGGCTTTTTCTAATTTTGCCATAATAGCTTCACGTTTATCACGTATGGTTGACACTTTATTAATATTAGACTCGCGAATTGACTTATATTTATTAATGTCTCTTAATTTCAACGGTTTCTTTAATTTCTTAGCTTGTTTGTACTGCTCTTTCGTAATCTTTTTGCGAATATCTTTTTCCATTTCAACCAAATTTTTAAAGACGTCGGAGATTTCCTCAATTGTTTTAATGTTCTTTTGATATTTATCACTTCGAACCTTGAAGGAACGGCCAAAGAATGTAATCTTTTTACCACTATCCACTTGCTTTCTTGCTTTTCTTGTTCTGCGACTTTGCATAAACTTAGAACCTTGTTCTGGTATTTCAATCAATGATTTCATAAAACCATTGCGCTGTGTTTTACCTTTTGATGAAAATTTATTCATATTTTTATTGATAAATTTGTTGTATTCTTCATCTTGTTTCTTTGTTGCATCAATGTAGACCTTATATAATTTGAATATCTCAATTAAAATATCATTTTGTCGCTCTAATTCTTGATTTGTAGGAGGTTTTGGTTTGGTTCTAAAGAAGACACCACCACCGGTTTGATTTTCACTGTCAGCAACCACCTCGGCTTCATTTGTACCAGTAGTAGTAGTAGTAGCTACTGGAGTAGCCTCAGTAGCCGCCTCTGGCGCAACACTTGTTGATGTTTCTGCAAATGGACTTGCTAAGAAAGATTCATAACCTTCATTTAATCCACGTTCAATTTGATCTTGGCGCCAAGCCCACCAACCAGGATTTGTTAAGTCTTCTTCCGCTTTTATGAAGTTTGAATTAATTTGGTCTGTTCTCCAACTATACCAGTCAGGATTGGTTAAATCAGTCGCGCCATGTAGTACACCATCCTTTATTAATTCACCAGTTGATTCATACCATAAAGGATCAGTAGAGTTTGCAATAATAGTATCTGCAACACTTGCTGATACCTCGACACCTACTTCTCCTGCTACACTACCAGTAGCTC
>MDSZ01004190.1_pt1 | contig 22833 bp, 20 predicted proteins | sample 811201 | NCBI WGS metagenome assembly MDSZ01 (sample SAMN05326647, study PRJNA326480) | marine metagenome | isolation source: seawater | place: Indian Ocean: North | collected 2010 | reverse complement strand
CCGGGCCCTAAAATCACAGCGAAATATTTGTTTGACGCGGGGTGGAGCAGCCTGGTAGCTCGTCAGGCTCATAACCTGAAGGTCGCAGGTTCAAATCCTGCCCCCGCAACCAATCGATTTGTTTTAGAAAAATTTACTTGGTGATATCCTAAACAATATTTTATCCAGTAAATTTGGTCTTGGAATCGAGGGCTTTTTTAGGTATTTATCTGACATAGATATACTTTGATTATTATAGTTCATTATTTTACCGGTTGGTTTCGCAATTATAAAAACCTTGGTATTGCTAAAACCAAACCCGAGTTTTTTACCATAGAGTTTCACAACATTTGGTGTTGTTTGATCTATTTCGTGAAAATACCTTTCTATTTCAAAACCTGAAAACAATAATGCTTTAATGAGTGAATCCGGTGTTAACCAGAATGTCCAACCCTCGTCAAGACTTCCCTTAGTAATTGAAGGGTTTCCAAAATGATGTCTGTATCTTCCTTGAAATGGTATTCCATCAAGGAATATATTCTGAATACCTCCAGTTGTCATAAATGCATTTTTGTGTTTTGGTATCAAGTTTAAAGAATTTAATGGTGCCACGTGCGTTTCCATTAATAACTTTTTTTTACAGATTTTTCTAACTCTTTTTAAGAAATTAAATGGGTTGCTCAAATGATATAGGAACGCGAAGCAAATAACATTATCAACAGGTTCTAATTTATTTATTTCCCTAGCGTCAAATTTCTTTAGTTTACAGTTACTGAATTTCTTCTTTTTTATGGCCTTCTTAGCTAATTCGTAAAAATGCTTTTTCCCTTCAATGGCAGTCACTTGTCTAGCGCCACGGTGCGCTATTGCTATACTTTCAAATGCCTCACCAGCTCCAATATCGTAAAATGTTTGATTTTTAATTTTACAATATTTTTCAATTATTCTTGTTCTATAAGTTGTGTGATCTACTAATTGATCATCTATCAAAAATTTTTCCATATTACTCCTTTTGTAAAAATATCAAGCCCCATTTCCCATTAAATTCTTATAAATTGAAGTATATTCAGAAATTGTTTTCTTAAAGCTATATTTTTGAGAATCTAGTTTGGCTTGAATTGACAATTGTCTAAATTTCTTGGGATTTTCCATTATAATTTTCATTTTTTTAAACAACTGTACATGATTATTTTTTTTAATTAGGTAACCATTTTTTTCATTAATTATTTCAGGGTTACCCCCAACATTTGTTGCTATCACTGGTATTCCGAAACTTAAATACTCCAATATACTATTTGATAAACCTTCTTCATTAGAAGAACTTATGCCAACATCCGCAATTTTAAAGAAATTATAAATTTCAGCACTATTTTTTATAATTGTAACATATTTATTTAGATTTTTTTTGGATAATGTATTCTTGATATGTTCTTCATAAGTTTTATTTCCTGAACCAATAAAAATGACTTTAAATTTCTTATTTGTATCATTACCTAATTTTTCAACAGCGTTTATTATCATAGAATGATTTTTATAAGCGATTAAATTTGCCACAACTAAAAAGATAAAGAAATGTTTGGTTAAACCAAGTTTTTTATGCAAACTGCTTACAGTTTCGTTCTTAGGATTTGCATGTGGTATAATTCCATTAAAAACTATTTTTAATCTATCTTTTTTTACACCTTCTTTTCTCAATTCTTTTTCAATTGCACGTGAATTAGCTAAAATTAAATTCATCTTACTATGAAGAAATCTTTCAATCTTTTTTATTGGAAAAAATTTGAAATTTTTTTGATATGTATTTAGAGACCTTCTACTCATCACCACCTTTTTTTTTTGAATCAAACCAATAAATCCACCAAATAAATAAGCATGTGGTAAGAAACAATGAATTATGTCTGGATTAGTTCTTTTAATTCTTAAATATGAAGAGAGAAAATTTAATGGATGTTTTAACTTTGAAGAAAATGAAAATGTAGGAGTGAAGGTTTTAATTTGCTTATCTACTTTCTTGATTAGTTTGCCCTCCCTGTACAGAAGATGAAGATCAATATCAAATCTCTTTTTATCTAATTTATTGATTAAGTAAAGAACGTGCCTTTCTGTTCCACCAATATCCATTGAACCTATAAAAAAGGAGATTTTTATTTTTTTTAATTTTCTCAATTCACTTCTCGAAATTTTCTATATTGAGATAGAAATTTAATTCATAAAATTAACACATAGAATATTTACATACCAATGCTAATTAACATTTTCAAACCTATACAACCAGTTTAAAAACAGCAATCTTTCCTAGAGTTTTTTAAGTTCTTTGAAATCATATACTTTTCCACTTAAGGCTAAAGTGTAATATTAAATTTGATGTCTTTAGCTGATTTCAATTTTTTCAAAGATAAATAATGTTAGTCTTGTGTGAGCCAACGATGCATCACCTCTTCAACTAATACAAATAGATTATCATCAAAACCTCAAAAATTCTGATATTCTAATTCATCTTCCAATATTTTGATTGTTAGGCTAGTACTAACATCTTTTTTTAATTTTAATATCCCACAGTTTTTTTTATCTTATTGAAAAATAAAAGGAATAAAATATTAATTAAACTTTTTATTTTAAAGTTATTAAATATTACTTTTAAAAATTCATACCATTGTTTTTCACCTAGAGAGTGAAATAGAAATATCAAAAACTTGGATAAGAAAAATTTCTCTAAATAATTATTTTTCTGAATATCCTGAATCTTTATGTAAATTGAATATGTATCAATACATATAGATGAGATATCAACGCCGCCATCTATAAAATTATTTTTATCTCCAAGAAAATATTTATTAAGTGAATAAAACTTTTTATATTCAAATTTTTTTCCTATGTTTAAATTATAATATTTTTTTTGAACATTCAGAGTATTTTTCAACTGTATATTTTTTTTTTGATACGAAATTGATTTTTTATGAATACGTTGTTTAATCAAATTTTCTTTAAGATTAGCAACAGATGTCTTCCTAATTAATCTCGAATAGAATTCATAATCTTGTGTCGTTGAGAATGTTTCATTATAAATCCTATTTGCAAACAAATTTTTTCTAAAAACAATAGATTGGTGATTAAAAGGATTAAAAAAAAAAAAATTTGCTCTTATATCTTTGTCATGCAACGGCAGATCTGTACGTCCAATATTAACACCGTCTTTATTAATATAGATACTATTTGTACCCAATAATCCAATTTGTGGATTATGATTTAAAAAAGTAATTTGTTTTTCTAATCTTTTGATGTGACTAATATCGTCAGCATCCATTCTTGCAATTAATTCACCTTTTGATAAATTTATCCCTTTGTTCAAACTTTTTGAAATGCCGATATTTTTTTTATTATTTAATATTCGGATATTATTTTTTGTATCTTCTTTTTTGAACTTTTGAATAATACTAAATGAATTATCAGTAGAGTTATCATTGATTATGATTAATTCGAAATCTTTGAAGGTTTGATTAATCATACTATTCAATGATTCAAATATATATTCTTCTGCATTATAAACAGGAATAATCACTGATATTTTTATTTTTTTCATTATTCAAGAACTGATTGATAAATTTTATATTCTTTTTTTGCGATAACGTTTAAATCATATTTTCGAATAGAATATTCATATGCTTTTTGCGTAATACTCTTTTTTTGAGGAATCGACAATTTATAAAAGTTAATAATTGATTTTTTTATTGAACATGCAGATGTATCACAGGTCAAACAAAAATCTAATTCAGAATGAATTTCATTATTCCCAACAACACGAGAAGAGAGAGTTGGAATTTTGTAAATCATCATTTCAATTAAGCTTTTTGGATTTCCTTCATACAGAGAAGGTAATATAAAAAAATCTGATTGATTAAGGTAATATAAAATCTTGTTTTGCGGAAGCCTTGCTTTTATTTCAAATTCAATTTTATTTTCTTCTAGGTAATCTTTTAATGCTTTTTTTTGGTATCCATCGCCGATCAAGATTATCTTTTTCTTCAGACCTTTTAAAGCAGTACAAAGTGAAAATAGGTTTTTTTGTTTTACAAGTCTTCCAAAAAAAATGAGAGTATTTCTATTCTTCTTAATTTGATATGAAGGTTGCCAGCTTTCTTTTATCACATAATTTGGTATGACTTTTATCTTATTAGAATCAATTTTATATTTTTTTTCATATTCACTAGCAATAAATTTTGACGTGAAAATATTAATATTACCACTATTAATGAATTTTCTTTCGTATTTTGAGGCTTTTTTATAATTTGTTGAGCAAAATCCATGTTCATTTTCAATATGTTTTAAATAATTATAACCTTGTCTGATAATAAGTGGTTTTTTGAAAATTCTTGAAATTTTCTTTGCTATATGAGCTCCATAAAATTGATTTGTCTTTATAATTTTTACCCTTTGAAAAGTCTTAAAGAATAAAATTGGAATTAAGAGACTATAAAGTCGAGGATGAAGACCATAGGAATTGCTTCTTACTCTTATAAATGGATAACTTTTATTAAAACACTCATCTTTTTTTCCAAAGCTGATAATATGCGTTATTATTCCAAAACTATTATAAAGTTCTTCATAAATTTTAATTTCTCTTTCTAAAATACCGTTTATTTTCCAATTCTCTAATGATCCACCAAAAGTAAGAATAAGAGCGATGTCAAAATTGTTTTTATACCGACTAAAAACTTTTTTCATTTTTGGTTTACAATAGTTAAATTATTCTAATTATTTTTTTTTAGAATTTTATATAAAATTCTTATTTTAAATCTATTTATCATTTTTCTGAGCATGTAAAACTTAAATAAATATGGTCTATTTTTTTGCGAATGATCGGAACAAGTATTGATCTTTGCGAAAAGATCACAATATGCATCAATCATTTTATTTTCATTTGTATTAATTCTCTCTAGTTTTTCGAAAATATCATCATACTTAATCATTATTTCTTTTAGTTTTTCCTCGAAATTGTTCAACTCAAATGTAACTCCAAAATTCTCACAATACTCTGGTAGTGAACCATGATTTAAATGTAAAACTGGTAATCCGCATTGCATTGCTTCAATGTAATGATTCCCAGCAGCTTCATATCTTGAAGCAGTAACGTAAACATGATTTTTTTTTAATTCATCTGCAATATCTTTATCAACTAATGGTGGAATATGATTAGTATTCCTAAAATCATATCCAAGAGGTGTTCTTCCGATAAAAGTAAATTGGATTTTCTTTTTCCATTCGATAGTCTTTACCATTTGATCCAACCTTTGATAAATGTCAAAACCTTTCATATAGTTCCCTGACCAATGATGAGTTACAATTTTAAGCACTTCATTTTTATTCCATCTAGACCTATTATTTCTATTAAAAATCTTATTATCAGCAATCGTTTTTATTATATAAGAATTTTTATCTTTGTTTATGCCTTTCAAATACCAAAAGGACCTTATGAATTCACTAACAAAAACTGTATAATCCGCTATTTGATTTGCTTCTAAAACTCGTTTGTTTGTCCCATTGTCATAACCTCTGTGCTCATCACAACTGTTTATTCTGTGTATAACACTTACATTTGGAAAAGCCTTTTTATATGCCTTAGCATCTTCAGGTGAATAAGAAACTAAACGAAGTGCATCGTGTGATATTACAATAATTATTATATCTAAATTATTTTCAAGTCGATCTGTAACGTAATACCCTCTTTTGGAAAGATGTTTAAATAAATTTTTGGCAAAATTATTTGCCCCCCCAAATGGTTCATTAACAGTTTTTACATTTATTGATATTCGCATCATAAAATTTTTTTTAAATTGTTTTTGCTGATAACCAGATTTCACCCCAAACCTTTTTGAGTTGTAATATTTTCAAATTTGATTTTTTTAGTTCATCAACTAATATTTCCTCTGTATATTCAATAAAATGAGTAGAATCTAATCTGTAGTCGACATTTAGTTCTTTTTTGAGTGGCACACGCCAATCACGTTCAAATGATGGTACTCGAATTAAAAAATACTTAGGTGAGTAGTCTTTTTTTACTCTTTTTATAAAATTTACTCTATCATCAACATGCTCAATCACATTTGAAAGGATTATAGTCCGAAATTTTTTTTTTATTTTAATTTTATTAAAATCGCCATGAATAAATTCACTATAATGATTGGATTCACCTTTGTTTGCTTTTTTTATTGCATTTAAGGAATGGTCAATCCCAGTCACTCTAATTTTTTTCTGGGCAATCATTTTACATAACTCTCCATCTCCGCATCCTATATCAAGACAAGGTCCCCCATGCCGCTGTGCTAAAAGAGCAAAAAATTCTACATATTTTGTTAATCGTTTTTTAACATGTATTCCATCACCATACTCAACGGCTAGCTGTCCACTTAATTGATATATAAAATTGTCAAATTCCATAAGACTTTTTAGAGAGTCGTTGGGTTTCATTGAAGACAATTTAAAAAATAAGATTTTTTGTACAAAGAATATAATTAATCTAATTGGCAAAAATTTTACTATAATTCTTATTATTTTTTTTAATAAATTTTTCATAATATCTTTTATTTGAAAAATCAATAATCTATCAAAAGAAGTAAATAAATCTTTTCATTTAATATTTGAACTTAAAAATGTCGTGTCTGAGCAAATGAGATCTGATAAACTGATTTCTGGATTTCTATAAAGTATCTCATTAATTATTTCTGGTCTAAGATTTTGTAATCTTTTTTTGTGATTTTTTGATTCATTCCAATATAAAATTGAAAATTTATTTTTTCCTAACTCTCTTTGAACATAAGCAGAATTAATTTTTCTATTTAGGCAATTGTTGATCCAGTTCATGCACATTTTATATTCATACGGTCTAATAGTTTTTAAATATCGTTTTAGTTCATCACCCTTTATTATCGTATGTAACCAAGGAGCATCAAGATTACCGAGAGAATGAGCACCTTCTTCCGACCAAAAATGTGCATATTTATGTAATAAAAAACCATCTTTGTGCAAAATATTTTTAAATTTACTTATAAGTAATGGAAAATTCTTGATATGCTCAAGAACACTAATAGATAAAATGAGATCAAAATAGTTATTTTTAAACTTTTTATATCTTGTTATATCACCATCAACAAAATTAACTTTTGTACGAGCAAGACTTTGATAATTTTCTCTAAGTATCCTGGAGTATAAATCTTCTTCAAAATAGTTTTTATCAATTCCAGTTACTTCATGCCCTAAAGCACTTAATGATATTGAGAGCATTCCAGTACCTGGTCCTACCTCCAAGATTTTCATTTTACTTTTTTTTAAACCAAATGTAGATAAATAATTCTTAGTCCATCTAATTTGACTCTGTAAATTCAAAAAAAATTTTTTCTCATCAATTTTAGGAAAAAATTTATTATTTTTTTCAAGAAAAAGGTCTGGATATTTTTTTATTTCATTATCAGCATAAAGTTTGATTTCGGAAATGGGGCACGTTAGAGTTTCAGTACCAATAAAACTAAGTACATCATGTTTTAATTTTTTATTATTTTTAATTTTTGAGGATAGGAAAAATAAATTTTTGATGGAGGGATAGGAAAGATAGGCCCTTTTTAGATTATATCGATAATTTTTGAATAATTTATATTCTTTGCCCTCTTTGGTTCGATACGATTTAAAAATAAAATTTTTACTTTTTTTAAAACCTAAGGTACTAAAATTTATTTGTTCGAGATTAAATTCCGAATAGATTTTTAGTGAAAAGCCAAATTTTTTTAAAATTCTCTTTACCAATTCTTTAAATATTTTCATATCAAATTAACTTAAATGTTTGTTTATGTCAGTATATTAAGTTTTTAAGAAATCATAATTATAAAAAAATTAAGTTTTCTTTAGTTGTTAATCTCCTCAATTTTTTCATTATTTTGTAATTCTAAGAAAAGTTTGATGTAATTCAAATGTGCATTTTTTGAAAAATTTAAATGTTTACATATTACATGATTATTGTGTTTTAATTTTTGAATAAAATTTTTAATAAATTCTGCTACTTCTACAGAATTTATACTTTTTAATGGACCAATATCTTTTCCTATTCCATTTATGTCAAACCATTTAGCGAATTTTTCCTGATGCTGAATGATACTTGTTATAAGAATTGGAATTTTGTAATATGCCAGTTCATATCTTATATACCCAGCTGTTATAAATGCACACTTGTAATTATCAATAACCTTTGGAATAGAAATTATATTATTTACAAAATTTATATTTTCCAATCTATACCTTTTTTCAAAAGGATCATAATTTTCAACATTACCTAAATAGTATGTTCCCGTAATACCTTTATCATTGAGTTTTGATAAAATCGGAAACATTAAATCAAAAGTTTGTTTGGTTGTTGTACCCCCAGTATTAATAAGAATGTCAAAATTCTTTTTGACTTGTTTTTTCTTATAATTTGGAAATGTTATGTATTCAATACCACCAATAATTGATTTACTATTTTTATTTTCCCACAACTCTCTTGGATTAGGAGTTATTGTCATATCTGCAAATTTATTCTCTTTACCAAGGTCTGAAATTGCAATTAGTTTAGAGGAAGTTTCTTTTTTTAATAACTTTAAAACATTGTCATTAATTTCAAGTATATCAAAAACAATCAAATTAGGTTTTAAATTGATAACACTTTTTAAAACTTGAGATATTACATTATCAATTGGTTGAGTAGTATAAAAAAATATTTTTATTTTCTTACGCTGTACGAAACTGAGAGCAGAAGCATCACCTTCTAAAAAAATTAAACAAACAAATTTTTTTTTAATTTTATTTATTAGTCTACAGGTACGGATTAAATGACCCCATCCATAGTGATCGAAAGCCTTCACAAAGAATAAAATTTTAGTTAATTTTTGTTTAATAAATGTTTCCACTCAATTGGTTCATCAATATCTAAACCAACGTTTAACTTACAATTCAAAATTTTTACTAAGTACTTTGGCTTAATACCATAACCTGCTCTTTTAAAAATTACATTTTGATTTGTAATTCTTTCTCCTTTTTTTATTTTTTTTTTGGAGACTATAGCGAGACGAAGACTATTATATATGGATAATTCAGAATTAGTTATATTCTTTCTGCCATCACCTAAAGCTTTTTCGGCGGTTTTAATTTTTTGAATCATCATTTTAAATTTTTCTGGTTCAAGAGCAAAGAAATCGTCTGGGTTGGGCCCATTGTTGTCAAGCGTGATATGTTTCTCTATCAAATTTGCATGCCTCATAACAGCCATAATCGGTAAATCCAAACAAGAAGTATGGTCTGAAATCCCAACAGGATATCCAAAAGAATTTTTAAGAGTATCTATTACTTTTAAATTATAATCTTCTATTCTCGCAGGATAACTACTCACAGTTTGTAGAATTATTATTTGAGTACAACCTCTCTTTTCCATTCTATTAATAGCTACATCTATGTCAGATAAATTTGCCATTCCAGTTGAAATTATAATTGGTTTTTTTGTTTCAGAAACGGCATCTAACAAAAAAAAATCGTGTAATTCAAAAGAAGCTATCTTGAAAGCGGGTATTTCAAAATTATTTAAAAAATCTAAAGAGTTTTTATCAAATACAGATGTAAGAAATGTTAATTTTTGTTTTTTAGCATATTCAATAACATCTTGGTAATATTCTCGCGGAAATTCCATTTTCCTATATATTTCTACAATTTTCTTTCCTCTGAAATGTTTTGCAGCCCTAGCTTTTTCGGAAGCTAGTAAATGCGGAGTAAAGGTTTGAAACTTAACACTGTTAGCTCCAGCCTCTGATGCTATTTTTATCATTTTTTTAGCCTGATCAAGTGACTTTCCCGGTGAAACACCAATCTCAGCAATTATATACATTGGGTGATTATTGCCAATTGTTGTATTTTTAATAGAAATTTTTCTCACTTATTATTTATCCCATGAATTTTTTATTACTTCATCTAACCCTTTACTTAAATCAGTTTTTGGTTGAAAATTGTATAAGCGCTTGATTTTAGATATGTTTGGTATTCTTTTATATATTTCTCTTTCAGATGATCTATCAGTTTTTGTGAAATTAAGATGTTTAATAAAGCTACTGTCTAAATTAAATTTCTCTATAACTAGCTTGGCTAGGTCTAACATCTTTACGGGTTCCTTATTATTTCCAATATTAAAACTCGTATTATTATTATTAGTATCTAAACTAATTTGGACTGTAGCCCTTGAAGCATCAGAAACATGACAAAAAGATCTGATTTGCTTGCCATCACCATACACAGTTATTGGCTTTTTTTTAGATGCTTGGTAAATGAACCTTGGGATAACAAACTCAGTTTTTTGTCCAACACCATAAATATTAAAATATCTGATTATGTTATAATTTAAACCAAAAGTTTTATAGAAGGCATCAGCATAGGATTCACAAGCTAATTTTGAAATTGCGTAGCCCGATTTAGGATTAAATGGCGAGTTTTCTTTAAAATCTGATGATTCAAGGTCACCGAAAACCTCAGATGAAGATATTAAAACAATCTTTTTAACTTTTGCTAAAACTGCTGCCTCCAGAACTTTAATTGTCCCTTGAATATTTATGTTTAAACAATCTAAGGGCTCCGATGAGGTTCTTTTAACTCCTACAACTGCAGCAAGATGTATAATTAGGTCACAGCCTTTGGCAATTTTAACCATATTTTCTTTATCTAAGATAGTTCCTACAACATAAGACACGCCTTTTTGCTTAATCTTGGGGGGTAACAGATCATAAATATAAACTTTATAATTTTGCTTTAGCAAGTCACTTGTAATGTGTCTCCCAATGAATCCATTTCCACCTGTTATAAAAACCTTTTTCATGTTTATAATTTTCCTTCCTGATTTTTCTTCGCAATTAAAAAAATTCTAGATTTTGCAAAATCAATCTGTTTTCCAGCAAGATGAAGAGCAGACTCACCATAATACCATGTTTTGATATGTAAAAAGTTATTATTTTTGAATAGTTTTTTTAACTGTGACATTTTGTAGTAGGTAAGAACTGTTTTATCTGCCTTGTAATTATTAAATAAGTTTGTGAAGACTTTAAAAAGTTTAAAATAGTAGTTTGGTGTAATAACTCCAATAACTCCATTCGAGTTTAAAAGACTAGATACTTGTTGTAGAACTTTATCAGGATTTTCAATGTGAGCTATGGAATGACTAAAAATTACAACATCTAATTTTCTTTTTATATCTGGAATTTGATTATGTTTTGAAAGATAAAAATTTATGTTTTTTTTTCTAATATTTTTTTTAATTGCAGATCTATTGATATCAACACCAATATACTCAAATTTTTTGCCAAAAGTATTTAAAACTTTAATCAATCCGCCCTTGTTACAACCGTAGTCTAAAATCACAAAGTTTGAATTTATATCTAAGCTTTCTAATAAAACTTTGATTTCTTCTTTCCAAGTATCTGTATTGGAAAAACTTATCATTCTTTTTGTATATTCTAAATTATAAAATTTTTTTATATTAGCATATTTTTCCTTTTTCAGGATCTTTACACTGTCAGTAAACCAATTTCTAATTCTTTCTTTAAGAGTCATTTTTTTGTTTTTTTAATTTTATTTCCAGATAAACCTTCTCACCTTTCCTATTGTAAAAATATGAACCTGGAAAGGGTGCAAATGAGAAAGCTCTTAATAAATCTATTAAATCTCTGGCTTTATAATTTTTATTTAATTTTATTTCTCTAAGGTAGTTTGATGATCTATATTTATGATAGGATCCCTTACCGTCTTGTTCTTTTGCTTTAACTTTTCCAAATTTTATTTGCTTCCAATTTTCTTTAAAAATTTTTAAAAGTGCTTTTTCTGATCTAATAAATAAAGATTTTCCTGTATCGTGCTCAAAACATTTAATTCTTTTTTGAGTGATAATTGGTCCTTGATCGATTTTTTCATTTATATAATGTATTGTGACTCCAGGAGTATATTTTTTTAATATTGTCCATATATTAGCCTCTCCTCCTCGAGCAAATGGAAGCAATGAATTATGAAGATTAATTACACCTCTTGGAATTTTATCAATCAGTTCTTTTGGAAAAATAAATCTTGACCAAAGGCTAAGAACTAAATCGGGGCGTTTCTCTAAAATCCATTTTTTTGACTTATTATTTCTTAAAGTGTGCGTGGACAATATTTCATTTTCACTAAGGCCAGAATGGTATTTTAATTCGCGATTTAAACCATATTCATTTTCTTTTGATAAGACAAGTCCAACTATTGATTCTCTTTCTTTTTTCAAAAATTTAACTAGCTCCAACCCTAGTTTGCCATTAGCTACAACTAAAATTTTACAATTTTTAAAATAATTAATAATTTCGGATACTCCAAAATTTTTACCAATTTCTTTAGTTAACTTTTTTGCGCATCTTTCTACTTTTTGAAATTCATCCTCTGTATCTATTGTTACACTTATCTCAGGACAAGTTAATTTAGAAGGAGCTGTTAAAAATAATGTTTTAACACTTTTATTTTTTAGCATGTAGGGTTCAATATGCTCCCTATCTGTTATTTTTTTTGCTTTTTTGAACGTGTTTTCTAAAGTTTTAAAATTAAAAGCAGCACACCCAACTCCATAGGGGAATTCCGGTTTATGAAATGTAGAAATATGATCATATTTGTTTGTTAGCATTTTCTTAATAACCATATCTATAATTGCTGGGTCGATTAAAGGATTATCTCCAGATACCCTAATTATTATGTCTGGTTTGTCTTGTTTTACTGAGTTGTAAACTCTACCAACTAGATCTCTTGAAGAACCTCTAAAAACCTTAACATTATTCTTTGTTGCCAGATTTACAATATCGTTATCTTTTTTACTTTTTGTTGTTGCTATTATAATTTTGTTTATTAGCTTGGATTTTTTAACCCTAGTGATTTGAAACTCAAGCATTCTCTTTCCACAAAATTTCCTGAGAACCTTTCCTGGTAATCTTTGAGAATTAAACCTTGCGTGAATTACAGCGAATATTTTCACAATTTAAAAACTTTGAGATTTTTTGCTAATAAAGAGTCTTTATTTAAAACAAAAATTTCTTTTTTTTCCTTTCTCACTTGTTTATTCCACCTGGTGAGGTATTCAATAACACCATTATACACCGTGCTATGATTTTTTTTTTCTTCATTGGCGTAATGTCCACTATTATTTTTTTTTAACCAAAAATAACTTGTATTATAAAGGTCAACACCAACTAGAACAATTTTTTTCCATCCACCTAAAATTGCTAAATTAATTGTATCGACAAGTGTACTAGGACCGTGAACTAATCCATTGTTGAAATTATTACTTGGAATTTCGTAAATTCCCTTCGATTTCGTCTTAAATCTGCAGATGCTATATCTTTTAGGGAGCATCTTGACTCCTAAAATCAAGTTTCCTGCTAAAGCGGTTTTACCTTCCTGAATAAATAAATTCGTATCATTATAAAACTTATTTGACGATATTAAATCAGAATACAATCTATTTACGCTCAAAGCATCACTCAATTTTCTTACATAGTAAAAGGTTCCTCTAACTAAGTGATAGTCAATTCTTATAAAAGATTGATAGATAAACCAATTAAAACTTAAAGTATTGTGATTTGACATTTTATCCCATTGACTTTTATTTATATTATTAACTGACCATCCTGAACCAAAAATAAAAATTGTATCACTTTTTTTTTTATTATTTATGGCTTCATTAAATTCAACTTTTTTGTAATATCTGGTCCAATCAAAATTCTTTTTATAAGCATAAAAATTTAAAAGTTTTGTACGAAACTTTGGAAATAAGTATTTGGTGTACTTTATGTGAATATATTTTGTTATAAAATCTCTTTTTAACATCTTTGGGTTTTGTTTTCTTACAATTTATATTTTGCTATAAAACTGAAATTAATTTAGGTTTTCTTCCTTTAATAATTCCATCTATAACCAAGTCAACTATTTTATCATTATATAATTTATAAATTACATATAGATGTTCTGGCCTCCAATCAGCATTCTTAAAAAGTTTTCCACCACTAGATTGTCTTATTCCGACTGGTATTTCTTCCAGATTAATTTTTTTTATTTTTTTTATAAGTTCATTGGCATAGGTTTCTACATTTCTAGCAGCCAACCGGTGTAAAGTATCGCCCCTAACCATTGGCGAACTTGTCTGTAAAATTATACCACCACCGTCAAGAATGTCTGTCGTTTCATGAAGTGTCATACCAGTCATTTGTGGTTCTAAAAAATAACTAGGCCAAAAATGAGTAATTACACCCCTGTAATCTGGGGAAAGACCGCCATGTGTATTCCAAAATCTAGCTTTAACAGCTTTACGTAATTCCTCACTGATCTTTGCACATCCATAGCTTATTATAAGCTTTGGTTTGACTTGTTCTAAAAAATTAATTGTTTTTTTAGAATTAAGTTCTTTTTTTTTCACTATTAGTGTTTTCAAATCACATATCTTAAATTTTATATCGAGAATTTCAGTCTCAATTCTTTCTCTTTCTTTGAAATGATACTTGTATAATTTTTCTAAATCCCTTGATAAATAATTTGGAGTTATTGGGATGAATGATTCACGCTTTTCTATAATCCATCCAATAACCTTATTGGTTTTGCAAAGTTTTTTAACTAAAAACTTATGTCTAGGGTGATCTCCTGTAATTAGACAAATACTCATTTTTTTATATAAACTAATTTTTTTTCAATTAAATCCTCAACAACTGGAACAACTGATTTATAGTTTGAATCAAGAAACTCAACTATGTCCATTATTGTTCTAGTCCCATCAATGAGTGACAAAATATTCAGTAACAGATTTAGTTTTTTTCGACTATCTTTTATTTCATCATTTGACATGCTTTTTGTTGGTTCTCCGCTTAATGTTGGGTACAAATTTCGTTTTCCAAGCATTGGCTCACCACCTACGATTTTCGAATTAAGAGCTTGTCTATTTAGTTCAAAGGCTCTCAAAAATAAGCATAATTTATCAACTGAATCTATTAATGAATCAATTTTCATGAAATCTTTATTATCAAAATTTGTATGATATTCTTCATATTCCCCATAGATAGTTTTAGCAGCTTGAATAATTGGTAAATTCAAACCTGGTGAACAAAATTGCCGCTCGTCACTTCCTGTTTCTGGAGTAAATTTTCTACTAGTAAAACTTTTGAAATCATATTTACAAAAAGATTCAACCATATCATCTATTAAAGTAGAATTACCTGTCCAATGTCTTCTAGAATGTTTAAATGAAATTTTAGATGAAGGTCCACCTAAACAAGTTAAAACAATACCGGCATGGATATTACTCAGTTCTTTTCTGGAGGATTTTGCTAAAAAAGCAATTGACCCAATGGTTTCTGGGATAATAATAAATCTATAAGTATAAAATCTGTTCTTTATCTTTTTAAGTTTTTGGTATAATGCAACCAAACAAAGTGGACCGGATAGCTCATTATTTGCCAAACTTGGATGACACAGATAAGTGCTAAATAAGATAGTTTTTTTACTTTGTCCCTCAAGAATAAGGTCACCATACCTCAAAAAACCGTTATAAATTTTCGTATCAATCTTAACTTTATATTTTTTATTTTTTTTTAGTTTTTTCCTTTGATTATGTGAAATACATAACCCCCATCTTCTTGCATAATAGCTAGTTACATATGGAACGGCATGAGGAATTTTTGGATCTGAAAATAAATGTTTGTTTAGTTCTTCAAAATTTATTTCTCCTGAAAATGGTATTGAAAAGTTCAAAACATGAATATTAGTATCTTTAGTGCTTAAGATATATTTTCCGTCATTTGTGTGAAGACTTGCTGAATTTAATTTCCATTCCGGCGGGACGACCCAATCAAAAATTTTGGACCCAGTTTTAATTTTTTTTAATTTTAAAGGTAAAAACTTTTGAATGATTTCAAGAGATTCTTTTATTCCCGGTCCTGTAATAGAACGACAAATTGGCCATAATTTATTAAACAGATTATTTATTTCTTGAAATTTCATTGGTCTAAGAAAAAATCTTTCATTAGTTTACTCTAAATTACTTTTTTTTTAAAAGTAAAGATTTTATTTGATTGCTTTAAGTTCCTTTACAACTCTGAATGCATCTTCTTCAGACATTGCATTATGAAATGGCAAACTAAGAACCTCGTCATAGAATTTTAAACTATTTTTAAGTTTAAGATTTTTTCTCAATCTCTTAAATGCAGGTTGTTCATGAAGCGGAACATAATGAACTTGAGTACCAATACCTTTATGAAAAAGTTTTTTGATAATTTGATTTTTATTCAATTTATTAAATTTTATTTTTACTTGATACAGATGATCCATATAATTTTCAGAATTATTTGTTCCAATTTTAGAAAAAAGTGACAATTTTTTTAACGAGACATCGTAAATATCCCTTATCATTTGCCTCGTTTTTCTAAACTCAGAAATTCTAGATAATTGTGATATACCAAGAGCACAGTTCAACTCACTCATTTTATGATTCAAACTAATATTACTAACTTCATAGTACCATTGATTAGGGGATTTGGTCGCCTTGTCAAATCCCATTAGCTTGTTTTGAAATTTTTCCTTATTAATTCCATGATTACGAAAATTCAGAATTTTTTTGTACAGTGCTGTACTTTTAGTTACTATTGCACCACCTTCACCACATGTTATATTTTTTGTTCCATGGAAAGAAAAAGTAGATGCAATTGAATTTTCACATGAACCTATAAACTTTTTGACCCCTTTTTTTAATTCAAAAGAACCAAAAGCATGGCAACAGTCCTCAATGATATGAAACTTATATTTTTTGGATAATAAATTAATTTTACTAAGATCAACAATTCGCCCACCAAGATGAACAATAACTAAAAACTTGACTGGTTTATTTGAAGATTTAATAGCCTTTTCTAACAAATCTGCATTAATAAGACCGTTATCAGACTGACAATCAGAGAAAATAATTTCCGCACCAGAATAGGCAAATGCCCCAGCTGAAGCTGTAAATGTTAATGTCGGAACAATTACACTTACGCTAGAGTCTATATTAAGAGCCTTAGAAACTAAATATAATGCTGAAGTACCAGAGCTTACAGCTATAACGTGAGGAGCACATAAAAATTTTTTTAATTTTGTTTCAAATTCAAGTGTTTTTGGTCCTAGAACCAGTTGTCCAGAATCCAGTGTCTTCATTACCGCTTGTTTGTCCGACATGTTAATATGTGGCATTGCATAAGGAAGAAATTTTTTCATATATGTTTGCTTACTTTAAATTTAAATCCGATCATATTCTTGTTAATTTAATAAGATACTTTATTTTGAAAATAAAAAATTAAGTTTGATATGAATTATTATAATTATTGTAAGTATACTAACAAAGTTAGAAAAACTTTCACAATAATTTTGAATAGGAGTAAATATTTTTTAAAATTTTTTGTTTCATTTCTATCACATAATTATAATCATATTATGACATCTTAAAAAATGGATTCTATGCTTTGAACAACTGCCATTTTTCTGCATCTTTAGGAGCATGATTTCCCATGAGAGAAAGGGCCAAACTTATCCCAAGAAGAAACATTGCTGTTCCATGCAAGTCCGCTTGTTCTAAACCTGTAGACACTTCTCGGGTATAGTATCCTTTTTGACAGGCATTTAAATGAAACGAAAATCCCGATCCTTTTATTTTGTGACTTAAAGTATGATTTAAACACTTTATGCATCTGTCAATAATTTCATCTTTCCTGTACTCCTCGATGCCTTTGCTTGCAAAATAAATAGCAAAAAGACTATTTGTAAAATTACAACCATCAAATTGTACTGGTATTCCTAAAGCAAAATCAATCAGTTGTTTATTTCTAATATTCAAACCATCAATCCATTGTATTCCACTGTAGAATTTCATGGCTCCATTCAATTTAATTTGTTTGTCAAGATTATTATTTTTCTGCCATGTTCCTGTTTTTGTTTCAAAGAAGTTTTGATAATAATTTAAAATTTCTCTTATTATTATTTTGTAATTTTTTTTTTTTCTAAATTTACATTTGTTAACTGATAACATCATTATTTGATGACTAACTTGACTATTTGCATGCCAAGGATCTGACCAATCCAAACTTTCTAAAAAATTGTATAAAGTTTTCTTATTTCTTATTTTTGAAGGTAAAGGGAACTTTGGGATGCTTTTAACCATCAAAAGGGTTGAACAAGCTTGTCTTGTTTCTGCGTTAATATTTGCTAAATGCTTATATTTATAAATTCTTCTTAAATAATAAGAATTACGTGTTTTAATAAAGTTCCTCATACTTTCAAGAATATTTGGCCTACAACTTTTTTTAAGCCAAGGATCAATAAAAAACCCACTTGAATTTTGAAAACTTTTAACAAAATTAATCGCTCCTTTTTTTTGTCTTAAATCCCAATTTTCCCATGCTCCAATGATCCAGGCTGATTTCATAGCAAAACAAGTAGCCATTTGACCCTCAATTCCACTTTCCGGAACTTTAGAACCTAAATCGCAAAATCTAAACCTACCAGGATCAAGATTCTCATTTAGAGAAAGTAGCCAAGAACTAACATCAGAACTTATCTGCTTAAGAGAAAATTCTTTTGATAAGTTTGTTTTCAAAATTTATATTACCCCTAATTATCTATGTTAAAAGTTTTTTAAAGATAAGAAAATATTTTTTGGAAATTTCCTCTGATGAATATTTTTTCATAAGATTCACTGAATACGCTGACCATTTTTTTAACATATCTCTATTATCACTTATTTTCATCATTACGTTTTTGAACTCTAATTTTGTATCGCATATAGCTCCAGACTTACCATTTCCAAGTAACTCCTTGTAGGATGGAACTGGGCTAGCAATTGCGGGAATCCCCACGGCTAAAAAAATACCAACTTTAAAGAATGAATGTCCTTGATTATAACTTTCATTAAGATTTCTAGGGGAAATTGTAAATTCTCCATCAAGAATTGTTTTTGGAAAACTTGTATAATCCCATTTTACAAATCCAGATTTATATTTACCAAACCAATATGGGGATACGAATCCTTTTGGTCTTTTATCCGAAATTATTTTTAATGGTATTTTAAGATCTGAAAGTATTTCCATATAATCAAAAAGCTCATTTGCTTTAACAGAAACTCCTGACCAAATTGCTCTTATTTTTTTTCTATCGAAATCATTTTTATTTTTAATATTTTTAAAGTGTTTTAAATCAATGGAGTCTGGAATATAAAAGGCTTTTTTATTAAATTTGTATGCATAGTCGCATATATTTTGTGATGAACAAAATATTGCATCAGACATTTTAGTCATCTTAATACAGTTTGTTCTGTGTATTTCTGTAACTGGATTTTTTAAACCTGGCGCTCCACTTAGCTTATAATAATTTACACATAAATCCAAAATAACTTTGATCTTTCTTTTTTTTAGATTGGCTGCAATATTGTAATCCATCTCACTTTGCCTTCTTACAAAAACAGCAATATCAGCCTTAACAGTTTCGTCATTTACGAAGTTTTGGACTTCAAAAATTTCTAAATATTTAAATAACTGTAATGCTCGAATCCAAACTGAAGCGGATAGATTATTGTAATTAGATTCATTGGAAGGAAGAAACCAAACTATTTTCATATTTTTAGATAAGATAACTTTTACTTAGCTTAAATTATTATTATCCATTTTCTGAGCAGTCAGCATCTTATAAAAATGTCCATTAATTTTTTTTGAAAGTATTTTCCATGTACCTTCTTCAACAACTTTTCCATTATCTAAACAATAAATATAATCTGCGTGTTTCAAAGCTGTAAATCTATGCGCTATAATGATTATTGTGAATTTTTTTTTATATTTTCTAATTTTGTTTAAAATGTTAAATTCAGATATAGAATCTTGAGCTGAAGTTGCTTCATCTAAAATTAAAATTTGACTATCTTTGTAAAGAGCTCGTGCAATTAAAATTCTTTGGATCTGTCCACCAGATAAAGGAATTTCTTTCCCTCCTATGACCGTTTCAAATCTATCTGAAAGTGTGTTTACAAAATCATTTACTCCAGACAGTTTCACAACTTTATCAAATTTCTTTTTATTAAACTTTGAAAACATTGTTATGTTGTTAATTATTGATGTGTTAAATAAATAACCATTTTGGGAAATAATAGAGATGTTTTCTCTTATAGAATTTTTGTCTATTTCATCTATCGAAACACCATCAAAGAAAACTCTCTTTTTTTCTATTTTATAAGTTCTTAAAATAAGATTGACTAAGGTTGTTTTTCCTGATCCAGGTTTTCCAAAGAATCCCGTAATATAGTTTTTCTTAATTGAGAGATTAATTTTTTTTAAAACTGTTTTTTCATCATAACTGAAATCAAGATTTACAAAACTAAGCTTATCTTTAAATTTAAATTTCTTGAGAGTTTTATTTAATACTTCTTCTTTCTTATAGTAATTATTAAGGTCAATAATATTTTCTGATGCAGCTAATTTTAATAAAACAGATGAACGTAAATTATTTATGTCAAGAAGGGGTGATTGAATTCTGAATAGTAAATATAAATAAATTAAACTTTGTGACAAAATTTCTTGATCAATATTTATTTCATTAAAACGGGCGTACATAAAGACTATAGATCCAAGGAGTAAAATTGCTGCTGAACGGATTACCGGAGCAAACAGAGAACCTAGCTTCAATGATTTAATCTTAAATAAAATCAAGTTGTTGATGCCTTCTTCATTTCGTTTGTAAAAAAACTTTTGGCTATTGGCGTAGATAATATCTTTAAATCCCATAATAAGCTCAGATAGATCATCATGAAGTTTTAAAGAAAAATCTCGAATTTTTTCACCTAAACTTTCCTGCTGAATTATCAATGAATTTGTAAGATAAAAAAGAAAACTCAAACAAAGTAATATAATAATAAAAGGTATAGGTTGAAAAAAGAAAATAACTCCTAGATAAAAAAGAATAAAAATACAGTTATTAAATATTTTGATGTTATCAGAAATAAATAAAGCTAATGCAATTGTTTGTTGATGAATTTTAAATATAAGTGTATTTTTTTCGAATTTATTAAATAGATCAAGTTCATGCTGAAAAACTTTTTTTATGGAATCAGTTTTATTCTTTAATTCAATTATTGTTGCTACTTTTGCTGGATAATATTGATTGAAAAATGTAAGAAATTCTCTCATTATTTGCAGTATAATAACCATAAGAATTATTACAGTTGGGTCAGAGTTATGAACCATATTTAAAACAAATAGTTCTTTTGTTAAATCCTTATTTATAAGACTCGCAAGTAGATAAGCACTTGCAAGGTCTAGAGTAAAAATAAATAAACTTAGATGAAAAAGAATAAGGATATAAAATTTATTTTCAAGAAATAGTGGGCCAGTTTTTCTCATTACTTGTACATATTTCTGTGAAAATATAATGGATAAAAATTTAAAAAAAATTTTTTTTGTCATAAAAGCCTTCTTTGAAATTAAATTTTTTTAACTTTAATACTAAAGTTCCCTCTATTTTTGATCTTTCCATAGCTGTTTACCCAACCTTTACCTTGATAAATTAGGACAAAAAGCTTAAATACTTTTGAGTAATTTTGAAATTCTTTTTTTTATTGTATGATGTTTTTTACAGTGATCAAAAGCTTTGGCAGCTATTTTTTCTGTAACTTTAAAATCATTTAATCTTTCTAAAACTTGGTTATAATTAGACAAATCTGATTTTAGTTCGATATAGTGTTTATCTGCCTCAATTAACCCTTGATAATTTCCTTCAACAAGCAGATTACAGGATCCATTTGCAATGGCTTCAAAATGTCTGGAGGAAACCAATGAGCCGTCAAAATAAGAGTTTGATTTTTTTAGAATATTTTCAAATATGTAAGAAAATTTAATTTTAGTATCTTGTGTAGTTAGTTCATTTATTTTATTTCTTAATGTATCTGACCATTGTAGAAACGAATTTCCGGATTCACACGATACAGTTGCTCGTGAGTTTGATAAAAAATTGCACCAATCAGAATGAGTAAAACGATCTTTTTCTTCTGTACTGAAATCAATTATAAAGTTTTTTTCTTTTTTTATTTTTTTTATAAATTTAGGTATAACAGAAAATCTTTTATAGTTACCTAAATAATATGCATATTGTCTTAAACGTCCACCTAAATCGACCGACCTTTTTTTATGATTAAAAGATGTTTCTTTGTGTTTGGTTGTCATTGCATGTGGAAGAGAAATTATTTTTGCTTTTGTTCTTCCACTGTATAATTCGGTGGCTAATTCTTGAGAAAACTGAGAAACAATAATATCAATATTGAGTGATTCGTAAGTTTTTATATATTTAGATAAATTTCGAAATTCATTCTGCATAAAACCAATCTTTGTAGCTTTCGAGAATTTTGTAATAAGTTTAAGAATTTGTTTTGGTCTTCCATATAAATTCGATAAAACAGAATAACCAAATACAATAACATCATAACTAAAAGGGTTTATTATTTTTTTAAAATCAAAAGGTTTTTGGTTAAAAGAATTAAAAATTTCAAATCCAATAGATTTGAACTCTTGCATCCAATCAAAGAAATATGAATTGGTATTACAATCTGGATCAAAGGCGCAAATATACAGTGCTTTCATTACTTAATTCTAATTAAACTTTTAAAAAAATTACAATTGATCTTTTTGAAAATGAATATGCGTTAACTTCAAAATACAACTATTATTTTTACAAATTACTTGTATTATTTTTTTTTATATAATCTTGGAATCCCATATATATCTGTATTATCTTTGTATT
>MDSZ01003862.1_pt1 | contig 22841 bp, 14 predicted proteins | sample 811201 | NCBI WGS metagenome assembly MDSZ01 (sample SAMN05326647, study PRJNA326480) | marine metagenome | isolation source: seawater | place: Indian Ocean: North | collected 2010 | reverse complement strand
TCCACTCTGTCCACCTTGATCACATCCTAAAGTGTCGTCTATGAAATATGTATCAAAATGTGATTTTGGAGTTCCTGTCTCCACATCTCTACCTGGCTCTAATATTTGCTCATAAAAGTAATCATAACATCTAGAATCAGACCACTTACAATCATAAGAATCATATACTGGTTTGTCAAAGTGTTCACTTTCTATAGATAACAGATTTAAATGTTGCAATTGAAAACCACCTAATGGATTACTTGGTTTTCTACTTTTTACTGTAAAATCTCTAAAATTAGGTGCAGTTGAGTGGCCACCAGCACTTACTATACCTGAAGAACAAGAATTACTACCATTCCATTGGTTAGGAGTGCAGTCCGAAAGAGACCAGTCACCACAATCACCCATACCAAATCCACCACACCACGCATGACCACCTAAACACTCATATGCACAATAACTACAAGCTCTACCATCAGCTTGATTTGAAGATCCTTTACTTTTAATCCAAGACCCTTTACTCATAAACATTGATATGTTTTGGAATAATTTTCTAACATCAGGTACTCCTGCATCAGTACATCTTGTAATGCTCTGAAAATCATATTTAGTGTTAAGACCATCCATAGAATATAATCCTGAAGAAAATGCATCAACACCATCAGGTGTTACTGATATTCTAACCAGATAACCACCAGCACCAGGATAAGGCACATCAGGAAATACAAATTTATAGTTTGAATCACCACCATAACAAACACCTGATGGATATCCGAAGTCACAATTAGCAAAAGAAGCTGAACCATAATCTCCTTCTGCTACTGATTCTCCAAGTTTCAATATAGGTGGATTTACAGATGTATTAGATATTGCAGTACCTGGATTATATCTAATCATAAAGTCTGTTCTTGTTGAGTCTAAATTTTTAATTTGCCAAGGTATTTCAGCATGTATCAAATTCATTCCACTTGCCTGTCTTTTTTGATACCAATGGTCATAACAACTACCCGCTTCACTACTACCACATCCCCAACATTGATTACCACTTGGACAAACTCTAATAGGAGGTGGGCTACCACAGGCTGATGATGTCAAACTTATACCTGCCCCACTAATAGCACCTGCGTGTGTTCCTTGTGCGTACCATACCATAGGACCTGCCTGATCAGTACAACAATATTCGTCTTGAGGTACAATACTATCTACTGGATAAAAACAAGTAGCTGTATATCCAGGTGTCCAATTATTTGGAACATCACTACCATCATTAAATTCCCAACAATATGCACAAGATGACAAATCTGATTCATTTCTACTTATGCAAAATTCATCACCACCATTGGCCAAACACGACATGCCCCAACCACTATTAGTATTTGAAGTCATACTGGAAAATCCACTTAATGTTCCAACTGCTCCAGAGTTTTCCTGCCAAAGTTGTTGTGATGGCCACAAAGACCAGATATTGTCATAACATCTACCATTACTTTCACATGATATATAATCTAAATTGTTTCTTGGATCCATATTAATAGCCCAAGTATCAGTACACATACCCGATTTACATTGATTTGGATGTGCTACTGTGTGTCCTGTAGGATCTATTGAATATGTATGAGTTCTATAGTTATCAGCATTTGGTGCATTACACACAACACAAGATTGTGCATTTGAGTCTGTTCCTGCTACTCCACCCGTACAACCACAACTCCAAGTTTCAGTATAAGAATACGCACCTTCTCTAATTTCATATCCCTCTAAAGCTGAACCGTAAGGATTTGCTACTGCTGTACCACCACATACTCCTTTACAATCCCAAACAGAGTCATCACCATAATCCCAAGCAGACAGTACTCCACTACTTATATTACCCATAGCTGGGTGATAGGATTCTTCTCCATATATCTCATCATTGTACCTACCTTGACCCCATCCATTACTATCATTACACCAAATTCTGTAATCATTATCACCAAATTTTGAAAAATATTGATTAGTTTTATAATATTGAACTGCCTGAGGGTCATTAGTTTGCATTGTGTCACTCAATACATTCATGTAAGTTCCACATAAACTGCAAGATTTGTCAGTTAAACCACCACAACATTGACCACAATGATCTATAACAGCAAAATCTTGACTGGTTTCATATAAAAGTTCAGCTGAAGCTGCATTGTCACCACCTTCATTTTTAAAGTTTTGCCATTGATACAAGTCACCCACACAATCACAATTACAATCAAATGTAGATCCAGGTTCTCCATAGTTACAATACACAATGTCTTCCAATGGATTAGTATCTGCATTATAAGCTTTTTCACTAAACCACATATTTCCTGGATCATAACCTTGATCAAAACAAGATTCTGTAGTTACCACTCCACCAAATACATAACAACCAGCTTCACCAACACAAGTTCCTTCACCACCTGTTTCACCCGGAGTATCACATTCATTACCAGTGTCAGACCATACATAACCACAACTACCATCTGAACATTCACACCCATATCTTGTACATCCAACAGATTCACCACCACATACATTACAAGTGTCAAAGGAAGGACCAATTCCAACATCAGCATGACAATTACCAAAACAATCAAACCAATTTGAGTAACAATTACATTGTTCTCCTGTCTCGTATTGCCCTAAATAACCAGGATGTTGACATCTATTATTTTCCGTATCACATATACCTTCAGGTGTTACATCTACTATTTCAAATCCTTCTAATGTAACGTCACCAGCACCTGAACAATCCACATCACCAAAACCAGTAGCCCCTACAGGACAAGTTATTTGACAATCTAAATCAGTAACACAATAATTACCAACTTCTAAATGGTTAAACCACCAAGTTTCACCAACTCCCATATCAGATTTTATATAACCATATGGAGCTGTGTCACAATACTGCCAACTATAATTGTAACCAACACAATCCGAACCATCTACAAATTGATTGACTACCTCTTCCACTAATACATTTACTCTTAAATTAAGACCACCATTTTGTCCATCACATCCACTAAAACAATGAATTATTTTAAAAATACCATGATCATCAGTTGTGAATGGTGGTACACCCCAAGCTGCACCATAAAGTTTTTCGGCTATAAATTCAATACCATCAGGTTCACTGTGAAATCTTAACAAACTACCTTGAGGTATCATAAGTTCCCATGGTCCTATATCTCCCTCTAATTGTTCTTCAGTTACTGGATCCCATAGATATCTACTTGCGTTATCCCAAGCGTTACCGTAATTTGTTTCTGCCATAAAAACATTACCAGGTGTTAAAGAACCAATTCTATCTGTACCACTTCTCAACAAGTCAGCTGCTACTGGATAATTAGAATCCCACCAATCTTCAGTTAAGATTTCTACATCATACTCTTCATCATTGTCATCTAAAGCAGTTCCATCATTACTACCCTCCCAGAAGAACCAACCACTAGGTACATAATCAATACCACCAATGCTATTAAAAATAAAATCATCTGAATCTGATTTTAATTGATATCCCATAGTATAAGAAATACCATCACTACATTGATATTCACCCTGTGGTTGAGCTGATTCTAAATAAGGGTCTGGATTTTTCCAACATTCTTTTGCCAGATTAGAATAACATCTACCCAAATAAGGACCGATGTTAGGGTCGGTATACATATCTGCTATAAACTGCATCTCTATAAATTGATCAAAACCTTCTTGATTAGATAGACAGGCAAATCCATCTGCGTCTGAATCTTCATACCAAACAGGAGGTTCTTGACCATGACAACCACAACCGGTTTGAGCATATCCTTCAGTATAAGGTGTTCCATCACCACTATCTGTTCCAACACCCACACAATTACCACAGAAATCATAATAAGCTCTAGGTTGTCCATAGTTAACTCTATTACCTGCACAATCATATTCATATAAACAACAATCATTATCACCTGTACCATTGTTACATGGTCTGACTGCCACTCTATCATAACCATCGTTAGAGTACTCATCCTCATTTGGTAGTTGGCAAGGAGTTCCATCACTGTCTAAAGGATTACATAATCTACTATCACAATTACCCAAACCTAAATCACCATAACAATAGTAATTTACGGCTTCTGGGTCAGTACAAGCAAAAACTTCATATGAAGAACAACAATCTAAATTACATTTATTACCTTCAGAATAAATTGTTGAATTGTTATGTATTGTTTGGTCAGTTTCAAATACACCTCTAACAACACTTATTTCAAATTCATCAACATTGTCATTATTACCAGCTCCAATGTTTAACAATGTCATAACTTCACCATCAATTCTTATATAATTACCAATCGTTAAAAAATGATAATTATAAGGCCAGTTATCTTCATATTCAACTATAAAACTTGTATCTCCTGCAGATATACTACCCTTTACTTTTAATCCTGAGAATGTCACTTCACCTTGAGAAGGTGAACCATCCACAAAACCAAACAAACAATCTGATAATGGATTTTCAGTACAATCATATATTACATTTGGATCGTAATTTGCAGACATGGGATCGGTACATCCAAAATTAAATTGACAACAACAACCACCTGCACCATAACTACCACTTGGATTTGAAGCAGAACCATAAGCCCAATAAGGATCTTCTGTACCAGTTGACATAGGATCAAAAACTTCACCATCTAACCATGGGAAACAGGCACCACATTCATCAGGATTCATAGTGTCACATAACAACAAACAAGAAGGGTTATTTTTAGTAAATGTAAATTGTTGAAATTTACAAGCTCCAAAAGGCACACCTTCTACATTACAATCAGTTGTAACATTACATCTTCTATATGGATTATTTTCACATATACCAGAACAATATATTCCAGCACCACAATCTATGTCAAATGTACAACTTCTTTCAGTATTCTCATTTCCATCGTAATATTCTTCACCATATCTACAATAACCATTATCACAAATTCCTACAAAAGGTAAATTGTCATCTTGTGCACCTGAACAAGCGTGACTACACACAGATGGTTGATTGGTATCAACCACCATACCAACTGTTTGAAAACATCCTGTCTGATTCAAATCACAATCTAAATCTTCGAGTGGGTCACAAGAACCATTGGAAGCATTAGGATTTGTACATCCTGTACAAGAGGTATTCCAAGATGGATTACCTGGCCTATAAGTACTCCAATTACAATTTACGAGTTGTCCGTCTTGATACTCCATACAAGATGTGGATTCAGCTCCTGTACCATCTCTGTAACATAAATCCACTTGTTCACCTAATTCTAAAAAGTTTGAAGGGTTCAAAGTATTAAGTTCAGCATCAGAACCCAATCTTTCTTTACACATTAAATCTCTACATACACCACAATTATCAATATAGCCTGCAATGATATCACCAATTTGATATTCCACTATCTGACCAGTTAGGTCTGGATGATAGTAATTTTCACATTCTTCATCCAATCCAGATGAACAAACTTGTCCATTATTTTGACCATCAACACAATTTCCATCTATACATTTTCCGATTTGTGTCGATTCATAAGTTACTGGTATTGAACAATCACAATAATCACCAGTTTCACCACTATTGTTACCACCTAATGTTACATGCCAACAACCATTAGGATCCCATCCCATTTCAGGATGAACTCCGGAGTAACCATCTCCTATTCCACCGATAGGACAAACAAATATAGCACCATCCTCAATACATCCAACACCATCATTATCACAATCAGGATAATGAGCTTGTTTATATGTACAACTTGTAAATAAATTAGGATACTCACCATTATCATTAGGCATATAATTGCATGCAGGTTCTCCTATAGGATATTCACCGCCTTCTGTACATACACCACCTGGACAATCATCATCAGTATAACATATAAATCCGTTGTCACTACAAGTATTAGGAACACTCGATGGTCTATTAGGGAAGCATTCTATATGTGGTATTAAATTTGTACCTGTACAAGTTGGTAAACTACCATCATCAGTACAACCAGGTCTAGGTTCTTCAACAAAAAATGTTGTTGTATCATAACCAATACAATCACCACCATTTGAATAAGAATCAGAACAACCCATTGGAAATTTAGCATGTACAATATAATTGTTGTCAACTTGTAAACTTTCAGAATCTATCATCACACCTGAAGAATCTGATACATTAATATTCTGATTAATTATCACATCACCTGTATTTTCATTTACAACTGTGATTGTAATGTAGTCAGAATTATAACCGTCTGGAAGATTTTCAAAATAATTTGAACCAGTTATGTGATCCATCTCTATTCCATGATAACAATTTTGATTGTCACCAAAATCTCCTGTACATACTTCGTTAATAATACATGTACCACCCGGACAATCTCCACTGGTTACACATTGTATTCCAGGATTTTCAGAAGCATCATCACATACATATTTTACAGAATTTAAAATTATGTTAACACCAACACCACCAACTTCATTTGTATTTGGGCTTGGGTTTAAAACTTTAAGGAATACACATCTATTGTTATCAGGTATTATATCTATATAATTACTTATTTGGCTATTACAATCTTGATATTGATAACCAGATGGCCAATAATTGTCTGCATTTTCAAGATTACATATTGAAGCTTCAGAGTTATCATTACTCACTTGTACCCATTGCCCACACCCAATTGGTAGATTGTTTACACAAAATTCAAATGGTGCACCATTATTGGTAAAACCAGTTCCAAGAGTAACTGACGTACCAAACATCCAAGAATTTGACCAATCAAAATAATATTCAATTGGTCCTGGTAAACCACAACCACAACCTAAATCTTCATTAATTCCACCACAGATACCTGCACAATCTACCTCATTATCAGGACATATTGGATAAGGGTCATCCGAACAACTATATACACCATCCGTCAATATTTGACTTGTACAATTCTGAATCCACTGTGAACATCCATATGTTGGATCTGTAATATCTTCTTGTTCACAATCTTCATTTTCAATACATGTGCCACTACCATCATTACAGATATTTAGTGGTGAATTTCCAGGAACCACATAACAACCATCTTCTTGCCAGTCACACGCTGGTATAGAAGTTCCACCTATTACATCTGAATATCCACAATGTAAAACACCTTCACCAAAAGCCAAGTTATCTCTATCATAGTCTCTGTACCATATATAATCTTGTATTGAATATCCAGCAGATATACAAACTCCACACACGTCTTTGTTCTCATATGTACAACAATGAGTGCTACATTCTGAGTTGTTGGTGTATGTGTCACCATCTCCACACAAACCTGTGGAATCTGGATAATTAATTGGTCCTGGATAATTTGGTGGGAAACCTAAACAATCTACACAAGAACTGTTCCATTGTGAATTATTAGGTATATAAGTCTCATCAAATAATTGTGCACATGGATTGTTCACAGCATAATTACCATTTGGTAATCTCCAAGCACCTAAATCTTCATCCCAACTATTTACATCTACAATACAATCCATTGTTAGACATTGATTTTGTGACGGATTTTCTCCAATGGATATCTGATAGACTCCACAATCATCATATTTTGAACCATATTCTGGTGAAGAAATATAACAAGGTGGTAAACCATTGTTTTCAGGATTAAAACAACATCCGTCACAACCCAAATACTGGTTGTAACCACATTCAGGTTGATTACAAGAAACACAAACACCACAAAAATCTCTAATTCCAGCACATTCATCATCTACATCTCCTGGATTTGGAGACCAACACTCATTAACATCATCAATTCCTAACCCACCCGAACCATAAGATCCTACAGGTGAAGGACAGAAAATATCATCACATAAACCATTAACCACACACTCATAGTCATTATAACCAGGACACAGATAAACACCTTCCTCATTCTGCCCTCCAACACCATCACAATCATAATCACGATAACAGAAGATTTTACCAGCATCTTCAGGTTCTGCAGTTTGTTCAATACATTGTCCTTCATTACAAGGATGAGGTATGGTAGTACCACCACATTGACAATTACAATCTAATAAATTGTCTTCAGTAGGACCTTGACCAATTATACAATAAATTTCACCATCGAGTAAAGATGGATTACCACCCACACTCCAATTGTTTCCATTACAAACACCACATTCATCAAAGTAACCACCACCATCTAAACCAAGACAATTACATGCAGGATCACCACCATTGGTTGTCCAATAAGGTACACAACCATCTTGATATGGATCTAACAATGTTCCACAATAACCACCACCTGGTATTACCAATTCAAGTAATTGAGGAGATATTTCCGTATTTTCACAGAATGTAAATGGATTTCCATTTGTATCTAATGCATATTCTTCATCCGAACATCCTAAACCATCACCATCAATATCTGGATAATATCTTACTTGATATGAACAACAATCATTAGGTCCATTACCACCATCACAAGATACATTGGCTTGTGGATTATAGTTACAAGCCGGTACACCATCTGGATGATCTTCATATCCATTTGTAGAAGAATATGTTCCATCAGAATCTGTACATCCAACAATAGAACACGAACCTTGAGTATCACTAAATACGACTGATTCATCAAAAGAGGTATATTGTATTGATTGTGGTTGATCTAAACTACCCCACCATAAATCAGAATCTGAACTTGTGAATATAACACAACCCAAATCTCTTATTGTTTGTGAATAATGATCATACATCTTAACAACTAATTTTTCAGTTGCCCCACCATTTGGTACATTAAAAGCTTCAGACATTTGAAGTGGTAAAGTATAAGTCATATTAGACTGAGCATTTTCTTGTGGAAAATTAAAACCTTCATCTCTATATAGATTAACTAAATAATATAAGAAAGTTCCAAATCCCCAACCCGCCAAACTTTTAGCTGTTTGTTGATATAAACTAGGTGGAGAATTAACTGATGTCACACATGTATGCTCACAATCACCTGTTGACTCACAACCATCCGATGAACCACAACCATTCTCACTACTATATATGTCACCTGTATAATCACCGGATGAACTACCACATGCTATTCCAGGACAATCTGTATCATCGGAACAACAAGGTACAGGATTTCCCATATAATCTATACAATCATCTACACCATCAAATACACCTCCTGAACAAACTCCTTCATCACACACACCATTTTGAATATCCCAATCATCTGGAATTGAATCACAGGTACTACCAATAAATTTGTTAAGATGATTTCTTATACTATCATCTTCATTTTCATACATTGAATATTCTAATGGATTACTCATATATGCAGGTGTTAAACCTCTTATGTCACAATTACTCATATCAGTACAAACACTACACTCTTCCACAGTGTCACCAGCTGAACAATTGTTACCAAAAACTGCAATAACTGGTTGTTCGTATACTTCTGTAAATCCAAATGGTGAGTTATCAGGATTAGGTTCACCATTACCATCGGTATCATCATATTTAGGTGCAGATTTACCTTCAAACTCAAGGTCACTAATTGTATTACTTAAATTAAAATTCATAACATAATCAGAAGGTATTTGGTCTGAGTGGTCTATTTTATATTTCTGAAACCACATCCATGGATAATTACGTTTACAACAAGAAGTTTCTTTAGGAACACATAAAACATCAGTTTCACCATAATCACCATTGATATTAGAACAGGCACCACCACAATCAGGATTGTCATATAGTTCACCATCAACATCATCTAAACAAACCCATTTAGTTTTAATTCTACAACTATCCTGAATAGATTCACAAGTTCCATCAAATGGAACACATGATATGTCAGGGTTGTTGTTACAAACTCCTTCAATTACAGAATCTTGGCCGGATATCCAGTTGATAAAATCATCAGAATCATAACAAGACATACAAGGAACTGCTCCATCAGTACCAAGAATAGTTCCATCATCCCAACAATTCCAATCATGATTTGCATATAAATTACCAGTGTCATCTGTAATTTGATTGTTGTCTACCAATGGTGGAAAAAGAATGTTAGATGGACAACCTTTAAAATTCTGGTTTTCATTTGTTTCTCTACTTCCACCTCCACCACTAGTTTCATTTCTTTCCATATCTTGTAACAGAGAATCAGTTTCATTTTTTAATTCTGTGTATATGTTGTTCCAAGATTCACCAGTTTTACTTTCTGCTAAGTAGATAAAATCATTATCATTATTTAATTCTTCTAAATTTCTTCTTCTATTTTCTAAAACAACTCTTGAATTTTTAATTTTATATGCTGTGTCAAATGAATGATTGTCACCTCCAGACCACTTTTGAACTAAATCATCTTTAATAGTAGGTCCAGTTCCCAATCTTGGTCCAAAATCTAACAAATTACAAGAAAAAGTGTTGTTCAATTGTTGCATAACTTTATCAACTGTCATGTGACTCGGTATTACTGAATTAAATGTTTCATATATACCTGTTAAATTTTGTATACAATCTTCTTCACTAATCATACCAGTACTACATTGGTATATAATACTTAATGTAGTAGCTTCTACTGTACCAATTGGATATTCGATTAATGAATCTTCAGTACGCTCCCATGGATTACACGCTCTAACTTGACATGAGTTGTGTGGTAACCCGTGAAAAAATTCAGTTATAAAATTCATAGCAGCATAACTTGAATCAGAATTTGTGAGTACACCATCTAAATTACAATCACCAAATAGATATGTAGATTGTTCTGCATCACCTGTATCAAATCCTGAACAATTATATTCACATTGATGATCTGTGATAACACAACATATCTCACCAATTGGAATACCTTGACAAGGACCGTGACTCGCATAATTATCTACCATGTCAGGATTTAACAACCACCTACCCAATTTCTGTACATCAGCAGTAAAGTCATTTTCTTCTGTAACAATGTAAGGATTACTAGCAACTCTTCCAAATAAAGCTTGTTGAGGTGAAATTTCGATATTACCACCAACTCCCATAGCAGCGTTTAAAGTATAGATATCCCATTCAGTTACATCACATCCTCTGTCAGCGTCACCTACGACACCACAACATAAATGATTACCCTCTGCAAAGTTAAGAGGAATACCTCCTGGAAAGATTTGTTCATAACTATAACCAAGAGATAACATATCATTCAACAAATTAGTGAAGAAAGTTTCACTTGAAGTAGTATTACCTGTGACTTTTATATTACCATATTTGTGGTGATCTCTACCTTTACTATCTAAATAATAAAATTTAGATTTAGATTTTGTTGTGGTGCTGTTCATATCTCTTGATGTTCTACCTGCAGATTGAACAGATACATTCAATGTATCACTACCATAATTAGAATTAATTCTATCATAGGCGATTACCATTATCGGATAAGTACCGAGAGTGTGATTGGTATTGCTTACGGAAGCAGACTCACCGATAATGGTTGTACCGCCTGTATCATTAGTTACTGCTGTGTTTGAATCTACTTCAAGTGTTATCTTACAAATTCCACTACAAGTATAGTTTTCTTCATATCCTATCGTTCCAATATCTGGTAAATTACCGCCACCACTCACATCAATTACTTCATAATATAGACTATCCTCTGGAACAAATGGATTTTTGATTCCACCAAATTTTAAATTTCTATCATAACAAAATCCTGTACCAGTACAAGTTGTACAATCTTCATTTCCACAATAAGCATCATTATCCCAATCTATTTCAAATTTAAACTTACCATCCATTTCCCAAAGTATTTTGGTTAATCTATCGATTGGATAATCTAAAGTAACATCTTGAAATTCTAATGAATTTATGTATCCATTATAAACAACTACATCATCTTCATTATCAATTGATTTATCTGAAATAGTTATATGAGCTCCCCAATTTAATTCACCATTGTCAATTAAGAAATCTCTATATTGATCCATATTGTTACCATAAGTTTGTAGCCTTATAGTTAAGAAATTTTCATAAATCCATTTATATTCAAAAGTATCTTCTTCATAATCTACAGTATCAGTATTTAATTCATACTCTTGACTTTGAAGCACATATCTATCAACACCAGCATCAACATAAGGTGACATGTTTATGTCTTGCCATCTACTTATCTGAAATCCATTTGAGGCTGAACCAGCTTGTGGTGTGTCATTTCCTATCTCATACCAGTATATGTCACCAATTGTTTCTCCAAGTGAATCATACCTTTTACCATTTTGTTGCCATTGTTCAATGATAGAACCTTCATTCCAGGTATAACCTAATTGTTCTTCACATTGATTTTGAGAATTAACTCCAGGAAGTATGCTACCTTCATCCGTTACACACTCTCCCAACCCATAAAATGTCGTGTGAATATGATATCGTCTATTGTCACCATTCCAAGAATATTCAGGGTCTGATTGAGGTTCTCCCCAATCTCCAAAGCCATAAAATCCATTTGTACCTAATATCCATTGAACACTAGAATAATAAACCCCACCACCAACATAAGTTGGAGAATTATCCTCATAAGTATATGTCAGTAAATTTACACCACCCGAAGAACCAACATTTTCTTGACATAAATTTGGATCTAAACCAGTACCATCTGCTGGATGATATAAAGCACAATATTCAGATGGAAGAAGATATTCTTCATCAGATATATCTATAACATGTGTTATTTTACCCACTACTTCGGATGGATTTATTTTAACTACATTGGTAATTGTACTATTAGGATATAATTTTACATTAGTAATTAATTCATTTCTACCTGTTTCTCTATTTCTTTCATCTTCATCAGGTGGAGGAGGTAATTGAATACATTCACAATACCCATAACCGAGAGTACCTTCTGAACACATACACGAATTGTAAGTGTTACATGGTATACCTGTTGATAAGTGTGGTACACATTGCACATTAGGTTCTATACCAGACCATCTACAATGGTTATCAAGAGTACATGAACTAGGTGATGAATAATAAGTTGCAGTATACTCATGACAGGGAATTACACCAATACAATTTTCACCACCTATTCCAGTTTCAGGCTCTCCATAAGTTATGTCCGCGTTACCATAACCTATCTCCCATGTATCACCACATGCTTCTGGATTTAAATTATTACATTGATTACATTCTATATTAGAACCTGATAAATTCCAGTTAAAATAATAAACATAAGCTAGCCTCTGTGTATCATCATCAGGAGCATAGTCACCAAAAGCACTATCGGTATCACCTGAATAGTTAGAAACATCTTCAACATTTTGCCTTCTTAAATCTCTATAAGGTCTAATTACTTTAATATTTACCTGGTTAGGATCTTCCGATGGTGTTACTTCTTGTACCACTACTAATTCAGTACATACACCGGCTACGAAGGCTAAACCTATTTGATCAACTGCCTCATACTCATTATCCATCAACCAAGAATCTTGTGATGTCAACATATTATCTATATCTTGTGGATCTACATCACCAGGATAACCTTGTAAAACTACCTCTTCATCAATATTCCATTGAAACCATGGTACAGGGTTACCTAAACTTCCAATCTGATTCGCACATAAACTTTCACTTCTACTAGATTCTTCATCATCATATTGCCAAATTAATAAATTATCACCTGGAAGTATGTTTGATAAGTTATTAAATGTGTTATACCCATCATCACCAATAAGTGAAACCACGAGTGTATCATCTACCCATGTAAGAGGTTCTTCCAAAACTACATTTGAGAAAACACCCTGTGCAGACTCAGCTATGTTATCACCTTCTTTTATACCACACACATCTATTTGGTCATATCTAGAACATTGTCCATAAAAATCCATAAGTTCTGCATCAGGTTCACAACAATTACCATATATATCTAAAGAACCTGTTCCTGGAGGACAACAAAAAGTATATCCATCAACATTAGCACATATAGTGTCTGCAGTTTCACAACATTCATCACCACAACAATGAAGACCTACTTCATCACAACAAGTTGTTCCACAATAATAATCAGTAAAACAATCATCATCTGGATCATTTGGTACTGCATCACAATCGTACCATACACATCCATTAGGAGGATCTCCAATATCTAACCAACAACCAGCTAATGCAGTACTTGGGTCTACTGACCCATCACCATCACAATCTAAACACCATGTATTAGTAGGTCCTAAACCATAACCTTCATCTCCAGGACAATACCCACAATCGTCTATCATATGGTCTGGAGGTAAAGGATCTAACATCGTACCATCACCCATCGGTTGACCAAATCCTTCTACACAATAACCACATTCATTTCTATAAGCTTCTATTCCAGTTGGACAAAATTCTGGATTGTTTGCACAATCTCCAGGACAAGTATAATCACATAATCTATCACTAACATGACAGCAACCGAAAGTAGCACTTTCAAATGTATCACCATTACTAGGACCTTTTTCCCAATAATTACATGCACATGTTCCACCATTGCAATGGGAAGAATCACTGTTGGAATGTGATGTATCAGTACAACTAGCATTTGTATAATATCGACCGGAGCTTCCTGATACATTACATTTACAATAAGAATTTGTTCCACTTTGATTGTGACAACTAGCATTTGCACCACAAGTACCACAATGAGTGACGGGACAATCAGAATCACCACCCCTTCCACAATTTGAAGAGCTACAATTACCCTGACACCAGTTTTCATCACCATCTATTCCGTCCCCACCACAACCAATTATAATTTGTGGTCCACATTCATAACCAGCATGTTCACTATTGTGAGTTAAAATACCATCAGCAAAAAATGTATGATTGTCTTGAATTTCAATATCATATGTTCTAATATCAGGTTCTAAAACAGGTTCTATATCTATCACTTTTACTTCATTTAATTCACCAATCTCATCATATACAAATAATGTATCACCAATTTCTAATTTTTCAGTATCTTTTCCAAAATTACTATTTTTCACCCATGGATGTATCCTATTACATCTCTCATCATCAACAGCAACAAATCCTTTATCCTTAGACCAAAATGGATTTGCAATAGTGTTGTGTGTTATAGTGCCATTATCAAATGTAACTTTTACAGTTATATCACCATCTTTTAAATCATGTGTTTGTGTAAATATATTTGTAACTTTTTTAGGTTCAAGCTTATTCAAATGTACATCATATGATATAACTTCATCACCAACTACAACATCTTCTATGTTTTTGTCAGGACCATCTTTCATAATAATTTTCGTACCAGCTACAAAACATTCAAGAAAGTTAGTAGGACAGCAACAATAACTACCATCTAAATAACAAGGATCAACACAAGGCATAGGTTCTTCTCTAGTGAATGGATCTGGTTGTGGATTTATTTCATCACCAGTACCAGGATTTATTTCTGATATATTTACATCGATTGAAAACTTATCCATAGAAGCTTGGTTTTTATCAATTCTTATGTCGTATTTACTACCGACTGGTAATGTTATGTCTACCATTTCCGAGCCTTGTATTCGACTGTATCGATGGGGATTTTGATCTTGATACATGTTCAACAACTCATCCGTAGAATGAGAGTAACATGTGACTTTTTGAATTATATTTACTTTATTTTTGTTTTTATTTTTATAATCTTTTTTATTGTAATATCCAAGAGTCTTCGAGTCAATATTTTTCACAAATATGTTTTTTAATTTAAAATCAACTTCTGCAGATTTATAAGCTATGTAATTATGATAACCTCTTTGTTTACAAAATGTCTCTAAAATCTGTTCATTATTAGCTTCAAGATATCCCATAATTGAACCTAATAAAACACCCTCTGATGTGTCAAACACTCTTCTACCTGATGTTTTTGCACGATTGTTTATGATAAAATCACCTGTTGTCGATGTAGGTGTTATATCTTCTGTAATATCAGGTGTAATAGGTGAGATTTCACAATATTCACTTACAGGCCATTTAACAACTTTCTGTCCTCCTGAAACTTGTATTGGGTCAGTAGTTATATCAGTATGATTTTGTATTGAGTGATTATTAAATGGGGAGTCAAATTGAACTTCGTGAGAAACATCATACAACATGTTTGTATATTCAGGATTGTTATATATTTCAATATATTGTTTGTTAGATATTTGAACATCTCTACCATCTACCACTTGTTCACCAGGCCAATAATACCACAACCAATCAGAACCAAGAAAATACTCACCATTAACTTCATAACTTGACTCACTACAATGACAATAACCTAAATCAACTGGAGTTATTATTGTGTCTGTTTTGTCAGTTAAATATTCATAACTTTTAAATTCACCCACTTTACTAGCAAATTTAGGATTATGTGTGTATTTATTTATTTCATTTGGATACCAGAATGCTTCTGTAAGTAAATCATTATCAGGATAATAACTCATACATGTACCAAATTGGACAATACCACTTGTATTCCCAATTACAGCACATTCTCTTTGATTTAAATTGCATGGTGAAAAACAAGTACCAAACTCACTTATAAAATGGTCAGCATCATTACTGACACTGTCATTTTTGAATTTGGTTAGCTTCTCTAGCTTTATAACATTATCTGAATTTATTGACATTGAATAACTTCCGTAAGTAATTTATTAATTAAAATAATATAATATTCAATTATAAATATATCAAAAAGTCATTTTTAGTAGTTTATTCTTCATCAAGAAAGGGGCTATTGTGATGTATTTGTATTAAACTACCACTCATATCAGATGGGTTTTTTATATAATCTTCAACAACTAATTTAGCTTCTTTTGTTATGTCTTCTATTATTTTCTGTAACTCTTTATGTTGTTCTTCAGATAAATGATCAGTAGACAGATTTGATGTAAAGTCGGTATTTATTTTTTTACTTTTTTTAGACATTACAAAAAACTACAACTGACTGCCGTGGGGTTAATCCACCAAACTTTACCTAAACTATCAGTTACTCTTATTTTTTTAGTTTCAGAATTACACTCATCCAACTTAACAATACTATTTTTATATAACATACCCTCCGGTGATGGTATATCTATTTCTACCCTAACCCTACTACCAACTTCTAAAGTTCTGCCTTTAATATCTACCAATTTCATTAAAGACCTCTCTCAAAAGGAATTTCCATTTGGTTTTCTGAATCATTAGAATTTTTACTTTTACAATAATTTATCCAATTTTCCATTTTAGGATCTTCATCAACACCATCTAAATTTGTATATGAAACTATGTGGTGTTCACACATTATATTAACCAGAGCTTTAGCTATAGTTTCTCTTGCAGATTTACTAGCTAAATTTGCATCTGGATAATTTTCCAAAACATACATGAAATCATCTATCATAATTAACCTCTCTATTTAGTTATTTTTTTAGCAGCTGATCTTATTTTAGAAACTTTATTCTTCTTTGCTTTAGATTCAGCTTTAACTTTTTCACTAGCCATCTTTTCAGCTTTTTCTTTGGTTATCACATCATCTCCAAATTCAGGCATAGATTTATTTTCTAATGCATCAACAATTTTTTGAGCTATGTGTAATCTACCATTCTCTGAAAATAAATTCACATTGTAATTAGATGTTAACACATCTAATATTTTTTGCTTCTTGTCCATCATAACCTCCAGTTATTTAATTATTGACAAAAGACTTTTGAGTTTTTAAAATCACCAACATTTGTGAAATAACAATTTGAACATAAAAGTCTTAAGTTCTCATATTTTTTATTTGATTGATATCCATCTATATAATCCAAATGTAGGCATATTTTATTATCTAGTATTCTAGATTCATTATAACCACATACACTACATTCTTCTTGTAACAATCCTTCATTTATCAATCTTTTTTTAAAAGTTTTATTAGGGTAATCTGGATGTTTACCTTCAAATATCTCTTGTAAATCTACCTTAAAGTTAGTAGATTTTTTAGATATACCTTCTCCAGATTGATTTTTATGATTTTCAAATACACCATAATAAATAGCCCATTTTTTATATGTGTTGTAACTAACACCCAACCATCTCGAAGCTTCAGCGGCTGATTTGGTATTTTCTTGAGAATCTGTTATCATATTTTTAGTTAACATTCTTCTCCTACCTGGTATTACAGCGTATTTCTTCATATTTAATCTTTTAAATAAACCATTCTGTTTCTGTCTATCTGTTGAGCTCTACCATCTCTTAAGTGAAAACAAGATGTTTCATCAATTTTTCTCATAGGTGAATTAAAATCATCCATTCTAGTTTCTAACCAAAATAAATCATTTTCATCTAATGCACTATATCTGACAGGTGTCCAATCAGTATCACCCATTTTTATTGTTTCTGTTTCTGACATTATTTCTTCTCCTTACTGTTTTCTTGTTCTTGTAACAATTGTTTCTCTGTTTTTTCTATATCTTCAGATTCATCTGTAGAATATTTTTTTAGAAATTCATCCATATTAACATTTAATCTAGTCAATTCTTCATGTGCCAATTCTTTTATAAATTCTGCAGCCTCTTTATCGACCACCGTCGCCATCAAAGAATTGATATAGGGTCCAAATTTATCTTTACTCATCTATATTTACCTCATATAATTTATCAAAAGTTTTTTCATCCATTCTTTTTCTCTCCATAAAAAATGATTTTGCAGTTTCTAAACTATCAGAACTTATTCTATCTATTCTTGAACCTTTACCACCATTTTTTAATCTTAAAATATAATACATAAATTACTCCTCATTTCTTACTATCACTTTCATAGAATCAACATAATGATTATTGTACTCGTCATCGTATCCAGCGTATACTGTTATCGTGTCACCTACAAATTCTGACCAAACTCCTAAAACAGAATGAGCTTCTCCCAATTCATCTGTGTACGAGTATCCATTCACCAAGTTTATCCATTGGTTACCTATTTTTATTTCTTTATTGGACATCCAAGCCACATGTTGGTAATAGTCTAAAGAACCTGTTTCTGCAGTTAATGTCGTAAATGTCTGATTGTAACCATCTAAATACTCCATTATATAAAAACCATTATTGTCCAATGATAAACTATCCGCTGATATATCTAAATGATAGTCAATTATAATATCGTCTACGGTTTCATTTTCATCATAACTTTCATCTGGATAATACTTGTCATAATCATATGAAACTATTGTATCATCACATCCAGTCATAAGTATATATATAAATATATATATAAATATTGAAAAACGATTATTTTTAAACATATTTACTTATTTCTCCTATTTTTTTTTCTATAATCTGATTGTTTTTTAGGTTTTCTATTTTTAGGCTTCTTTTTCTTCCTTCTCATCTTCTTATCAAATTTCCTATTACGCCCATTAAAATCATCAAACTCATCGTCAAATTTTCTTGACATTACAATCTCCTAACATCTTTTATGTTTACATTATCTAAAGACTTTATATCCAATAAAAATATATCATATTCCATACTACCAATTTGCCCACTATTTTCAATTATTAATGGCAATTGTGTTAAAAAATTATTGAATTTACTATCATCCATTCTGAAACAATCGAATGAAATTAGTATATCATTGTCTTTATCCCTACTCATTAATTTAACTCTTTCTTCTATATTATACAACGTTTTTCCTGACTCTTCTTTATAATATTTCATCAAAAGTTTCGGATCATCAATATAAATTGTATTACACCATGGTTCTAAAGTTTGTAAAATTTCATATGTGCAATTACTGACTACGAATCCAATATCATATTTTTTAGGTACTACCATATCCCTATTACTATCCCATACATTTCCTGGCCAACATCCCCACTTCCTAATGAAATTTCGTATTGATTTTTGGTATTGTTCATTAAATGTTTGTTCAATATTTTCATTAGGATTGTCACTACCCTTGTGACTTTTACTTGGCATGTGATATACAGCGGTTTCAAAAACTTGAGTATATTTTGCACCAGAGTTTTTCACTCTCAGATAAAAATCATCATCTTCTACCATATACTTACAGAATAATTCATCATTTCCACCAATTTCATCGTATAGTTTCTTTTTAATCATCCATGGAAAAAACATTCTTTGTTCAGTTCTATTTTTGTTTTCATCAATATTTTTATCATGCCATTTTATAAAATCATTTTCTTGAAATTGATTGTATTTAGTACCAAAATTTATTAAAAATTTATCAACTGATGGTGGGTATCCTACATCAGGTTCCACTCTCAATGGTGTGATGAAATCATACTCTTCCATATATTTTAACATTATTTTATCAAATTTTGGTGGAACGTACATATCCGAATGTAACATACAAACTATTTCATTTGAAGATATTTCTACCATTTTGTTATAAGAATATGCAATACCAATATTTTTTTCATTTCTATGAATTATCATATTGTGGTCTTTTGATTTCAATTCTTGTAACAATTCCCAAGTTCCATCAGATGAGCCATCATCTAACATAACTATCTCATGAACATATCCTAAATTCTTTCTAATAGAATTATATACAAATTCAGTATATTTTTTTGTGTTAAAATTTGTAATTATAAAACTAATTGATTCCATTAATTTTCTCCTTATAAAAATCTATTGTTTTTTTTATACCATCTCTAAAAGAAACTTTAGGTGTCCATCCCAACTCTTTTGTAATTTTTGAATGATTTATTGCATATCTCCAATCGTGTCCAAGTCTATCTTCTACATACTCTATCAATTCATATTTATTTCCACCCAACTCTTCAATTATATATTCTACTATCTCTATATTTTTCATCTCACAATCACCACCAATGTTATATGTTTCACCAATTTTACCTTTTTCTAAAACAATATTTAAAGCGTCACAATGATCTTCAACATACAACCAATCTCTAATATTTAAACCTTTACCATATACAGGTATTTTATTCTCATTTAAATAATTGGTTATTATTTTTGGAATTAACTTTTCTAAATGTTGATGTGGACCATAATTATTTGAACAATTTGTGATTATACCTGGAAATCCATAAGTGTGAAAATATGATTTTACGAGATGATCACTGGCAGACTTACTAGCAGAATATGGTGATCTTGGATCATACGCTGTTTCTTCAGTAAACTCACCATCATCACCCAATGAACCATAGACCTCATCCGTAGATACGTGTAAAAATCTAAAGTCAGTCTTTTCTGTGGCCAGGGTTCGGCAAGATTTCAAAAGATTAAATGTTCCCAATATGTTACTATTTATAAAACTATCTGGATTTTCTATGGAATTGTCAACATGTGATTCAGCTGCAAAGTGTACAACAGCATCAGGATTAAAATCATTCACTATGTCAGATATTATATCTGAACATATATCTACTTGTAAATGTTTATACCTACCATCATTTATGTCCTCTTTGTTACTGGCATATGTTAATTTATCAATATTTAAAATAACATCATCCGTATATTCTTCTAATCTTTTTAATATGTAATTCTTTCCAATAAAACCACTTCCACCTGTAACTAATATTTTCATTTTATAACCTCACTCAACTTTTCTAAATTCATAGAAATATTTTTTGGAGTTTGTGGATGTAAATATGTGTCACACCCAACATCCGATTTTGTTTTTTTAGCTAAATCATACATAGTTTTCTTTTCAGTGCCTACATTATAAACACCTGTACCTTTCACCATTACAAGTTGTACTATCAAATCTGATATAACAGAAACATAGTCAAAATTACCTACTTGGTTTAACCAAGCCTTATCATATGTAAAAGGTTCTTTTTTGTGACCACAACGTATCACTAAATTATTATCCGATTTAACTTGGACATAACTATCACCTAATAATTTTGTATAACCATACCAATTATTACAATGAACTGGTACATCATCCTCTGAAGCTTCTTCCCTACTGTTTGTATAAATGTAATCTGTAGATATATGTATTAATTTTTTATCTATACATGCATCTGTCAAGTCAATTACAAATTTATAATTTACATCCCAATGTTTGTCTTTACTTTTATCGTAAGTATCTGTGTGTGCTATACAATTTATTATTTCATCATATCTTTCAACATCTTTGATAAAATGAACAATATCATCCAAATTCATCATATCTTTTTTTCTACTGATGTAATCCCAACCAGTTTGTCTCACCAATTCAGAACCAAGTAATCCATCACCTAATATAAGTCTCCTCATTTACCAACCCTGTCTTTATCTGATATCCATATATTAGAACCCATCAATGTGTCTTCTATAATTTTTTTAACATTTGGTATTGTATCCCAAACTATACTATGTTCAGATTTTGGATTATATTCACCTCTAACTAAATAAGTAACGATTGTGTTAGGTTCTAATGTTAGATACCCATGTGCATATTCATCAGATACATATAAAAATTTTGTATCATCTAAATGATAGACTTGAACTTCTTTTGTTTCTAAATTATATAATACATCTAATATCGCACCTTGAATTACTTTTATACATTTTGTTTGTGGTGGATTTGTTTGATAATGTAATCCTCTAAAAGTATATTTATTTTGATTTGTCACCACATTAACTTGATTCCAAATTTCATCATTGAATTTAGTGTCAACTGCAGTAAATGAACCTCTATTATCTTTAAATGTTGGGTGTGGTATTATCATAATCTTACTTTAACTCCTTCAGGTGGTTGTATTGGTTTAACAAATTCATGTTCATCAAATTCTGGCATTCTACCCCATTTCTGAATCCATTTTTTCTGATTATCAGCTTCAGCTTTTATCTGTCTTTCCGACTTAACATTAAAGTTATCTCCACCTTCAAACCAACTTGTTCTCGCTGCGAAATGCCAAATA
>MDSZ01044105.1_pt1 | contig 22848 bp, 17 predicted proteins | sample 811201 | NCBI WGS metagenome assembly MDSZ01 (sample SAMN05326647, study PRJNA326480) | marine metagenome | isolation source: seawater | place: Indian Ocean: North | collected 2010 | reverse complement strand
TTGAGGTGGGCAAAGGCTGACATGGTTTCAATAACAAGACTTATCAAATCAATGAGTAGCGGCAATCAAGAGGACAATATAGAAACAGCCGTGGCCGAACGGGCAGCGGCAACCATCGACCCAGCTGTTGCGGCGAACCATAGACGCTACCTGCGCTATATTCTGTTTGCTGGCGTTGCGGTGCTGATCGTCGCACCGTATACCGTCAATCCCTACCGGCTTCACGTATTTAATATATTGATCATTAACATAATGCTGGCTACGGCGCTCAACCTCGTCATGGGTTATGCTGGCCAGTTCGCCAAGGCGAATGTTGCGTTCATGGGCCTGGGCGCTTACACCATGGGCCTCCTCGTAACACGCTTGGACATTTCATTCTGGCTAGCATGGCCCGCAGGCGCATTACTTTCAGCCTTTGTCGGTACGCTCATTGCACTGCCCGCACTGCGGCTGCGCGGGCTTTATCTCGCCATACTCTCGATCTCATTCGTGCTCATTGTTCACTGGTGCTTCATCCATCTGCGCTTTCTTAGCGGTGGCGCAAGCGGATTCTCAGTGCCACCCCCCTCATTCGGGCCGATTCCCATTTCAGACACTATGGGAACGTACTATCTGTCGCTTGTGACAATGCTGATTACTATGTGGATTGCACGTAACATAGTCGCTTCCAGCTTTGGGCGCACGTGGCTGTGTCTTGCGGAACAAGAGCTGATAGCGCCAGGCCTCGGGATCAACGTTTTCTACAATAAAGTCATCGTGTTCGCACTCAGCGGCCTGCTTTGCGGTCTCGCAGGCGGTCTTCATGGAGTAACGCTGCGTTTCATCGATCCACAAAACTATTGGTTACTCCAGTTAGTGATTCATCTTTGTATGGTGGCGCTAGGTGGTGTCTCGAGCCTGCTTGGCTCAATAATGGGTGCAGGATTGCTGTCCATAATGCTTGAGGTTTTGCGCGCATTCAAAGGGCTTTGGGAGTTCGCGGTCGGCGCTCTGCTTCTGTTTGTAATCGTGTTTTTTCCGCGCGGCCTCTCAGGCATGGTTGATAATCTCTTTCCAGCACTTCGCGAGCGGAGGCACCGCTCATGACCGCAGCACTCAAACTCACGGACGTGTCAATCAGTTTTGGCGGCATTCGTGCCCTAGATAAAGTTAGTCTGTCGGTTCCAAAGGGCCAAATGCGCGGGCTAATCGGGCCCAATGGCTCGGGTAAAACGACGATGCTAAATGTGATGTCACGCGTCTACTCCGTTGACTCGGGCATCATCGAAATTTTTGGAAATGATATAACACGGCAACCTGCCCACGATGTCACCCGCAGCGGAGTTTCAAGAACTTATCAGCGCGTTGCATTGGTAAATCAATTGACTGTTTTGGAAAATGTAATGCTTGGTGTGGGCGCGCGGCGGCGAGAATCGCTTTGGCACACAGCATTCAATACCTCGCGTTCGCGTGTTGCAGAGCAGGAGGCTATCTCAAAGGCAGAGGAGACGCTAAAGTTTGTCGGGGTTTCTCACCTAAAAGACCGCCGCGGTGACGAGTTGTCCGGTGGCCAGATGAGACTGGTTGAAATTGCCCGCGCCCTTGCCTCGCGACCTGAGCTTTTGCTTCTCGATGAACCGGCAGCTGGCCTCAGTCTTGTGCGCATTGACGAGGTTAAGGAACTGATCCGACGCATAAACCAAGAGCTTGGTGTGACAGTGATCCTCGTCGAGCACGTGCTCAACCTGGTGATGACACTTAGCGAGCGTATCTCTGTCTTGGTGTCAGGTGAGTTATTGGTTGAAGGGACACCAAAAGAAATACAAGAAAATCAACTAGTTCGTGAGGCCTACCTTGGCCGCGCCCGGCTGGCGAATGAGGGAGGCTAAGTATGCTTGAGCTTAAGCAGCTCCATCTGGGCTACGGGCGACTTGAAGTTATCAAGGGGATTTCTTTGTCTGTGCAACCTGGAGAGGTTGTTTGCATTTTGGGTGGAAATGGATCGGGCAAGAGCACAATTCTGAAGGCTATTAGCGGTTTCCTTGAACCGTCGTCGGGGCAGGTGGTTTACGAGGGTAGACCAGTAAATCACCTTCTGGCTCACCAGCGCTATCATCTCGGAATGGCTTATATCCCCCAGGACCGCAAATTGTTTGGCGCGAAGACGGTTTACCAAAACCTAGAACTTGGCTGCCTCAGTCTGGCATTGCCGCGCGAGGAAGTCGCTAAGCGGATCAAGCAAATGTTCGAGTTCTTTCCCATTCTCCATCAGAAACAAGAGATGAAGAGCCTGACCCTGAGTGGTGGTGAACAGCAGACACTTGCGCTGGCCCGAGCCCTTATGAGTACGCCCAAGCTGTTGCTACTGGATGAGCCGTCAGCGGGTCTAGCGCCTGTGTGGATTGATCGCATGCATGATGTGTTGGGCAGGGTAATCTCTGAACTTGGACTCACAGTTATAATTGTGGAGCAAAATATATATGCAGGACTGGATTTGAGCGAACGAGGGTTTGTCATTCTGAATGGCTTGGTGGCCTTGGAAAAAACTGCTGCGGAACTTCGCAACAGCGAGGATTTAATTCGCTCATACCTTGGGGGGTAACCAATGGCAACAGGGTTTAAATTTTCAATTTATTTGGTCAAATTCTTGCCTAACTGCGGGTTCAAATGCCCAATTGTACACTTTGGGAGGATCAGCAATTGACGAGCAATCTTTGGTTAACAGATCGAACCAATAATCTCGCGCCCTCTGCGACCATTGCGTTTGGCGATCGCATACACCAGCTAACACAATCAGGGCACGAAATCACAAATTTGCTTTCAGGGACACCTGAATTTGATACTCCCGCAGGGATCAAGGATGCAGCAGGAGCCGCTCTCGAAAAAGATTATCGATACATGACATATACCGACAGCGCTGGCCTGCTGGAACTCCGCGAAGCGATTGCTGTAAAACTAGAACACGAAAACAAAGTTCGTGCAGCTAGTAAGGATATCCTTGTTACTGTTGGCGTGAAGGAAGGAATTGCCCTTGCGACTCAGGCCTGCCTGTCTGCAGGCGATGAAGTTCTGCTACCAATGCCTGCTTGGGTTACCTATGAGCCGCTAATCAAGATTGTTGGAGCTACACCTGTAGGCATTGACAACCCATCCGGACCAAAGATGCCGCCACAGGCCGATGAGTTGGCAAGAAAAATCACACCGCGGACGCGTGCTATTTTATTAAATACGCCCCACAACCCTACTGGACATGTATACCGCCGCCATGAACTTGAGGCGATCGCCAATATGGCTCAACGTCATGACTTACTAGTAATGGTAGATGAGACGCTTGAATACCTTATCTACGATAGCATGCCTCATGTCAGCATCGCAGCCTTGCCCGGGATGAAAGAACGCACAATCACATTCAACGGATTTTCAAAGGCGTACTGTATGGCTGGTTGGCGGGTAGGTTACTGCACCGGACCATCCGATGTCATCGCCGGGATGCTCAAAGTTCATCAGCATCTCGTGACCTGTGCCAATGCTGTCGCTCAGAAAGGCGCTGTTGAGGCGCTTTTGGGCCCTCAGTCAGAGCGCAGAAGTATCCGCGAAAAACTCCGTTCGCGTCGTGATATTGCAGTTACAGCATTGAATAAACTATCTGGGGTTGAGTGTCCGGCACCGGAAGCAGGCCTTTTCTGCTTTCCCAATGTGTCTGGCACACGGATGAATGATCAAGAGTTTGCCGATTGCTGTTTAGAGCATGCGAAAGTTGCATGTCTTGCTGGTTCAGACTTCGGAGCTGGCAACCATGTTCGGGTTGCTTTTGGTCGGCGCTCGACTGAGGAATTACAGGCAGCAATCGAGCGTATGGGAAGCATGCTGGATGACCGTTCAAAGCCTTTGAAACAGGCAATTGCCCTTGGGTGAATTGGCGGAGAAACAGTCAAATTTAAATTAGCAACCCAAAGTGAGGCTAACATGAAAAAACAAAAAATTGCCACTAAAGGTGCGCCTAACATCATGGAGCATCACGTACACCCGTTTGCCCAAGGCTGGAAAGTTGGCGATCTTGTCTTCGTTGGTGGTATAGCCGCAGAGGACCCCGACACAGGTAAGATGGTTGATGGTGACATAAAAGTGCAAGCCCGGCGGTGCTTTGAAACTATGAAGGCAATTCTCGAAGAGGCTGGAACGTCCATGGATAACGTTATCAAGGTCACAGTTCTTTTTGTGAATTTCGACGATAAGCATCGATTTGAAGAAATCTATGGAGAGTACTTTCCGAAGGATAAGCCCGTCCGCACATCAGCGGCTGTAAGCTACCTGGGAAAAGATATCTTGATGGAGATCGATGCAATCGCTCATATGTAAAATGGGGAAGAAGGATGTCTGACGCGTTTGGAAAGGTCTATCACGGTGGAGCCTTTCATATACCAAAAGGTCCAGTGACAATCGAAGTTGTCAATCCAGCGACGGGAGACAGGCTTGCAAAGGTCGCTGACTGCACCCCGCAAGATGTTCAAGATGCGGTGGCGAGTGCTGCGGTTGCAGCGACTGGCTGGGCTGCAACTCCGGCAAGAGAACGTGGTCACATGCTTGGATCGCTCGGGCGCCTGATCCGGCGCGACCTGGAACCGCTTGCCAAAACAGAGTGCCGTGATATTGGCCGAACAATCGGGGAGTGTCGAGCACATGTGCTTCGAAGTGCTGAGACGTTGGAATATTGTGCAGGGTTTGCGGACAAACTGGAAGGGCGTGTTGTTCCGCAAGCTCAAGGGAGTTTCGCTTACACGCTCGTTGAACCCTTCGGAGTAGTAGCAGCTTTAACGCCATGGAACCCGGCTCTGCTTCATATACTGCAAAAGGGTTCCCACGCAATGGCAGCCGGCAATACCATTGTGTTCAAACTCTCTCCGTTGGCCTGCCTATCAGCTTATGCTCTCGCCTCGCTTATCGAAGAAGCAGGTTTCCCAGCTGGAGTTTTCAATTTTATAACCGGGGGTGGTGAGGCTGGGCGCGCGCTGATTGAGCATCAGGATGTCGATTTGGTCAGTTTCACAGGTTCCACGACAACGGGTCGCACCGTTGCAGCAAGCGCAGGGTCCACCGGCAAACAGGTTTATCTTGAACTTGGCGGCAAAGCCCCAGCTCTCGTGTTTAACGACGCGGACATGGAGGCCGTGTCGAAAGACCTCGCCGGGGCCGCCTTCGGCTCAACAGGTCAATCATGCACGGCGGCAACACGTATCTACATTGAAGATGGTGTGTATGAAAACTTCTTGAAGACTTTTGTGGAGGCGACTTCACATTTCCGAAGCGGAGATCCCTTCTCACCAGAAAGCACAATGGGTCCCTTGATTACAATGACTGCGAGAGACCGTGCACATGCGCTTGTGGTCGATGCGGTCGAGCGAGGCGCTCGCCTAGTGTTTGGAGACTTGAGTGGGGGCACGGTAAACGAGGGTGGATCCTTCATGAATCCAATTGTTTTGGACAACGTGCCAGAAGATGCAGATGTCGCAAAAGAGGAAATATTTGGACCTATTACATGTCTATATCGTTTTTCTTCAGAGCAGGAGGCCATCACTCGTGCGAATGACAGCCCGCATGGCCTAGCTGCTGGCGTTTACACCCGCGACCATGATCGCGCACGGCGGTTGGCTGGAATGCTTAGAGCTGGAAATGTGTGGATCAATGGCTATAAAAAACTTGATCCAGCTCTACCGTTTGGGGGAATCAAAGGTAGCGGCTTCGGTCGTGAATGCGGTATTGACGGCGTTCTGGCATTCACACGCCCGAAAACAGTGGTTGAGAGTTATCGTTGATCTGAATTATAGGAGCACTTAATGACTGGTTCGGCTCATCGTCGCACGGCGATAGTTACTGGAGCTGGCGGGGCCATCGGCCGAGCAATTGCAAAAGAGTTGGCGCAGCACGGCTATGATATAGCCGTATGGGATGTACAAGAGGATGTTTCCCAAGCCACAGCGGAAGAAGTCAAAAAGCTGGGGACCAAAGCAACAGTATGCGTTTTGGACCTGACTGACGACGATGCGATTGCTGAGGCAGCAGAATCTACCAATGCTGAGCATGGATCGATTGATGTACTGATCAATGGGGCCGGAATTTTTGGGCTCTCGCCAATTGTAGATCTAGATCTCAGCTATTGGGACAGAGTAATGGCGATTAATCTGCGGGCCCCGGTTGTTTGTGTTAGGGCGTGTGTGCCTTTTATGATCGAACAGCGATCTGGTTGTATTGTTAACATATCCTCGATCAGTGCAGTGGTCGCTCGGCTTGACAACCTTGCTTACGCAGCAGCCAAGGCTGCTTTGCTTCGTGTGACGCAAGATCTGGCGCTTGATTTGGCAAGGCACGGAATTCGATCGAATGCCATCACGCCGGGATCGACCGACACGCCAATGATCCGCAACTACGATGATCCTGACGCCATGCGCCAAGCGATGCTGGATGGTAGCTTGGAAAAATTTCGAATAGGGATTCCGCTGCAAAGGCTGGCCGAACCGACGGATCACGCGGCAGCTGTTGCATTTCTTGTGTCTGATGAGGCCCGCCACATCACAGGGCAGAATATTGTCATAGACGGCGGTCAGACCCTGGCTTGACCTTCAGGTCTTAACCCACATGTGTCAGAAGAAGCGTGTCGCGCGGGTCCCTGATGCAGTTCCACCCTGGTGCCACGACGGTGGTCGCTCCGGTCTCTTCAACAATTAGTGGTCCACTCAGCTCTTCACCAATCTTCATACGATTGCGATCGTATACCGGGACGTCTTCCACCATTCCGTCGAAATAGACCCAACGTGTGTGAATGAGGGCTTCGCCTGATGCTGTCGCATCCTCTGGCTCAGCTATTCTGGTTCGAGCCAGACCGACAAGGCGCACGTTTACTATTTCTGCACTTTGATCCTTGTTCGCGTGACCATAGTACTGAGCATAAGTTTCATGAAATTCGCTTAGCAGAGCTCCAGCATCAGCAATTTCGTCGCCGATGGGAATAGACAGCTCGAACGCCTGTCCTTTGTAACGAACATCTAGACTGGGCTCGAATTCGAGAACGGAATCTTCAAAGCCCTCGTCACTAAGGCGTTCATGGGCCTGTTGGCGCAAGCGCGATATGACCATTTGCACCTGCTCCATATTGTCTTGTTGCAAGTCCAGAAGGACAGTTTCCGCAAGGTCGTGCCTGATGTCGGACGATAGTAGTCCCCAAGCAGAGAAGTTACCTGGAATTTGAGGAATCAAGATCTTCTCGATACCAAGTTCTTCAGCGATCGCGGTCGCATGCATCGGGCCAGCACCGCCGAAGGCAACCAACACGCACTCGCGCGGATCATAGCCTCTTGAGATGGAAATTTCACGGATTGATGCCACCATCTTCGTGACGGCAATTCGGATGATCCCAGCAGCCATTTGATAACGGTCTGAAATGCCTACTTGCTGCGCAAGGGCATCCAACGCGGCAGAGGTGGCTGCCACTGAAGGTTCAATTTTGCCGCCGAGCGGATGGTCCATTGCAAGGCGCTGCAGGGTCAGGTTCGCATCAGTCACGGTAACTTCCGTGCCGCCACGACCATAGCAGATAGGGCCAGGACTGGAGCCTGCACTGCGAGGTCCGACGTTAAGTTCTCCGTCAGCCGATACCGATGCGATGCTGCCACCGCCTGCCCCAACAGTGTTCATGTCAACTTGAGGTATTTTCAGGGGGGTGCCGGCTATCATGTTGTCGACAGTAATCCTTGGCCGAGTGCTTCGGACCAAACAAACGTCAGTGCTAGTGCCACCCATGTCACAGGTTATCAGTTTGTTGAATCCAGTGGCTCGAGCCACATTAATTCCCGCAGCAACGCCTCCGGCCGGGCCTGATAATACCGTCTGTATTGGCATCTGCCGAGCACGATTGACGGACATTACACCGCCGCTGGACGCCATAATGTAAAGCTTCGAGCCTGCGGTCTCTTTTTGCAGCGCGTCTTCAAGGCGGCTTAGATATTTGTCTAGCAGAGGGCCTATGGAGGCGTTGAGTACCGTTGTCGTTAGACGTTCAAATTCACGGTACTCAGGAACGATTTCGCATGACTGGGAGATGAAGGCGTTAGGCAGCCGCTCCCGCACAAGTGAGGCGGTGCGCGCTTCATGAATAGCGTTTGCATAGCTGTGTAAGAAGCAAACGGCCACAGCTTCGACATTCTGTTCAGACAAGGTCTGTAAGACTTCGACGACGACATTGTCATCGAGAGCCACTAATACCTCGCCGGCCGAATTCAACCTTTCTGGAACGTCGAAACGAAGCGGCCGCGGCACGATCGGCTTGGGCTTGCGGAATGAAAGATCGAAAAGCGTATTTGGTGCCATCCGGCGCGTGCGACCAATCTCGAGAAGATCCCGGAAACCATGTGTAGTCAATATTGCGGTTTTGGCACCTCGGCGTTCCAAAATCGCATTTGTCCCAATTGTCGTTCCGTGAACAACTCTCTCAACCGCGTTTTGGCGCACCGCAATTTCAGAAAGACATGCAAGAACCCCGCTACTCTCATCGCCACGGACGGTCAATGTCTTGGCAGAAGTTATCTTTTGATTTTCAACGTCAAGCGCGACAACATCCGTAAACGTTCCCCCAATGTCAATTCCGATTATCTGCACGGCGAGGCTTACTCCATCTCAACAATGATGCTATCAATTGCCTCCAACGTTGTTGCAACGTCGGCATCGGTATGCATCATTGAAAAATAATGACCGCCCCCTGGCCGTACAAAAATACCCCTCTCTATAAGGCCAAAATGTAACTTTAGGAGACGCTCTCGATCTGCTGCCAGTGATGATCGGTAATCATGGATTGGCTGGTCGGTAAAAACCAAGTGCCACATCGGACCCTCACCAATCACCTGAGCCCGGGCGCCACGCCTTTCGATAATATCTCGAAGACTTGCCTTCAGTCCTTCGACCCGATCAAAAAAGGGCTTATAGCAATCACCACGGCGTAAGACCGATAACATGGCATGACCGGCAGCACATGCAACAGGATTCCCAAACCCGGTTCCGCTGAAATAAACTGCATTCGGATTTTGATCCTTTTCGCGCGGATCACACAACAGCATTATTTCCTTAGCACCCGCTACAGCGGCAAGCGGCAAGCCGCCGCCAATGCTCTTTCCGTAGCAAGCAAGGTCTGGCGTTACACCAAATCTTTCCTGTGCGCCGCCCAATGCATGCCTGAAACCCGTCACGGTCTCATCGAAGATCAGCAAAGCTCCGAGTTCACGTGTTAGTGCACGAAGCCCTTCAAGAAATCCGGGGAGCGGTCCAACTAATCGCTGAACTGGCTCTACGATAATCGCCGCAATACCACCTTCCGTTCCCCGCGCGATACTTTCAGTACCATCAATATCGTTAAACGGCGCAATCACCATGCTATCCGCAGCGGCTGCAGGCATGCCTGCAGTATCCGCAACAGGCATATGGTTGTTGAGGGTTGCCGGAGGATTATAATTCCACATCGAATAGTCGTGGTTACCGTGGTATGCACCCTCGAATTTGAGAACTTTCTCTCGTCCAGTAAATGCACGCGCGAGGCGCATAGCCATGAACGTCGCTTCTGCACCTGATGCTGTAAATCTGATCTGGTCCGCACACGGGATAACTTCGACAAGCTCCGACGCGTACTCAATCGCGGGAACGTTAGCCATGCTTAGGAAGTGGGAAGCTTCATCGATCTGCCGCTTAACGGCTGAGATAATCTCTGGGTTATCATATCCCAGTAGCAGTGCGCCGCCGCCACAAGTGAAGTCAATAAATTCCCGGCCGTCCGCATCAAACATGTGGGCGCCGCGTCCTCGCGCAAATACCAAAGCGCGATCATCAGGTAACCGATGACGCCCCAGAACTCCGCCAGGCATGCATTTAGCGGCTTGCTCTAGCAGCCAACTTTGTCCAACAATCGCGTCGGGTCCCATCCTCAAGCCGCTCCTTCTCAAATTGCACGGATTTGCACTTTGTCGCCTTCAACAATTCTTAAAATTGACTGAGCTAAGTTGCCAAGCTGGACCCTTTGCTCATTTTCACCAACAACCTCTTGGACCCAGGCTCGCAGAGACGGACCACCAGGTGCAATGACCTCGACCAAATCACCATCTTGGATGCCAAGTCGGCACATTGCTTTCGATATCAATCCACAACGACGCCTACTTTGATCTTCAGTGATGGCGTCGCTGAACTCAACAGCAAAATATTGCCGTGCTTCTTTTAATTGGCTTCGTTTAGCTTTCGTTGCATCGTCGTCGATCATGCCACCAATTATCACTACGCCAAATGCACTTTCAGCCATCTCCGCGCTAACATGTCCGTCCTTATAATCTGCGAAAACCAAAGCCAGTTCCCGATCAAGTGGATCCCCCCAGCCACCGCCGCCGGATGTTCTCAAGCTAACAATATCTCCAGACTTTAGGACGTATCCTGCTACCTTGCCTGGTGTGTCTGAAGGAGCCTGTTCTTGACCATCACGAATGACGCGAAATTCATTGGGAGCGCCAGACAATCCGCTATTAACGCCAAACGGCGGAACAACGTTTTTGTCCGATGCAATAGACAGAAGAGCCCCATCAGACAGCGCGCGAATGTCTCGGCGCAACCCAAAGCCGCCGCGATGTACTCCTGCACCACAGGAATCAGGCCGAATTTCGCATCGTTCAACCAACAATGCACTGGTGTGTTCGAGCGATTCTGCAGGTTGGATTGAACCGAAGTCTCCTTCCGCAAAATTGCGTACAGCGCTGTTACCATCCAAGTGTGCCGTTCCTCCGGTACCGCCGGCTGGATACTCGTAGTACAAAAACACGTCGTCACGGCGCGTGTCTTTACCAGAAATATAGGTGTGATTCGAACTTCCTTTGATATCACCGGCCATTGTTTCGGGAACAAGCTGTCCCATGGCACCCAAAACCGCTGATATCGCTGCGTTGCGAACTTCAGAAGAACCTGCGCACGATGCTGGATATTGGGCGTTCAGGAAGCTGCCCTGCGGCACACGCACTTCAATGGGGCGAAAATTGCCATGATTGATCGGATAACCAGGATCAAGAAAAGTCTTGAGGACAATGAAAGTACCGGTCGCGGCAACGGCTTCGCCACTGTTGCCGGGCCCCATGACTTGTGGTGATGAGCCCGCAAAATCAACCACGAGCGAGTCGCCTGAAACAGTTATGGCAGCGCGAACCTTCACAGGTTCGGCACCTTTTCGAGCCGGGTCAAGGTAATGTTCAAACATGTACTCACCATCCGGCAGATCGGCAATGCGCGTTCGCATTCGGCGTTCTGCACGATCAAGTAAACTCCCGGTTGCGGCCTGAAGTTTTTCAAGGCCATATTTGTTTGCAATTTCTTGAATCCTACGCTCTGCAACTTTGCAGGTTCCCCAAGTTGAGAGAAAATCGCCTCGCCGTTCCCGCGGCACGCGCATATTGCTAAATAAAAGGTCCTGAACGCCTCGATCGATCACGCCCTTGTTTGCTACTTTCATAATGGGAATTCGCACGCCATCATGAAAAATCTCGGTCGACTTACCGGAAATGCTGCCCGGTGTGGTCCCACCAACATCGCCCCAATGAGCGCGCACCGCTGGGAATAGCGCCAAGGTTCCATTGATAAACACAGGGAATATCATGGCAATGTCGTTTAGGTGCGTGCCCCCAGTGTAGGGATCATTATGTAGAAAGACATCGCCAGGGTGAATATCGTTGCCGAAGTGCTTGAACATTTCGCGCACCGACCAAGGTACTGGAAAAATATGTGACGGATTGTCCTCAGCTTGTGCCACGATTTGTCCATCTCCATCCACTAGGACACAGGAAAAATCGTGCGCTTCGAAAATGATTGATGAGTAGGCGGTGGCCACCAGGTTTGCACGCATTTCGCGCACCACGGAAATAAAAGTCTCCTGGAGTAGTTCAAGCGTGATTGGATCAATGGCGGGTGACGTCATGGGTATAACACCTGCGATGCTTCATGCCTAAGTTGACGCGAGAACTCTAGAGCCGATGAAAAAAAATTATAAAAATCAATCATAGTTGAGAACCCAAGTTTTGTGCCGCAAGGCACCCTATCTTCGCCGCCAGGCACCTTATTTGTTATTCAATCTGTGCCAGAGAATCGCCAACCTTGACTTCGGCTCCTGCCAAAACAAGCTGGGCCACAATCTTGCCTGTTGCGGTACTTTCAACTTCCAAGGCTGCTTTATCTGTGGCGATTGTCAGAATAGGTTCACCTTTCTCAACATCGTCACCAACGTTAACCAGCCACTCATCAATCGTTGCGCTTTCAATTGTTTCGCCAATACTAGGCAAAGTAACTGTATGAACCATTAACTTCCTCCTTGTTTGATGGTTAGAAATTCTCCAATTTGATTCGAAGCAAAATCTGAGGTTTGTCGGTTTGGTGAACAGCTTTTAGTGAAGTTCGCCTGCAAATGAGTCTCCATAATTGCCGAGATTGCTACGCTCGCTTTCCACTTTTTCTAAGTGAACTCAAGTTGAAGCGCGGCTTTTTAATGCGTTCTCCGAACAGTCGTATCCTTATAATAAGACGATGAATATAATGGGCGCCGAAAGACTCGACCGGTTGACGGCGGCTACTTTTTCAAAGTGGTGGCTCATAACTTCAAACGTTGCTCCTGCCTGTAGATCAAACGATCCCGACCCTTCAAGCGCGAACTTACAATGTTGTTTCGAATTTTTGCGGTGCAAAAACGATTTTGTTAATTGTTTACACTTTTTTAAATGTTATTGAAAATGAAAACTACTAATAGACTGTGGTCCGATCCGCAGTCTTGCTAATGTTAAGCAAAGTATTTCTAGAGCGGGTCAACGGCTCCGTAGGTGTTACTAAATGGATCGCACGAGTGTTATTTCCCCAAATACAGGGCAACAAATTGCCCGCTGGCGTGCAGATGCCCCATCTGTCACGGAAAATACCCTTCAAACTCTCCATAAAGCGCGACGCAAACTTGAGGGTAATATCGAACTAAGAATTGAGTTGCTCGATGAACTCGTAGCTGCGATGCATCAAAGTCGCAACGAGCTGGAGCGATTGACGGTCGAAGAAGTTGGCAAGAAGCCTGAAGAGGCAAGCGGAGAGTTCGAGTATGCACTCTCGTTCATAACCTATTGCCGTGATCTGGCCCGCAATTACAGCTTTGAGACGGCCACGGACGATGGGCGGCTGGTGCGAGAAATTGCTCCTGGTGTCGCCTTTTTGATCACTCCTTTTAACGATCCAATCGCCGGCATAACTCGCAAGATCGCTCCTGCTCTTGCTGCAGGCGCCCCGGTTCTTGTTAAACCTGCGTCACTGGGGATGATGTGCGCTCAAGCTATGCGCGATGCGTTCGCGAAGACTGAAACAAGTGGGTTTGTTAAATTTGCTTGTCTCGAAGATCCAGCAATCGCTGAAGCATTGATTGCCGATCCACGCATTGGTGTGGTTAGTTTTACTGGCTCTAGTTCAGTAGGAAACAATGTGGCTGTAGCAGCGGCCAAAAACAACAAGCGCGCTGTTCTCGAACTAGGCGGAAATGCACCCTTCGTCGTGCTTGCGGATGCAGATTTGGAGAAGGCAGTCGACGATCTTGTAATCCGCAAGCTAAAAGCAGCCGGGCAAGCCTGCTCGTCTGTTAACCGGGTTTTCGTTGAAAGGTCAATTTATGGCCGCTTCCGCGACATCCTCATCTCGCGGGCAGAACAAACAACCCTAGGCAGATCGACTAGCGGCGTGGATTTAGGTCCAGTGCGCACCCTAAGAGCTGCACGACAGCTTGAAAGCTGGAGCAACCAGGCCCTACAAGCTGGCGAACGTCTTTTGGCAGGCAGCGCCGGTGCTGTATCTGAGGGTGAGCCCATCCTGTTCCCATTCCATGTGATCGAGGCTGAGCAAACGAGCCTATTCGATGGGATTGAAACGTTCGGCCCTTTGTTGTCGTTTCGGGCATTTGACTCATTGGATGATCTATTAGCTACTCTGGAGGCTGAGCCACATGCGCTGGTTGCCTATTTCTATTCAGCGGATGCGCACAGCCTGCGGCCAAAATTGCAGCATCTGCGGTTCGGCAGTATCGGCATCAACACAACGGCAATCCAGGGACCTGAAGCGCCTACCGGCGGTTTTGGTGAAGCAGGTGTCGGTCGCGAAGGCGGAGCTTGGGGCTTTCGGGAATTTTTGTCTACTGTGAATATAAGATAAGGTGCCGGAGCTCTTTCCCGCCTAATCAGCCTTTTGGCTATCAGATTGAAATGTGTCGATTGCCAGGTCGAGATTCTCAAGGATATGTGCTTCTGTTAGCAACTTCGCCTCAGCGAGGTCGCCCATTTTGATGTGGCTGGCGATTTGCTCATGGTAATCAAGCGAACGACGGCTTGGAAATGCCGTCTTAAAAAGGCGATATCTTACGGGCAATGAAATCTCGTTTACGTAGAGCAGCACCTGAGCTATGGGTCGATTCTCAGTAAAGTCGATGATACACTGGTGGAATGCACTATTTTCGTGAAAATACGCCTCAAGATCGTGCGCCTTGTAACAACCTTCCATTACCTTACAGCGGCCATCGAGCAGTTCAAACAAAACGTCTAGATCTCGGCCAGCAAGATTGTCGATCGTTCGGCCTTCTAGAAGAGCTCTGAGATCGTAAATGTTGCGGATGTCGTCAGGGGTGTAGTTGCGCACCCGAAAACCCCTACGTGGCTGGTGCACCACTAGGCCAGTTTGCAGCAGTAGGCGCTGGCTTTCGCGTATTGGTCCGCGACTTGAACCATATTCAGCCTCGAGCTCTTGCTCGCGTAGTGGCTGACCTGGTTTGAGGTCACCAACAATGATGCGCCAACGCAGCTTTTGAAGAATGTGATTAGAAATGGTCTGCGGCAGACCGCTAACATCGTTGCTCAAATGGTTTTACCTTTCACTCAATTTAGACACATTGGCCAGCCCATAACGGCTCGAGCAAGACTTTGCAAGCCCCTTGCGCTTGCTTGCTGAAGTTAGACAAAACAACACCGCGGCTTTGCGCCAACAATCAGGCGACGCCATTTTAGCTTAATTCTCTTGCCCCATTTGGCTGAGTTATAGCGTTTTCGATGCAGCCGCAACCACCAAGTTATCCGTTGTTCACACCACTTTAGTGTTGGAATTTTTAAACCTGCAAAAGATGCACGATGTCTAATATTTAATTTGCGGCATTTAGGTTGTGAATTTTTTTAAGTTTCTTCCTTTTTTTTTTCACTTTGAGTGATGCAAAACTGTGGGAAATGAAACCGGAGCATCCACACTTGTTTGTTGCACTTTGGAACCAGAATAGGTTTGCATCTTTATACAAAACCACTAGTGTCTATTGTTGACATTATTGAATTCAAGGAGGGAAACATGGGTTCGATTAGAAATGTGTTTAGAACAGGCCTTGCCATGATGTCGGCTATGACCATAGGCATTCTGATGTCTGGAAGCGCAGTTGCAGAAAAAATTGTAATAGCAACAGGCGCAGACCCCTGCTTCGGAACGTTCTATGTGCCGCATGCAGAAGGGGTGTTCAAAGAGAAGGGGTTGGACGTTGAGTTGGTAACGGGCTCATCCGGGTCCAGGCAAGTCCCTTTTATTATCTCGGGTGACTTCCACTTTGCTATGGGTAGTGGTGGCGCATGCATGAAATCGCATGTACTGGAACCAGATATGGTGGCTATGTTCGCCTCTGGAGGACGGTATAAAGGCTACGATGGAGTTGTTGCCACTCAAGACATAAAAGGTCTAAAGGGCCTTGTTGGTAAGAAAATCGGCCTGGCACTAGGAACTGGAAGTGAAGTCTTTTTCACAACTCTTGCTGAAAAAGAAGGTATATCCATGGATCAATTCCAGACAATTAATGTCGAAGCTCCTGAAATGGTGGCGGCATTAGAAAGAGGCGATATCGATGCTTACGCAGCTTGGGAGCCATGGGTTTCCAGAGGCGTTCAAGCAATTAAAAACACGCATGTCGTTCTTTCCAGCGAGGGACTTTGGGAACCCTCTAACGCTATCTGTGGAAACAAGGCTTGGGCAGAAAAAAATCCTGAGAAAGCTAAGTTGCTCTTCGAAGCGATGGCCGAAACTTCTGCAAAAATGGAAAACGATAAAGACTGGGCTGCTGGTGTTATCTCTGACGTGATAAAACTTGATCCAGAGCTGTCCAATTCCATAACAAAGAAATGCACGTTTATCACTCATCTGGATCAGGCTGACATTGATAACATGGTAAACGACTACAACAATCTGGTCGCGAGAGACGCGATTGCACCTAACCCAACAAAAGAATGGTGGGGTAATTTCTTGTACGACAAGGCACTGAAGGCTGCTGCTCCAGCTAACGTGAGCTACAAGATGCCAGGTAAGTAGGGCGCATTACAAAGGTAGGCAAAGTATTCCTTTGCCTACCTTATTTCTGTTTTTCATAAGCTTACATAAATTGGATCAAAAAAATGGATGATTACAAAAATCTAGACAACAAACATCAGATTGAAAATCTCTATAGATTGATTCGAAGGATCAGGTTCTTCGAGGAAGAACTGTCCGTATTGTTTGGAGAGGGCGAGGTTTACGGTACTGCTCACACCTGCATAGGCCAAGAAGCTGTTGCAGTGGGTTGTCTGTATGATCTTCAAGTCGAAGATTTTGTCACGGGCACGCACAGAAGCCATGGCCACTGTATTGCCAAGGGAGCCGACATCAACAAAATGATGTGTGAGCTCCTAGGAAAAGCTAATGGCTATTGCGGTGGCAAAGGCGGATCAATGCATATTGCCGACCTTGACCTGAATATGCTGGGTTGCAACGGCTTAGTGAGTGCTGGCGTGCCGCATGCAGCTGGTGCCGTTATGGCAGCTAAGCTGAGAGGAGAAAGTCGGGTTGCTGTTGCGTTTCATGGCGACGGCGCAGCAAACCAAGGAGTTCTTTACGAGACCATGAATCTCATCGGCACTTGGAAACTGCCGGTAATAATTGTTTGTGAGAATAACCAGTATGCGCTTTCAACTCCATACGAGATTTCACAAGCTGGTGAGAACATTGCTGCAAGAGCTGCTGGGTTCGGAATAGATTCCAAGGTAGTGGATGGAATGAATGTGCATGAGGTTCGATCTGCTATGCTTGAGGCTATTGAGCGAGGCAGAAATGAGTCCAAGCCATCATATATCGAATGTCAAACATACAGATACGTGGGTCACTCTCTCAGAAATGATCGTCCAAAAAGGAGCGACGAAGAAATAGCGCATTGGAAGTCTAGAGATCCTTTGGAGGCCCTTAAACAACAAATGCTGGGGGATTTAGATTTTTCGCAAGACGCAATAGATGAAATCGATCGGGAAGAAAGAGAACAAATTTCTTCTGCGACTGAATTTGCCAGACAATCTGCTGAACCAGATATCTCTCAATTAACAACTGGCATTTTCTCACCTGATACAACAGAGCACGTTCAGCCTCCTCGAAGTGAAAAAGAGGAAAGTCGAAGTATTTCCTACGCTGCAGCGTTGAATGAAGCGATTGATCACGCGATGACTACAGATGAACGCGTATTGATTTTTGGCGAAGACGTTGCTGAAGGGGGAGGCGTATTTGGCGTTTCCACTGGGTTAAAGGAGAAGCATGGCTCACATCGCGTTTTAGATACACCAATTTCAGAACAAGCAATTACGGGTCTTGGCATTGGACTCGCTCTCGCAGGCGCGCGACCAATAGTAGAGATACAATTCATGGATATCATGACACTCGCTATTGATCAGATCGTAAATCAGGCAGCGAAGCTAAAATATATGCTTGGTGGCAAGCCAACTGTACCCTTCATAGTGCGTGCCCCGATGGGAGCTGGTGTGCGACTAGCTGCCCAGCATTCACAGTCGCTCGAATCATGGTTTATGCATGTGCCGGGCTTGATAGTAGCAGTCCCTAGTTCACCATACGATGCAAAGGGCCTCTTAACTACAGCACTTAATAGCTCCAACCCTGTGGTATTTTTAGAGCATAAACTATTATATTTCCTGGCTGGCCCGGTACCTGAAGAGAGTTATTCGATTCCTTTTGGAAAAGCTGAGGTGAAGAGAGAGGGAAAAGATATCACTGTTGTTGCAACATCTGCGATGGTGAGAAAGGCAATACAAGCCGCTCGGAAGCTACAGAGAAAAGATATCTCAGTTGAGGTAATTGACCCAAGAACTCTTGCTCCACTTGACATGGAAACCATCAAAAAATCGGTACAAAAAACTGGAAGAATACTAGTCGTTCATGAAGCCTGTCGTTTTGGCGGATTTGGTGGTGAGATAGTTTCTTCGATCTGTGAGCAGGTATTTTCATCTCTGAAAACTCCGCCCGAAAGAATAGGTGCTCCCTCAACACCAGTTCCCTACAACCAAAACTTGGAGCTTGCTTATATCCCTGATGAGCAGGATATCATCGATAAAATCGAGAAAATGTGTGGTCGCTAAAATAGTTAAAATATTGGTAATCCGATGAGTAACAAAAATGTTGAATTCGTAAATTTATCCAAAACATTTGTGAGTGGAGATCAAAACTTCACAGCGTTGGAAAACGTAAATTTCAACATAAATGAGAATGATTTTTTCTGTCTGTTGGGCCCAAGCGGGTGTGGCAAGACAACCGTTCTTAATATTTTGGCAGGGTTTGAGAAAAGCTCTAGCGGGAAAACAGAATTTGATGGCCGAGAGATATCTGAACCATCAAAAGAAAGGGGTGTGGTTTTTCAGGCGGATAATTCCCTTTATGATTGGTTAACTGCTGAACAGAATGTGGAGTTTGGGTTAAGGATCTCAGGAAAGGATAAGAAGGAGACCAAAAAAGTCGTTAGCCATTACCTTGAGTTGGTTGGATTAGGCGATCAAGGACATAAATTCCCACATGAGCTCTCCGGAGGCATGCGGCAAAGAGTCCAATTAGCAAGAGTTCTTGCTAATCAGCCTGAGATGTTGGTGATGGACGAGCCATTTGCCGCTCTAGACGCGCAAACCAGAAGAGTCCTCCAAGACGAAATGAGGAGGATATGGCACGAAAATAAAATTACCGTTTTATTTATAACACACGATATTGAAGAGGCCTTATTACTTGGAAGTAAGGTGGCCGTCATGACTGCTGGTCCCAACGCTTCGATCAAATCTATCTTAGATATTCCAAAAGATTTCGAACGGAATAGATTGAGTCCCGAGTTTGTAAATAAATTTGCCGAAGTCCAAGCTTTAATCGCGGACGAAACTAATAAAGCGCTAGAATCTCAGGCTGGTCGTATAAAAGAGGATCACAAGCCTCTCTCTAACGCAGCAAAGTTGGCGGAGGAGCATTTTAAGAGGGAGACCAAGAAAAAGAATTTCGAAGGTATGCTAATTTACGCAATGTCGATATTGGGCTTTTTTGGTGTGTGGCATCTCGCTTCGATAATGATGGGCTCTGTACTTTTTCCATCACCAAATCAATTCATGAGGACATTTTTTGGTTTGTTGATGGATGGCACATTGATAAATGAGTCATATGTTTCGCTCAAAAGGATTATGGCGGGTTTCATCATAGGGTCGGTTATTGCTATGCCACTCGGACTCTTGATGGGAAGTTTCCGAATAATGCGATTATTGTTAGAGCCTTATGTTGAGTTGTTACGATTTATCCCCTCTATTGCTATGATCACAGTCGCAGTCATATTTTTTGGCCTTGGTGAAGCGTCTCGAATATTTCTAATTGCGTGGGTGACGGTGTTTACCGTAACAATCAACACGGCCGCAGGCGTAGCCTCTATCGAGCAAAATAAAATTCGGGCAGCGCAAGCCCTAGGTGCATCAAAAAATCAGATTTTTTGGTTGGTAACCTTACCGGCGACCATGCCTTTCATAATTGTAGGTTCGCGCATCGCAATGGCTAATGCGTTTACGACCATTGTTGCGGCAGAGATTATTGGAGCAAACGCTGGATTAGGAACTATGCTCTGGCAAGCGCGCCTCTACATGCTAGTGGATAATATCTATGTCGTCTTGATCACATTGGGTATTCTTGGTCTCTCAATTGACCGGATTTTTAGAGAAACTTCACGTTTCTTTGGAAAACGCTATGCTCCCCATATCTGATAAAATTTTTGTTAACGGCGAATTGTTAACTCCACATACTTCCGAAAGGTTGGATGTACTAAACCCCTCTACAGGCAAATTTTTAGGTAGAATTCCTGACTGTAGTGCCGAGGACGTTGAGAAAGCTGTGGCAAGTTCTTCAAAGTCTTTTGAAGATTGGAAGGATGTAGCCCCAAGAGAGAAAGGAAAAATATTCTTAAGGCTGGCCAACCTTTTGAGATCTCATACTGAGGAGCTGGCTACACTCGACACTCAAGATACAGGACGAACTCTTGCAGAGACCACCGCTCAGGTTAACCGAAGTGCTGAACAGCTAGAATATTGCGCTGGCGCGGCAGACAAGTTGGAAGGGAGCGTTGTTTCGTTAGGCCAAGGAAATTTTTCTGCAACGATATATGAACCGTTTGGTGTGATTGGTATTTTGACACCATGGAATGCCCCGCTTTTACAAATTACCCAAAAGGCATCTCAGGCTCTCATTGTTGGAAACAGCGTTGTTGTTAAACCATCTCCTTTAGCATGCTTTTCAACCTTCTATTTTGCTCAACTTGCCAAACAAGCAGGGCTTCCAGATGGACTGCTCAATATTGTGACCGGAGGTCCAAGCAGTGGAAGCCAGATTGTTAAACATAAACTGATTAAGAAAATAACTTTTACTGGCTCATCTCTGACTGGGAGAACAATTGCGGGAGAGTGCGGGGCGCGTGGGGTATCAGCGTCGTTAGAGTTAGGGGGTAAATGTCCGTTAATTATTTTAGATGATGCCAATCTAGAAAAAGCCCCAAAAGGGGCAGTTACCGCGGCCTTTGGAACCACTGGTCAGTCATGTGTATCTGCGGCAAGGGTCCTTATACAGAGAAATTTCAAAGATATCTTTGTTCCTTTACTAATTGAACAGACCAGCAAGCTTTCAACTGGCGATCCGTTTGACCCAACTAATGATTTTGGTCCTCTGATTACAAGTTCTGCGCGTCAGCGAATTTGTGAATTAGTAGAAGATGCCCTTAATAGCGGGGCAAACCTCATTTTTGGCAAATTGCCCGATAATACTGAAATTTCTTCTGGATTTTTCATGGACCCAATCATCCTTTCAGATGTGCCTCATACGGCCAGGATTGTATCGGAAGAAATTTTTGGTCCAGTGACATGCCTTGAGTTTTTTGATGATGATGATGAAGCAATTTCTCTTGCTAATGCTGGAGATTATGGGCTGGCCTCTGGAGTTTATACGCAAGATACAGGTAGAGCGCGTAGATTTCAAAGTGCTCTCAAGGCCGGCAATGTTTGGGTAAATTGCTATAAGCAATTGGATCCAGCTTTGCCTTTTGGAGGCGTAAAAGATAGTGGCATTTCAAGAGAATGTGGGATGGAAGGAATACTAAATTTCACCCAATCAAAAACACTTGTCGAGATGTATTAAATTTTTTGCACCCTCTGCAACTTATTAGTCGAGAAAAGTAACCAAATTTGACTAGGAGTCCCAGTCTTCGAAATTGAGGAAAGCTAAATTGAAGAAAAAAGAAATAGCTATTGTAACTGGTGGTGCAAACGGCATTGGTCTTGCTTGTGCTTTGAGACTTTTTGCAGATCATTTGAGTGTCTGTCTAGTCGATAAAGATCAGGAAGCACTGGATGCATCTCAGAAATTATTCAAACAGTCTCCCGATCAAGATGTTGTGGTAAAAAAAGTTGATATCACAAACGTTGTTGAAATTAGACAGCTTCTAATTGCTCTCGATGAGTATCAAGTTAAGGTTATCGTGAATTGTGCTGGGATACTTTCCATGACTCCTCTGGAGTCTTTTGATTATGTTCAGTATGAAAAAATATTGAGTGTTAATTTAACGGGAGCCTTAGCTTTAACTGTAGAATCTATCCCATGTATGAAGCCCTTAGGGGGCGCAATAATCAACGTAGTTTCAAACGTGGTGATATCCGCCCGGGTTGGGAATACTGCTTATGCTGCATCTAAATCTGCCCTTTTGGGTATTACAAAAGTCATGGCCCTGGAACTTGCTCATCTCAATATCAGAGTTAATGCAATTTCTCCGGGTACGACCGACACTAAATTGTTGCAGACATACGATCAGCATGAGAGAAGGCAACTTTTTGAAGGTGATTTAAAAAAATTTAGAATAGGGATTCCCCTTAATAAGCTGGCAGAGGTGAGTGACCATGCTAATGCGGTGGCGTTCCTAGCAAGCGATCAGGCCAGACATATTACGGGTCAGAATTTGGTAATCGATGGGGGCCAAACACTTGCTTGAGGAATTCGTGTGAAACTATGAATCAAACTCAATATCTGATGGATTTGGCCCAAGAAGCTTTCCCGGGCGGAGTTTTGGGGAGGCATAAATTTGATCTTCCGGGTGGACATATTCCCAAGACAGGACTTGGCGGCAGGCTGTACGACACGAATGGTAATTCATTCGTGGACTACTCCATTGGTGGTGGGTCTCTTATCCTTGGCTACAACCACCCCGCAATCATTAGAGCAATTAAGAAACAAGCTGAGGAGGCAACGCAATTTATAAGTATAGTAAATGAACCAGCAATTTTACTGGGAAAAAAAATCACTGAAGTCATTTCTTGGGCCGACAAGGTAAGGTTCACGGCTTCAGGAGCTGATGCTGTGATGTTTGCCCTTCGAATAGCAAGAGCATTCACAAAAAGGCAAAAGATTATCAAATTCGATGGAGCTTATCACGGGAACAGTGATTACACTCTTTGGAATCTA
>MDSZ01209537.1_pt1 | contig 22849 bp, 18 predicted proteins | sample 811201 | NCBI WGS metagenome assembly MDSZ01 (sample SAMN05326647, study PRJNA326480) | marine metagenome | isolation source: seawater | place: Indian Ocean: North | collected 2010 | reverse complement strand
TTGTTTTTGAAACTGTTTGAGGTCTTGCCGTATTATCATAATGGGTAACCGCAGGTATTAATTTTTGTTTATCTGGGTGAACTTTTACAATAAAGCTCATATAATCTGAATTTTGAGAAAGGTCAAAAAAATCATTCTTATTTTCTTCAAGTACACTGGGTGCAAAAGGCCTAAATAGTTCTCTTTTTTTTATTCTTTCATTTAATTCATTAGTAATTTTTTCATCTCTAGGATCAGCCAAGAAAGATCTATTGCCTAAAGCTCTTGCCCCAAACTCCATTTTACCATTACACCATGATATAATATTACCTTTACTCAATAATTCAGCAGCAAGTTTGATCATCTTATCATCATTTAGATATTCAAATGTTAATAATTTATTTTCAATTTTATTTAATTCTTTCTTAATTCTATCATTTTCTAATTCATATCCTAAGTAAGGACTAAAAACCTTTTTTGGTTCAGTATTAAATTTATTTTTGAAAGCTAAAAATGCAGCTCCAACGGAACATCCTGAGTCATTAGGAACAGGATTGACATAAATCTTTTTATAAATTTTTTTATTTAAAATTACTCCATTTGATTTACAGTTTAATCCGCATCCTCCAATAATGTGTAAATTTTGGTTATTATTTTTAATTTTTAAATATTCCACTAGATTTGTTGCGTACTCTTCAAATAATTCTTGAACACTTGAAGCTAAATCTAAATATTTTTTATCAATTTTACCATATGTATCTGAATTTGGTTTATGAAATTTTTTAATAATTGCTTTATTAAATTTTTTTTTAAAAGCTGAATGATAATCTATATTAAAAATATTTAACTTATAAAAAAAAGAATTATGTGGAATTAAAATATATTTTTTTAGCCATTGCTTAAATATTGGTTTGCCATAAGGCGCTAAACCCATAAGTTTATATTCTCCATCAAGCATTTTGAAACCTATAAAAGATGTAAAATACGAATAAAAATGACCTAATGAATTAGGTAAATTTATTTGTTTAATTTTTTTAAAAATATTAGAATTAAAACTACCTAAAGTTGTAGATGCGGTTTCTCCTGATCCATCCATAATTAAAATATCTGAATTTTTACTACCAAACCAATATATAGAACTTGCCATATGAGATAAGTGATGGTCAAAGAAAACTATTTTTTTTGGAATTTTTCCATATTTCTTTTTTAGAATTGATTTTATAAAAAATAAATGTATCCATCCAGAATAAGTCCCAGATGTGCCCTGTGAGACACTAAGCAATCTTTTGAATTTTATTAAAAATGATTTTGGTGAAAGAATTGAAATTTTTAACCATACAATTAATCTATAAAAAAAATTAAAAGGATTCCAATAAATTGCTAATATATCAATTTCATCTAAGCTAATGTTTTCTTTTTTTAAGATGTAGTCTATTGACATAAAGGGGATCCCTCCTTGATGTTTTACTCTTGAAAATCTTTCTTCTTCAATTGCAATTTTTAATTCTCCATCTTTTAGATATGCTGCTGCAGATTCAGTCATGGTTGTTAAACCAATTATTTTACTTTTCATTATCTGAGTCTATTTGTGATAATCTTAGATTTGATATTTGATCTGCAATAAGTCCAAAAAAAATAATCAAGATGCCTAATATTATTATTAAAGCACCTAATGTAGGGATACCGATATTATTAATGAATGCCTTATAAAGTGAATAAAAAGAACCTATTAAAATAATTATTATACCTAATTTCGAATAAAATATTGCCGGATTAAATAAAGTTAAAACTCTTATTGCATTGTAGATAGATTTGAATCCATCATTTATTACAACATTACTTTTTCCAAATTTTCTTATTTTATTTTGTTTGATTTCAAATTCTCCGAAAGGATAATTATTATAAACAAAAATTAATGTACTTGTCATACTTGCGCTATATCCATTTGGTAAAAGACTTTTATATTTATTTAGTAATTTTGAATTAAAAATTCTCAAACCACAGTTATAATCGGATATTTTTTTGTTATACATAAATCTTATAAATAATTTGATTATAAATTTTCCAAACTTCCTAATATAATTTACAGAAAAATTTCTTTTTCCAATTATCATTGCTAATTTTTTTTCTTGAATATTATAAAACATTGATGATAAATCTTGAACATCATGCTCACCATCTGCATCAAACCAAGCTACATATTTACTTGATACTTCTGAAAGTCCTTTTTTAATTGAATAACCATAACCAGAATTAAATTCATTTATTAAAATTTTTATATTCTTATTTTTAATTTTTTTAATATATTCTAAACTTTTATCTGTTGATCCATCATCTATAAAAACTAATTTTGATTCAGAGAAAGTTGAAATTAATTTATTAGCAACTTCTTTGATTGATTTCTCTTCATTATAAAAAGGAATTATTATACTTAAATCTTTTTGATTACTCATTTTTATGTTTATTAAAAAAAAATCAAGTATACTAGAATAATGAATTTGAAAACATACTTATTCAATTTTGTTAAAATAATTGTAGTTTTTTTATGTTTTTATATTGTAAGAGATAAATTAACATTAGAAACTTTTGAAAAAATATCCAACTATAATGTTTTCTACTTTTTTTTGTCTATTATAATATTTTTCATTTCTCAATTATTACTTGGTGTAAGATTAAGTTTATCAAGCGCTTTGTTTAAAGCCAATGTTTCAAATTTAAATTGTATTAAATATTCATTTATTTCTAAACTGTATAGTTTATTTGGATTTTTTAGCATAGTTTCAGAAGTAAATAAATTTTTTTTATTAAAAAAAGAAATTTCGCAAAAAACAAAGATTGTTAAAATAATATTACTAGATAGATTTATCGGTGTTACATCACTTTTGTTTATTCTTTTGATAGCATTTACAATTTTTTTTTTGAACCTGAAAATACTCTTTTATATATCTACTTTGTTATTAGTTTTTTGTATCTTAATTTTTCTATATTCTAAAAAATATAAAATTAATATTAATTTAAATTTTGTTAAACAATTATTTTTAATGATATTTGTTTCAATATTTTCTTGGATGTTAGTGATGTTTTCATCATATATTTTTTTAAATGAAAGTTTAGAATTAGATAAAATACTAATATTTGGTATTCTCATATCTTCTCTTTCACTTATAATTCCTATTACTCCTTTTGGAATTGGTAGCTCTCAATTGATCATAGTATATTTTTTTGGGAAATATGGAATTGATTCAGATCTAGGTTTTATTTTTGTAAGCTATATTCAATTTATTACAATTTTACTAATTATATTTATATCTGTTCCATTAAATATTAGAAATTATTTTCTAAAATAATAAATAAAGTTTTTATAAATTAATTTATCATAATTTGTGTTATTAATATTAAAATCATTCAAATTTTCATTGTCTCTAGTAATTATAAAATCAAATTTATTTACAGTATGAAGATAAGTGCTTCCTGAATTTAGTATATTAATTTCTTCATTTGTAAGTATTTTTAATAATGTTTCTCTACCACCATTATTTTTATCGGACATAAAACTTTCAGACATTAATAAATTTGATCCCTTTTCATAGTCAATATTTTCTATAAAATAATTCAGTGGCTCAACTCTAGTCTCATATTTGTTCTTAGCATAAAATATATTTTGAGGAAAAAAAATAAGTAGAGAAAAAATATAAAAAAAATAAATTGAGCAAAATAATAATGAATATATTTGTTCATTAATAATTTTTCTTAATAGCAGAAATAAAATTATTGAAGGATAAATAATAAATTTTGCTAAATTAGATATTGTCCAATCATATCTCTGATAAATTAATATATAAATGATAATAATTGTTAAAATTATTACAGGTATAATTATAACATAAAAAAATTTGGAATCCCTTATTTGCAATAATTCGTTAAATCTAATACTGGATAAATAATCTTTTAATAATAGTATATTAATTATACATAGCAATGGATAAGCGGGAGTAAAATGTCTAATTATAACTCTTGGGCTAAAATAAATAATAAAACTTAAAAAGAATAATAATGAAATAATTGATAAAAAAATTAAAATTTGAACTTTATTATTTTTGTCAATTTTTAATGACCAGATTATAAAATTAAAAAAAATAAAAATAAAAGGGCTTATAAAAATTGCAGAAAACCAATTTGTGTTTTCACTAAAATATTTTTTATTAAATAAATTATTTGCAATAGAATTGTCTAAGCTGTTAAAGTTAAACTTATGAAAAAAATCCTTAGTAATTAAATAGTCAAAAAAAGATGTTATCAATAAAAATATTAGCAAACATAAAAAGCCCAAAAAAATTTCAGAAAATAAATTTTTTTTTAATGATATAAATAAATAAATTAAAGGCAGTAATAAAACTATTGACGTTGGTTTTGTTAAAATTGCTGTATAAAATAATAAATACAGAGCAATAACATTTAAAATGTAGAGATTTTTATTTTTAATTAAATTACTAGATAATTGATAGAATTGAATAGCTAGAAAAATAAATAAAGTAAAATAAAGCATTAGAATAGTATCAGAATATAACACACCTAAATTTTTTGAAATTACAGTATGTATTAAAAATAAAATACTTCCCATAAATGAATATAGATATGAATTTTCAGTTAATTTGAAAATAATTTTGATTATAAAAAAATTGATAAAAGAAATTATTATTGCCCATAATAAAGTTGATGAAAAAATTGGATCAAAATTTAAAAATGAAACAAGTTTTAGTAAATATATGTGACCAAACCTTCCGATCAAATCAAGAGGTAAAATGTTGAAATTTGCAAAATAAATAAATTTTATTTCATCATTAGTAACAGGTCCGCCACCAATTATAAGAAAAAAAATTAGCAATAAGCCTGAATAAATTAAAAATATGTAGTTATTTAATTTAGATTGCATAGAAATATTTAATAACTTATTTCTTTAATAATATACATAATGAAACTTAAAAATAATTATTTTATTTATTTGAGATACGAAAAAACTGGATCAAAAACACTTATTAGAGAGATATTTAATAAATTTTTTCAATATTACAGTTTAAAATCCTTAAGTAAAAATCTTTTTGACGAATTTATAGAAGATAAAGAGGGTAAATTTCAAAATGAAATATTCATAATTAATATACAGATTCAAAAAAATATTATTAAAGATAACTTAATTATCTTGGATATTGAAAAATACTATTATGATATTCTAAATTTTCTCAAATATGTAAAAAAAAACTATAATTTAAAAATCATTTTAGGAATTCGTGCGCAAAATGAAATAATTGAATCTTATTATACTCAAATAGCAAAAAATGGTTACTTTATTTCAAAAAATAAATTTTACAAAACACATCATAAAATATGGCAATACTATTATATTCTTAAAAATATTCATAAAATTTTTTTAAAAGAACATATTCATATCTTCATATTAAATAATAATTATTTATTAAATGAATTAGAGAATCTTTACTTCTTTTTAGCACAAGAAAATAAAGTATTTAGAAATGTAAAAAAATATAATATTCGAAGATCACACAATCGAGTCAAACTATATATGTTTTTTAATTTTATTAAATTAAGAGGAGTAAATAAGTTTATAAAAATTCCTATTATAGAAAAAATAATTTATATAATTAGTAGTATTTTAGACAGAATATTTTTTGAAAATACTAAAAAAAACTATTATAAAGAATACATAAGTCTATATGAGGAAGATAATAGAAAAATTGAAAAATACTTCAAATTAGATTTGAAAGGCAGAGGGTTTGATTTATGAAAATTATTAAATATGTACCATTCATTTCATCAAGTATTTTAATTTTTATTTTATTTCAGGTTTTAATAAATATAAATTTTCCTGAAAAAATTTATTTTGAAAAAAAATATATAATTGAGTCAAGAATTGATGATGCATATAGATATTTAGACAAAACAAAAAAACTTAATTTAAATTTATACAATAGTAATCTTGAAAAATTTTTAATTAATACTCTTAAATATTGTTATTTTAATAATAGAAAAATTTGTGCTGTAGCTGATACTATAGAAAATGAATATTTAACTATATCTTTTAAAAAATTTGAAAAATTTGATTCTAAAGATGATAATGAACAAAATGAAATTTTAAAAAAAATCAGTAAAGACAATTTAAATTATTTAATTTCTCAAATAGAATTTTTAAAAGTACTTGAGCAAAGTTCAAAAATTAGTGGATCAATAGATATTGAAGAATTTTTATTAAATTTAAATAGCTTACCAGTTATGGAAATAATAAATACAAAACTCGAAATAAAACAGCCTCCTATATTACTGTTATCTATATTATCATTTTTTATTTCATGTATTTTTGGATTTGGTATTAGTTCTGGAATAAGATCTTTCTTAAATAAAAATTCTTAATAACTATATAATAAATAAAATGTGATTGTGCCCATATGTATATAAATGAAAACTGAAATCTATGCCTATTTTCAAATCCAACATAAGAATATATTAAAGACATTATTATTAAAAAAATAATCATAACAAGAAAATAATTATTTCTTTTTGATATTTGATATGATCCCACTAAAGAAGGGATAACCAATAAATAATGTACTATAGCAGATATAAATAGAAAATTATTGTTTAAATCTACACTCCAGGGTTTAGGCCCCAACCAAAAAGAAAAAAAAGATTTAACAAAATCAATTAAATCATAATGAAGTGTTATTATCTCATAAAAAGGTATATGAAAAACAAAATAATATCCAAAAAAATAATCAGCATAAATTGTATAACCTGGGGTAAATTGGTATATTAAAATTAAAATTGGAATAGATAAAAATAAAATGTAATTATAATTTTTTAATATAAATTTAAAATTATAATATAATAATGAATAAATAAAAATAAAATATATCAGGTAGAAACCTGTTAAATAAGTTCTAATTGTGTAAGTAAACAAAATTAATATCAAAAGAACAGATAGGTCTTTAATAGAAAATTTTTTAAACACTTTATAAAAATAATAAAATATTACGATATTTACTAATAAAGCAAGGCTTTCCTTAAGAGACATAAAGGATGTCCAAGATAGTATTTCTAGGTTTAATAAAAAAAATATCATTAAAAACTTGGCATAATATTTAGAATAATTAAATTTTCTTGAAAATTTATAAATGTATATTGATGAAATTATATTTAATATAATGTTTAGAATAATTATCGCATACCAATTAAATCCAAAAAAGATAAACGAAAAAAATGCAACCCAATGAATTGATTTAAAAAAAAATGAATTATTTGAAAAATAATCAATAGTTAAATAAAATCTTTCTAAAAAATCTAAATCTATAGATTGTTCTTTAAGCTCTTTAACAAAATAATAGGATTGGTCATAAGGAAAGTTGAAATCTAGGTATGAAATATTTAAGTTAAATAAGTTTGATAATACATCATACATTAATATACCTGCTGACATATACATTTGATCATCACCATTATTATGCCAAGTATTATCTACATAAATAGAGAAATATATTAATGGAATAATTGTTTTTATAAAAGAAACAAAAATAGCAACATTAATACCTAATTTTTTTTTTAAAATAAGGAATGAAATTAAAAATAAAATACTAAAAGAACAGTAAAGCCATGAATCTTGAAAATAAGGTGATGGTGATATTATTGAATCTAAATCCATTTATTATACCAAGAAGAAAACATTAGGTAAGTCCAAATTTGATAATGCCAATTTCTTTCTCCAGATTTGTGCTCCTCCCATTTTTTTATAATATTTTTCTTGTTTATAAATTCATAATTATTTTCATAAATATGTTCATTTGCCCAATTTTTTAAATCCTGTCTTAGCCATTTTTGTAATGGAAATGAAAACCCTTTTTTTGGTCTATTAAAATTAATTTCAGGCATATTTTCTTGTAAGAATTTTCTTAGAAATATTTTTGTCTTACCATTTTTAATCTTAAAATTATCTTTAATATTATATCCAAAATTTACTAACCTGTGATCTAAGAAAGGAGATCGTGCTTCTAAACCATGTGCCATTGTAGACCGATCAATTTTTACGAGAATGTCATTTATCAAATAATTATTAAAATCCAATAACTGAAGATTTTTTAATGAACCATCATTTATCTGGTCTTTATTTAAAATTAAATCATCATTATCAGAAATTATTTTATTATTAAAAATTGCCTCACTTTCATCCCCCCAAGCAAATAATGTTTTTTTGTAGAAATCAAGATCGTCTTTAGAATCTAAAATTTTATTGAATTTTATTAATTTGTCATGAAGGAATTGGGGCCTATATTTTGAAGGAATAAGTTTCTGTATCTTATCAAAAAATTTAGGATCTTGAATTGATATTTTATTTAATAATTTTTTAAAATATTTATTTTTTAAAAATATGCCATATTTTTTATAAAATAGATAAGCTTTATAACGATTGTAACCACCAAAAGTTTCATCTCCCCCATCTCCTGTTAATACTACTTTAACATTTTGACTTGTAAGCTTTGATATTGCTAAAGATGGTATTGAAGAGAAATCAGCAAAAGGCTCGTCAAAATAGGTTGGGATATCATTGATTATATCTAAACAATCTTTAGAAGAAACTAATATATCTTTGTGCTCTAAGCCTAATATTTTAGATAAACCTCTGGCTTGATAAGATTCATTAAATTCACCATCTTCAAAAGCTGCAGTAAAAAATGTTACATTGGTATTTAGGAATTTTTTTAAAATTATAGCAATTACTGAACTATCCATTCCTCCAGAAAGAAAACAACCGATTGGGACATCTGATCTCGTTCTAATTTTTACAGAATCAATTAAAATATTTTTAAATTGTGAATAAGTATCATTAAATTTATTTTCAAAATTTTTTTGCCTATCTAATTTCCAGTATATTTCTTCTGTTATTTTTTTATTTTTGTCAATTTTGACAAAACTCCCAGGTTTTATTTTATTTATATTTGAAAAAATAGATTTATAGTTATTTATATATCCAAATTTGAAGTAATTATTTAAAGTTTCAATATCAATATCTTTGTTAAAATTGTTAAAATTAAAAATTGATTTAATTTGTGATGCAAAATATAAAGTATTCTTATAGAAAGACCAATAAAGTGGTTTTTTTCCCATTCTATCTCTTATAAGAAAAGTAGAATTTTCATCTAAATTTATTAGAACTATTGAGAACATGCCATTTATTTCTCTTAGAGTGTTTTTAATTCCAAAATGTTCAAAATGATTAATTAGGACCTCTGAGTCTGAGTTAGATGTAATTAAAATATTTTTCTTTGATAAATTATTCTTTATTTCCACATAATTATATATCTCACCATTAAAAACCATAATATATTTTTTTGATCTACTAAACATTGGTTGCATTGCATTTTCAGAAGTATCTAAAATAGAAAGACGGTTAAAACTCAAACAAATATCTTTTTTTTTAGAAATCCATTTTTTTGTATCATCTGGTCCACGATGATTTATAAGTTTTGAACAATTATCAATATTATTGATTAATTTAGCAAACTCATTAGATTCATAATTTTTAATACCTACAAAACCACACATATTATAACTCTAAATAAATTTTTTTATGAGCTTTAATACAATTATTTATGTCAAAATTTTTTTGTAAAATTTTTTTTGAATTATTTCCATGAATACTAATGAAATCAATATTATTTAAATAAAATTCTAATGCTAATTTTAAAGAATTTATATCCCCATACTGAACTAATAATCCATTGAAATTATCGTATACTAATTCATTTGTTCCACCAACATCAGTAGCGATTACAGGCATATTGAAATTCATGAATTCCATTATACTATTAGATAATCCTTCCTCAGATGATGCGGAAATACCAATATCACATTCTTTAATATATTTAGATACATTTAAACAATGTGGATTTATAGAAATAAAATTTGATAATTCTTTGCTATCTATGTAGGATTTTAAAAAATTAGAATAATTATTTAATTGACCATAAAATCTAATATTCAACCTTTGTTTATATTTTTTATCTAGTTCATTAAAAGAGTCAATCAAAAATTTATGACCTTTATAAGGGATGTAGTTAGCTAAAAGAATCATATTAATTTTATTTTTTTTTGTTATTCTTTCTTGAACATCTAATGATATTTTAATACCATTAAATATTTTTTTTAATTTATTAAATTCAACATTTTCTAACTCTAATTCCGATATAATAGCTTGACAGTTTCCTGTTATTAAATGCATTTTATTATGTAAATATTGTTCATATTTTTTTACTAAAAAATATTTCTTTTGATATTTATTTAAACTTCTTCTGCTCATTATGTATTTTATATTTTTATTATAAAAAAAAATTGTTGAAGCTCCAATTAAATAAGAGGTTGGAAGATAAAAATGGATTATATCTGGCTGCTTCTTTATAATAAATCTTGTTAAAGAAATAATACTTAATAAAGCAAAGAAAGATTTAATTATAAAGTTTTTGTTTTTTAAATTAAATAAATTATTAACTTTCAAATTTTTAATTTTTTTAAATTCACTATAATAATTACCCTTGGATATTAAAGTAACTACGTTAAATTCAAATAACTCTTCATTACAAAGTTCAGAAATAATATTTTTTAATTGTTTTTCTGTTCCACCTAATGATAATTCACTAATTACTATTAATATTTTTTTCATCTGAACTAATTAATCTTTGATATAATGAAATATATTTTTTTGTTATATTTTCTATATCAAAAGAATTTATAATTTTATTTGTTTCCTTAACCATTTTTATTCTTAAATTTTCATTTTTATAGATATTTATCATTTGTAAATATAACTCATTAGCTGAATTAGGTTTTACCAAAATACCATATTTACCATTATCTAATACATCTCTTACTCCGGGAGTATTTGTTGATATAATTGGAATTTGTGAAGCCATTGCCTCAAGTAATACTATTCCAAATGATTCAATCAATGTTGGTAATACAAAAACATCTGAAAGATTATAAAGATCATTAATTACTTTTGATTGCATTATTTCTTTATATCCCTGTGATTGGTTTGAGATATCTTTCTCGTCAAATTTAATTATATTTTTATTTTTTGTATCAATTTTATTAATATCTTTACCATAAAGAATTAACTTAAAATTATCTCCTTTAAATTTATTAAATGCTTCGACTAAGTATGTTATACCTTTTTTTGGATGATTGCGAGAAACACAAATATAAATAAAATCATTTTTCTTTAAATTGTATTTAGTCCTCAAATTATACTTATTATTTTTTTTAAAATCTTTAATATTAATACCATTAGGAATTATTGATATCTTATTTTTTGATATATTTAATTTTAAAAATTCATCATAAATTGTCTGAGTCATAGCTACAAAAGCATTTCCTTTATAAAAAGATTTTAATATTTCGTTATTTATTTTTTTATTTAGTCTTATCCCATAATTGATTTCTTTCATTATTTGAATGTCTTCTCCAGTACATCTTATTAGATAATTGAAATTTATAAATTTTGATATTTTAATAATTGATATCCCTAACGGATATCCATTTGTGCAATGAATAACTTCAGGTTTATAAAAAATTTTTATAGCAAGGAAAAAAATAAAGCTAACTAAATTAAATAAAATTCTAAATTTAAAAAAGAGATACCAAAATTTTGGTGGAAAAAAGATTAATTTATATTTTAAATTTTTATTAAATTTTCTTAATTTTATATAATTAATAAAAGGAACGCATATTGTTACATCATGTTTTTTTTTTATTAAATTTGAAGCATAGTTATGAAGATAAATTTCTGCTCCCCCCTTAGATGGAAGAAAAGATGTAGCTAATAAAAATACTTTCATTAATTTAATATTTTTTTAAAATTTTCTATAAAATCAAAACTGCCTTCTTCAGTATTCATATAATGATTATAAATTTTTTGAGAATTACTAATAAGTGATTTTGAAAATTCTAGATCAGACAAAATGAGATCAATTTTTTCTTCAAGATTATTAGTATTCCAATCAAAAAAAATAGTACTTATATTATCTACATAAATATTTGGAAAAGTCTCCATGTGATTCATATTTGGTTTAAATAATATAGATCCTGAAATAAATGACTCAAAATCTTTAAGAGTAATTTCACCCAAGCCAAATGGAGATATAGAAATTAGAGAGTTACTTAATTCTTTGAAGTAATTACTTCTATTAATTTTTTTAGAAGGAAAGTTTTTATATAATAAATTATTTTTAAAAAAATCTAAAATTAAATTTCTATGAAAAATTATTGTTTGATGATCGTAAGTAAGACCCATTCTTAAAAAGAAGTAATTTTTTTTATGAATTATGTTTTTATCTATAAATTTAATCTTTTTTTCATATATTTTTTGTATATTTAAATAACGATTCATTTTCATTAAAACATTTCCAAAGTAATTATAATTTGCATAACTTGAATTCCAACCTAATCTAAATTTTTGTCTCTCTGTTTTATTTATTTTTACAGAAAATGATTTTTTAGTATTACTTATATTAAATTTTCTATAATAATAATCACAGTATATTCTATTATTATAAATTTCATTTGAATATAATTCTTTATTTTTTAATAATTGTGATTTTGCATATTTGTGTACGTAAGGTAATACAAATTCATGTATCCATCCTGTGCTATCTGAATTATCATAATAAATTATTTGATTAGTTTTTTTTGATAAAGTTTTTATGATATTAATGCCTAAATTTTTTTTATTTTTTCTCCAATAATTTAAACCAAAGTATTTAGAATCAAGAATTAAATAATCTGATTCTTTCACACTATTATGATTTTTATAAATATTAAAATTAAATTTTTGATCATTAAAATTTTTTTTAAACCTATAAAAAGGATAAAGAAATCCATAAGAATTTGGAGTAATGAAACCAGGAGTTAAAATAGCAATTTTAATCAATATCTGTTTATATATAATTTATTTCCAATTAGATAAATAAAATACATAAATAATAATCCAAAAAATATACCTGATAAAGAAATGAGTATAACAAATTTTGTAGTTATTTTTGGAATATATATATCAATAAATTTTTTTATTTTTTTAGTTAAAGAACTTTGAATTTTATAATTAAATTCATCTTCAGATCCAATTAAATATTCTGCTAAAACATTAGCTTCTTTTTTTGAAATATTTAAATTTGCCATTTGGTTTTTTTGATTATAAATTTGAGGATTGACCAAATAGTAAGATAGCCATTTATGGATTTTGTCATAATTATTTGCTTTTATAACTTCGCTAATATTATCGTTATTATTTTTATTAATACCATGAAGAAAATTTGCATATTCATCAGTGTTTATATAATTAAATTTTTCAGTAAAATAATCTAAGGTTAATTTTGGTGCATGACCTGCACCAAGTTTGCCAAACCTTTGAATAACGTGGCATGAAGTACAATTGTATTTATTTATTAATGATATAGGATTTATAATCTCATCAATTAAATTGGTATGTAAATAATTTTTTTGATAATCTAGTTTATAAATATTAGATTTTATGTTTTCATTATTATTATTAAAACTAAAAAAATATATTGAATTGTTATAATATTCAATTTCTACTGGAATTTGATTTTTGTCACCAGTTAATCTAGCAATTTCTTTAGGAATAGAGAGATTTTCTTTATTTATATAATCATAATCAAAAAGCCAGATATTCTTGCCATTTTTATTGTCAAAGTCATCTAATTTACCTTTTGATATTATTAAAATTTTATTTTTAAAATTATCAGGGAAATTAGATAAATTATCTACAAAAGTCATATTAGAAAAACCTTGATATTTAGAAAATAAAAACTCAGATGTGGCAGATATACTTTTATCATCTCCATTCCATAAATAATTTTTTCCCTTTTCGAGAATTCCAAAGGAGTCAACTGAAATTCCATTTTGAGTGAAAAAGATATTATTTCTTAATTTTAAAAAACTAGATATATTTTTGAATCCATATGCAAAAACATAATTTTTATTAGAAATAGTATTTTTTAAATAAAATGGATTATCTTCTTGAGGCAAAAACGTATTTTTATTTATCCTAACAACTAAACCAGATTCATTATTTGAATTATCTTTAAAAAAAATATTAGCAGTATTATTAATCGCTAAATATAAATTATCATCATCAATTAAGCATGGGCCAATTAAAGTATTTTTTTGAGAATTAACATTTAGAATTTTATTATTAAATAAAGTTATTGAACTCGGTTTTTTAAGTATTTCATTTTTTGAGTTCTCAAATTTAATTAATCCATTCACCAATTTTTCTGTTTTTAATTCTTTATATGTAAATGTTGCAAATAAAGATGTGGTTTCTTGATCTATACAAAGATCTATTGCTTTAAAATCAGTAAATTCAAAATTACCAATATTTTCCTTAATATCAGCAAATAAATTTTTTTCTTTATTATAGGATAAAAATATTTTACCAGATTGATCCAGAACATAATATGATGTTGTTTTTGAAATTTTAGAATTTTTAACAAATTGCATAGAAACAGGATTGGTGTATCCATTGTCAAAAACTGATAACTTTAAATTTTTTATTAAACTCCAATTTTCAATTGTATCTGAGTAAAGTGAGTGATTAAAGAATATAATTAATACAATGAAAAAAAATTTTAGCATTAAATAATAATAATTATATATTATTTATTTTTTTCTTCTAATAAATTTATAAATAATAAATAATATTGTTCCAAAAATAGTACTTATAAGAAAAATTAGTATAAGATGTCTATATCTCAAATTATTAATGTAATAATCTATTGTTGAAATACTTTCAGTTTCTATCAAATCTTCTTTTTTATTAATATTTAAATAAAATTCATCTATTAAATTTGAATGAGTAAAATTTTTCTCATAACTAACCTTATAAATATTTGTAGAATAATCATTATTTTCTGGCATAATTCCAAAGAAATAAAAACTATTATCTTTAAAATCTATTTCAACTGGAAGTTGTAAATTTTCTCCAGTAAATTTTATAAATTCTTTAGGGGGAGAAGTAACTTTTTTATTAACTATGTCATAATCAAGAATCCATACACTTTTGCCTTTGTCACCCGGTCCATATTCTCCAGTCGCTCCTGTGGAAACAATATAAAACTTATTAAGAAATTCTTTAGGTAAATCAGTATCTTTATCAACGTAAATTAATGATACAAGTCCTTGCGAAGGTGTAAAAATATATTCTGAGTTTGCCGCTATACCGTTATCTGTTCCGTCCCACAAATAATTTTTACCTTTTTCTATCAAACCAAAGCTATCTATATTACCGCCATTTTGTGTAAAATAAATTGAATCTTGAACTTTTAATAATCCAAATATATTTCTAAAGCCATATGCCCAAATAAAGTCTTGCGCAGTAGACTTATCGTCATCAATGTAAAACGGATTATCCTTAGGTGCTTTTAAACTATTTTTATTTAACCTAATTAGAGATCCAAGAGTAGAATTTATATTTTGAGCTTCTGATTTGTCTAAACCGTATCCTACTGCTATGTAAATAAATTCACCATCAATGACACAGGGGCCAATTTGATGAGCACTATGTGATTTTTCATTCAGAAATAATCTTTCAAAAATCTGGTTGTCATCAGGTTTTATCCCAAATTCGTTATTATTATGATTAAATTTAATAAAAGCGTTTCTTTTTTCCCCAGTATCTATGTCATCATATGCATAAGTAACAAATATTGAAGCAGTCTCATGATCAAGACAAATTCCAGCAGCACCACTTTGATCCATTGTCTCAGGATTTTTATTAGGTATAAAATTCGTAAAATAATCTAAAACATCGCCATTGTTTAAAACTACTTTTAAGTTACCACCTAACTCTAGAACATAATAATTCGGACTAGTTGGCTTATTATCATTATTTGGAATAAAAGCCATAGTCGTTGGTAAAATGAAACCAGAACTATCGACTGAGATTTTGAAATTATTTAGGGTTGACCAGTTATTAGTTAAAACTTCGTTAGCTCTTAAATTCATAGAAAATGTTAATACAATTATAGTAAAAAAAGTAAAAAAAATATTAGATCTCATAAACAGCTAACTAACTTATTTATTGGACGCAATAAATGTCATAAAATTTCCATAAAAGGGTGGGGAAATATTATTTGATTTAAGCATGTTATATAGATTTTTCTTATTAAAATAAGTAGTGTCAAAATAAGGATAGTAAACCTTTTTAATGAAAAAGTTATGGAATCTTAAAAATCTATGCATTGAATCGTTAGTAAATAAGGAAACATGAGTGTCATCATGTAGCAGCCTATATTTATTTTTGAATCTTCTAGCACAGCCTGAGTCAAAGTCAGGAGTAGAAATTACTAGATTACCATTTTTTTTTAATAATGATTTTATTTTAATTATAAATTTATGAGGATCAAATACATGTTCAATAACATGATGTGAAAAAACCAGATCAAATTTTTTATTAAAGTGAGTATTTTCAAAATCATCATTATAAACTTTACAATATTTACCAGCTTCATTTGCCGCTTCTTTATCTGGCTCAATACCATATTTATCAATTTTTTGTGGTAAGAAAGATAAGAACCATCCTGGTCCACAACCAACATCTAGTATATTTTTTGGTTTTAATTTTTTTATATAATCAAGTTCAAATTTTATATTTTTTTCAAATCTTTTTTTTTCAGAAGCTGTTATTCTTTTTCTTATATTTCCATCAGGATCTATAATTGTATCCCAATAGTTTGGTTTATTAGATTTTTTCCTTTTAACTTTTACAAAAAATTTATTTGTTAAATATAGTCTATCAATATCTTTTTTTATTTTTTGGTAATTATTAATCATTTATTTCTCTTTGATAATTATACACTTTACTAAAGTATTCATTTAATAAAGCATCCTTAAAATTACCATGATACAAGATTTTGCCATCTTCAATAAATAATATTTTACTTTTATCATCCATCAAAGTACTGTCATGGCTTACTATTATTTTAGTAATATCAAGGCTATCAATATAACTATAAATTTGTTTTTCATTAACTTTATCTAAATTCACAGTAGCTTCATCAAAAATTAAAAGTTCAGGCATTTTATATAACTCCCTTGCAATAACTATTTTTTGTTTCTGTCCACCAGATAATTTACCTCCTTGATCTCCTAAATATTTTTTTAAATGATCATCTTTTGATAAATTGATAAAATCAATGTTTAGTTCATTAATAATTTTTTCAAATTTAATTTTATTTTTATTGTTATAAATATCCCATAAAGTTACATTATTCCACGATGTATCATTAAATATTAAGGGATCTTGAGGTATGTAACCAATTTTATTCCTCAATTTATCCAGATTTATTTTTTTAGTATTTTTATCATTTAAGAGTATATTACCACTATAATCATTAAATAAGTTTAAAATTAATTTAATAATTGTCGATTTTCCTGAACCTGATTTACCAAAAATAAATAATTTTTCATTTTTATTAATTTTAAAATTAATGTTTTCTAATATTTTGTTATTACCTAAAGAAAAATTTACATTATCAAAAACAATTTCATTAAGGTTTTTAAAATCATAGTTTGTTCTATCATATTTTTTTTCATTGTTTTCTTTAACAATATTTTTTATTTTTTCTATTGTTTCAACACCACCTGACATAGACATAATTTTTTGAAAATAGTTAGGAATACTTAATGTTTGAATTAGTAACCTATAAATAATTATAATGTAAACAGCAAAAGTCGCTAGGTCGCTATTTAAAATATTGATTTTATAAAAAAATAATGAAAGTATTAAAATTATAGCAATAGGTTCTTTTATAGAGTCTAAGAATACAGAATTAAATATAATTTTTTTTTCATTTTCTAGAAGCTTAGAATTACTTTTTACTATTCTATTCTTAATTAAACTAATTATATTAGTAGATTTAAAGTAACCTAAAAAATTTACATAATTTAATACCAATGATTGAATAATTTCATTTTGATGTGTTATATTTACGGAATACCTTCTAGTTCTCTTAGTAATATAAATTAGTAAAATAATAAAAAAAATTGAAGTAGAGTATAAGAATATTGATAATTGAAAATCTAATATAAATGTAGTTGGAAGATATACAGCTATTGATATTATAATAAATAGTAATTTAACCAAATTATTTATACCTGAAACAAACCTTGCTACTTCAGTAATTACAGCATTTGAAAATAAATTTTTCTTAGCTGAATTAAAATATTCAAATTTAATATTATTTATTCTATTCAAAATATCTTCTCTTAAATTTAATCTCAAAGAAACAATTATTGAACTTGAATAATATTTTTGAATAAATATCAAAAAACCTTTTATAGAAAATAATATTACTATTAAAATCATTATATTTTTTTGATCAAATTTAATATTAAAATAATCAAAAAAGTCATTAAATAAGTCAAAAATAAAATTGGAACTATTGTTTTCAGTAGTAAGCGTAATTAAAGGTAAGATACTTATGAAGCCTAGTGTCTCTAATATTGCTGATATAAAACTTAAAATTAAAAGTACATAAATATACTTTGTGTAAAAAAATAATATTTTTAAATTATTAAAAACTATACTTAATTTATTTATCATTTAAATAACTTTTAAAAAATTTTGTATTTTCATATTTGTTGTTTTTTGCCTGTTCTAAAGAATCAATTAGTAATTGTTCATCAACCCTATAGTAATTTTTTGAATTTTTAAATGCTTCAACTGTGTTGCATCTTTGTTTAAATATATCCTTGTTAAAATTATTCCAATTTCTTATTTTAAAATCTATGAATACAATGCCACAATCTTTTGCCATAATATCAAATAATAATGAACCAGCGTAATCAAAAATACAGACAGAATAATTCAGTAAATCATCAATATGAATTCCTTTTAAATTATTTTGACCAAAAGATTTATATGATCTATTTTGTATAACAGTATAACTTTTAGGATGTTGCTTAAAGGTTACATTGAAGCCAAGATTGGTAATCTTGTTAAGTAGCCATTCTTGGTATTCAAAATACTGAATCATATCTATTCTATCATTTGAGTACGATAAATTTTTTTCTGATAGGTAAGTAGAACTTATATATAAAATATTTTTTTCTATATTATTTATATTTTTATATTTATGATAAGTTTTGTTAAAAGAATTATTTTTAAATGATTTGAAATTTATATTTTTTAAAATATTAAAATTATCAACTTTGTTTAGTAATTTTTTAGCATCATATGATGCTTTATTAGATACAAAAAAATACGTATCACAAAACAAATATTCACTATACTTAAACAAGTTATCATCAAAGAAAACTCTATCTAATGAGTGAGCAAAACGGTATGTTTTTTTATTATGTAGAGTATAATTGTAACTTAATATTCTACCCCAATATTTAGGTGACCCTGAGAGAAATTGTTGATATTTTAAAATTGATTTATTGGAGTCAATATAATTTTGAAAATTTATCAAATTAAGTAAATTATTTTTAATACAATATTTTAAAATATTATTTAATATAATATTATCTTCGATAATAACTTTTCTGCTTATAATCTGAGCGAAATTACTTACCAAATGCTCAATAATGTCTTTATAGTTGTTATTAATATTATAAATTTTTTTAAATGTATTTAATTTATGTAAGTCAATATTAGTTATGCTAGTTGAATTAAGATCAATATATTTATGCATAAGATCATTACGCATAAATGCTATATTTTTCTTTTCATGTGAATAAAAATTTTTAAATTTATATTTAACAAAATTATAAAAACTAAACTGATCATATTTTTTTTTACTAAATATATTCTTAACAATATAAAAATTGGGTTTTTGTTTTGTATAAATAAGATCAAATAATGGATTTGAATCTTTTTCATAAATGGGTGTGAATTCTAATTCTTTAAGTTTATGTATTTTATAGTAAATAGAGATAATTTTTGAAATATCGTTTGTTATATCCCAAATAATAGATCTTATTATTTTATCATTTATTGATGTTTTAATTAATATATCAATGATCTCATTTTGAAATTTACTAAAATTATCTGAATCAATTTCATTAAAAAACTTTATCTTACTATTGAAAAAATAGTCTCTAGATTTTAAAGATAAATCGATAGGATAATATTTTTTCACAATTTGAATTTTTTGCAAATTATGTTTGATAATATTAAATCAATTTCATCATCAATTTCATATTGAGAGAAAAAATCTGACAAATATGGTGCTGGTTTCAAACAAAATCTAGATTTTGTATTTAAAAAATTTTTTGTTTTAAAAATATAAAAGGCACCATTTTCTCTATAAAGATTGTTAACATTTTGCCTTATTTTTCTTTTTTTTGGATTATGTCCAAGTGGTGTAGTGTGAGTTTTATTTTTAATCCATAGATTTGAATAAAATCTTGTTGCAGAAAAAACAGAGTCATTTTTATTTTTTTTTAAGTATTTAAATGCATTATCAATGTCACTAGCTTTTTGAAAAGGAGAGGTGCACTGGACAAAGCATATAAAACTAGGCAATTTTAAATTATTTCTTTTAATTTCATTTATCGCATGTAATAAAACTGACTCAGAAGTAGCAGTTTTAGAAGAGAGTTTATTTGGTCTTTTTATAATTTTACATTTTTTCTCTAAACTATATCTTAATATTTTATCTGATTCACTACTAACAAATATATCGTCAATATATTTAGACTTTTTAAGTTCTATAATTGAGCGTTCTAATAATGATTTTCGCCCAACCTTTCTTAAATTTTTATCTTTCAAGCCTTTTGAATTACCTTTTGCAGGAATTATAGCTACAAAATTCATTAAATCTTAACTCTTTTTTCAATAGCAACAATTAAAAACTTTAAATTTTCACTTATTATAAAATTAATAATTTCTTCAAAAGTTTTTTCATTAAATAAGTTATTTAACTCTAGATAATTTAAATTAAATTTTTCAAGATATTTTCTCATTAATGGATTATATAGTGAAATTAAATCTGGCGATAGTTCCTTTTTATTTTTAAATATTTTATCTTTATCAGCATTAAGTAATAAAACTCCGTTTGGAGTTGGATATTTAAATATATATCTTATAAATAAATATGATAATAAATTTTTATTTAATAGTTTAAAAATAACCAATCGATCAATATAAAACCTTTCTGTAATACTTAAGCCATTTTTTAAATTATTTAAAAAAATATCATTTAAATTTTTTTTATATGTGAACTCAAATTTTAAAATACTTAAAAAATTTAATAAAACTTTATTAATGATTTTACTAGTTAAGTAAATTTTATTTCCATCTCTGTTTTTAATTCTTATTATGTGATGATTGACTGAAAATTCATCTTTAAGAAAGTTGAATGTTTTATTTAATTTATTTATTATAAAGGATTTTCCAACTCCATCAGGACCAGAAATTACAAGATTATATAAATCATATGAATAGTCTTCCTTAAAATTGCCGTTAAATAAAAAAATTAGATATATGAAATAATTATTTTGGAAAAATAAAACTTTTATATAATTTTTAGATAAAATATAATTAGAATTTTCAGAAAAATTAGAATGTATTAATCTTAAAATTTCAGATCTTACATTAATATTTAATAAATATTTATTTATTTTTATATTGTTGTGTACAATTTTACAATCAGCATAAAGTTTCTTTTGTTTTTCTAAATCTTGGATTGTTTTATAAAAAATATTATTCATTTAGATATTATCAATAATTAATTTTTTAGAGAAGTTAAAAAATTGAGCAATATAATTTTTATTATTTGTAAGTATTGAAATAAAAAAACCAACTCTATTTCTATTTAATAAATATAAAAAATAAATAAAATAAAATTTAATTATAAAAAAAAATCTTAATTTAAATATATTTATTGAAAATGATTTAATATTAAATTTAGAAAGTGCTTCAATGTAATTTTCAATATCTTCTGTAATTTTGATTGTTTTATTTCTATTATCTTGAAATAATTCATCAAATTTAATTTTTTTAAAATAATTATTTGAAAGCTCAATTATATCTTTATTATTTTTTAAAATTATTTCATTATAATTTAAAAAATAAGTATTAAAATTTTTTGAAAGATGTTTGATTATTTTTTTTGAAAAAAAATAGTTTAAATAAATTTTTTCTAAAATATTTTTTTCTACCCTGCCTGCTTTTGAAAGATCTCTAAATAATGTTACCTCTCGAAGTATTTCAGATAAGTCTCTTGTAAAATATAATATGTTTACATTTTGATATTTGTTAAAATACTTTTCAATATAAAATTCAAAGTTTAAATCTAAAAAAAAAATATCTTTTTTGAAATTATTTGAGTATTTAATTAAAAAATCAACAATATTATTAGATAAATTTTTGTATTTAAAATCAAAATTTTTTATAAAGTTATTTAGTTGTTTTTGATCAAAATAATCACACAAAGATAAATTAACATTTCTATCTTTTCCTTCAAATCTTTTTGAATAAAAATAATTGATCATTTCAAAATTAATCTTTTCTTTATTTAAAATAAATCTTGATGAATTAAGAGCCACTAAACTCTCCATTCCTGTATTAATTAAATTTTTGTTAGATTTTTTTTTTATAAAATTTGAAAAAGAAGTTTTTCCAGATCTAGAGTTGCCACAAATTATAAAAATATTATTGTTATTGCTCATCATTAAATCAAATTTTTTGAATTTAGTAATTCTTTTAAATTATTTGGTATTTTTTTATCGTAACCCTTTCTTTTGGAATAATATTCTTCATGCTTTTCAGTATGAATATTTCTTG
>MDSZ01217140.1_pt1 | contig 22851 bp, 6 predicted proteins | sample 811201 | NCBI WGS metagenome assembly MDSZ01 (sample SAMN05326647, study PRJNA326480) | marine metagenome | isolation source: seawater | place: Indian Ocean: North | collected 2010 | reverse complement strand
GATGTGTGGCATGGTAATACTGATGATTTGTTCTGCGCTCATCCTGTCGCTACTGCTAGCACGAGGGCTGAAGGGAGAGCTTTAAGGAAAGCCTTAAAGTTGCGATGTCTTGCTGCCGAAGAGTTAGCTAAAAAGGATATTGTCAGTATCGTTCAAGAATCTGTAAAAAAGACTCCTACTTCAGGAGAATATCAAGCTGACACGAATATCAGTAGTCAGCAGATACAGTTTATTGACAATAAATGCAGCACGTTAGACATTGATGCTTTCGCTTTTATTAATATGGGAAACAGTAGTTTTGCAAGCGTCAATGAAGTCACGAAGGACAGTGCGAAAAAGATGATTAAGGTTTTGAATAACTACCAAAACAATAGTGGTGATATTCCAGATAGTATTAAAGGTTATAAGGTTAATTGGAGAGAGTAATGAAAGTAAACTATACTAGTGGCAGAATTAGTGTTGAGATTGAAGCAGACACACAGATTGAACTGTTTCAACAGCTAGCTAATTTTCAAGAGATTTTTGCAGAAACAAAATGCGGAAAATGTGGCAGTGAAAATCTTAGGTTTCAAGTTAGAAATGTAGATGACAATCTATACTATGAATTGAAATGCCTAGATTGCGGAGCTAAGTTAGCTTTTGGCGTCATGAAGAAAGGCGGAAGATTATTCCCCAAGCGGAAAGACAAAGATGGCAATTGGCTTCCAAACGGTGGATGGGTCAAATGGAACCCAGACACTCAAAAAGAAGAGTAAACAAAAAACCCCGTCATTGCTGGCGGGGTTTTTTAATGCTTACACAATGGTAGTCTTTAGAGGTATTCTAACTCTACATATAAACCATATTGGGTTTTACTACCGATACTGTCAGGTGAAGCAGTGATTCCTACATACCAGTCATGCTGAGTATATTGACCTGTATTAGCGGACCCATCTCCAGCATAATAACCACTTGGTCCGGGAGACTGTGCTAAAGGAACATAAATTCCGCTGCCTCCAACTGTATTAGTTGCAGCTGGTAATCTAGTAGTAGGATTTGCTGCTCCTATAACAGACCCTTGCGCATCTGTTCCGGGATGAGTTGCACTACCAAACCAATAAGAGTCTCCAGAACCTTCTACAGTATAAGAGGTCGATGGATGAAGTAATTCGCACACTCTAGTAATAACACCACTAGCTGGGTGGTCTTTATTGGTTCTATCAAAGATTCTCAACTTACAGTTTTGTGTTCTTACAGCCGTAGAGTTTGTAAATCTAACGTTGAGTGTAGCTTTTTCGTTTGGTATATACTTCAAACCTGTTGCAGGAACAATTCCAGCAGCGAAGGCTTTTGTATCAGTAGAATACTTTATATTATTTGTAGCACCACCATTAGTAGTTCCATTACCATTTGTAATAAATGTGGTATCTTGGAAACTATTTAGTTGTACTGATTGGCCAAAAGAACCACCAAAAAAACCTAGTCCAGAACCAGACAGGTTATTAATAGCAGTAGTTCCAGCAAAAAAACTTATTGATGCCATTATTAAATCTCCTTAGAGCTTATTTCTATGTTATTATACACCATTACTCAAAAAAGCCTTTTGTTTTCTTGGCATCTTGTTGCCCCGCTTTGTATGGAAACAAGCGATTCCACTTTGCTTGTCTTTCAGTGCATCCACAGTCAGCATTGAACAAGTCAAATAGTAGTTTAGTAGCCTTTTTAAGTCCTGTTGCTTTGGTAAATTTTGCAAACGTATCTCCAAAACCCCTAGAAATTTTCGGTATTTCAGGATCTCCCATAAAAAATTCGACCTTGTCTTCTTCTTCTATATCTAACAAAGCATCTGCTGCTATTATATGTTCTGTAGATATATTTTGCATTGGTCCCTCTCCCATTTCCCAAAGGTCAAAGTACCTCTGATCAAAACTACAAAGTTCTTGCATAGCTTTGCTTTTGACACATTGATGCCTTTTGCAGAATATAGAATCCTTCGTTTGATCAATTTGACATTGGCATGGCGTTCTTTTAGGAGGATATTCGACCCTTTCCTCTTTTAATCCAAAAACACTTGGTTTACTTTTAGGTTCATATTTCTTCTCTAGAAAATTTGACTCTTCTTGTTGTGTTTCAAAAAATCCTTTCATTTTACTTTTTTGCTCCTCCACCTTCTTTATACCCGATTTCAAGCTTTTCAGTTATATTTACATGAATTAAAGACTGACCTTGTATTCCGTATTCTCTCTCTATAAAATCTAAAACAGGACCTTGAGTTCCATTTGCAGTAGGCCAACAGTCCTTGGGACATGCCCAGTAATTAGCTGGCCCTCTTAGGTTACAGCATATTTGTGGAAAACTAAGCCAAAATTCTAAGTCAACAGGTTTATTACTATTATTGTCTCTAGCTTTATTTTCTGGAAGCTTCTGAGAAATAGTAACATCAAACGCTCCTCCATGCCTAGACCAATAAGCAGGACCGCCATTGTAAAAATTCAAGTAAGTATCAACTGGATAGTCTTTATCTTGAACCACATATTTTGAGTAATCCTCTTTATCTTTTTGATTCATATGGGCATTGCTTTGAACTTCATACGCGTATATCAAGCCTTTCCATTTTCTTCTTGATACAGATACAGCAGTTTCTGTTCTAGCGAGTCCCCAGTCATATGTTATTTTACCAAACTCATTTATATATCTGTAATTTGTAACATCGTTTTTGTCTATACCTTTTAACAAAAAGTCTCTGCTCTTGTACTTGGAACGCGGGCTTGAATACTCTCTTGAATCTTTATTAAATTTAGTGTATTCTCTCATCTCTCTAAAAGAACTTAAGGTGTCTATTCTTTTTCTAGATGCTGTATTAAATATTCCATCGTAGAATACGCTACCGCCAGCAGCTTCACATTCTTGAGGTGTCAATACTGTTTTATCATCTCCAAGGTTTCCTTTGCCCGTGTCTAAAAACGATAAGAAGGAACCAATATCATCACCACTCTTTGCTTGGCTTATATCTCTATCTTCTTTGTAACACAGGAACATTGGTATGACTTCGTGTCCTGCTTCTAAGCATTCTTTTTCATTATGCCTTTCCAAGAATCCTTGATTAGCAACGTAAGTGTTTGTTGAAGTTGATATATCAGCAGTGAATATACTATTAGAGTCACAATTTTCCCTTGTGGTTCTTACAGCCGCTGGGAAAGTCGTTACGAAGTCTTCATTTCCAGTAAATGTTTTACACCATCCATCATCCTTTTTAGGATCTCCGCCTCTACATTCAAATGGTATTTTTTCAAAATAACAGTTATGACTTAATTCACAAGCTTCAGAAAGTTGTTTATAAGAATAAACTCCAGCAGGCTTTGTAACAGTGGAAGAAGTAATTGTTCGCACACTATCCATATTAAACCTATCTCCAAGGAAATCATAATATCCTTGAGTAGAGAATAGTGTTGAGCCAGAAATTAACTCTTGTAACTGTAATTGTTTTTCTCTTTCATCGCTACTAAATGTCCTGAAAAAAGCTCCTTCAAAGCGATTAAAGTCTATACAAACTGGTAGTCGTTCATCTATAGTATCCTCAATTGTTATTTCATTAGAAGAAGTGTAGGCAATTTTATCCCAGTAATATGTATTTGTTCTTGATAGGCATTCGTCTTTAGGCAAATCAGTATAAAAATTTCTAGTTTCGCTTGGGTCAAAACTGCTATTTGCATTTTGAGCTTTTACTTTGTCTAAACTATCTAGATCAGTAGAGTACTTAGCATTGAGATCTTGAGACCAAATTTTTGCTTCGTCGTTTACTGTTATGTGTTCTTCACTAGCTAAAACGAAAACATCATTACTTGTTCCAAATATTTTTTCTCCAAATGATTCTACATACTGAGAATGCGTATTCAAATCTAAAGGTCCATCTAAATAAATAGTGTCTAAATATGAATTCAGGTTGTGTTCAAGAGCTAGATGACTTCCATCAATTGGTGTCAAAGGACACTGTACAAAGTCTTCTGTATCTCCATTAGCATTAACAAATGTATCACTTATGCATTCATAGCATTCGCCTGCTTTTTCTCCAACTGGCACCTCATTCTGAAAGGCAACGCAAGCTTTATCCGTATAGAAACCTTTTAACTGACATGCGGCTGGGCATCCAGATTCAAAGTCTCTTTCCCTATTAGGCAAATCTAGAGGATTGTTATTTTCTGGATCTGCTTTAGTGTCTGGGTTTCTAATTCCAATTACCCATTTTCCGCCAAAAACATCTTCACATATTTCTTGATCGGCTTCTGCGTCGGTGAAAGCCTGTATCCACTTTCCGGGTTTGCCGTCATTAAATTGAGACCCATCTGCACAATTAATTATGTCCTTACCTTTTCCACTACCGTCAGATTTATAGCAATATCCTAAAGAGGAACCCTTACAAGTAGCTTTATAAGCAATTGTCCCACTTATAACAATTTTTTCATTTATGACTCTGTCATTTTTAGCTTGACCTGATGTAGTTGGAGTGCCACCTACACTAAAAGATCCAGTAGAAGGTAGGCCAACATAAGTATTTAAAAATCTAGGAAGCCATATATGTCCGTTAGAAGTACAATCAGATTTCTCTTTGTAGTTCTCATTGTCAATGCATGTTCCTATGATAGGATCATATACATTATTTATTCTGGTTATTTCTACTTCTTTTCTTTTAGCAAAAAATGAAGAATCAACAATTGAATGCAGCGATTGGAATTTTCCGCTGTCGTAATCTCTCCATAGTTTTCCAGTTCTTCCCGGAGCTACTATATCATTTGCATAGTCTTCGCTTGCAAATCTAAGACTTTCTAAGTTAGAAGGAGACATGGTTTTTCCTCTAGGCCACATCTGTTCTTTTGTCGTTCCAGAAATTGTTTGCGTAGCTACAGGATACGGGTTGTTTCCATATGGATATTTGAGCTTTTTATTCGCAACCATTGAAGACCCTGACCCATCATCAAGACCAATATTTTTAGGAGAAAATAATCCCGTATGATAATCAACATGCTCATTTACAATAGGCTCAGCGCTTTGCGAATCAACTTTTTTACCAGACTTATCTATTGCTTCAACTTCTTCATTAAAGTTTTCATCAATAGCCCCATATCTTATATCATTATATTTTAGATGTCTATCTTTTCTGCTATTTTTGTTTATTAGTGGAGTGATGTCTTTTACTCTTATGTAGATAAACTTCCCAGCTCTATCTCCACTGTAATATCCGATACTCTTTCCATTTTCGTCGAAATGTTCAAACTTAGGGGTCTGTATTGATTCTGTTAATACTGTACCTCTTAAAAATGGATTTGCAGCATGTTTATTTCTAGTATAATCATCTCTTGAGCTAGATTCTGCCTCTCTTGGTCCAGCCATTCCAATACTTACAGTGGCTCCAGCAGCATAAGAACATGTGCCGCCTTTGGATTTAGCAACAAGAGTGCCTTCACCAGTTAAGTGATTTACATCAATAATATCATGTACTGTTAATACTTCTTGCCTTTTATCGGGACCCATTTGGAACCCAATTGCTTGGCATATGTTGTTTATATGACCGCCGGTTGAACAAGCTACAGAACCATTCCATAGTGGGCCTTCTGCTGTCAATTTGTTAATATCTGCACCTTCGTATTGACAACATTCAACTTCCGCACATGGACCTTTTGGGCCACATGTTTTATGGGATACGCACTGTCCAGCAAACATGTATTCTCTAGCAGAAGATGGAATAGTATCTGCTTGATCTATTGTCTTTCCGAAGTGTTCCCATTTTGTGCAACCGCCAAGATTCTCAAAACATGGAGGATTTCCATCTATGCCATCAGCGATTCTTTGTATTCTTAATGACTCATGTATTTCATTGTCATGGAATGCACAGTTTGTTATCTCTGCCCACAATTTCATACTGTCACTTTGATATGTTTGCGGAGAAGGTCCAAACCCTCCATCTTTCACTATACCTTCTTCTATTGAAGGTATAGAATCTCCACAACCTAAGATCAATCTTATGAAGTGTCTATCCTTATCTGTTTGTTTTGATGGTAACCCAACGTTTCTATATTCTAGCCCTCCGAATGTTGAAACACCTGCGTAACTGTGTTGTGGCATATCACAACCGTCACAATCAGCATTTGTATAAACTAGATAATCAGCTGTTTTTATTTTATTTCCCTGATCATCATATAGGTCAGGTTTGCAATTAGCTTCAAAAGACCATCTTTGACTATTTCTTGGAGAGATGAATTTACCAAATGTAGGATCAATATCGTAATGTATACCACATTGTTTAAGTCCAACATCATCCATTACAGACCATTCAGATCTCCAAACCTGTCCGTCATATTCCATTGGAATATCTAAGACGCTTGAAAGTCCGGGACAAGTACTATCTATAGGCTGATGAGACAATGCTTGGTGATAACATATTCCAATATTTGTTGTAGAACGTACATCTCCTAGTTTCCCACAACCTAAACCAACGGCACTATTGTCGTGATACCAACCAGAGTTATCTTTTCCAGATTTATTTGGAGGAAATGTAGTAGACGAAGGAGATTGTTTCTGACAAGATTCTTCTCCCCACATGTCTGTAGCATGTATTCTGTCACCTTCACACTCAAGTGAAATGTTATTTGGAAAACATGAGCAGGGATTAAACTGCCAATGATAAGTAGCCTTTCCTCCCGTACAAGGAAGTTTTATTTCTACAAAATCGTTGACATCAGACGGAGGATGACTTGCTTGGGTTGGCATCGCTGGCTCAGAACATTCTGGATCACCACAACTATCAATTAAGCCCCATGATCCACCTCCTGAAAAGTCTGGACTCCATACATATGTCGCAGTTGAATTTTGACATGCGCTATTATCTATTTCCTCAACACATTGAGCTTCTAATTCTCCCATGTTAACAGGACCTAATTTGCTTGAGTCGCACGCTCCATGTTCCTGTTCAAACTCTGTGCAATTAGGGAATTTTTCTGGATTGCCAATACAATCACAATTTCCTTCTGGAGGAGCTTGGGAAGTTGATTTTTTCCCGCAACAACTATCCCCATTTTTATCAACAGGGGTTCCTTCAAATAGATGAATATGTTCTATCCAACTGCCTGAACTAGAGCTATAGTAACCAGACCTTTGATCTACAAAGTCTTTAAGTGGTACACCATTTTCATTAGTAAATACATCACTACATCTTCTACAATTGGTTGTACCATTAACATTTATTCTTCTTCTCAAGAATTTTTCGCATTGGTCGGGAGAAGAAAGTGGGTCTGTAAAAGAACCGCCAGCATCTTTACATTGCTGTGGCGTATAAGCAGGGTCTGTTACATGATTTTTTTGACATCTTCCATAGTTTTGTGGATTTTCTTTACAGTCTGCTATCTCTTCTTCGATGTTCATACCATCAGAACCATCACATGGATGGTATTCATCTCTGCAACAATAACCTTCGGAAGTAGAGTAATTCCACCAATCTTCTCCGACCCATATATTGTCGTCTTGCAGACATTTTTCTTTAGCTGCTACTGCGTCTTTTTTCCATTCATAGTCTGGCGCTACACAATCAACTTGTTCTTTATCTACGGCTTCGCCAGAAGACACCTCAATGCATAAAAAGTCTCTTACACCATAGAGAATATCAAAATCATCCAAGCCTTTAGAATGAGCGCTAGTATTGTCTATGCATACATTAGGTTCATAACAAGGATTAATTTGGCAGTTTGCAACATTTAAGTATTCACTGCTTACGGTGCTTAAAGTAGCATTGAGTTTTTCTGGAATATAATGGTCATTACATACCGGACACACGCCCTTTTGTTCAATTGCAACATAGAAGTCATTTGCTCTGTATTCCCATTTTTTAGCATTACCAGACCATCCGGGCCTGTATTCTATATTAGAACTAGAAACCGTTTGTCCGGGCATCGTTTCTATTGTAGGTTCTAGCCATGTTTCCCATTTTCCTGTGAAAGGACAAGAAGCCCAAACTTGAACGCTACCTTCGCTTGCTGCTCCAGATTCTATGATGTTGTGTTTTAAAACTACAAGTCCCACAGAAGGAATCGCAGCTACGACTTCAGTTATTATTTGATCTCCGTTAGTGTCAACGTCTGGAAATGGATTATGTACCTTTTTGCCTTTTCCTCTTAATGATTGTCCAAACAAAGAAGCTGCTGTACAGTTGTTAGCATCATGTGTAGTAAAGTCTACGGCAAAAAAAGTTTCATGTGTGTGGGCTACTGAATACCTATTATCAATCCAAGCATCTCCAGCATCAGGGGCTTCTAATAACTTATCAAGATCCAATAAATCTCTTATAGTATCAATTTGTTCATCTGATAGAAGTTTAGTGTCTGTTTTAGCTCTTGGTTCATTTGGATATTGATTAAAACAACTTCTTCCTGAATATCCAGTGTCAAAAGAAATACCATTTACAACACCTTTTGCAAAGTATTGCAATGGCTGATCATCTTCGGTAGGTTCTCCAATATGAAAATGTAAGTGGTTCCAGCCCGGATTTGTAAGAACATCACTTACAGTGCCTAGAGCCGCGCCTGATTGAATCGTATCATTAGCTTTTAATGTGATATTCTCCATATGACCATAAACAGAGTACCATTCCATAGGAGCTGGCGCTTTGTTCTCAGAGCAATTTTCTATAGTTCCATCAATTGGTCTTTTATCACAAGTGTAAAGATCAAAAGTATCTACTGTAACATTTTTAGCTATGAAGAAAGGTGCGGGAGGAGGATCTGTTCCGCCGATTACTTTTCCATCACAAGCATAGTATTTTGAATGGTCACAAGTTCCATCTGGCTCATGAGGACAAGAAGCAAAAGGATTTATTATTTCTTCTGTACCTTTAAAATTGAGATTAGCTATCTTTTCTTCCCATTGAGTCTTTGCCCATTCTTTATTAGTCATGACATTTGCAGCAAAGTTTCCTAACACGCCACGGATATCAATCTTGTCACCATCTTGCAAGTTATGGTTTGGAGAAGTAATTTTTATTGGATTTTCATTGCTAGCAAATTGGACCCTTCCTGAACCTTTAGTGCCAACACAGCTATCACTAATAAAACTAACTTGTGTTTCATGTATTGGATACAATCCAGTTTCATGCCAGTACTGAGGAGAATTTCCTATTTCTGCATTTATAGCATTTGTGATAATAGAACTATCTTGAATCCCGTCAGTTATAGAACCAATGACATCAGGATCTTCATAGCCTTTAGGAAGTCTACCAATATTTTTTGCTGGTTTTATATATGGTCCAATTCTTTTTGCATAATGGCCAACTGAATCACGAGTAAAGGTTCCATTTTTAGCTTCGCATGAAGTCTTACTTTCAGAAGTTATTGTTCCATTTACATCACAGCTTCCATGCTGTTCTCCAAATACAATGTCTGCTAATTCTTCGGGTATGTCGCCTAAATCAGCACAAGTTGGACCTCCTGTGAATTTATTTTGACACCCTTCATTCCAAGTCCCTCCAGCTCCCGGATTTGGCGGGTCTTGACTCCACCCCTCCAAAGGAGCCTCACATTCTTGCTTGTTATCTGCAATTTTTCCATATACAAATTCAGTAGTAGCTGGATCTACGCCTATTACTATTCTTGCATCTTCCGCTCCATCAGGACCTACACAAGTTTTAATATACTCACAGCAGTCAACCCAGTTTCCAGTGCAACCCGCTTGATCAGTTGTATTATCAAAAGTACCATCAGGATATTGACAATATCCAGCAGCGTTACAGCTAGATTCACCATACCCCCCGCAGCCATAGGCTTCTGTAAGTACTCCAGTGCTATCTCGTACAAAGTATTCAAATCCACAAGGATGATCTTTGTTTATAGCGCCACTCAAAATGTCTAGCCATCCAATAGCTCCCATGTCAGAGCATTTACCATTAGACAAATGCCCAATGTGTGTTTTTACCCATTCATTAAGATCGCTTGAAATTTTATCGCAGTGAGCTTCATATGTATCATCGCCTTTGTTTTCTTCAAAATCAAAATACAAAAAGTAATCTTGACCATAATTTACAAACCAGTGACCAGCATCTCCAGCCCAAGATCTACTCACACAGTTAAACCAAAAAGAGTAATCTATTTTTGCTTGTTCAATAGTTTTTGCTCTAAGTTGTCGTTCTTCAGTAGCTTTAAAAGGTTGTGGCTGAAGATTAAATTTAGCAAAAGTTTCTGCCCCTTTAGGATTCAAAGATTGTCTATAATCTGGAGAGTCAGAGTAAACAAAATTATTGCAGAAGAATCGCTGATCGTCTCTTAAATGGCTACTAGCCCCGTCTGCGATTCCATCATTGTTAGAGTCTGGAGTATTACACCACCAATCATAAATGACTTCATACATGGCGTCTGCTGGAAAAGGACCATTTAACGTTGATGGTGGATTCAAAACGGTGTTTGGTGGAGGTCCAGTTACATTCCACCAATCATAGACCCTATCAAATATTCCAAACTTTAAATCCCAAGAAGGTTGAGTTTCTCTCAAATTGGTGTTTTGGGCTTCAATAAACATATTTCTCTTTGTGCTTTGAGAAAATATTATGTCATCACCTTTAGGACTATGATAGTCAGTCAACGTCAAGTTAAAGTTTGAGTCATTTAACAGCTGGTTAGTTGGTATTTTGAGTACAATTTCTTCTCCACAGCCAGTAGTAAAAGGGTTGTCAGCGTGAGGAGACCAATTATATCCATAGTAATTACAATCTTTTCGATTTCTATATTCTGACTTTATGTCATTGTTTGAATCACGACAGTTACCACCATCCTTGTTATCACCTAAGAATAAGCCTTGATCAAAACAGCTATCCCAGAATCTACAAGGTCTTATAAGCAAAGTCCAAAAAGAGTTTTGCCCTTGTATCTCTTGTTGAAATAAAGGGTCTCTATCATTTAGATTGACTGCTGGTATTTCAGGAGGTAGTAGTACATATTCTTCATAAGGCGTAAAGCAAGTGGCATTTTCAAGGTTTGAGTCTTTTACAAAAACTCCGTCAGCGCTTGTTTTTGCTCCGGCAAATTGAGGAGTTCTAAAGGGGTGATTTTGGTCTACTACATGTTGCCCACAACATGAACGATTATCATATTCGTGATCTACAAAATCATTAGAAATAAACCTGTTTGCATTCCAAGTTTCTTTAGCTGCTTCACAATCTGCTTTCGTAGTATAGGTGCTATCGCTACAATAAGCATCTCTTGTATTATGTCTTGCCTCACATGTTGCAGCGTCTGCAAAGACCCAAATAAACCCATTAGCTTCGCACTCTTTTTTGTTTTTCATTAAGAGTCTTGGAGAGCCATTAGCATTTTCACATCTAGGCTCAATGATATTATCAGAGCGTTTTTTATTAGTGTTAATAACATCTTCTGGCATTTCACATATGCCAGCACTAATACAGCTTTGTTCATCTGCATAGAGCCATTTATAAGGAGTCCACTCTCCTCCAGCATTCGTGCATCCCGCTTCAAGAACATGACCATTAACTGTAGTACAAGTCCCATATTTTGTACAGCCAGCTTTGCTTTTGTGCGAATCAGAAGGTAGGTTAAGTTCTTCGCATTCTTGCTCTATTCTGTGTCCCGTAATTGGATTTCTACAATACGGTCTCTTCTTCAGCGGAGTGAAACCATCTTTTATACAAGCTATAGACTCTATCTCACCTTTTGAGCCATACTTAGGTAGATGTTCTATTTCTTTGTCACTTCTTGATCCATCATTCAAAGGACCATTTTTATCTTTAAGACCAATATATCCATCTTCAGCCAAAATTAGTCTAGGAGCGCCATCTTTGGCTTTGTTGACAAATATATTTCTTTCTGGAGTATCTAACCACTCACCTCCAGCTGCTTCGCAATCTTGCTGATTTCCAAATTCATACTTAGTACAATATTGACCATCATTATAAGTATGTTGAAAAGCGCCTATATTTCCATTCTTATCAGTATAAGCTATACTTCCTTTGAAACTTGCAGCTTGTCCTTTAGCAGCAGCAGCTGCATCCAAGTCAAGAAAGTATTGATCATCTGTTCTTAGTTTTATGTAGTAATCTTCTAAGTATCTTGGAGTGGCGCTATCATTTCCAGTGTAGTGCTGCCGTGAAGGACTCGTAATTCTCCTAAAGCTCCAAACACCATCATCATCTATAGAACCTTCAAACTCATTGAAATCTTCAGAATTTAAATAATCATTAGGGTCATCACTATTTTGATTTTTGAACTTATTGTTTGCAAAATGACAATCTGTTCCCTGTTCTTTACAAGGATCGTCAATAAACGTAGGGTAGTCTGGATGAAAATCAGTTGGGCTTTGTAGCGAATCTCTGAGAATACTATTTGAACAGCGCTTTCTGCCTCTCCAAGCTCCATCAGCATAAGCTAAATTTATTCTTTGTTTCGCCGAGTAAGGTTTGGCATGGTATTTTTTTAGAATATCTTTTCTTGTCTCGTCAGCTTCAGCTTTATAAACCTCTACTACTAATTCTTGTGGTAGTATTGTTGCAGCGTTTGGTTTAAACGGATGATAACTATCTGTTTTTATGCATCCACATCCTTCTGTACAGAATCTGCCGCCTCTTCTATCATGTATAGTAGAAGGATCGTCTTGTGGCACTAAATAAGAATGATCAGGACCCCATTGGATACGCCCTGTCCAACTGTTCCTCATACCGGAGATCGAATGCTGCTTAAGCATCCAATCATACTCACTAAGTCCCCCCATAAAATTTTCTCTTGGGTCATACGAACTGTCCCAAGGATCTCCAATCGCCATGTATCATTCCTAACTTGAATAAGCTGTCGAAGTTACTGTGTAATCATCATCAGGACCACAGTCTTCAGCAGTAGCAAAACCTTGAGCAAAAAACTTACGAGAACAAGCAGCCATCTCACCTCTATCACATCCAGCATGAGATATTATTTCCATGCCATAAAATTCACCTTGTAGTATCGCATGAACTGCTATAGTTTCTTTTACGGTTATTTTCTTACCACCCTGACTACCACATCCGGGAGTTTCAGATCTAACATACTCATGAGTTATTCTTCTACCAGTATCATAACTAAAAAACGTATCTCCTACCATCAAGCCTTGTCCCAAAGGGTTATCAATGAATATTCTTTCATATAATATATCTTTGGCACTTCCAGTCCAATCTTTAGATGTAATTTTAGAGGAAACTGTTTCTGACTTTCCAAAATAACTAGAACCCCATCCATGACAAGGGTTTCCAGCTCTTCTAGCAAAAGGATTTCCACCTTCTGCTTTTCTAAACTTATCAGTACACTCTTTTAGACTTCCTGTTCCCCCAACTTTTTCTGATAGTTTTCTTATTATAATTGCATCGTAGAAAGGTTTGCAAGCATCTGCAAAGTCTCCACATGCAGTTACATTACCGAATGTTTTACATAGACCACACCAATTATGATCTTCTGGATCATAGATTTGTATATCTTCATAATATATACTAGTGGGGAAGTAGGAGTTATAGTTGCAGTCTATGCTAGGGCATGGATTTCTGTATAATCTTCCGGGAGAATTTATATTTCCTCCTACTCCGAAATTAAATGAATTGTTTCCATCCATTCCAGCTTGTGGTAATATGCACTTCGCCGCTTTACATAAGAATAGGTTAACTGGGGGTGCAGCTTTTTCACCTCCTCCACCAGTCCAGACTTTTCTTTCTCTATCCCATCTTAAATCAACTGGGCCAACTTTCCATTTGTCAGGTCTTGATAGATGATTTGGTATAAAGTGTTTGTGATCTTGTTCTGTACCTTGATCATCAATTGCTTTCATTTGTCTTGGTACATACTTTTGCTTTCCAAAACTAGTGGAATTTGGATCTCCTTCTTTGTAGTCTGCATCATATTTCATATTTGGGACCGGCAGACCTTCAGTGTCGTATCCCCATCCCGCTATGACCAAAGGCCCTCTAAGAGCCATAGGTCTTTGTACCTCTTGAGATAATTCAGGAGCAGAAACTAATGTCGGTATATCTCTTGGATACTTTTCGTATACATTTTGAGAACCTATTCTTCCATCGTTTCCGTCTAATTGAGTACCTTTATTTATGTGAGTTATTTGATGACCAGACGCATAAGGATTTAGAGAGATAGAGGTAACATACTCAGGAGAGGGAGCAGCTGTTCCTAGCATGGGGTGAGTAGCGCCTTCTGTAACATCTACATCGTCTACGATCACTCCTGCCTTTGTGTACTTTGAGTACGGCCTTTCATAAGATGGAAGATTTCCAGCAGGCTTATTTTTATCATGTGCTGAGCCTTCATCACTTTTAACAACAAAGTTTGTTGAAAAAGGAACAAACAAACCGTCTAAAGATATACCTCCTGATTTTGAATACGCGGAGTCTGATTGATATTTAGACATTGTGTCAGAGTAGGTCGTAGTTTCTGACAATGTTGAAATAGCGTTAAGGTACATCGGTCCGCTACCTGCGTCTGGATGTCCTTGCCAAAATAAAGGAGCGTTCTCGCCAGCAGATGCGATTAATTGACTTTCTGGTCTATTAGAACCAGTAAGCATCAAATGCGTAAAGTTTTCTTGCTGTCTATTTTCTGGAAGCTGTCTTGGCAGTCTTCTGTTTTTTCTATCTACCATTATGTATCCCTATAATCTCTTATTGTTCTCTTTGTTCTTCTGAGATCATTCTCTTGTTTTTTGGCTTGTCTTAATGATTCTCTGTGTGCGTCTCTGATCCTATTTTCATAAATCTTTCCTATGTCACCAAATGTTGCCTGAGTATTGAACCCATATCTAGTGGTGATTCCATTTGTTGAAACACTTACAGATATGTCTGTCACGTAAGGAGCAAGTTCTGCCATAGGAGGTATCTGCTGGTTTTTGTAATTTGCCGGAAAACTAAAATCAGGTTGACTACCAAGTTTATGTTCAGGGCCAGATGCTAATGTGACACTTCCGGTTTCGTAAGACATTCTTACCATTAATGCATTATTTTCATCTACTTGAACTTTGTTTCTAACATTACTAAATGCTGCATTATCTAAAGGTTCTATTCCACCAAAAACTCCGGGACTATAAGAAGAGTCTATATCAGCTTTTACTTTTCCCATTCCTTCTCCGAATGCCCAAGGTCCCCATCTATAATGATTGCTTTCTTGTGGTATGCCTGCGTGCCAAGGTTTCATAGCTGCTGCTACCATACTCATCCTATCAACATCAATGCCGCCGTGAGGATTGTGATACCTTCCTGCAAGCCAGTTTGCGGAAGCTGTCAAAGCCACATGATCTGAAAGCGCAGTAAGATTCAAATACTGATGACCAGTCCATGACTTGAATATTTCTTTTGTATTGATTGTTTCTGTCAAAGGAACTTCAAACCATTGCCTATGAGAAATATCGTCATTTCTACTTTGTCCGATTTCTATTTCTTTATCAGCAATATCATTAATAGAATATTCAACCTTCTCTGGCAATGTTATCAAAGCGTAAGGTCTTTTTGCAAAAGAACTATTTAAATCAGACTTTGATACTTTGACAGGTCCTCCTATTGGATTCGTTTGAATTTCATTCCCGTGAATGTCTCCACGTTTATATATAGCTCTATCACTTATTCTATTATTGTCAGCTTTTTCATTTTTAGTTCCAAACTTTGCAAAAGCAGGTAAATTTACGCTAGCATTGGCAGCAGTTCTTGTAATTGGAGTTCCAGTAGAATCTTCTCTATGATCAAATATACCTAGTCCAGACACCTCACTGTTTCCAGCTTCATTCATAAAATAGTTATGACCCATTACATTTTCATGTAAACTGACATCATCTATCCAATGTATTTTTGGATCTACATCTATTTCAATGTAAACCTTTCCTCCAAATTGGTTTGCAATATTTTTTAGCTCAGGATGTTTACTTCTTTGTAAGTCTCTCAAGATTGGATGTTCAGTTATTTGAACTTGTTCTGGATCAAAGTTTTCAAAACTTGCAGTTTGAGAATGCTCGTTTATTCTATTTGGAAAAGTAGATGGAAAAACAGCAAAGGCTCTAAGATTTCCATCATCATTCCAGAAGTTTAGATTTGTTGGGAAGCTATCGGCCGATATTTCAGTAGAAAAATCTATTAAATCAGCTCCGGGCCAAGCCGCTTCAACTATTTCCCAATTGCTATTATCTTCTAGCCCTGTGGAATCAATCATCTTTCCTAAGTCAGCATGAGCGCCCCATTGGAATCCAAAGTCTTCACACTCTTGACGGCTTATGTGTCTTCTTCTTTTTATAATCCTGTTTGCATTGTTAGGATCTAACTCATCGTCAAACCCAGTGCAATACTCTTTAGCCGGTGGAATAATAGGAAGAGGAACCAAAAATTTTCTTCCATAGAAATTAACAGCAACATTTCTAACAGCTTGATATGCCCTGTCTAATTCCATTTTTGTTTGTTCATAAATATTGAGGTCTCCGTGCTTTGGTAGACCTAAGCCGGTGTATTTTTCTGCTCTTGACTTTGAACCAACGACAGCATCTTGACTAGAAGTCAAAGTTCCGCTTCCGCCATCCAACTGAACAGCTGCATTTATCAGTGTGTCAGTTGCTGCTGAACCAATACCTAAACGCACGTTCAAGCTCAAAGCTGGACAGAGATCTCTCCAAGCACTATTGAATACGGGATTTTGTTCATACATCCAACATGGCAAATGCGGAGCAAATGATTTTATGTAGTTCTTCCAAGACTCAAAACTAACTGCCGCATGTCTCAACTCAGTAACAGTAGCCATGTAATAGTAATTAAAGGTGTCTTCTTCTACGTCGTAAGCTGCAACTCTTTCGTTGAACTTATTTAAAACACCTCCAACCTCATTTGAATTTCCATAATAACCATCAATATATATTGGAATTGTAGCTGTTCTAGGAACCCACATATTCATCAAGCCAAATTGGTCATCAGTATAGTCTACGGAACCTGAACCTCCAGAAGCAGCGTAGCAATCTTGTGGAGGATTGTACTTATCATGCCTAGTTATATTAGGTCTATAAGTTGGGTCTGCTGGCAAAGCTCCAATCTGCGGAGGTATTACGTTGCCTTGATTATCGAATTCTACGCATTTTCCAGATTTTAGTCTGTATCTAGGGCTTACAAAGCCCGGCTGCGCACTATCTTCTACAGGAACTATTTTTCCATAAAAGAAGTCATTTATCTCAGTACCCATTTCATCGGGAAGATATTGTTTCCATTCTATATTTGGGTCAGGATCATTAATACACTCTTCTAAAGTCAAGTGTTCAGGAGAATGCTCAACCCAATTATTTATTACTGAACTATCACCGTTCTTTTTTATGCAACCAGTTTTTAATGGCGCATAGAAACTTATGGCTTGACACTGAGCAGTATAAGGACCGTTTTCTGTTGCATGTTCGTTTTCCTCGCCAGCAGCTGCCTTCTCTCCATCTATATTAATTTCAACATATGTTGTTTGGATTCCATTAATACTTGCGTATTCATCACAAGTTGACTTATCAAGAATAATTTGAACATATTTATTGCTACCATTGATCGCTATGTTTCCTTCAGTCCAATCTTCTGTTTGATCTATTGTGGCTTTATCTCCCTTTTTCTTTCCTGTTCCATTAGGAGAATCTATCTTGTGGAACGCCACTACTGGTTTGGTTTGACCTCCTTCAAAACATCCCATTTCACAAACATTTTCTATCTCGTGAAAAGTATTGTTTACTCCTAACTCATCTTCATGAAGCGAGCCTATTCTTATTTTTCCGCCGCCTGCTGTAGTAGCAGTACAAATGCTTGAAGTTTGACAATGGCTCACCCATCTTTTTCTAGGTAACGTTTGAACAGGATCATATTCGTATTGACCTCCTCCGGCAAGATTCACTTTCCAACCAGAATCTAAACCAGCTCTTTGATGTGACTTAGCGCATTCATCTAAATCATCAACTAGTACGCTTACTTCATTTGGGCCGACTTGAGCTAATGGGTCACACTGACAAGCGTACATTTTGTTTTTAAATTCTGGTATAGGTTGTTCTGATTCTCCTCCTACTACATGACACGCTTTTCCAATATTTGAAGTGCCAGAAAATTCTGAGTTTAACTCGTCTACGCTGTCTATCCATACACCATCATAAGTCCAAGTTCCATTGACTGCATCACATTCGGTTTTTCCTACATCTGTACTAACAGTGTTTGGTGGAACCGGCGCGAGGGGCGCACTGAGCTGAATTGTTACAGAACAAGTACCTCTTCCTTTTTGATCCGATTCGCAATCACCTTCTGTAGTCTTATTATTGGTTTTTGTGCTTATTCCTTTTATTGGATCATTTTCAAAACACTTAGCATTGAAAGTACCTCCGGTGGGAATTGCACAATTTTCATCTATGCAAACACCAAGCCCCGGATTATAAAATTCAATAGTGCTGAATATTCCATCAGTTGGGTGAAAATCTCTATATGGATCATCATCCCAGAACATACCCTTAATAGGTTTTTCTTCTACTTTTATATCAATGATGTCATCAAAAGAAGCAGAGTACTTATTTGAGACGACAGTTCTTTGTTCAAACCCCCAACAAGGATATATATCTAAATATCCAGATCTTTGTTCTTCTGGATCTTGTGTCCATATATATGGAGTGTATGTTCCCGTTTTTTTGTCACAATCAGCTTTAGTTTCTGTAGTGATATTTCCTCCAATTAAACAATCTCCATGGAGTTCACAGGATCTTTTATCCAGAAATGGACCAGTACATGTTCCCGCATTAGCGGCATAATCCTCGATTGCCTTTGAATTGACTCTATTTAATTGATCTGGATCAAACTCGTTTAGATCTGTTTTGTAGTCTTTTGGAATATAAAAAGGAAAGAAGTTGTCGTTACTATATTGAGGACCTGTTCTATGATAGTCATAGTTGCGATATATTGATGGATCTAGAACATGACCAGTTGGAGAGAAGACTTCATTAGCACCCGTACAGCCAGCTTCATCATCATCGAATTGAGGATCTGTACAAGTACCTGCTAACTTATATTCATAACCATAGTCATTCCAAGTATGACCATCTTTATATATATTAGCGGGATTGACAGCTTCTTCATTGTCTAGTTCAGAAAAAGAATCTGAAATAAAATCATTGTGCCTTAGTTGTACACCATCAACTTCTATATAGGGTAAATAGCCATATCTTCTATCATCAAAACCTGCAAGCCCTTGACCGAACGGCGTTCTAGTTTGAACGCTACTATATTTTCGTCTATCCCCTATAGAATTAACACCAACCACTCTAGAATATCTAGAACCGTACATTATTGCTCCGGTTACAGGCTCTCCATGTTCATATCCTAATTCTGCGCTAGACAAAATTGATTGTCTCTGCGTAGGATCATTCAACAAAGGTGTTGTAAAAGGGCCTTGTGGATCTTCTTTGTCAATAGCCATATCAATAGCTAAACTTAGATAATTCTTATTTTTGATTTTTCCTGCTAAGTCATAAGCAGGCACTACCAGCGAATTGTTTCTAGTTATTATTTTGACTTTGATTACACCAGAGTATCTCTCTTCTATATCTAATAAACCAGTATTTTCATAGAAACTTCTTTTTGGTTTTTCAAGAGCGACATAAAAATCGACATTGGCGGTATTGCAAACTTCTTCTATTAAAGATAAAAGAGTTATCTTGTCTGCATTTATTCTAAAATCAGCGGGTAACATTCCACCTCTTGCTGCTGAAACCCATCTATATTTTAATGTGTCTGTACAATCTTTTGCTTGTAATGGCTCACCAAAGTCGTCTAATGCTCCAACAGGAGGGCTTACAGTTATATCTTGACAGTATGCATTTTGGGTCTCGCTGTCTTCTGTCAAAGTTGCTAAATCCGTTAAATCTACTTTGTATCTATGCAGACCAACGCTTGCGAAATTGTTATTAAATTGTACTCTTTCTAGATTTCTGTGCGAGTAAGGCGGAAATTCTTCTTGATTTATTCTGTAGTCTATCCCATAAGTTGGAGGTCCTCCGAAAGGCTCTCCATTCTTTATATAGTCTGAAACTAAAATTCCATTTTCATTTCTGAAGTAGAAATTATTTAGCATGTTATTTAGAGCTGGAAATATTCCAAATCCGACCTGTGAATACTCTGTTTTGACATCTACTATTTTTTTGGATGGATCATTCCATATCATCCCACTTTCATTTACCTTTGAGTTTCCAAAACCAGAGGCTTCATAGTATCCAAATACATTTAATATATTTGTCATACCGTCAAATCCAAGTTCCCAACTTCTTTCGCCTTGTCCGAGCTGATCTATTAAGAAGGGATTATTTGGAGCTGTTTTTGAAGCAAGATCTTTTAATACAACAGTCATATTCTCAAGTATGATTCTTGGGTCTACCACTTCAACATTGTAAACAGTTCCAGATGAACTTTGCGTTCTTTCAAATTTTTTGAATATACCGTTAAATTCAAAAACGCTTTTACATCCTTGTCCAAGAGTGTGTTCTACCCAATTGTTATTGCCACATTCGTTTCTTTTTGCTGGTCTTTCGCATTTGCTCGTAGCAGCGTTCCATGTTCCACCTGCCGCTTCACAAGTAGCTTGATCAGCCCCAAGACTAGCATCTTCTACATAAACAAGAAGACCAGTTGCATCTCGACATTCGCCAAATTCATTCGGGTCTATTGATGCAGATGAGAATCTAGCTTCTTGTTCTACACAAGCACTGTCTAAATCAGACGGCATAAAATACTTAAAGTAAACAGGAGATCCTGTTTCTGGAGGATAAAAAATATCGCCTAATGCAGTATTAGTGTCTAGAGTAACACCTGAGTAATTTGAACCTGTTAAACTTAGACTTTCTGGCAATACTCCATAATTAGGATACCTCCCGTCTTGTGCTGCAAGAGGCCAATCAGCTGTAAAGTCTTGATTGTCAGTTAACCTTTTAGGCCAAGCCTTTCTATTCCAAGCATGGTAGCCCTCGGTGACAGCATCTCTCAGATTATTTGATCTTAGTGCTGTTCCATAGTTTAAATCATCTTCTACAAGCCTTACAGACAAAGTAGAGCTTGAAGAGTTCAGTCCAAGATTTACTGAAAAATCCATTATAGAAGCGCCAAGGAAAGTTTGTTGTACAAACTCTTGTTCTAAAGGATAAGAATTTTTTAGTTCTGTTGTATCTAGTTGCATTAGAAATATTGCCCCGGAGCTGTTCTGCTTAGTTCATTCGTAGATTTTGATGCATTTTCTGGTAGATGAAGAGCATCATTAAACGAACTATTAAAAAAGCTACTACTAAATGTTGTATAAGGATCGTCCATTTCATAAACCCAAGATATACTGTAAGACCAATCTCCAGTTTTTGGATTCCAACTTTCTGAGGGAGGATTTGTAAATCTTTTGGAAACATTTCTATCTCCATTAGTAAGATAGCTACCATAATCTTGACCCATATAACTCATTGGGTCTAAAGAATTTAGCAATTTTTTTATGGCAATAAATTGCTTGTGTTTTGTCCAATAGTTAGCTTTTACAAATGTTGGGTTATCATCTGCATCATAATCTGTTGCAGCATGTGTGAAATTAAAATCGTCGTCAACAATGTTTGAATTATGTTTGTTTCCTAGTCCGCTAGGTCTACCAGTTCCTATCCCACCGTCATGTGGCAAAGTATAACCCGGTTTCGCAGTTACCATGTTCGTACTAAAAGCATTTCCTTGACTTAGATTAAAGTTAGAGAAAGTAACAGATGCATTGCTAGTTCCAAAATCAACATAGTTAGGATTTAGCAACCAATCATTATCATTTCCATCAGTCCAAGTTCCAGCACTGTTTCCATTGCAGGTATCAGCTGACTCGCATGTAGATTTCGTCAAACAGTTATCGTGCCTTCCTCCAGAACCATCGTCGCAATAGGCAGCTTTGCAATCTGAATAACTATCTGCTGATTGGATTTCATCTTCTTCATCGACGCATATGAAAGGTGAGGCTACGTTTACTTTACATTGAATGGTTACTTCTCTCAGCCAATGTGTTTGAGTACCGACATCCTGTAAAACAGGACCAAGCCTTCTTCCTAGTACAACTTGTTCTGCAAATGTTTGTCCGGGATATGTATCATTCAAAGATATGTCTTCACTTAATACATACGGAATAAACTTATTTCCGTGGTTGTCGCCTCCAGAAGAACCTTGAAACGTAATAGAATACGTGATTATGCCCTGTGCTGGTTGATGCGTTATATTCCTATTAGTTGGCGAAGTAGATAATGTTAGGCTTCTAACTCCTGAAGCCTTTTTAGCTACAGCCTGAGCAGCAGAATGTATATAAGGAGATATGTTATTAAAGTGCTTTAAAGCGTTTTGGTATTTGTTTTGAGGAGTGGTTGAAGAATTACCAAAATATTCATTGACAGGCTCTTCCCTTTCGGTATTCTTGTCTAAGTTATTCGTATTCCCAAGTCCAACGCTATCAGCATTATCAATTATGCCTTCTACCGTTCCGCTAACTGTGACTTCTACGTCTTGAGAATCTGAAGACTCAGTGCTAGTTATTTCAACTGTTTCTGTTGCAAGTGTCGTAGCAGGAGCTAGTGTCCAAGTTTCGGTTATACCAAAAGACCCGCCTTTAACATCAACATTTTGAACGCGTTTATAGTTAAAACTTTTATAAGCTCCTGTTCCCGTAATAGGAAGGTTCATAGAAAAAAGATGGTAATCATCTGGGTCAGCAGATAAAGCAGACGAGTTTCCAGTTGGAGGACTATCAACAGCAGGATTATAAGAGTATTCAGTATCATCAGAACCATATATGAATTGGTTACCGTATTTAATTATGTCGTAGATATAACCTC
>MDSZ01257802.1_pt1 | contig 22858 bp, 18 predicted proteins | sample 811201 | NCBI WGS metagenome assembly MDSZ01 (sample SAMN05326647, study PRJNA326480) | marine metagenome | isolation source: seawater | place: Indian Ocean: North | collected 2010 | reverse complement strand
TATCAACAACTTCACCATTAACCATAACATGACCGTGACTGACTAACTGTCTTGCTGCAAATACTGTAGGGGCAAACTTTAATCTGAAAACTACAGCGTCTAATCTTCTTTCCAAAAGTTCTATTAGTATCTGACTTGTATCGCCTCTTTTTCTTGAGGCTTCTTGGTATATCTTTAAAAATTGCTTTTCAGTGATATCACCATAATATTTTTTTAATTTTTGTTTTGCTGCTAGTTGGACTCCAAAATCAGAAAGTTTTCTTTTTCTACCTTGGCCATGCTGGCCAGGCCCATAGGGTCTTCTATTAAATGGACTTTTTGGTCTTCCCCATAAATTAAGTCCTAATCTTCTATCAATCTTATGTTTTGACGATAATCTTTTTGTCATGAATTGGTGTTTTATATAGAATTCGCATTTTAAGTCAATTTATTTTGTAATGAATTTGATAATTCCATAAGCAGATTTAAGCATTTTTTGGTCAATTTTAGACTTTTTTAAAAAGTTTCTAATTGAAATTTCTAAATTAGAGGTTTTGGAAGAATTTGTTGTAAATCTCTTATTTTTCAATGTTTTCATTAGAAAATCTAAAAATTTTTCAATCTGTTTTGATGAAAGATAATCTGAATGGGATTTTTGATTATTTTTGAAGTCTAGTTGACTTAACTCAAAAGCCACAATTGATACAGCATGAGAGAGATTAAGTGAGTTTTGTTTAATAGTAGGCAAAGTGAGAATAAAATTAGCATGTGATATTTCATTGTTGTTAAGTCCATTATTCTCTTGGCCAAAGATAATACTTATATTTTTTGATTCAACTTTACTTAAATCTTTGACTTTTATAAAAGGAATTTCTACTTCTCTAGGCCTAACTGTTGTTGCTATTACTAAATCACTTTTTTCTATAGCTTTTGGTATTGAATTAAATGTTCTAACTCTTCTAGCAATTGACTTAAAATGCTTTGATGAACTTAATCCTTTTTCATTAGGCCAAACATTTCTTGGATTTACTAAGTCTAATTTATCAAAACCAAAACATCCAATAGACCTTATTGACATTCCTATATTTTCTGAGAGCTGAGGCTTATTTAAAATAAATTGAATATTTTTTTTCAAGAAGATTTAATTAATTTGAAGATTAAACTTTCTCTTAAAGCATTATATGAAGCATCAATGATATTAGTTGATACTCCTACTGTTGTCCAAATTGCACCATTATTATCTTTTGTTTCAATAATAACTCTTACAATAGCATCTGTACCTTTTTCAGAAGAAAGAATTCTAACTTTGAAATCTGTTAACTCTAAGTCTTGCAAAGTCGGATAAAAGCTTATTAGTGATTTTCTGAGAGCCTTATCAAGAGCATTAACAGGTCCATTACCTACTTCTACATTCATAAACTCCTCTCCATTAATTGTAATTCTAACGGTTGCTTCAGACTCTGTGACTAACTCCCCTTTAGCATTCCATCTTCTATCATCAATAACCTTAAATCTAACAAGTTCAAAATAATCAGGTAAACCAAATAGAGTCTTTCTAGCTAAAATTTCAAAACTCGCCAAAGCTTGATCAAAAGCGTGACCTTTAAATTCTTTTTCTTTTACTTTTTGAAGGAGTAAATCTAATTTATCTTTATGATCTTCAGGATTAATTCCAACTGTATTTAGAAGTGAAGTTATATTTGACCTACCAGATTGATCAGAAATGACAATTTTTCTAGTATTTCCAACAATTTCAGGGTCAATATGTTCATATGTTTTAGGATCCTTATTAATCGCAGATACATGTAAACCACCCTTATGAGAGAAAGCATTCTCACCAACATAAGGTTGCTGCAAGTTTGATTGCTTATTCAAAATTTCATCTAATAATAAAGAAGTTTTTTTAAGAAAAGTTAGATTTTCTTTTGGTATTGAAGTTTCAAAATTTGTTTTGAGTATGACTGATGGGATCACAGATACCAAATTTGCATTACCACACCTCTCCCCTAGCCCATTAATAGTTCCTTGTACCTGCCTTACTCCAGATTTAATAGCAGCTAATGAATTAGCGACGGCATTTTCTGTATCATTATGAGCGTGAATGCCTAGTCTCTCACCTGGAATTTTAGAAACAACCTCTTTTACTATTGTTTCAACTTCATCAGGTAAAGTGCCTCCATTAGTATCACATAAAATAATCCATCTTGCGTTATTTTTAAGAGCCTCAAGAAGGCAGTCTAAAGCAAATTTAGGATCCTCTTTATAACCATCAAAGAAATGTTCAGCATCATACATTGCCTCAACACCTTTATTATTAATATGACTAATGCTTTCACCAATCATCTTTAAATTATCTTGTTTTGAGATACCTAAAGCCTTTTCAACTTGGTAAGCAGATGATTTTCCAACAATACATATATGTTTTACTTTTGTATTTATCAGATTATTTAAACCTGGATCATTAGAAACGCTTGCAGAGGGTCTTCTGGTCATACCAAAAGCAACTAGGTTTGAATTATTTAAAGCTAATGGGGATTGGAAAAAACTATCATCAGTTGGATTTGAGCCTGGCCACCCACCCTCAATATAATCTATACCTAGTTCGTTCAAGGCATTTGCAATTTTTATTTTATCTTCAACACTAAAATCAACTCCTGTTGTTTGTTGACCATCCCTTAGTGTTGTGTCAAAAAAATGAACTTTATTTTGATTTAAACTTTTTTCCATGTCGTTCCAGTTTTTGAGTCTTCTAAAAGTACTCCCTCATTATGCAAATCATCTCTTATTTGGTCTGCCATTATAAAATCTTTATTTTTTTTTGCTTCTAACCGGCGGGCTATCATATTTTCAATATATTCATTATCAAGAGTTAATTCTTTTTCTTTAAATTTGGGGTTTAAACCTAAAACCTTGATACCATTGTTAAAATGATTAATTAATCTTTCATCTTCAGGTGTTTTTTTAAGATTACTAAAGATTTGTTGTAATCTCATTAGAGCATTTGGGGTATTTAAATCATCATTTAATGCAGATAGAAATTCCTCATCAAAATCATTATTATTTATTTCTCTAATAAAGCCTTTCCATTTTTTTATTATATTTTGAGAATATACTAATAGTTCATCAGAAAAATCTATTGGTTGCCTATAATGTGTTGTTAATAAAGCATATTTTATTGTTGCAGGTTCATGTAATGAAAGTAAATCATTTACAATGGTTATGTTACCTAATGATTTAGACATTTTTTCTCCATTAAAGTTTATAAATCCATTATGGAGCCAATAATTAGCCATTTTAGTTTCATGAAAGCAAGTAGATTGGGCTATTTCATTTTCATGATGTGGAAATATTAAATCTAATCCTCCTGCATGTATATCAATCGTAGGACCTAGTATTTCAGAGATCATAGCAGAGCATTCTATATGCCAACCAGGTCTCCCTAGCCCCCACGGACTTTCCCAAGACGGCTCATTATTTTTAGAGGGTTTCCACAAAACAAAATCTTCAGGATTTTTTTTATATTCTGCTATTTCAACTCTTGCTCCGCTGACAATGTCTTTTAAAGATAATTTAGATAACTTTCCATAATCTTTAAATTTTTTTGCTTCAAATAAAACATGATTAGAGCTTGCATAGGCATATCCTTTTTGAATTAAAACATTAATCATATCTATCATTTTAGAAATATATTCTGTAGCCTTGGGTTCATAAGTTGGATTTAAAATGGATAAATCTTTGAGATTTTGATGATAGGTAGTTTGTATTTTTTCTACTAATTCAGAAGTTGATAACCCCAGTTCATTGGCTTTATTAATAATTTTGTCATCTATATCAGTAATATTTCTAACGTATGAAACTTTTCCATTACCATAAATTTTTTGAAGATATCTAAAAAGAATATCAAAAATTATTATGGGGCGAAAATTTCCTATATGAGGATTATTATAAAGAGTTGGCCCACATGCATAAATTTTAATATAGTTTTTATCTATTGGGGTAAAATTTTCTTTAGTTTTTGTGAGGGTGTTATAAAGTTTTAAAGTCATTGACTATTTTTTTAAGTTCTTCATATCCGAAGAATACAAATAAATCTTTTACTGAAGGCCCATTATTATTTCCAGTTAAAATGTATCTAGTATTAGTAAATATATCTTTTTTAGAAAGTTTTGAATTCTTTTTAATTAAAAAATCAATGTATTGTTCAAAATCTAAATTTTTAATATTGGGCATATTTTCACTTAAAATATCCACAAAATCTTTATCGGGCTTAATTTCTAATTTTTTTCTTCTAATAATATCTAATAAATTTTCAATATCCTCATAAGTATCAACGTTATTTTTAATTAAATTCCATTCATTATTATGAATGTTCAAATTGGAAAGATTGTCAAAATTTTTTTCAAGATCAAGAATGGTCATTGCCCTAAGAGTGTTTTTTTGAAAATAATCAATTTTTTGTATATCTAATTTTGGTAGATTTTTAGAAATTTGAGAAAGATCAAAATCTTTAAAACCCTTTGAATAGACTTCTTGAAAATCAAAATCTGAATTTAAGCCTACTGAATACATATAAGATAAAATGCTATTTGTAGTGTAACCTTTATTTCTGAATTGATTAATTGAAATTGAGTCAAAGTTTCTTTTACTTAATTTAGTTCCGTCATCATTTAACATTAGAGGATTGTGCCCAAATAATGGTGCTTTTGAATCTAGACTTTTGAAAATTTCTATATGAATTGCTGAATTTGATAAATGATCCTCACCTCTGATAATATGGCTTATACCCATTTCTATGTCATCAACGACACTTGGAAAATGATAAAGATAACTCCCATCTGCTCTTCTAAGAACAGGATCAGATTGAGAAGATAAATCTACTTCAGTCTTTCCCTTAACTAAATCACTCCATGAAATTTTTGATTGTGATAGCTTAAATCTCCAATATGGCTGGATACCTTTAATTATTTTTTTTTCAATTTCTTCTTTAGATAATTTTAATGATTCCCTATCGTATATGGGTGGCTTACCTGCTTTAAGTTGAAGTTTTTTTTTAATTTCTAACTCTTCATTTGTTTCAAAACATGGATAAACTAAATTATTAGAAATTAACTTATCAAACAAATCATTATATTGATCAACTCTTTTGCTTTGATAAAAAGTTTCATCATAATCTATATTTAACCATTTTAAATCTGAAGCTATAGATAAGATAAATTCTTCTTTGCTTCGTTCTTGATCTGTATCGTCATATCGCAAAATAAACTTACCTTTGTTTTTTTTAGCAAATATCCAATTCAAAAAGCATGATCGTAAATTTCCTAAATGAAGGTGTCCTGATGGACTAGGAGCGAATCTAGTAATTATCATTTGATTTTTTTTAGTAAGTATTCTCTTGATACCTTTACTCTTGGCGTTTTGCCATATTTAATTATATCAGCAGTAGCATATGTTTCTGACCATTTTTCAGGCAAATAACTTCCGGTACCAATAATATTGATTGGGGCTTTTGCTAATGCCATCGCTTTGCATTTTGCGTTGGTGAAACCGCTTGATGCGATTATTTTTACAGTTTTAAATCCAAATTTATCTAGTTGTGACCTTAAAAACCATACAGCTGAAGCTGAAACTCCTGGACCTACAAGATGTCGAAGTTCATCATCTGATCTGTACTCTTTGATAGAACCAGGAGCATATTTCTCAAGAATTTCATAAGATTTAGCTGTATCTAACCCTTCAATAAATCTACCACTTGGGGTATCTAAGCGTATAAGAACTTTTCCAGTTCTAGATAATTTATCGAAATAATTACAAACCTGAATAGAGTCAGTAACTTCTTTTCCATAATAATCAGGTAAAATAACCAAATCATTTTTAGGAAATGTTTTATGAAACATTTTAACAGCCTCTAAAGTAGATCCTGCATATCCAATAATAGCATGTGGCATCGTTCCAATTGCCTTATTTGAAGGAAAATAGTTTGATGTTGCTTCAATGGAAGTTCCAATAAAGCCTTTGGCTTTTTTTCTTTTTGCAGTCTTAGACCCAACAGAAGCTGCGTAAGACATTAAATGTGCCATTTCAGATCCTGCACAGTGTCTTGCATCCATAGCTATAAATGAAGTCTTTGGGAGGTCCATACACATTTGGTAGGCATTTGCAGCAGCAATACATGCAGGACCAATTTTCTGTAAAAAAATAGTTTCTAAATCAACAATATTTTTAAAAGATCCTTTTATATATAATATTGGCTCACCGGCTCCAAAAAAATCTCCCTCTTTAAAAGGACTAGAGGTTTGAATTTTAATCTTTCTTTCTTTAGCAACTTCTTTAATCCAATCAATTGCAATTTTTAAAGCAATAATACCTGGTCTTCTTATAAAAACTGCATAAGTAACTATTACATCACCGTTTTTTTTAATAATCTCTTTTGATTTAAGAAAATAACTATCTGTATAAGATTTTATGAAATCTGAATTTGTTTTTTTATTCATTATGAATAAGAAAACTAAATCATATCACCATTAGCAATTAAATCCGCTAATAAAAAAGAGAGTTCCAAAGATTGATTAACATTTAGTCTTGGATCGCAAAAGGTGTGGTATCTGTCGCCTAGATTTTCATCTTTAATGTCATCTGGTCCTCCAACACATTCTGTAACATTTAATCCAGTTAACTCAAGATGGACACCTCCTGGGATACTGCCCTGTGCTTTATGAATAGCAAAAAATGATTGAATTTCCTTGAAAATATTTGATGTGGCTCTAGTTTTATAACCTGAATTACTGGTTGAGGTATTTCCATGCATTGGATCACATACCCAAGTAATATTCCTTCCAAGTTTGTCAATTTCACTAAGAATCTTTGGAAAAATTTCTTGTATTTTTTCAGCACCCATTCTGACAATAAGGGTCAATCTACCCCCTTCATTATTTGGATTTAAAATATCTATATTTTTTTTAAGTTGTTCAACTTCAGTTGAAGGGCCTACTTTAAGGCCTAATGGATTTTTTATGCCACTTAGATAATGAATATGAGCTCCATTGGGATCTCTAGTTCTATCTCCCACCCAAAGGAAATGTGAATTAACGTTATACCAATCGCCCGTTGTACTATCTACTCTTGTAAAAGCTTGTTCATAAGGCAATAGTAATGCTTCATGGCTAGTATAAAAATCTGTTTCTCTTAGTTCTCTTGTATTTTGTTCATTTATTCCACACGCGTTCATAAATTTAATACTATCTTCAATTCTTTTTGAGAGATCTTTATATTTTTGTGTGGAGTCAAAATTATCAGCAAAATCTAAATTCCATTTATTTAATTGAGTTAGACTTGCAAATCCTCCTTGAGCAAAAGCTCGTAATAAATTTAAAGTTGATGCTGAATGGTTGTAAGCATGTATCATTCTCATAGGATCTGGCTCTCTTGATTCTTTTTTAAATTCAAATGAATTAATAATATCTCCCCTATAGCTTGGAAGTTTTTCACCATTTATTTCTTCAAAATCAGAACTACGAGGTTTTGCGAATTGACCGCCAATCCTTCCAAGCTTAACTACTGATTTATTTGTAGCAAAAGTAAGAACTACTGACATTTGCAGTAGTAACTTAAATGTATCTCTAATAGTATTAGGATTTAGTTCATTGAAACTTTCTGCACAATCTCCGCCCTGCAAATAAAATGCTTCTCCTTTTTGTACTTGGTGGATTTGAGATTTTAATGATCTGGTTTCTCCTGCAAAAATTAATGGTGGCATCTCAGATAATTTATTAACAACTTCATTGAGTTTATCTTCATTAGAGTAAATCGGCATTTGTTTTGCCTCAAAACTTTTCCAGCTATCTTTTGACCATTTCATGAGGTGAGGATTATATTGTTAAATGTTATAAATAAAAGAAATTATTGTTTTTTAAGCTTTACGGGCATTTTAAAACTAAAATTAAACTTAGGTAAAGTAGGTTTATAATTTTTAGAGATAAATGAATCTAGTGATTTTTGTTTATGATCAATATATTTTGATTTTGAGGGTAATAATTTCACCTTCTTCTTAAGATTTTCGTTTAGATCAACCATTTTAATTAAGCCAGAGGAAGATACTACATAATAACATACATCAAGACTGAGAATGTCATATGAACTCTTACTTATAGTATGACCAGCTAATTTCTTATCTTTTGAATGCTTTAATTGAATAAAGTTATTTTTTGGAGAAATATTTAGAGAAGATGAACAAATAATATTGTCTCCGTCTAATAAAATCTCACTTAAGTTTTTATTTTTTTCATTTATTGGAATTTTAGGTAAAAAATTCCCTCTATCAAAGATGCTAAGAGATTGTTCATCATCTATAGGATTAGAAAAAATATGATTTTCATATGTATAAAGATTATTTATTTCTAATATTTGTTTAGAAAATTTGATAGCTCCATTCATCCTTAATAAAAATTTAAAAATAGAGCTTGATAAAAAATTTGGAAAGAAATTATAAAATGCAAAAAATAAATTATTTATATAATAATTTTGATTATTTGTTGAATATATTGATTGAGAAACATCATTTAAAGTAGACTTTAGCAATCTTGTTAACTGAAAAGACATTCCTAAAAATGTCCGATTTTCAATTTTTAAATTATTTATTATTTTATCATTGACTATGATGTCAATTTCCTTTGGAAAGTTGAATTCATAAATATCATTTTGATCATATTTTCTTTTAAAGAGTTTTTTTATATATTTTTTAAGAGTTGATAAGTCATCTGAGTACATATGCACTGACTCATGATCTGGGAAAATGATATTTATATTTTTACTTTTTAAATTAGTAAAAAATGCTGACATATATTTATGAGAATAGTTTTCTAAAGAGTAGAAATAAAATTTTTTTTCATCAATTGACTTAATATAAATACCATCAGTTTCTGAGGTTAACTCAAAATTATTGCTATTGATAGCATAGCAAACTTGATCACCAACTATTGGTTCTCTAATTAATAGCTTTGTTTTTTTAAGTACTCCAAAAGTGTCTATAGGAGAATTCTTAATATTTAAATTTAATAAATTTGATGGCGCGCAAAAATAATTATGTTTTTTTTTTTGGGTCGATTAGAGTCGAAAGCCTTATAAATTTTTTTGATAAGGACGATGAAATAGTTGCAACTATATAATTATCAACTATTAGGTTTTTTGAAACCATTTAACTATTCAACAGTGACTGATTTTGCAAGATTTCTAGGTTGATCAATATCAGTTCCTTCATTAAGAGCAAAATAATATGAAATCAGTTGAAGTGGAATAGTATAAATGAAAGGTGTGTCAATAAAGTTTTCTTTTGGCAAATGAGGAATGTTTATCTCTTTAACTCCTTTTATTACTCTTTTTACACTTGTTAAAACTACAATCTTACCGTTTCTTGCTGAAATCTCTTTTGTATTAGATATAGATTTTTCATGAAGGTTGTTATTAGGGTTAATACATATTGTAATCGTATTTTTATCAATTAAAGCAATTGGGCCGTGCTTCATTTCACCACCTGGGAATCCTTCGCTATGCAAATAAGATATTTCTTTTAGCTTAAGAGATCCTTCTAAAGCAATAGGATAAGCTATATTTCTACCTATAAAATAACAGGAATTGGAAGAGCTAATTTTTTTTGCCAAATTTTTTGCTACAGGGGTAAAATCTGATATTAATTTTTTTAATTTTGAAGGAATTAAATGAAGGTATCTTTTATTTTTATTATACTCTTTAAGTGATATTGAGCTATTCATTTTGCCAAGCTCTAGAGCCAAATTAGCAAGGCTTAAAATTTGGCATGTGAAAGCCTTTGTCGATGCTACCCCAACTTCTTTTTGAGCATAAGTAGGTATAGTAATATCTGCTTCTCTAACCATAGTACTTTGAAGCGAATTAGTTATTATCATAGAACTATGCTGAAATTTTTTTATATATTTTAATGCCATCAAAGTATCCATCGTTTCTCCGGATTGCGATATAAAGATGTAAAGATATTTCTTTTTTTTATTTAATTTTTTATATCGAAGCTCAGAAGCAAGTTCTGATGAAACATCTAAAGTTGTGTATTCATTGAAGTAATATTCGCCCACCATACAAGCATGGTATGCAGTTCCGCAACCAACTAAAACAATTTTATCAACTTGGAATATTGACTTAAACTTTGATTTAAAATCAATAAAAAATTCATCCGAATATATTTTTTGTGTTTCTTTCAATACTATTGGCTGCTCGTGGATTTCTTTGAGCATATAATGTTGAAAATTTCCCTTATTATATGGATCTAATGAATTTGAATTATTTTCAAATTTAATTTTTAAGTTCTTCTTTAAACTTTGAATTTGATTATTATTAATTTTTAAAATATCTCCATCTCTCAAATGATAAATTTTATTATGATAAGAGGATAAAATTGAGGAGTCAGAGCAAATATAGAAAAGTTTATTCTTTTGAGATAATGAAATTGGGCTACCGTTTTTTAAAATATAAAAAGTATCATTTCTTTTTATAAAAATTACAAAAGCATAGTTTCCTTTTATTGTTTTACAAAATAATTTTATTGCCTCATCTGGATTGCTATATTTATTAAGTAAATAACTTAAGAAATAAAAACTAACTTCTGTGTCTGATTGAATAGAATTTGGAATATCGGCGTAACGACTTTGTATTTGAGAATAGTTTTCAATAATTCCATTACATACAAGAGTTAAATCGTCATTATAAAATGGGTGCGCATTATTTTTATTTACAACTCCATGTGTTGCCCAACGAGTATGGCCAATCACTCCATCAAAATTTTTATCAGAAGTATTTATAGATTTTTTTTCTAGTGCAGAAATCTTGCCAACGCTTTTAATTGTTTTAATACCTTTTTTAGAAAAAAGGGAAATACCTGAAGAGTCATATCCTCGATATTCTAATTTTTTTAAAATATCTATAGCTTCATCTTTTAAAGAATTTGAATTAATTATTCCAACGATTCCACACATTATTTTTTTTTATTTTTTTTATTTTTTTGTATAGCTCTACTAATAGAGAATTGATTATCTGAAATATTTTTAGTTATTACTGAACCTGCTGCAACATAAGCATTATTACCTATTTTAACAGGAGCTACTATTGAAGTATTAGATCCAATAAAACATTCATTACCTATTTTACAAGATAATTTATTTTTTCCATCGTAGTTACATGTAATGGTTCCTGCACCAATGTTACTATTTTTGCCAATGTTAGAGTCACCTATATATGATAAATGATTAACTTTTACACCTTTATACAATTTTGATTTTTTAATTTCTACGAAGTTTCCAATTTTAACATTATCTCCAAAGTTAGCCTCCGGTCTCACTCTTGCGAAGGGTCCAATAGAACAATTTTTTCCAATACTACATCCCTCTAAATATGAGAATGATTTAATTATTGAATTTTCTTTTATTTTTACACCATTTTTTATAACCACATTTGGCTCAATAATTACACCCTTATCTAATTTAACATTATTCTCTATATAAACTGACTCAGGCTGGAATATTCTTATACCCTTTTTTGTTAAATTCTCTTTTAGATAATTTTGATACAAATCATCTAAATGATTCAAATCAGCTTGAGTATTTACACCCAGTATTGGTAGGCCTTTATTTAGGTAAACATTTAAATTTAAGTTTTTCTTACTAGAAATATCAATTAAATCTGTAATATAGAATTCTTTATTTTTATTATTTCTTTTAATTTGATTAATATTTTTAATAGCTTTTTTTGAAATTAGAAAAATACCAGTATTTATTATATTAATTTTTTTTTCTTCTTTATTGCAATCTTTTTCCTCTAATATTTTTTTAAATTTATCCTTATCAAAAACTATTCTTCCATAGCCAAATGGATTTATTATTTTTTGCCCTAAGACATATATATCAGATTTAGATCTAATGCCTTTTTTTATAAAATTGTTTATCAAATTATTATCAAATACAGGAGTGTCAGAAAGCATTATTAAAAAATAATCATAATTTAGTTTTTTAGAATTGTAGAACTGCTTAAGAGCACCTCCTGTTCCGTCTATCGGAGATTGAACAAAAGCATCAATTTTCCTTTGATTGAAGTAGTCTAAATAGTTATTGCTGGATATAATTTCTATTTTATCAATGATTTTAGTTTTATTTAAGGTGTCTAAATTATAATCAATTATAGGCTGACCTGCTATAAGTTGGATAAATTTAGGGATAGAAGAATTAAACCTCCTACTCTTCCCCGCTGAAAGAATAATGGCGCAAATTTTCATAAAGATGTAAAATAATATTAAAAGTTCTTAGCTTTACACTAAAAATATATCTAAATATGTAAATTATGCCAATAATCATAAAGAATAACTCCTCTAAAGAAATTCTTAATCTAGTTAAGAATAAAATAATTGACAGAGAGATAGTGGCGCTTCCTACTGAAACTGTTTATGGCCTTGCAGGCTTAGGTACAAGTCTAATTGCTGCAAAAAAAATTTATAAACTAAAAGATAGACCACTTCATAAAAAACTTATTTTTCATTGCTCAGATATTAAAATGGTAAAAAAATTTTTTTATCTTGATAATGAAAATCTGATTTTAGCTGAAAAATTTTGGCCTGGGCCTATTACTTTAATTTTAAAGAGAAAGTCAAAAAAAATACCTATAAAAATGACTAAAAACAATTTATGCGCAGTGCGTATACCTAATAATATTTTTACATTGAATTTAATTAAACAAATTAAATTTCCCATAGTCATGCCATCTGCGAATAGATTTAAAAAATTAAGTCCTATAAATGCAAAAATGGTTTTTGATCAATTTTTAGATAATAATTTGATAATCATTGATGATAAAAAATGCAAAATTGGTTTGGAGTCTACTTTAGTTAAAATAATTAATAATAAGTTAGAAATACTAAGACCTGGAAAAATAAATATATTAAATATTAGAAAATTTCTTCCATATATAGAGAATATTAAAGTAAAATCTAATAAAAATTTTTCTGGTAGTTCTAAAAAACATTATTCTCCACAAAAAAAACTTTATTTAAATCAATCCCGAATTAAAAAAAATAGTGCTTTTATAAATTTCGGTAAAAATAAAAAAGGTCAATTTAAAAATTTAAGTGAAAAAGGAAACTTAATTGAAGCTGCTAAAAATCTATATCACTATATTTTTCTTGCTGATAAAAATAAGATGTATACTTCTATAAGTATTTCTCCAATTCCCAAAAAAAATATAGGAATTGCTATTAATGATAGGTTAAATAGAGCCTCAAAATGAAATTACCAATTAAATTAATTTTGCAAAACAATAGGTCTATAGCCTATCCAAAAAGCACCAAAGATGTATCCAAATTATTAAGGTTTTGTTACCAAAAAAAAATTAATGTAATTCCTTTAGGTGGTGAAACAAATAGAGTAAATGGCACTGATTATTTAAATGATAAAAAAAATATTTTTATTAGTTTTGATAAAATGAACAAAATTGTTGAAATAGACAATCTAAATATGTCAATGACTGTGCAGAGCGGTGTAAAATTGTTGCAAATCCATAAAAAAGCTAACAGTAAAAAGCTATTTTTTCCTGTAAGTATAGCCCCTAGCGACAAATGTACAATTGGAGGGAATATATCAACCAATGTAGGTGGTCTACAAACTTTACGATATGGAAATATAGAGGATCACATAAATGGTTTAGAAGTAGTCTTAAGTGATGGAACAGTATTAAATTTACAAAGTAAATTAAAGAAAGATAATTTTGGTCCAAAATTATGGAAAATATTTTGTGGATCAGAGGGGATTTTTGGAGTAATTACAAAAGCAAATCTAAAATTAATTCCTAGAAAAAAGTATAGATCAACTTATTTGGTCGAAATTAGTAATTTAAATCAATCAATCACATTATTAAAAAATTTGAGAAAAAAATTCTTTGATGATTTAATTAGTTTTGAAATTATTTTTCCTATTCCAAGTGAATTAATTCTTAAAAAAAGATTTCATTTAATTTTAGAATTCATCTCAAATGAAAAGAAGGAAAACAGTAAAGCTATATTAGAGAATAAATATTGCAAAATTAAAAGAATTGAAAAAAATGTTGCAAATTCCATAATTTGGAAAAAAAGAGAAGAGGTTGTATACAATCAAAGGATAAATAGTTTTTTAGAAAAATTTGATATTAGCTTACCTCTAGATAAGTGGAATTACTTCATAAAAAAAGTAGATGTATTTTTAAAAAAGAACATCGTTTTTACACCTTATTTTTTTGGGCATCTTGGTGATGGGAATTTACATTGTAATTTTAAAATTGACCCCCAAACTCCAAAAAATAAGAAACTATTATCTAATTTTATATATAATTTAACAATTGAATGTGGTGGAAGTATTGCTGCTGAGCATGGGCTTGGGCTTCAAAAAAATAAATTAATAAAGAAATATAAATCAAAAGAATATCTTAACTTTCTGAAAAATATTAAAAAGAGCTTGGATCCAAAGATTATTTTAGGTAGGAATAAAATTTATAAGTTAGATTAAATCTTTGAGCTTGAAATAACTCATTGCAAGAACCAAAAGTGGTGTATCTATTACACCAAATCCAGGAAAATTTCGATGATTAAACTTTTCAAAGAGATTAAAATTTTTATTAGTAGACTCAATTACCTCAGCCAACATTTTGCCAACCATGGTTGTAATAGCTAGTCCGTGACCTGAATATCCTTGAGCAAATAAAATATTTTTATCAATAGTTCCAATGTGAGGAAATCTATTGACAGTAATAGCTACATGCCCACTCCATGTACACCATGCATTGTACTTTTCTAGACCTGGTAATATTTTTTTGATACTTTTTTTTAAAGAGTTTTCTAAATTTATTGGATCAACGTTTGAGTAACTTACTCCACCTCCAAAAATTAAATTATCTTTTTTATCTAATCTAAAATAATTTAAGACAAAAAGCATGTCTCCAACAGTAATTTGTTTTTTAAAATATTTTCCTAATGTTTCTTTTGGTATATCTGTATAAGCAGATACATATGTCTTCACTGGCATAATTTTTCTTCTGAGTTTTTTATTTAAATTCCCTATATAAGCATTACAGCATAATACCATTTTATCTGATATAACCTCTGAACCATTTTCCAATTTTATTTTAATTTTTTTGCCAGACTCATAGCTCTCTACTGAGGCACCTTCAAAAATTTTAATATTATTATTTTTATATAATTCATTAGCTAGGCCAAGACAGTAATTTAGCGGGTGAATTTGACTACACTCACTATCATGCATTGCTGATATATAGTAAGGGCTCTCAAAATAATCATTCATTTTACTTTTAGATAAGTAAGTTGCAGAATTATATTCAAATTTGTTTTGTAAATTATCTACATGACGTTTTAATTCTTCATCATGATTTTTTTTGACTGCAGTTAAAAGATACCCCTCTACCAAGTCACAATCTATTTTAAGATCTTTTATATTTTTTTTAACTTCTCGAACAGCATCCACTGAAAAGTTCCATAAATGCTTTTGTTCTTCTTCAGTATGCTTTTGACTTTTAAAATTCTCACTAGAAAAGCCATGAAGTAGTTGCCCACCATTGCGTCCTGATGCCCCCCAACCAATTTTATTTTTTTCCAAAATTGTAACTTTTAGATTAGGGTTGATTTTACTGAGATAATATGCGGTGGAGATACCCGATAACCCCCCTCCTATAATACAAACATCACATTGTATAGATTCAGTTAATTTGTTAGAATCTAACTCATATGATTTTGTTCTTACATAATAGTTATCTGAGTATTCCATCAGGTACATAAATATCAAATTTTAAAGGTCAGTTATATAGATGAATAATTACATAGAGTGGTTTAAAAAACATAAAATTACAGAAGTAGAATGTTTAATTCCCGATAATTCAGGAATCCCAAGAGGAAAAATTCTTCCCACAAAAAAATTTTTAAGTTCCTTTGAGTCTGGAGGGCTTAGGCTTCCTCTAGCTTTGTTTAAATTAGCAGTATCAAGAAGTGTTACATATTCAATAGATGACCAACTTCTAAACCCAACTGATGGTGATTTTATATTAAAACCGGATTTTGAAACCTTACGAGTTGTGCCTTGGTATGATGAACCTACAGCCCAAATTATTTGCGATGCAGTTGATAGAAACGATAATGAAATTGAGGTCTACTCTAGAGGGATTTTAAAAAAGGTTATTAACTTATATAGATCTATTGGTTTGGAACCAATAGTTGCACCAGAGATTGAGTTTTATTTAGTAAAAAAAAATAATGATCCAGATTACCCATTGGAAACACCTGCAGGCCAGTCTGGTAGAACGGAAAAAGGAAATCAATCTTATGGTATAGATGCAATTAATGAGTTTGATCATATCTTTGAGGACTTGTATGACTATTGTGAAGCACAAGAATTAGAGGTGGAAAATATTAATCATGAAGATGGTCCTGCTCAAATGGAAATAAACTTTAAGCATGGAAACCCACTTGATTTAGCCGATCAAGTATTTTTATTTAAAAGGACTCTCAGACAAACTGCATTAAAACACAATTTATATGCAACTTTTATGGCAAAACCTTTAGAAAATTCACCGGGTAACTCGATGCATATTCATCAATCTATTTTAAAAAAAGGTAAACCGATATTTGTTAATAAAGATTTAAATACGACTAAATATTTTGATAATTATTTAGGCGGTCTTCAAAAATACTCAAAGGCTTTTCTTCCTTTATTTGCACCAAATGTAAATTCTTTTAAGAGATTAAGAGGTTATTGGGAGGAAGGAACACCGTTTAATCTCAATTGGGGTTATGAAAATAGAACATGTGGTTTTAGAGTGCCCAATTTTAATTCAGCAGGTCAAGCTAGAATAGAAAACAGACTATGTGGTTCTGATGTTAACCCTTATTTAGCTATAGCTGCAACTCTGACAGCTGGTTATTTGGGTATAAAAAAGAAAATTAAGGCAACTCAAGAAACAACAAAGGCAGCATATAATGTTAATGTATCCCTGACAGAGAGTATTTATCAATCTATAGATACTTTCTCTAGGTCTAAAGAGGCTAAGGAGATATTTGGCAATACTTTTGTAGAATTATTTTGTTCGATTAAAGATTTAGAGGTAAACGCCTATAATAAAATAATCACTGCATGGGAAAGAGAATATCTACTTCTTAACGTTTGATCGGTTAATAAAATAATAAGCAATTGCAGCAATTATTACAATTAACATAATTATAGCTGAAAGAGCATTAACTTCAGGGCTTAAACCAAGTCTTACTTTCGAAAATACAACAATAGGTAAAGTATTTGCTCCTGGTCCAGTTGTAAAACTTGCAACAACTAAATCATCCAAAGACAAAGTGAACGCCAATAGCCAACCTGAAATAATTGATGGTAGTATAACTGGGGCAGTTATTTTCCAAAAAATTTTATTAGGAATAGTTCCAAGGTCTTGGGCAGCCTCCTCAATATTCTTATCATAGCTACTAAGTCTTGATTGGATAATTACTGCTACAAAAGCAACAGAAAAAGTAATATGGGAAATTAATACTGTTAACTGTCCCTTGCTAGATGGAAAACCAATAAGATGGTTTGATGAAATAAAAAAAAGCAGCAATGATAACCCTAATATAATTTCTGGCATCACAAGAGGAGAAGAGCTTAAAAAAATAAAAAAAGGTCTTGCTGGTATTTTAGCGATTCTTGTTAATGAGTAACCAATCATTACTCCTAAAATAGTAGCGAAAGTTGCTGATAGAGCAGCAATTTTTATACTAACGATAAAAGCTTCTATTATTTGTTCATTTTGAAATAATTTTCCATACCATCTAAATGAAAAACCTTTCCATACCATTACCCGCTTATTATCGTTAAATGAGTATGCGATTAGTGTTAAAATTGGAAAATAAAGAAAACCAAAGCCTATAGTTAAACTGATTATTTTATAGAGGTATTTACTCATTTTTAAAATTATATTTTGCGAACATAAGTTGAAATAAAATAATGGGAACTACTAAAATTAATATACCCGACATAGCAAGGGCACTTGCTATCGGCCAATCTCTATTAACAAAAAATTCGTCCCATATTATTTTACCAAAATAAAGCTTATCGCTTCCTCCCAATAACTCTGGTATTACAAATTCACCAACTACAGGAATAAAAACGAGCATACTTCCTGCAATAATTCCTGGCAAGGATAGTGGCAATATAACTTTGAAGAAAGTTTTGTAAGGTTTAGCTCCTAAATCACTTGAAGCATCAATCAAATTCAAATCAAACTTAACTAAATAGCCATAAAGTGGCAATATCATGAAAGGTAAGTAGGTATAAACAACTCCTAAAATGACTGCATAATGATTGTGTAACATGGATAAAGGTTCAGAAATAAAACCTAATTTAATTAATATCGTGTTTAGTATTCCAGATCCTTGAAGAATAACTTTCCAAGCATAAACTCTTAACAAAAAGGAGGTCCAAAAAGGTATTATAAGTAAAATTAACAATAAATTTCTTGTACTCTCTTTGGATTTTGCAACATAAAAAGCAATGGGATATCCTATAATTAAACAAATAATTGTTGATACAAGTGCCAATGAGAGAGAATTGAGATATGATCTTAGGTAGAAAGAGTCAGAAAAAATAAATATATAATTAGCTAAGGTAGAGTTTATTTTCATACCCTCTTCTGTTATTTCAAATAAATCCCTATAAGGTGGCATTCCCCACTCTGAGATAGATATAGATATTTTAAATATTAAAGCTAACGGAATAAAAAAAAATAATACCAACCAAAAATATGGGGTAAATACAAACCAAAAGTTTTGTTTTTTTAATAAATTATTCATTGAAAAAATAGATTGAGTTATCGCTCCAAGTGCAATCCACTTGATCGTCCCATTTTATTTGAAGATCCTCGGATATCTCGCTATTTTGCATAAATGAATAAAAATTAAAGTTACCAACTTTAACTAAGTATTTCGTGTAACTACCTAAATACGCAACCTCCTTAACGGTTCCTTTGCATTTACTATTTCCATTTTGATTTAAATTTTTGGTAATAGAAATTTTCTCTGGTCTGATCAAACATTTTTTGAAATCTCTTTCTCCTTTTGTATCAATCTTAATTCCTAACTCCTGAATTATGAACTTATCAGAAGTTTTAATGATATTAAAAATATTTGCAGTTCCGATAAAATTTGCTATGTACTCATTAACTGGCTTTTCATAGATTTCTACAGGATTGCCAACTTGCAGAACCTCACCAATTTTCATTATTGCCATTCTGTCAGATAAAGACATAGCCTCCTCTTGATCATGGGTGACTATTATAAAAGTGATACCTAATTTATATTGCAAATTAACTAGCTCAAATTGAGTTTGGACTCTTAGCTTCTTATCCAAAGCTGCTAAAGGCTCATCTAAAAGTAATAATTTTGGTTTTTTTACTAGACACCTAGCCAAAGCTACTCTTTGTTGTTGTCCTCCAGATAGCTCATAAATCTTTCTTTTTTCCAATCCATCCAACTCTAATAACTTAATTATTTCTATAATTCTCTGATTAATTTCTTCTTTCGAAAGGTTTTCCTCTTGAAGCCCGTATTCAATATTTTTAGTTACGTTTAAATGAGGAAATAAAGCATAATTTTGGAACATCATATTTAAAGGACGTAGATGAGGAGGTAGATTTGTAATATCCTCTCCATCTAAGATTATTTGGCCAGAGTCTAGTTTTTCAAAACCAGCTATTATTCTCAAAAGAGTTGATTTTCCGCATCCAGAAGATCCAAGTAAGCTAAAAAGTTCTGATTTATTTATATCAAGCGATACATTGTCTAAAGCTACAGTGTTACCAAATTTTTTTGAGACATTTTTTATCTCAAGAAATGATTTAGACATTTTTAAAAAAAAAGCACAACTTAGTATTTTAAGTTGTGCTTTTCAAAAATATTTATTACTGAGCTGCTTTAAAGCCGTTAAATACTCTAGAAGAAATTCTAGATTTTTGAGGAGAGTCAGCTGTATCGGCAAAAAGCTTGGTTAGAGTTTCCTCAGTAGGGTAAATAGCAGGATCCTCAAGTATTTCTGGATCAATTAAACCCTCAGTAGTATTTGCAACTAAATTAGGATTTGAATACCAAACATAATTAGTAATTTCAGCTACAACTTCTGGTCTTAGAATATAGTCAATAAATTTATGTGCATTATCAACATTCTTTGCATCGGCTGGAATACCCATCATATCAAACCAAATAACAGTGCCTTCATTTGGTATAGAATACCAAACTTCTTCAATTTCTTCATAAGCTGCTATGAATACATCGCCTGACCAACCCACTGCTAAACAAATTTCACCATTGGCAAGATCATCAATATATTGTGATGAGTCAAAATATTTAACATAAGGTCTAATTTGTTTTAAAAGTTCTAAAGCTTCTTCGTTAGCTTTTGTGTTTTCTGTATTTGGATCATGGCCTAAATAATTTAGGGCAATTTCAACAATCTCACTTGGAGCATCAAGCATTGCTACACCACAGTCAGCATATTTAGAAACTTCTTCAGGATCAAAGATTATATCCCAAGACTCAACATCTCCGCCTCTTTCTTCAACAGCAGAAACATTGTATCCAATACCAGTAGTACCATACATGTAGTTAACAGAATATTCACCACCAGGGTCATGAGCATCAGTTTTTTCTAAAACACTAGGATCTAAATTAGATAAATTTGGAATTTTACTTTTATCTAATTTTTGGAAAACACCAGCTTTAATCTGATTTTCCATGAATGATCCAGATGGAACAACGATATCGTAACCACTTCCACCCGCTAAAAGCTTAGCTTCCAAGACCTCGTTAGAGTCAAAAACATCATAGGTAACATCAATGCCAGTTTCTTCTTCAAAATTAGCAATGGTATCTTCTGCAATATAATCTGACCAATTATAAATAAATAGTTCCTCTTTAGCGCTTAGACTTAACGGCAATAAGAGACAAACAAAAGTTATTAAAAGTTTTTTCATAAACCTCTCCTCAATAAAAATTATTCTTATGTTTAAGATTTTATTCTAATTTTATTTAAAAATCACAAATTTTTTTATAGAGATCTGGTCTACGATCTCTAAAATTCCCCCAAGATTGGCGGTATTTTCTTATTTCTTCAATATCTAGTTCTTGGGCAATAAAACCCTCAGACTGAGAGTCCATTTCACACAAAATGTTACCCAAGTGGTCAGTAATGAAAGAATTGCCATAAAAATTTAATTTAATTTCTCCCTCAGTCTCTTCTCCAATTCTATTTGAAGCTAAAACTGGTATTTGATTTGCAGCAGAATGACCAATCATGACATTTTTCCAATGATTTTTTGAATTTAAAGTTGGGTCGTGAGGTTCTGATCCTATTGCTGTTGGATATAATAAAATATCCGCTCCAAGCAAAGTCATAGTTCTTGCACACTCTGGGAACCATTGGTCCCAACAAATACCACATCCTACTTTACCGTAATTTGTATCAAATACTTTGAATCCAGTATTGCCTGGAGTGAAATAAAATTTTTCGTTGTAGCCAGGTCCATCAGGTATATGAGATTTTCGATAAATATCAGATAATTTTCCTTTTGAGTCTATTAGGACTAGAGAGTTAAAATAGTTTTGGCCATTCTTTTCAAAAAAACTGATGGGTATAACCATTTTATGTTCTTTACAAAAATTAGAGAAAATTTCAAATAGAGGGTTATTAGGAAAATTAAGAGCGAAATCAAAAAATTTTGGGTTTTGAGTTGAGCAAAAATAATCTGTTTGAAATAATTCTTGCAATAAAAAAATATTTGTTTTTTGTAAGGCAGCATCTGAACATAATTGAATAGCTTTATTAATATTCTCTTGTGTGCTTCCCTTTATACTTTTGAACTGAGATGTTCCAACTTTGATTTTCATAATTTAGGTATATTCATAGTTATACAATGAATATTTCCACCCCCATAATTAATATTTTTAGTTTCAAGCATTTTAATTTTTCTATCCAAAAATACAGATTGAAATATATCATATACCTCACCATCTTCTTTTACATCAAATTTAGGTACATAAATTGAATTTTTCGTAAAATAAAAATTGATGTAAGAGGCAACTAATTTTTTATCATTTATGTAAACATCAGATGGAAGGGGTATTTCAATAATTGCATTTTTAGTATTTTGTGGAATTAATTCTTTTTCTAAAACTCTTTTACACTGATTTAATATTTCGAAATTATGACTATTCTCTTTCTTACTAGAGGCTAGTAAATATTTGCTTTCTCCAATTGGCGCCAAAATATTATCTATATGGCCATCTGTGTCATCTTCTGCTAACCCGTTAGGAAACCAAATAATTTTCTTTATATCAAATAATTCAATTAACTTCTGACTAATGAGTTCTTTATTTTTGTTATTTCTGTTAGGATTTAACAAGACGCTCTCTGTTGTAAATAAATTACCTTTATCATCATAGGTAATTGCACCACCCTCAAGAGTTATATCAATTTGAGTTGAATTTAATTTAAATTGGTTTGATATAATTTCTGAAATTTTATTATCGTTATCAAAGTTTGGATATTTACCATATCCATTAAAATTAAATGATGCTGTTTTTAACTCTTTTTCATCTAGATAAAAAATAGGAGCTATATCTCTCATCCATGAGTCATCAAGATTAGTTTCAACAATAGAAATTTTATTATTTGATAGAATGTTCTTACACTCTTTGATTTCTCTAGGGTTGCAATATATGATTACATTTTCTTCATCAGAAATATGATTAGCCAAATTTGCTACTTCAAGTCGTGCTGCATCAATTTGTTGCTTATATAAACTA
>MDSZ01162512.1_pt1 | contig 22864 bp, 15 predicted proteins | sample 811201 | NCBI WGS metagenome assembly MDSZ01 (sample SAMN05326647, study PRJNA326480) | marine metagenome | isolation source: seawater | place: Indian Ocean: North | collected 2010 | reverse complement strand
TCCATCGAAAAGCACCTGATTGAGTAGCCTGGCAGGTGTTTGATTAGGCTTGCAAACAACAGTCACAAATCGGATCGTTATCTTTAGGGCAAACCACAACACTAGAAATTTTGCTCTCATCAACAAAGTTGGAATTAATACAATTTTTTAATCTTGAAACGTGTTGTCAAGGCGTAAAAGAGAAGCAAAAATTGAAAAGTAAATTTAAGCTAGTTCTTTTGTTCTTTGTGAATTTTTGAAAGCTGAACATACTTTCTTGCCCAATTGACATTATTTTGAAATGTTTCCGGGGGAAGCGTTTTAATTATTTTACCTGGTACTCCGATAACTAAAGCAAGGTCTGGGACCAGCATATTTTCAGTAACGACAGCTCCCGCTCCAATTACAGCACCTTTTCCAATAGTTGCACCGTTCATAATTATTGACCCCATTCCAATCAAAGCACCATCTTTTATATCGCACCCATGAATGATTGCTTTATGACCAATTGTAACATCGTCTCCAATCGTGACTCCTTGATCGTTTTCCAGATGCATTACGCTGTTGTCTTGAATATTTGATCGCTCACCAATGACTATTTGATTGATATCAGCTCTAGCTACGGTGTTGTACCAAATTGAACTATCTGCTTTCATAATTACATCGCCAATGACTTTGGCGCCATCTGCAATGAAAGCGGTCGAATCAATTTTTGGAGTATGAATTTTTACGTTATTTCTTAGCTCAAACTTTTCCATCAACAATTCCTATTTTTTTGTACGAAAATCTCAAATAAAATGTCTGACAAAGCCCCGCTAAAACAAAAACATTTACTGCCCAATAAATTCCAGGAAAGCTAGCAATATATGTACCTATCCACAACCCAATTATAGCAAGGACAGCATAGATTATAACAGCCTGACTGATTCCTTGAGTATGATTTTGGTTAACCAAAAGACCGCTATACCATGATTGGTATACTTGATATCCAGGCATTAAGATAGCAAACAGAAGGGTTGTGGCTGATAAATGGGACAATTCTTTTGAAAGTCCAGAGACACTTTCAAACCAATAATACCCTAATGGTGACAGTGCTAAAATCACTAAAAACGATACGGTTGTGACCGCTAATATTCGTGTGAATTTTAGGAGCATATATTTTCCATTCGGCTTATCAAGCAGGGCAACAACCACTTCATTGTATGCAAATCCAAGCGATCGAGTAATAAAGACAAGGCCATATACAACTGGCCAAGCAGCGAGCGAGGAAAGTGCGTCCGGCATTCGACTCATACCGGCAGATCCAGCAGGATGAATCAAAAGCGAAGCAAGTGGAGTAATGGCTAATGGAAGATAAAAAGACGTGAATTGTTTACGATTAACAACAAAAGATTTTGTTTGTAAAGCCATTTTGTTTTTTAGAATTGATCTAACAGCTAATTGAGCATATAAAGCTTCTGCGGTAACTGCTAGGGCAACCGCAGACGCTCCAACTACAATTCCAGAAAAATTTGAAAGCCACCGACCATAAGATAGTACAGCAATAAGCGTTAGAAGACGTATCAAGGTACCTATTGCAACTATAGTTGAATTTCCATGCTTAATCATTACGCCTTGATTTAATCTTCGCCATGCTATCATAATTGTCCAAGGAGTCATTATTTGCAAACCAACTCGACCAGGCTCAATAATTGAGGATGGAACGTTCATTAAATTCTCAGCTACAAAATAAAATATTGGAGTAAACGCTATAATAATATGTATCAAAGAAAGGGCAACGGACATGACTAGCATATACTTAAATAATTTCTTGTAAGAGGGCAGGTCTTTTGCAAGGGCAGTGCTTGCAGTCAAAAGCATAATTATTGGTCCTTCAACCACTAAAGAAATTGGATAAACTAATGATCCCCAGGCTGCAAGAGTTATTTCAGGAAAGGCCATTCGTGCAACAAAAGCAGCAAGCATCGGCGATTCTATTCCCATTAAAAGCCAACTTCCAGCCAATGGAAGCCAAAGCTGAAAAACATCTTTTAGGGAAATAGGTTTAGAATTTGTCATTTTTGTATTGAAGAGGATAAATAAATTAGTTCAATATAGTAGACAGTCATAATCATTATCTTTTGAAAAAGAAATTTATCATATTAAAATAGGCAACAAAAATAAGAATGGAGTATCTGCTATGATTGATAGAAGAAAATTTATTAAATCCTTATCTGCGTTCGGAATAACCTTGCCTTTATTAAAGAGTGAGTTGCTTGCTAAATCAAAAAGTGTCTCAAAAAACAATCCAATAATTCTTTGTAGTCGCGGAGAAAAATGGGGACGTAAAGTTCTCAGGCCAGGCTGGGAGGTTCTAAGAAAAAAAGGGTTGCTTCTTGATGCTGTTGAGGCATCAGCAAATGTTACCGAGCTTGATCCTGAAGATACTTCAGTTGGGTATGGAGGGTTACCAAATATGGAGGGCATTGTTCAACTAGATGCTTCGATCATGAACGGTCCAGATCATAATTGTGGATCGGTTGCATGTATTGAGGGTATTAAAACTCCCAGCTCTGTTGCGCGACTTGTGATGGAAAGAACCGATCATATTCACTTAGTAGGAAAAGGAGCTCAAGAATTTGCAATCATGCATGGGTTTAAAATTGAAAATCTCTTAACTGAAAAAACCCGTAAAATATGGGTTAGATGGAGAGAAAACTTATCCGATAAAGATGATTATTTCCCTCCAAAAGATGAAACAAAGCTCGATAAAAGAACCACGGGAACGATTAACGTGCTTGGGGTTGACAGCAACGGAGACATTGCGGGTATTACTACAACCAGTGGGTTGGCATGGAAAATACCTGGAAGAGTTGGAGATTCTCCTATTATTGGCGCGGGTTTGTATTTAGACAATGAGGTTGGAGCTGTAGGTGCAACGGGACGAGGTGAAGAAATGATTCGCTCCTGCGGATCCTTTCTTGGTGTTGAGTTGATGAGAAACGGTCTCAGTCCTCAAGAAGCCTGTGAAGAAGTGTGCAAAAGAATAATTGATATTAATGGAGGCATATCGAAAGTTGATTTCAATGATAAAATTGTGGCTCTTGGCAAAAACGGAGAGGTTGGATGCGCGTCAATAAGAGAAAGAAAAGATGATTATCCTGAGATAGCTACATGGTCAAAAAAAGGATTTAAGGTTACAAAGGGAACTTACCTTATTGAAAAAAAATAATTTTTAACTATGTTTTTTTTCAATGATTGAGGAAAATAATTGATCGTATGTTGGAGCCATACTTTTCCAGTCAAATCTTTTGAAATACTGAGCCAAGGAGATATTTCGAATTTTATTAATATTTTTAAGACTATTTTCAATCATCATATCTAACTCTTTTTCATCGCCATACAAGTGCATTTTATGGAATTCGGTAGGCAAAAGCTCTGGATAAGATAGCCTATTTGGAAGCAATGGAAATGCTCCACAATAGATTGCCTCTACAATACTTGCACCAAAGAAGTCTTGATTGTTTGTAACTGGAAGAATATCGGCACTGCAAAGCCATTTAGCATAATCCCAATGATTATCGCAATAACCAAAATGAATAATTTCATTTTTTAGTTTAGTTTTGGCTTCGTCAAAAATATTTGGTTTTGAAGCGAAACTTTCACCAAGCACTGCAAGACTAAAGGGAATATTTTTTTCCTTTAATTTAAACATGGATTTAAAAAACGATTTAGGATTCTTGTCGTATTCCCAGCGATGGTTCCAAAGTATTAACGGATCTTTTAAAGACAGTCTTTTAATTGAATCAAACCTTTTAAGATCAATGCCCAAGTGAAGTACTCTGCTTTTTTTCTTAATTAAGTCAATTGATTTAGTTTCGTTATTGTCTGGGAAATTTTTTAAAAACTTTTTTCCTTCAAGAAGAAAAGATTCTAAATGAAATTCAGAATTAAATAAAACCTTATCTGCAGCTAAAGCTGAAACAATGTTGATAAAACCGTAATGATGATCTCTTTTTTTTTGTACGTCTCTATCGCTTTTTGACCAAGGATAAGACAGTTGATTTTCATGAAAGTATAATGCGGTAGGTAGATTTGATGTCTTGTTTTTTGTTAGACAAAGGAACGTGGTAAGATCAAGCATATCAGAGGCCAAAATAAGGTCCGGAGCAAATTTCGTCTTCAGAAATAGATTAGCAAGCGATATGGCACCGCCATGCATTCGCCATTTCCAGAATTTCCCCTCTAATGAGATAATTTCAATTTCGTGTGAACTATTGTCTTGATAGCCAAGTGCCCACGATTTATGTGATCCAGAAAAATAAGGTTCTACGATTAAGATTTTTGCCATTGTTTAATGCTTAAAGCTATAAGCGACAAACTCGTTGGCTTCGCAGCAATAAGATCTATTTTTCTTTAAAGTATAATCGTGGGGCCGATTTGGGATTAGGGTATACCCTTGATGCATCTTCTCCGCTGTAAATTACTCCATTTTTAACTACATACTCAATGGATCTGGTATTGCGAATATCTTCGAGAGGATTTTGGGTCATTATGACCATATCAGCAAGCTTTCCAGGTTCAATAGAGCCAAGAATGTGATCTAATCCGTGATGTTTAAACCCATTGATAGTTGCTATTTCAATCGCATCGTAATTAGAGAAAGTTCCATGAGTGAATAGCTCCATTTCCCAATGTGCTCCAAGACCCATCATGTTTCCATGCGCACCCATTTGCATTGGTATTCCTCTATCATACAATTTTTTCATTGTTATGCCCATCTGCGCAGAATAGTGATCATCCGGCCAGTAAAAACCTGGTCTTCGCAACTTAATTAATTCATCCTTTCTAAAGAAATTTAACAATTTGGTGTCTTCCCATAGTCTTTCTGATTGATAAAAATATGTTTCTCCACTTGGTCCATTATACACAACAATAAAGGTTGGAGTTATTCCCAATTTGGTACTCTTTAGTAGCTGAATAACGTCTTCATAAATTGGTTCAAGACCCAATGTATGCTCAAGACCTGTAAAACCATCAACAATTTGGGTTAAATTCATTTGTGGATTGGAGAATGATTCACTAACCACGTTGATACCGAGCTGTTTTGAAGCCTCAACTAGATGCTGTCTTGCCTGTCTGTTGTGATTGGAATAATCTTTTACAGCGGTAGCTCCATGATCTTTATTAAATTGTACATGCTCTAAAGCATCGTTAAGGCTTTTAATTGGACGATACATTTTGGTGCGATATTTTGTCACAAAAATTGGATCACCAACCGAAAAAATTCTTGGCCCATCAATACTGCCTTTGCGAATCATATCAGAAACCCAAAAATCTTTCTGCGTTGTACCATAAACGTCATACATTGTTGTTACTCCGTAAGCAAGGTTGGCTTTCAATCCATACAAGTTTTGCTCAATCACATTGAGCGCAGAAATTGGACTACCGTAATGTCCATGCGCATCAAACATTCCAGGCATTATCGTTCTACCCTCAAGATCGTAGACTTTTGCTGATTTTGGGATTCTTACATTATCACCCACAGAAATTATCTTGTTATTTCGAATTAAAACTGTCACTCCTTCAAGTATATCTTTATCTGTATTCATTGTTAAAACGCGAACATTTTTGAAAACGATTACGCTACCTGGATTATCAATTTCAAAAGGTATTGAAAGGTCCGTTTTGCTAACTTTTGATTTTTTGTCAAGTATGGACTGAAGAGATTTTTCATAATGGTATTTTCCTCTGGTCCACAGCAACCTTTGACTGTCTTGCGACCATCGCATAAAATCGCCATCATTTTTTCTATCAACGCGCTGACTAAATCCTAAACCATCTTCAGCGCTTACGCTGTAAGTCTTTCCTGCAAATTCAAAGGGAGTAACATAACTTCGGTGGTATTCCCTATACGCAACCCATTGCATGTCAGGTGACATAACTGCTCGGGTTGCGTGAGGAAACCTTATAATTTCTTTTTCATCAAGACCCTGACTGGATATAGATTTAATTGTTAACACGTCGTTAACATAGTCTGAAAAATAGATATATCCATCATCAGCAACGTGTATAGTTGGAGGGCGTTTTGCATATCGATTTCCGCTCCAGTTGATGGTTGATAATATTTTTTCTTTTCCATCCACGTTTGCAACGAGCTCGAAATCCGTTTGCCTTTCTAACTTCTGACCGTTGATTAAAGAACCTCGTCCTCGCAGATAAAAAAGGGTGCCATTTTTTGAGGTTGTAATGGATCCATACTGACTTGGGACGGAAGTTATCTTCTTCTTCTTGTTACCCGTAAGATCCATTTGAAAAATTGCCCCCATGATATCATCGTTCCATGACGCGTAATAGATTTTTCTTGATTTTAAATCGTAGTAAGGGCTGGTTTCATGCTCGTCAGATCTCGTTAAATTCTTTAGTTTAGATCCATTTTTTAAATAAAGATCGCCTAATGATTCATATAGCACTCCAGCAGGAGTTTTTTGAGACCAACGATGAGAACGGGTTGACGATGTCTCTTGAGGAACTTCAACTTTAAATCGAACGGTCCCTTTTATCTCGCGTTTTACTTTAGCAGCAAAATTTATTTCTTTAGATTTTCCTGTTAGGGTATTGACAGAGTGAATACCTCCGCCATATGAAATGATGATATCTCTGCCATTGGGATGCCAACTCAGGTTAGTATAGGATCCATAAAAACTCCCGCTGTCCATACGATCAAAATCTAAATCTCTATTAACGATTTTTTCTTCATTTGTTTGAATATCCCTAATCACGAGCACCGTTTGCCTATCGTCTCGATGAACATAAGCTAAATATTTTCCATCTTTGGATAAAGTTGGATTTGACGCACCACCAGGTCTATCAATATAGGTTTTTATTTCCCCATTTTTCATGCTATAGGATTTGATTCTATCACCACTGCGATATAGTGGAGCATCGCCATGTGCAAAGTATACCAGTCCATTGCTAGGATGCATAGCAAAGTGGGTTACAGGAGATCTGGAGCCTGCAGGGATTATTTCTTGTTTCTTTCCATACATATTAAATAGGAATACTGGATGGCGAACTTTCATGTTTAAAGCCGTACCAAAAACGTGCTTACCATCACTTGACCAAGTGCCTTGGTGTACAGGCAAATCCATATTGCTTATGTTTTTCATTTGACCAGTTTTGATGTTTTGGACCCATAAATCATCACTTCCACTTCGATCTGAAGTAAATAGAATTTTCTCTCCATCTGGGCTGAACCTAGGAAACATATTCCAAGAGGTGCCCTTTGTTATCGCTTCAGCCTTTCCCCCGTTGATTGACATGAGATAAATATGTCCCAGTAAATCAAAGGCTATCGTGCGGCCGTTTGGTGATACATCTACGCTAATTAACGTACCTTCTGTTGCTTCAAAAGTGAGAGTAGTATCGTTATCGCTACCGATTAAAAAACCTAAAAAAACAACAAAAATGAAAGTCCGCTTAAACATTTTTCCTCCAAAAAATATATGTAAACAACATAACTAATCGTTCATCAACTATCATTTATGGTGTTATTTTGTTGAATACTAATTAAATACTTATATATGAAATTTAAACATCTATTCATTATCAATTTATTGGTAACCTGTGCATTGAGCCAAGAATTGATTTCATTCTCAAGCGCAAACCCTTTTGGCTTTAGGGATATCATCACAGCACTTGATGATCAAGAAAATCAAGAAGTTACGGCCGTATTAAGGTTTCCAAAAGGAAGCGGTCCTTTTCCCTTAGTAATTGGCGTTGCAGGAAGTTTAGACTGGGGTACACATCATCTGGAATACCTTGAAATGCTGAGAGCAGCCGGTATAGCAACATTAGAGTTGCAAAGCTTTTCAAGTAGAGGAATTAGTTCCACTGTTGGTTCGCAAGTCGAGGTTACTACCGCTATGATGGTACTAGACTCTTACAAGGCGCTCGATGAAATTTCAAAGGACCAGCGCATATTGAACGATAAAATAGGAATTATGGGTTGGAGCCTTGGCGGCGGAGTAGCCTTATTTTCAGGCTGGCTTCCATTGATTGAAAAAATCAGCCCTGAAAACAATTTTGCAGCTCATCTATCGATTTATCCTCCGTGTATAGCCCAACCTGAAAATCCAAACTTTACTCAATCTCCAATGCATATTCTGATCGGGGAGTTGGATGATTGGGTGCCAGCACAAGCGTGCGAAGAATTTGTTCAGGACGCAGAAACCGTTGGTTCAGTGATAGGGCTTACGATCTTTAAAAACTCTCACCACTCCTTCGATAGACAAAGCTTAATTACCATAAATAGAAAAGCATATAAAACCGTTGATTGTCGATTTAAAATTCGTGATGATGGTACGGTTTTAATGGGCTTCATGAACATTCCAATGTCATCACCAATTCTCCAAAAAATTGGTTTGGGAATGTGCGCAAAAAGGGGGCCAACAATGGGGGGAAACCCTGAGGCAAGAGCAGCTTCATTTGAATTTACACGAGCATTTATGATCCAGCACTTGCATTCAAAATGATCGTAAAAATAAGTAGCTGAAATTTAGTTATAATAATGCACTTGCATCTTGCCTTAACAAACGATATTATTTTCTATATGTTTTAGATTAAAAAGGCAGGCGATTGATATATGAACAAAATAAAACGCATATTAGCTTATCAAGTTGATTTACCACTCTACGAAGAATCCTATAATTGGTCAGAGGGAAAATCTGTAAGCGTCTTTGATTCAACCGTGGTTGCAGTTGAAACTGAAGAAGGTATGATTGGCTATGGTGAATGTTGCCCTCTGGGTCCATTCTATCTACCCTCCTATGCTCAAGGCGTTCGTGCAGGCTTGCAAGAGCTTGCGCCTCACTTAATAGGCCTTGATGCGACCAACCACTCAAATTTAAATCTAGTGATGGATCAATACCTCAAAGGTCATCCTTACGTTAAATCACCCATAGATGTTGCATGCTGGGATTTAAAAGGTAAAGTTACTGGCTTACCAGTCAGCTCGCTTCTGGGAGGAGAGCATGGCAAAGATTTCGTTCTGTACAGAGCAATATCGCAACAGGGCCCAGATGCTATGGCTGAAAATGTTAAAAATTATCGCGATGAAGGCTACCGAAGATTTCAGCTAAAGGTTGGAGGAAATCCTGATGAAGATATCAATAGGATCCGTTCGGTTGCAAAAATATTGAAGAGTGGAGATAAATTAATCGCTGATGCAAATACGGGTTGGCTAGCACATGAAGCCATTCGCGTAGTTAACTCTGTTAAAGACATCGACGTTTATATTGAACAACCTTGCGCTAGCTATGAGGAATGTCTCACTATTAGAAAAAAAACTACGCACCCCTTCATTTTAGATGAAAGTATTACAGGTATTAGCGCCCTACTACAGGGGTTCAATGATCAGGCAATGGATGTAGTAAACATAAAAATCAGTAAATTTGGTGGAATTACAAAAGCGGCGCTCGCTAGAGATCTGTGCACTGAGGTTGGAATTGCTATGACCATTGAGGATACTTGGGGTGGAGATATTGTTACGGCAGCGATAGCACATCTTGCCCAAAGTACAAAACCAAAGTTCTTATTTACCGCTACTGATTTTAACAGCTATGTCACAGTGGATATAGCAAATGGGGCGCCAAAAAGAGAAAATGGAAGAATGAAATCTTCAGGAAAGCCTGGACTAGGGATCGACCCTAAAATGGATGTTTTGGGAAAACCAGTTATAGATATTTTTTAATTTTGTTACTAAAGTACAAAAACAGCGCTCAGCATATCATTTTTTGATTAGATGAGCGTTGTTTTTGTAAAAAGATACTAATTGTCAGTAAAAACTCCAGCAAAGTAGCCATAAACCAATGAGACTACCGCTACTCCAAGTGATAATGAAGCCGTAGTTTTTGCTCCATCGCGGCTATCAGTATGGGATTTGATACCTGCAGTGTCATATGCAGGAAGAGCATCAATACGCTCTTGTGATTTGTTTGCACCATTTGTGTTCTTTACATATGAACTAACGCCAAGCCCTGCTACTGCAAGAACTGCTCCGCGTTGGGCCCATGGATTTTCAGCGATTTTTTCAAGGAATGACTCTTGGTTAGGTTTACGTTTTTCCGTAAGTCTGCCTGGGACTTCTTTACCCATTATTTTCCAAGCTAATATCTCAAGCTCCGTTATAAAACCGTCGGAATCTCCCTTATAGCGTATTCTATATGATTTAGATTTACCAGGATTAGCAGAATCAACTTTATATACTTTGACTCTATATTTATCTTTTGAAAATTTTAACGTACCTGCAAGAAAAATATTGCTTGATGTTGCATCTTGAGCAGCAAAAAGACAATCCTTTTTGAAGCAATTATCAGTTTCTAGTGCTAGCGTAGATACAGCTTGATCAACACTTTCCTGTGATTGAACAGGGTCATCACTAGCTTTCTCAAGCTCTCCCTTGAAATAATTGTATAAAGTTCTGGTTTCAAGGTCTGAAAGTCCAGAGCCATCAAATTGGACTGAAGCTACAGATTGACTCTCTTGAGCAAAAACAAAAGTTGAAACTAGTAAAAAAATGCCTGTTAATTTTTTCATCGTTTTTTCCTTTAAATGATAATAATTATTATACAAGTTACAAAAGTTTTAAGAAATATAAACCTATCCTAATTACTAGATTTATTCACTCAAACTTAACTAAAATGAAAACACTCCAAAAGGACCTGCAGCAAAAGTCAAACCAAATTGTAGACGAACACGATCTGCAATCCATCTAGAATTTGTTGCTGTTTTACTATCTTCTTTTTCCCAACTTTGATACAGAGGAATGATAATCGGTCCCAATTGAATACCAGCAGCTTTAAGTGTTTCATAATCTTCTCCCCCAGCGATATCATAAAATAAATTGGGTAGAAAGGATATCTTTGCATCCAATTTAAGCCCCCAAACACCGGATGTTGTTCCAATATCATCTTTATATAATCCTCTAAGAGCAGGGCCCTCAACTATGTATTGAGATTGAAGTACTTGAAAATTTGAACGACCAGTACGATCGAAAATATACCTTGAAAAGTTTGGGTCAATTCCTCCGCTTAAGTAGGTTCTATAATGCTTGGGAACATTCTTAGTATTAAAATGATTTCCTACCCAAGAGCGAATGCTCAAATTAGTTTTTTTATTAATTGATATTTTTGAATTACTCTCAATCCAGCCAGAGGAAAATTGATCTCCTATTGTTAGGCCAGTCTGAAAACCTATTTTGTTAAGAATACTATCAAATGTTTTATTATATCCAAATGTGAGTTCCTCTGTAGCAAACGTTCCAGATTGATAAAAACTCGTATCAAAAGCAGTCTCGTTGAGTATGTTGTAGTGTAATTTTAGTGAGAAGTTCATTTTTGCTTTATCTTTATTTTTAGAGCCTCTAAAAATAATATTTCCACTCCTCGTCCCATGCAAGTGCATACCTCCAAATGACAAAGATGATTTATGAAATAAATCATTTTTTTCGTAATTATGTACCTTATAAATCTTTCCTATAGGCTTACCATTCTTAAGGTCCCACATGGGCTCAGCTGCTGCGAAACCATTATAACCTGGGCCTCCTTTATATAACATAAGACCTGGAGCTAAACCATTATAATAATTGTATTTAACCCAAGGAAGGAAATTCAAATCATGATCGTAGTAAGTAGGTTGATCCCAAACCCAATGGAAGCGCAAAAAGCTTTTTGTTGAATTATTTTCACGTTTCACATCAGGCATAAATTCATCTGGATCTATCACTGCATAATACGCACTTTCAGGGCCTTTGATTTCTTGCGAGCCTTCAACATGGGTTAACCAAACTCTCTTAATTTCTTTCTTTTCTTTTCCAAAGAATACAACCTCAACCGGGCTATTCATTGTTCCTTGATTTGACACTAGATAGTTTTTTCCTTTTTTACGTATTGAGTAATCAATGTATTTAGTTGTGTTGAAGACGCCATCGAAATACCAAGTCAAATCCTTATCGGTTCTACTATCAAATGTCATTTCAAAATCTTCTGGATATGGATGTTTGAATTTCCATTTTTCATAATACGCTTGCATAATCTCATCCATTTTATCATCGCCTAAATAATGATGAAGAAAGCGTGTGAATACGCCCGTCTTGGAGTAGTTTAATCCGTAATTTGAGCGCGTATACTGGTCAGCTTTTAAGTTAAGGGGTTGTACATTATCATTTTTTGCTGAAAGAGCATATTGTAAATAACTAAACCAACTATATTTCATATTTTTTGCAATTCGTAATTTATCTTGGATAGGTTCTAGGACAACAAATCTTTCGTTTTGATCCTCGTATTTGTCTTCCCAGTACCTAATATTTGAATAATCATTTAATCCCTCGTCCATCCAGGTGTGATACCGCTCATTGTTTGCAAGAATACCATAAAACCAGTTATGACCTACTTCATGCATAATCACCATTTCAAGAAGATGCTTGCTTGGCATCGTTGCTATGACTGTTATGTTTGGATATTCCATGCCGCCACCTGCAGATAAATCTCCGTCTACTGCTGTGATGTGGTTATAAGGATAGTTTCCGTAATATTTGCTAAACCAATAACCCGAGTCGTGGAGATATTCAATCGAATTACGCCATAGTTCAGCATTTTTGGGAAGATAAAATGACCATAACGTGATTGGTTTGTCTTTACTTGAAAGCAATAATTCTCCTTTTTGGACCAACCATTTTTTATCGGCAAACCAAGCAAAATCATGAACATTTGTTTGTCTAAAATGGAGTGTTTTTAATTCTGAAGACAATGAGCTCGTATCGGTATCTTTTATTTCTAACTTTGTCTTTTCTTTTGTCTCAACCCATTTTTTTAACTGATCTTTTGATAAGCTATTTAATGAGTCCGTAAGCGTGGTCAAGCTATCAAGCCAAAAATATTCATCTTGTCCATTAACAAGGTCACCGGTTGCCATTACTCTGTAGTCCTTCGGAAGAGTTATTTTTATATCAAATGTTCCAAATTCTGAATAAAATTCACCCTGATTCAAATAAGGCATTGGATGCCAGCCTTTGTGATCATAAACAGCTGGCTTAGGATACCATTGAGTAATCTCATAGTGTTTTCCTGTATGTCCTAATCTTGAAAAAACCTTTGGTATCTTTACAAAGAAAGGGGTTTCAATATCAATGGTCTTTCCAGGTTCTAATGGCTGGGTAAGTTCAATTTTTATTACATCGTTCCATTCGGGATGAAATGACCAGTCAACTTGTTTTCCGTCTACCTTAAAATCCAAACTGTCAATATATCCTCGATCCAAAGAATCTGACTTTGCAAAACTAGAATTTGGTCCAGCTTGTTTTGCAAATGCAGTGGAATTATCTTTGTAAGCGTTAGGCCAAACATGAAACCAAATAAATGTTAGCTCCTCAGGAGAATTATTTTTATATGCTATTTTTTCATAAGCAGATAATGTGTGATCTTCATCATTGAGAATAACGTCAATTTCATATTTTAATTCCTGTTGAAAATAGTATTTATCTTGCGAAAAAAGGGTTGTGAGAGAAAGTAGCAGAAATGAGATTCTTATCATTAGTTGTTACCAGTTTATTAAATCTTTTGATGGTGGCTCGGGACGGAATCGAACCGCCGACACAAGGATTTTCAGTCCTCTGCTCTACCAACTGAGCTACCGAGCCACAATAAGAAATTTTTGTAATAAGAAACTCGAAAAGTTAGTCGAGCTGGGCGTCAATATCCAAAGGATATTAGATTAAATGTTTTTAAAACAAATATGAAACATTGCATATAATTTCGCTTTTACGAATTTCCTCAATTACATCAGATGGCACATACGAATCGTTCGATATTTTTTTGCGAGAAGAATGGATAAATGCAATATCAAAGATGATCCTTCTTTGGATTGGTAATCCTAAGCCAAATGACGCGATTTGTTTTTCAGTTGCATCGTTTTGCTGAGCTGAGGGTATAAAAGCCATTCCAGACCGGACGGTAATACCAAAGGTTTTAGAAAAAGGTATCAACCCCTCAACCCCAACCCGTAGTTGTGATACCAATCTATATTCCTGTTCAATTAAATCATTCTCAACGCTCATAATCGTGTAGTCTTCTGATTGAGCAGAAAAATCCATGAGATTAAACTGCATCTTTGACCAATCTTGAAGTCTGTAAGCAATCGAAAAGGACAGATTTAGATCAGTAACAAACGCAATACCTAAATCCATCGTAGCTGGCATTTGAACCTTATAGTCGTAGTATCCAAATTCTAAAGTGTCACTATAATCAGCGTTATCGAAAATCAGCCTTTCTTGAGTGCCATGATTTTCAACAACATTTACATTGTAAGGTAAGGCGATGCTAAATCCAAATTGAAACGGTGAATAGATATATTTAACCCCTCCTCTGAGTTTCCAGGCTTCAGTTTTTGTTTTAAGTGATTGAAACACCTCATAGCTTTGAAAATCTGCTGGGAACTGTTGATAATTATCAGCAATATCCTTTTGAAGAAACTCAAAATCATAATTCTCCAAACCTTTCATTTTTGAAACAGAAATACCACCAGCTAGATTAGGAGAAAGTGCAATTCCAAATGAAATGGTAAGTAGGTCTCGAGCTCCATTGCTCATGATCTTTTCGTAACGCTCAACATCTTTGTTAAACCCATAGTACAATAATTGACCATCAGTATTTATTGGAAACTCCATTCCATTATTGTAATTGCTGTAACCTGAAAAAGACATCAAATCATCATAATGATGAATTCTATTAAATCCAATTCCAAAAACCAGACTTCCTCTAACAGTTGCTACAGGATAAAGGATTCCAAGACCATTGACTCGAGAAACATTAAAAGGGTTAGCAAACGAATTTCCCAAAAAAGATGTATTGTTTCTATAAAATAAGTTGTAGGACTCAAGATATACTTGACCGTTTTTTACATCAGCAAGTCCTGCGGGGTTCCAATACATTCCTGAAGATCCATCTCCAATAGCAGAAAATGCTCCCCCCATAGATAATGAACGAGCTCCGTAACCAATCTCTTGATCTACAATGTGAAACGCCTCCGACGCAGATTGAGCTTTGATCAAATGAAAGGTAAATACGAAAATAATAAAAGAAAGGGTTTTAATATTTTTTCGTAAGATAGGTCTTATCTTCTTCGAGTCGCTCTTCTGCCGCCAGTAGATTTTGAAGAAGAAGATCGAGCGCTTGAGGAGCTTGAGCTTGAATATGAGCTTGATGATCTAGTAGAGGAGATAGAAGTATTTGTATAGGAGGAAGAGCTAGTGCCGCTGTCATTGTTTGACCGATTTGAGCGCGTGGTTGTTAACATTGTTGTGCTTCCCTGCAAACGATCTCTTCTAAACTTTCTTTTTTCTCTTTCTCCCATAGGGATAACTGACCCGTAACCCATGGGATCTGTGGTATAGAGATATGGTGAATATCCATAACTATTATATCCATTGTATCCATATCCATACATACCTCCGTAAAAAGGGTCAAATAGGTCATTATAACCATAATAGCGATTGTAACCAGCATATGGTGAATAAAATCTTCGCTGCATTGAAGAGTAAGAAAGCGGTGCAGCTGTTCTACTATCCTGTGCAAAGGCTTCACCTCTCACACTGGGTAGTGAACGGCTATAGGTATCATAGAACTGTTCCTCGTCTTCGGATTCGATTTCAGGATCAGGATAAAACATAGCTAACTGAGTATAACAGCCCTGAAGGCTTAGGCACATCAACAGGCTAAAGCTTAGTAATACAAATTTAACCATTATATATAAACTTACACCTTAGATGGTTTAATTACAAAATAATTGGCTATCTTTTTTCTGCTGCTAAATCAATTAAAAAAGCATATTCTAACGCATATTCCCGATATCTACGAAACCTTCCAGATTTTCCACTATGACCAGCTTCCATGTTCATATTAAGATAGAGCTTATTTGAACCTTTCCAATGATCTCTCAACTTAGCGACGTATTTCAATGGCTCCCAATACTGAACTTGAGAATCGAAATACCCAGATGTAACGAGTAAGTTTGGATAATATTTATCATCTATTTGATCGTAGGGTGAATACGAAAGAATGTAGTCATAATACTTTTTGATTCTTGGGTCTCCCCACTCATTCCACTCACCTGTTGTAAGTGGTATTGACGGGTCTGCCATTGTTGTTACCACATCAACAAAAGGTACAGCAGCAATCGCTCCTTTCCACATGGAGGGTTCCATATTTAAGACAGCTCCGATTAGCAGTCCTCCTGCGCTACCACCTTCAGCAAACAGTTTATTTCTGATAGTTACTTTTTGATCAATTAAGTATTTACCTGCATCAATGAAATCATAAAACGTATTTTTTTTGTTCAACATTTTTCCATCGTCATAGGATTGTCTTCCATACACTTGACCGCCACGAACGTGCGCGATAGCATAGATAAACCCTCTATCAAGCAAGCTTAATCTTGAGGAGCTAAAGAACGGATCACGAGTGGAGCCGTAAGCACCATAACCATAGAGCAAAAGATTTTGCGGTTCTTTCTGTTTTAAATTCTTACGATATACCATTGAAATAGGAATTATGTTGCCATCTCTAGCAGATGCATACATTCTTTTTGAAGTATAGTCGTTCGAGTTATACCCACCCACAACCTCATCTTGCTTTAACAACGTTCGCTCTTTAGTCTTCATATTATAATCATAGGTAGAAGTAGGAGTTATCAATGACGAGAAAGAGAAACGTAAAACATTTGTATTAAACTCTTCATTCACAGAAATCCAAGACGTATAAGCATCTTCATCGAATTTTAAATACTCTTCCTTTTGTGTTCGCTGATCAATTATTCGTATCTGACGTAGGCCATCCATGCGTTCGCTGATTACAAGATGATTTTTAAAAAGCTCAATGTTAAGAAGGTGTACTTTTTGGCGATGAGGTAATACTTCTTCCCAATTGGAAATATCGGTTTTAGAATCTGAGGTTTGCATTAAGCGATTGTTTTTGGCTTTCCAATTTGTGACGATATAAAACTTATCATTATAGTGGTCAATACTATATTCGTGATCAAAAGATCTTGATGTAAATCGTTTAAAACTTCCATTTGGGTCATCTGCATTGAGAATCTGGTAATCGTTTAGTAGCGTACTAGAATGATACATAATAATGAATTTTCCTGATTTTGATCGATAAACACCATTATAAAAAGTCTCATCGGTTTCGTGATACATCATTACATCAGTATCTTTTGAACCTATCTTATGCTTCCAAATTTTTTCTCCAAGAAGCGTTACTTCATTTTTACTTGTATAAAATACCGTTTGGTTGTCATTTGCCCATGCAACGCTACCCGTGCTGTTTTTGATTGATGTTGTCAACGTTTCGCCTGTATTTAAATTTTTAAAGAATATTTCGTAAATACGCCTACTTACTGTATCTACACCGTATGCCAACCATGAGTTATTGGGGCTAATTGATAAACCACCGATCGCAAAATATTCATGCCCTTTTGCCAAATTGTTTTGATCAAGCAGAATTTCCTCATCTGCATCAAGCGATTCTTTTTTTCTGCAGTAAATTGGATATTCTTGATCTTTTTCAAATCGTGAATAGTAATAGTAACCATTCTTTAAATACGGGACCGACTCATCATCTTTTTTTATTCGAGAGACCATTTCCTCAAATATAGTGTCTTGCAGTTTTTTTGTATGAGAAAGACTTGAAAGAGTATACTTATTCTCTTTCGCTATATAATCAACCACTTCTTGAGTTTGCGAATCGAGGTCTCTAGCGTTTTTTTGTTCATCTGTTAATCGCATCCAATAATAGTTATCAATGCGTGTGCTTCCATGCAACGTCAAATCATGGGGTTTTTTTAACGCTTCTGGTGGAGATTTAATTTGTGACATACATGCAAAAAACAAAAGTAGAACAATACAAAGGTTAATTTTCATCCAAAATTCTTGAAGCTGAATTAATATTTACACTAGCGCGATCAAGTGCTTTAGAAACTTCTTTAATGTATTTTCGAACTTCATCCCACTGCCTTTCTTCAAGACCTTCACGAATCCCTGGAAGCGTTTTAACACCGTATCCTGTGTAGTAACCTGGAGCATACATCATGTTCTTGAACCAATCTCTTCGCGGTAAACCCTCGATATTGATAAACGCTTGGTCGACACCTTTGAGCAAAGCATTTATCTCTGACTTCTTTTCAGCAGACAAGGAACCTTTTTTAAAATTGAATAGAGCATCCTCGTATTTCCAAGCATTGGATGTGAGTCTTGCAAAGGCATCATCCAGTGGTTTGAAGTCAAATCCGGGAACCTGGGGTAATCTTTCAGGAGGCAAATACGTTTTTTTAGGATTGCGTGAAATTGTAAAATCCTCATTATCCAATAAGCGATTTCGTTGTTCAGTGCTTTGCTGAACAACCTGATAAAGTTTTTTATTATCTTTAATAAATTGTCCAATATTATCTACCATATTTACAAATCGAAATGGTAAGATATCAGCTTCGGATAACCGAAGAACCAATCTACCATTAACTTTGGAGAGTGTTGTACCATAAACAAAGTTTCCATCGCTAAATTTCTTGTAATATTCATACGTGTCGTATAAAGAATGGTACGCACCACCACCGCTCTCACCCCCAAATGCCATATTTAAAGCGGGCACACCAGCATGATGAAGAAAAGCTGTATAATCAGACCCAGCGCCCATTGCATACATTCTCAAATCTGCGCGTTCAGACTCTTTAATTCCTTCATAGTTTCCAGAGTTATACTCGCGTACTCTCATACGAGATCTTAGCCTCGTATCTAGAGAAACATCGTGAACTGGATCCTGGACATCTCGAATGACTTCATTAACAAATTTTTCCAGTGAGTGCGATCCACCCATGCTCAAGTAACCCACACCGGTCCCATCAGTGTTGATATAAACAATCATTTTTTTTCTTATATCTGCAAGATTATATTCGACCCATTCAGTAGACCCTAGCAATCCAGGCTCTTCTGCATCCCATCCAGCATAGATTAAGGTTCTTTTAGGTCTCCATCCTGTTTTGGTTAGCTCGCCTATGGCTCGCGCTTCTTCCATAAGTGAAACCATTCCGCTAATTGGATCTGATGCACCGTGCCCCCAACCATCATGATGATTGCCTCGCATAATCCATTCGTCAGGATATACTGATCCGATCATTCTACCAACGGGGTTGTATGCCGTACGCAAGCCCCAATCAAACTCTAAATGAAGATTGACTTTTGCAGGTCCTGGTCCAATGTGATATGTAATTGGCAATCCGCCTTTCCAGCTATCTGGTGCGACTGGGCCTTTGATAGCTTTTAAAAGAGGAAGTGCATCAGCATATGAAATTGGCATAACTGGAATTTTCATAATGGTGGGTGCTTCATCAATTGAAAGACGCTCTGCGTCTTTAGTTGCAGCATAACCTGGGGTAAGGGCATCGCCGGGACGCGCTGGCATATCTAGAACGGATCCTCTCTGAATGCCAAATTCGTTTCGGTACGGACCAATCGGATAGACATCGCCAACAACATAACCATCATCTTTTGGATCGGAATACATTATACACCCAATCGCTCCTTGCTCATAAGCAATTTTAGGTTTGATCCCTCTAAAAGAACGACCGTATTTAGCTATAACGATCTTACCTTTTACATTGATACCCATGCGTTTTAATTCTTCATAATCCTCATTTAAACCATAATTAACAAAAACTAGATCACCAGTAACATTGCCATCAGCTGAAAACGCGTTGTACCCTGGAAGTACATCTTTAGTCATCTCGGAGGATCGATCTCCTTCAACAGCGGGCTCATACAATTTCAGCTCAACCTTTTCAGGTTCAACCATTGAGAGTTTTCTAATTTTTGGAAAAGGCACCAATACCTCAAATGTTTCAACTGCAGATTCATAGCCCCATTCTTTAAATTTGTTTGCAGCATACTCCGCATTCTGCTTACTCCATGGAGAACCAACATGGTGTGGCTTCGATGACATGTGCTTCATCCATGTATCCAGATTTTTAGGATTTAAATAATTATCAAATTCTGACTCAAGCTGTTTTTGAGATTTCATATCTAAAGCTACATCAAATGTAGAGACCATCTTAATATTTGGGTTTTGGGTGGTTTTTACGGGTTGCTGGGTGCATGCAGCTATAATTAAAAACATGACTACTAAATGTTTTTTCATGAAGTTATCTCTTTCAATTTTGGTTTAACTCGACTTGAATATCTAGATAGAGAAACAACCCGATTGGGATCTTTTCGCAATTTTTTTTGTTCTTCAATGGGAAGACTTGCAAAATTTTTACATTCTTTAGAACAACACCCATTGTAAATCTTAAAGCAGCGATCGCATTGAATAAAGAGAATATGACATGCATCATTAGCACAATCAATGTGGCTATCAGCCGATCTTTCACATTGGTGACATACTCCAATAACATCATCGGTAATCGACTCACCCATCCTATTATCAAAGACAAAGTTTTTACCTAAAAATTTTGATTCAATACCTTGAGTTTTGATGTCATGTGCGTATTGTATAATACCACCGCTCAGCTGGCTTACCTTATTAAAACCCTGCTTAATCAGGTAAGCGCTTGCTTTCTCGCAGCGCACACCGCCCGTACAATAAAGCAGGATCTCATTATCCTCGCAACCGCTTAACATCTCTTTAACAGCGGGGAGCAGCTCTCGAGATGTATCCACATCTGGAGTTAACGCATTTTCAAACCTTCCAACTTCGCTTTCGTAATAATTTCTCATATCAACCGTAACTGCTTCACCTTGTTCAATTTTCTTGTTGAAAGCCTTAGCGCTTAAATGAGTCCCAACAGTCTTCATATCGTACTCATTAGAGGTCAAACCGTAAGCCACGATTTCTTTTTTTACTTTGATGGTGAGTTTATAAAAAGATTCTCCTTGTTTTATGGCGCGCTTAATAGGGACATCTTTCAAATACCTATGAATTTCTATCGAATTAATAAACTCGTTCCAATTGAAATCAGGGCAGCTAATTTGAGCATTGATACCTTCTTTCGCGACATAGACCCTTCCCAGAATTTTAAACTTATTCCACGATCTGTAGAGAAAATCCCTAAATTGGGCTGGCTTTTCAATATCTACATATCGATAGAATGAACATGTGATTCTATCAAACGTTTCAGCGCCAAGCTCTTTTTTGAGCTGTTCTTTGCTTTTTTTATTATATAGTGCTTCTGCTTTCATTTTAAAGAAATTCAATTCCACTATAACCTGGCAATTTTTCAACAAGGGATTTGCCCATTAAAATGCTTGGAGTATAATAGCCTTTTTTATTGTGATCTCTCAGGAGATATTCAGCAACCACAACGGTACCAACTGCAGTTACATCGTATCCATCTGCGGTAGTAAACTGCGCCTGGACCTTGTTACCATTTTGATTAATTACTTCACCCCAAAAATAAGATTTGGCATTCTTTCTCAATTCATTTGTTGGCTGTTTCCAGTTGCGCTCGATTCTATTTTGGATCATTTTAATAATCCATCTCCTATCAAAAAGCGGTAGAAAACTGCGAAACCGTTTTAATCTTTTAACAGATTTTCTTGGGCGCGAAAAATAAAATTCAATATTTGGAATTCCCGTACTATGATACGCAGTAAACACATCACCCCAGGGGATGGTCATGGCATTTTTTTTGCCAATTTCAAAATTTATCAAACGTTCTTTGTATGCGAGTGGGACCTGAATAATTTTTCCGTTTTTGCGAACTTTACCCCCCTTAAACATTCCTTCTACTGATGTTTTTGCTGTTCCTTTGCTTGCACGAGAACCCTCAACGTGCCATGCCATTGTTAAATGCGTAGCATCAGGACAACTGTCTTTAAGATATACAGCAAGACAGTCAGTAGGAATAACATCTGAACCAACCCCAGGACATAGAACAACGCCAGCTGCTAGAGCTTGATTGTCGCACTGATTTGCATAATCATAGACAGCAATTTCTCCAGTAATATCAATATAATGAACGTTAGATTTAATGCAGGCTTGAATCATTGTTTCCGCTGTTTTTGAGAATGGGCCTGCACAGTTCGCTACTACAGTAAACCCAGCTATTTTTTCAGAGACACTATCTATACTCTCAAGGCGAAAAATTTTACAATCCAGTTCAGACTCTTGAGCAATTTTTTTGACTTCATCGGATCTTCCTGCTAAAACTGGCTTCAATCCTCTCCTTAAAGCTTCCTCTACAGCAAGCTTACCAGAATATCCATTAGCTCCATATATTAACCATTTTTTCTCATTCATGATGAACGATTATAGTTGGATATGTGATTAAAAAAAAGGGAAAGCTAAAAAAATAATTAGTCGATTTCGTAGTTTTCATTGTCGCGATCCATTCCGCCTTGTCTGCGCTGCCTACTAAATCTGCTTTTATCTTCCATCTTTCCAAATCGATATTCTAGTGTTAATCGAATCGTTCTCGATGAAAAATTTCTTATGGATTCTTGCTGCCAAGAATCGTTCTGCAAATAAAATCCAAAACCGGACATTGCGAATGGATCGGAAATGTTTAAAGTAAGATTCAATCGTTCATCCATAAGCTTTTGTTTTACAGACATGTTTGACCAGGTCATAGCATTGAAAGTTCCAATGGCTATTTCTTTTTTAGGTTGATGAAACATAAAAAAGGAAAGTTCAGTTTTCGGAAGCAAATTATACGTTGATGTGATTCTAAAATTATTGGTTTTTGATGTTTTATCGTAAACATCACCGTAGATGTCGGTGTTGATAACGTCCCAATAAGTGTTTCCTCCAAATATGAGACGAATTTTCTTACCAAGTGAACCTACAACATTATACTCAAAACCCTT
>MDSZ01122763.1_pt1 | contig 22866 bp, 24 predicted proteins | sample 811201 | NCBI WGS metagenome assembly MDSZ01 (sample SAMN05326647, study PRJNA326480) | marine metagenome | isolation source: seawater | place: Indian Ocean: North | collected 2010 | reverse complement strand
TTATCAGTTTGAACACCATCTATGTATACTTTTATGTTTGTGGAAGAAAGTCTCGTAACTGCGACATGAGTCCATTTTGTTTCAGTAACCACACCCGTTGTGGGTTGTGCTACTAAACCAGTATTACTTAAATCTCTACAAACTAATTCTATACCTCCGCCATCCACCGGTCGTGGTATAATGGAAAGCATTGGACTATATGAAGAGGTGAATCCTTCTGCATAAATTGTTCCATTAGTGCCAGCTCTCCAATACACCCAAACCTCTATAGAAAAAGTGTTATCATTGGCAACAGCTACAGATGTTGGTATCACTACATAATCATTAGATCCATCAAGATCCAATGCATAACTTCCACCTTGTCCAGTTACAAAACTTAAAAAGAGATTGATCAGGATTGGATAATTTCTCATCAATTAAGTTAATTCAACGAAATAGGTGTTTTATTAAGAAATATTCAGCACCTAAATACTATAGGTCTTTGTTTTGGTATCCCTGCCTTTCAAGTGAATCTCACCCTGGTATGTTGACCCATCATAAAGGTCTTTAGTTAATGCAGTATATATTTCATGGGAAAAAAGTATTTCTGTAGAAAATTCTTTATTTCTCTGCTCTAATCTAGATGCAACATTAACTGTATCTCCTATTGTACTATATTGCAACATTCTTTCACTACCAATATTCCCTGCTATTACGCTTCCCGTATGGATACCTGTTCTGGCTGTGATCTTATCAATACTATGATTCTTCCAATACCTAGAAAATTCACTTTCATCCCATTTTTTATTTAATTCATTCAATCTAGTCCGCATTTCAATGGCACATTTCACAGCTAAAATTTCATGATCCTCTAATTTTTGTGGTGCTCCAAAAACGACCATCACGGAGTCTCCAATATAATTAATTATCTGACCACGATGTTTTTCAATAACGTCATGCATGGCTGAAAAATATTCATTAAGAAATTTTACAGCCGTTTCAGGAGACATGTGTTCAATGATCGTTGAATAGGATGTAATATCAGTGAATGATATGGAAACCCATATATTGTCCCCTTTTATGTCTCCTTCATTATCTAAGATTTTTTCAGTGAGAGTTTCTCCAAAATATCTTTTCAATGTTTGCTGCATCAATTGCCTGTTTGCCTCAAGAGTCTTATTTTGAAAAAAATCTCTTCTAAAATCAATTTCCCTTCCTCTTTTATTTGGAGCAAGAAAGATTACTGGTAAAAACAAAAGATAAGGAAGTTGGTCTATGGACATGTTCCCCTGAGATATTACGAGAATAGTAAATGGAATTGCAGTACCCAGAACTGCAATCAGACCATTGATGAAGTGAAACGGATATATTATGAGATAAAGCATGATGAGAATAGGTAGAACGCCTGCACCAACAGGAAATTGTATATCGGAAAAATAGTATGTCCAAGCACCGCAGTTCATAAAGCCTATTGAGGAAAATAAAAAGTAAAGCTGGTGGTATTTTCTTTTTTTCTCATTAGATGAAAAAAGGAAAAGAAGCATTATTATTATGGAAAAACAATGATATGATAAATAGTATATGTTTTTTCCAGCGCCTTGTACAAAAATATCATCCAGTCTTATTATGAAGCCTACAGGGATATCAAAATAAAGAAGAATCTTTATATTCTTCCAAATCTTATTCCAACGATAGTTGAGAAATTCTTTTTCAAGATTACCGTCCTCGAAGCGACAACTAAATCTATTGATTTTAATCTTATCTACGGTCAATTTAAATATTCCATTCGATTATCAAAATTTAATGCATAAGAACAAAACAACAAATCGCATAGAACTAAAGGAAAACACATTAATATTTAGCTAAATTATCATTTAAACGTACTAATGATCTGATGAATACAATAAATGGATAAGCTATTTAAATGGACAATTTGCATGATGATACTTTTCATCATTATAGTTCTTTATTATTTCTACATTTGGTGGAGTTTTGAACCAGAAGGAACAAAACACTTGGCAAATATATTTATAGCTTCACCAACAGTTCACTTGCACTAGGAAGGCCTTTTAGAAAAACAACCATTTTAATTTACTTTTCCAAAAAAGCATGAGCAATTTTACCTAAGACATAACCATACAAAATTGGTAAAATTGCGTAAGACAGACCAATACGGAAATTTTCATCACCAAAACCAACATTTGGAAGCATGGTTATTAATCCTACTAATGCACCTAGCCATCCAGCTAAAACAAAATTTTCGTTCAGCACACTCCCTAGTTCATCATCATTAATTTTATGTTTCCTCATATAAGTCATACCACCACCAACACCTAAAATAAATACGACTGATTCTGCGCTTATGAAGCCAAATACATCCCCTTGGGTAACCATATATGTTAGACCAAAAAGAACAGTAAGCATTATAATTAAACCAATAACTTTATTATCCATATTTTATTCTCTTTTTTTTAAGTTTTATTAATTCGTACCATTCATAATCCACTCAGTCAGTACTAATATATCCCAATCATTGATATTACCATCTTCAAGAACATCAAGTATCTGACATTCGTTTCCAATACCAGAATCTAAATAATCGGAAAGTGCTAATACATCAATGACATCGATAATTGGATCATTATCCTCATTAGCGTCGCCATTTACATTTCCAGGAACATAAACAATCCCATTGCAAGGGTCACAGATATCTCCAATATCATCCCCATCAAGATCCTCTTGTTCAGGGTTATGGTCGTCCGGGCAATTATCTTGTAGATTTAAAATTCCATCAAAATCCCTATCTCTTGGTATGTGATATATATTTGAGGCAGTTGCCTGTTTCACCTCGTAGGTATCAAAATTTTGGATGATAGCAGTAATAGAAATAAGAGAATCATTCCAAATGTCTACTAATTCAAATTCCCCTGTAAACACTTCAGATTCTCCTGCCATTTCTATGGATATAGGAAGCTTGTCTTCATCGTCCATTGTCAAGTATGCTCTAGCAAGATGGCGCACCGGTTTGTTTACTAGATCCTCAAAGGCTGCACAGGATGTCCAATTAGTTCCAACACTGTCCTCAGAGACAAATATTTCAAGAAATTGATTCTCAGAATCGAAATCTTCATCTAGAGTTAAAATAACATTATAATGAAATTGGCCATCTTCCTCCACATCACCCTCTAATTCAATATGATAAGGACTACTTTCACCATTATAGCTTTGGAATTGATTTTCTAGACCTGGGAAAGTCGCTTCCCAGTTACAATTCGAGGCCCCTCCTGCGCCTAATTCAAGACCATTCCAAATAATTCCAGGTACTCCATTTACATTGTACATTGAGGACCTGTAGCTATATTCTTCCTCAATTGTAAAATGCTCATATCCTGATGGTGAAAAACCAGGACTGTGCCAAAATAACGTCATGAGATTATCTGGATATGTTTGTAAGAGACTATCAAACGCGAAACTCACGCTAGGGCATGTAGGTCAGGTTAATCCTGAAAATTCTTCGGCCCAAACTACTTGTCCTGATCGTGCTGCATTTTCAACCGCAGTTTTTAACTGGTCTATGTAATTTTTTGATGGAAGCAGTGCTTGGGAAAAAAGGAAAGAGGAATAAATAATGAAAATAGTTCTTTTCATAAAAAAACCTATGTTTTGTTGAAAATAATATAAACATGATCAGATGGAAATATTATAAAAATATGTAATTATTGATATTATGGGGCACTTAAGGATGCTCCATTTTTACTTTTATCAATTTTTAATAAATAAGGTGCAACTCTTTTTACCCATTCACTTGGCGTTTCATACATACCTGCATTTTCATTCCAGCATGATCTTAACATATTTGTATCGATTACACCTGGATTAAATGCAACACATGCCAATCCATTAGGGAGTTCCTGCGCAAGAGATTTAGAAAGACCCTCAACGGCCCATTTACTTGCGCAATATGGTGCAACTTTTGGCGATGTACTTCTTCCCCATCCAGAACTAAAATTAACTATGGTTCCAGAATTAGCTTCTATCATTTTTGGTACAAAACTTCTGATGATATTGTGCATTCCTTTTACATTTATATCCATGACTTCTGAAAATTCCTTTTCAGGTATATTCCACAATTCTTTATTTTTATTGATTATACCTGCATTGTTCAATATGAAATTTGGAGTACCAAACCTGTCTATAATATCTCTCGCCCAGTAGCTAACATTTTCATGTTTAGAGACATCAACAATCTGAAAATCATTATTTTTTGAAAAATTATTAGACATCATATCAATTTCTTCAACATTTCGACCACATCCAATAACAATATGACCATCGGCAATGTAATACTCAGCTAAGGCCCTACCTAACCCCTTAGTAACTCCCGTGATGACAATTTTATATATCATGAAATATATTTCGTTTTGTGATTAGAGGAATATGTCCAAACATATGAAAGAAGTATTTTAAAGATTTTTTTCCAAAGAACAATTCATATCTAAATATAAGATCTGATTAGATTATCTAAGAGCTGTTTCTGATAGAAAACACATACCACAAAACAGTCGAGAAAAACAAAGTTACCCCGCCAGAAAAGGTAGTAACAAAAGATACTTTGATTCCACTCCAGAGTATTTGGGGCGAAATTTTTGAAATATCAGGTACAATACTAACTGCATTGTCCAATGCAATCCCTGTTGCAACTATCCCAAACAGTCCTGCGAAAGAACCAATGAGCATAATTTTATTAACGTGGTAAGCGCCTTTAAAATTTTTTACTGAAATTATGATGATGAGAAAAAATGAAACTACTATGGGAACCATGTAAATTCCCCCTGACAACAAATATCTTATCATAATGATTCCTGATTTATTATTAATATTTTAATCTAATAAATATCATGGAACGAATCTCCATGATAATGAACCGATTTCTTAGTTTTGGAAACATAATTAGATATATCGTACCACCATTGAAGAAATACTTTCAATAAATTATGTCATTTAAAATTTAAAATCTATTAAGCAAGAAATAATTTAAAATAACAAAATTAATTTTCTTGGCACAATTATTCACTGTACATCTCTTCTAACTTAATTTTCAAATCATCAAAATCATTTACGAAATGGTCCGCACATGAAAATATCCATGAACTAACATCTTCAATTGAAAGAAAGTTAACTAGGAATATGGGTTTGTTAAACCAATGTGCGATTGTAACCTCCCCGTGAGTGCCTCCACCCTTAAAAACTGACTCGTCCCACTTGACGATCAAATAATCACAGTCATGAACAACTGCATTGAGGTCTACTTTAATTATATCTTTAAAGATTTTTTTGTATTGAACAGGATTTGTTTTCTTCAAAAGGCGAAATTCAGCTGCATTGTATTTTTCAATGATATTTCTAGTTTCAATTACCGGATCAAATACGTCATGACCTAGCCTAGTTTTTAGCCATTGGGTGATTTCTTTCCTCCAATCTGCTCCATCATTAATGGCATTCTCTATAGGTCCAGATAAATAAACTTTCATTATTTGATTCCTTTCTTAGGCTTCTTTTACCGCTTGATTCATAATTCGATTAGAAATTTATTTTATAAACTCTTCGTTCATTGCTTTCAAAAGAGATTTTTGATGTGTGGAAGGCAAATCGCCGCTTAGTTGCCAAAACATGATTCCTGTAAGATTTAATTTTTTTAATTCTTTAACTTTTCTGATGATAGTTGAAACACCATTAAATCCGTATTCTTTTTTTCTTTCTAATTTACTTTTATTATGCATGATATAATCTACTGTGTCTGCAATCATCGGATTCATATTCACAATATCCTTATAGAATAACCATTCGTCACCCCAACCTGCTCGTCCATAAAAAGGAACCCCTATCATGATCTTTGACTGTGGAATACCAAAAGCAGTCCAGTAAGAGACTGAACCCTGTGATCCAAAAACAGATTCAAAGGTAGCATGTTTTGAACCAAGATCATTATCATAATTCATTAAAGAAATCCAATCTAGATAGTGCCACCAACCATTTTGGGGGAAATGTGCAATTTGTTTTTTACTTGAGTACCAAATACTATTCCCATTTAAAATGGCAGCAGTGAAAATCTTGTTACCTTTTCCAAATTCATCATCAAGTGCCTTACGAAACTCTCTGATAAATGTAATGTAATAATTTGTAAGAGCATTATTTATCTTCTCCATTTCAGTTTTATCATCAATCCAGGATGGCTCCCAATCACAATCGAACCCATCTAATTCATGATCTCTAATAAACTTAATTATGTTACGAATAAGATTTTGACGATTCTGCTCCACACCCATAAGCTCTGATGTAACTTTAAATGCACCACCACCAAATGATATCAGTGCTTTAACACCATTAGCGTGAGCAGATGTTATTATCTCATTCAGATTTTCCCAGCCAGAAGTCATTGCAATATCACCGCGTGGATTAGTGGCTCTGAGAAATGAAATTGCTATATGCGTCATCTTCTTATACTGTTCTTTGCTGGGTTCATAGCCATCAATCACATACCCCATAATTACGGAATTAGGGGGTATGATTTTTGTTATGTAGTCATTTTCAGTTGCAACTTGCTGGTTGTGCAATACTTCCGCGTTTTGGTATGATGTTTTTAAATGTTTTTCTGTAATTTTTTCTTCTTTTGTTTTATGTGGAGAACAATTGTTAAACAATATGCTTAATGTCATAAGAATTACAATTTTTCTCATATTAATCGATAGTTTTTACTTACTCTAACAAATACATATAAGGATAACATAAATCAAGCGAATGATGAAGAATCTATAGTAAAAATTGTATCAAGTTATAATAATAAATCACTTTTTTAGGGTATATCCATCCTCTTCCCATTTTGAAACCCCACCTTCAAGTAGAGCGACATCTTTAAATCCCATATCCTTCAGTAGTTTTCCACCTATTGCTGCACATAGACCTAAACTACAGGTCACAACAACTTTTTGATTTCTATTTTGAATTCTTTGATCTTTAAAATCTTCAGGTACATTTTCATCTGCTTTATAAAAAAGAGTACCCAACGATATGTTAACGGCACCATCGATCATACCTCGTTTTTCTACATCTTCTTTATCATTAACATCAATGATGACAATATCTTCTTTTTCATTAATCATGTTGTTTAATTTATCAGAATTAATGATTTCTAATTGCTCTCTTGATTCTTCTACAAAATCATTGAATGTTTTTTTCATTTAGCTAGCTTCCTTTTTTTTATCAATTATTTATGCCTTATCAATTCGTTTTAAATATTTCTATGAAGGTTTTAGAATTTCACCATTCATCATTTTTGCAAATTTTCCTTCATATTGTCCATGAACAGGACCACTATCTTCCCAGATCCAGCCTCCAAAACCAGTTTGATTGTAATCATTGAATGCTTCATGAATTTCAGCCCTAGTATTCATTACAAAAGGACCATGCTGATAAACTGGTTCATTTATGGGCATCCCTTGCAGCAGCAATACCTTTGTATCTTTACCCTTATTCTTGAGAGATATTTCTTCATCAGCATACAATTCGATCATTGAATTAGTAAAAGGGCTAACGCCATTCAAACTAATTGCATCTCCATTTAGAACGTAAATACTCCTTGAAACTTCTCTACTTGATCTAGGTAAAACGAAATCACACCCATTTTTCAGCCGAATTATCCATACCGCCACATCATTATCCTTTTTACTTGCCCAAGAATTAGGTGGAGGTTTGGGAGAAGTTATTCCAGAGTATGTGCCGCAGATTAATTCAACTACTGATTCAATGCCATTGCCATCTTTTGATCTAACCTTAGGTATTTGATTTTCCCAAAACATTTCAAAATTAGGTTTTACTCTCTTTTTGTGGGAAGGTAGATTAATCCAAATTTGAAAAAAATCAATTATGTTTTGAGAAGATCTATTGAACAAGGGAAACATTTCCGAATGGTTTATACCATCCCCAGCGGTTAACCACTGTGCATCACCATCTCCATATCTTGCAGTAGCACCTAACGAATCAGAATGGTCTATTATGCCTTTGCCCACGACAGTCAATGTTTCAAAACCCCTATGTGGATGTTTAGGAAAACCAGGTATTGACTCACCATGATACATACTCCAGCCATCCTTATTTGAAAAATCATTTCCTAAATTCCTATCAATCAAACTTGAATCTGGGGTCATATCCTTTTTTGCATTAGGATATGAATCATTGTGGTGTACGCAGAATAAAAAAGGATCGGTAGTTGGCCAAGGACCATTCTTAGGCAATTCGGTTATGTTTTTAATTCCTTTTTCATACATAATTTTTCTTTTTTTTTAATCGCCTTACTAGCATTAAATAGAGATGGAGAGGCTAGAAAACCAAAACTAAAAAAAGCATTTTTACTTTTAGTCTTCTATTAGAGAATCTCGCCATAATTAACTATGAAAATAAAATCCGTCAAAATATTTTAGCTAACCATAAATGATACTTTAACGAATTACTTCCAATTGACCTAGCTTTGTATTAATCAAAGGACTAGTATACACAAATAAAAGATGTCTTTTGAAATTCAATAAAAAAATTTAAATAATTCCCAGAATATGATACAAATGGTTCAAAGATTCAATCCATTAATTAATCTAATTGGTTAAATTGTCAGTCGATAAGGTTTTTTCCTCACCTTTAAGATATTTATCTAAAAATGTTAAAACCTTTCCATAACCGTTTATCTCATTCTCTTTTTTTCGAAAACCATGTCCTTCATCATCGAAGACCACATATTCGACAGTTATCTCATTTGCCCTAATGCCTTTGACTATATCATCTGATTCAACCTTTAATACTCTAGGGTCGTTAGCGCCTTGCAAAACCATCACCGGATTTTTTACTCTATCAGAATGAAATACAGGTGAAATATCATACAACCTAAGTGAATCAATTGTGGTAGGGTCACCCATCTCTTTATAGAGTGCATTTCTGAATGATTCCCAATATGGAGGTATTGATTTCAATGTTCTGAGCCAATTAGTAACACCGAAAATATTAACTCCAACTTTAAATTCATCAGGCTCGAATGTCATTGCTGCCATCGTAATGAATCCACCATAGCTTCCTCCAATAATTCCAATTTTTTCAGAGTTAATGTACTCCTGCTTTTGTAACCACTTTTTTCCCCATATGCAATCCTTCAGATCTTTATCACCGTGATTACGATCATCCATTTTAAAAAAAGTTTTTCCATAACCACTACTGCCACGATTATTGACTGCTAATATTGCATAGCCATGGTTTACTAGATATTGGATAAATGCAGAATATCCAGTACGACTTTGTCCCCCTGGACCACCGTGCACCCAAACCATAGCAGGTACTTTATTATCTTTAGTCGCAGTATGAGGTTTATAATAAATTGCGGGAATAACTAAATCATCAAATGAGGAAAACCTTACAACTTCTGCTGATACAAGGTCGTTCGGGTTTATGTTAGGATTCAATGTTTCCGTTAATTTTTTTAGTTTTTTTGTAGCCATCTCGTAGATATATATGTCATTTGGGCTTTTTGATGTTCCTATGGTCAATCGGATTTTCTCTTCACTATCGGATAACAAAACAGCCTTTATGTCCCCATCTGGGATTTTAGGAAATGGTATGTTCTCGTTGTTTGCTAGGTCTTCTATGAACAGAGTATTTTTTCCATCTTCATTAATTGCAATGACACGATATCTCTCATTCTCACTCATGTAACTGTACATCACATCCCAATTGGTTTCATAAATGATTTCTTTTTTTCTGGTTTCCATTTCAAATTTGACTAAATATGCAAATTCTTTCTCCACATCAGTAGTATAATAAAAATATTTATTATCGTTACTAAAACCAGAAGCATTATAACTCCCAGGAGTTTCTGATATTTCAATTTTTAAATTGTTAATCCTATTTGTCAGAAACAGTTTATTTTCACTAGTTGTTATTGGTTGACTAAATGCAAACCAGGTTTCATCATCCGACATGTCTGAAATATTGATTCCATTATCATTTTGGTATATGATTTCAATCTCCCTCGTATCCAAATTCATCTTGTAAAAGTCAAAAAATTGTTGATTTCGCTTATTAGATGTGAAGTACATTGATTTCTTGTCTTTGCTCCAACCCGCAAAGCCAGCTTTTTCATTTTTTCCTGGCGTAAGATCGGTTGTAGTACCATTTGAATCAAGTAGGAAGATATGAGTCAATTCATTGCCTCCTTTATCTGCAGAATACAAGATACTATTCGTTCCAGGTAAATAATCTATGGCGAAAAATGATTCTTTTTCTGAGAACGTCTTTTGTGTTTTTAGTCCTGTAGAGATATCAATCTCATATACATTGAATATTCCTGATTGATCACTGCTAACCAATAGCTTCGTCTCATCATCTGAAAAAGCACCACCACCTATTCGAGTATTTTCATAAAACTGCTCTATTGAATATTCTTGCGGTATGTGACTTTTAGTGCAGGATTTTAATAGCAAAAAAAACATTAAACATTGCAATACTGTCATAAAATAATAATTCATTAAAATACTCCTTCCCTTCCTGAAAGACTTATGATAAAATAAGATTTGATCGATATATTCTTAGTACTAATCATTAAACAAAATTGCATAGACATTTTTTTCATTAATGTATTTAAAATTATAATTATTGATCATTAAAAATAAAATAATGAATTATGATTATAATCAAACTATGTTCAATAACCATTTAATACTATGGTTAAATTAGCATTACATAAGTTGATAGCTTTCATAATTTTCAATTAAGTACTAAAAGAAAAAAGGTATGATGATTATAAATGAATCCAAGGATCATATAATTTTTTATGATGGTTTTTGTTTATTGTGTAGCAGATTTGTTCAACATCTCATCAAATTAGATAAATCCAAAAATTTTAAGTACGCACATATCTCAACAAATTTCTCAAAAAGCTTTTTAAAAAATAAAATCAAACCAGATGATATTGGAAAATTCATCGTCTATTACTCAAAAGGAAAATTTTATCGCAAATCTGATGCAATAATTCAAATATTTTTGGATTTAGGAGGAATTTTCAAAGTATTATTGCTGCTTAAGATTTTTCCTTTAAAAATAAGAAATTTTACATACGATACTTTTTCCAAAAATCGTTATCAATGGTTTGGGAAGCTAAAAGAATGTAATGTTCAATATTTGAATTCAAAAGAAAGATACATTAACGATTGATATAACTTTTAGGATTATAATGTTTAGCTAGACAAATTTAAAGGTTTATGATCTCAACCCTTATCGCAAGATGATCAGAATATCCTCCCAGTAACCTATTACCTGCCCAAAATCTAAATGGATAATGCTTATATTTCCCTTCTTGCTGCCGATATTTAGGTAAATCAAGGATAGATATTGACCTGCTCTTTATTTTTAGATTTTCTGAATCCATTAGTCCTTGATTTACAATTATCTGATCATATAGATAATCTTTACCTCTGTAAACGTATGTACCAGTCTTAGGCATATCCACCATTGGCTTCATTAAGCTAACCAATCCAATTTCCTCTAATAATTTTATGTTTGAATCATCTGGGTTTTCATTAAAATCTCCAAGTAGAATAATTTCAGCCCATTGATCATATAACTGTATTTTTTTAATCTCATTTAATAATAATTTTGCTGTTGACAATCTTTTGGGAATGGATTTTTCCTTCCCACCATAATTTGAAGGCCAATGATTAATGAATATATGCAAGATTTGGTTTTCATAAGATCCTTTGACATATAGGATGTCTCTTGTCGTCCCTTTATTTTCTAAATTATTATTTATTGGCATACTTGATAAGACCTTAAATCGATTCTCATCATACATTAAAGCGTTATCAATTCCACGCCGGTCTGGCGATTCATAATGGATAATTTTATAATCTCGTTCATAGTATGAATTATTCAAATCCTTTAAGACAGCCATATTCTCGACCTCGCAAAGTCCTAAAATATCAACATTCAAATCTCTTATTACCTCAGATGAATTTTTAATTTTGAGATCATAAATTTTTTTATCAACATTTTTTCTTCCATTTAAAGCAAACTCATCATCATTTTTATGAGGGTTATTTTCCAAATCAAAGAGATTTTCTACGTTCCAAAAACCTATTGAAAGCGCTCCCTGGGACAATGATTGATTTACGATAAATAGTAATATGATTAAATATTTTATGGAGTTTGCATTCATTTTATCTCATTCTTCATTAGGATATTATTAAACCCAAATTACTTATATTTTAAAGTGCCAGTCCAGTTGAAACACCAGCCAAAGATGATTTAAATCTTGATGACGTTAAGTAATAATCCTAAAAACAAAAAAAAATTTCTTAAAAATTAATCGACCTTATCCGCCATCAAAAAATATTGTTTTTTCTTAAGTTCCGTTTTTTCCATCGATTTCTAAAATTCTATTTTGAGCCTATGATTTACATATAATAAACATAAAAGTATTAGTGTATTATTCCATAGTGAACTCATTGCCGAGATTAATTAAACTTAAACTGCCATCAGCAAAACCTTCTTTGCGAAACCAAGAAAGAAGAAAGCTAAAATCGGGGAAAAATCTATGCCAGCACTTTGTACAGGTAATATATCTCTAATCGGTCTTAGTATTAAGTCAGTGACCTGGTAAAGCATTTGAATGAAATGATTATGAGGATCGTGTGGTATCCAACTTATGATTACCCTAAATAATATTAGAATTTGTAATAAATTAAACGAATTATTAATAATCGTATGAAGTAAATAGTACATTATGATAACTGAAATTTATTTAGTAAAGAAGTAATAGTGTAAATAAATAACCTGAAAATCCTATGTAATGAATACAGTGTAAACATAATTGGAGAAAAACAAAATTAATTGAGTATTTCTCTTTCACGAATAAATGTCATTATTTCGGCAGCTGCCTGTAGTTGTAATCAGAAATGATCTTCGATATCCTATACTTAAGTTCTTCAAATACACCTGATTAATGGATTGATTTAAAATAATTAAATATTGTAATAATTAACTTTAATGAATAATATGGAAACCACACTATTATTTAAGTTAAACTAACTGCAACTGCAGCCTAATTAGCAGCAGCCTCCTCATCCACTATCCTCCTGCCACGTCCCTACTTGCTGAATATTGATACTATCGAAAACCCAATCAAATTTCTGACTTATCCAGTTTGATACTTCATCAGTATCCCAATTTTTGAATCCCCATTTTAGTTCAAATTCTGTTGGTAAGGTATCAAACTCATCGTGATCTTTATCCCATTCAACATCTGTAACCTTTAAAATAGGGTATTCATTCTCTTTCATGTACTTTCCTATTCGTTATATGGAATTTTTGCTATCAGCAACATTCTTTCTCACATTGACAAAATCTCATATTATAAACATGTAGACCAACGAGTGCAAATGCGGGGATAAATTTTAAATTCTCAGATATTTGAATCCATTCTAATTTTATATTTAACATAAATAAAAATAAAACCGTCCAAGATACCCATAAGCCTTGGACAACCCATTCTCTTTTTGATGATTTATATGTTTGTTGTATCGCAAAAAAAGCTATACCTAAGAAAACATAATCCATCCATTGCCACCACAAAGGCGCATTGTTACAACAGCTAGATGAACAAGCAGAAGCTATGAAAAAAATTGGTGTTGCAAGGCAATGAAGCATACAAAGTCCGCTTGCAAGTGCTCCAACTGTATCAGGCTTGATACTAAAAGGTTTTAAGATTAGTTTTTCTATTGTTATAGTAATTGCTTTCATCTTTCTCTTATGATATTTGAGTGAGTGCTATTGCCGTGTTAAAATATCTTGGGACTATTTTAACATAAATAATTCAAAATAGCACTCACTTCATTAATTAAACTTTGTAACGTATTCAATATATTTTTCTTTATTTACCACTTTCTTATTCCAAGTATCCTTTAGTATTAAGTCTATTTTCTCATCAATTATTGATTGTATGTATCTTCTGTAATGGTGGTAAGCATAATAATCAGTACCTGCTATGGAATTAATTTGATTTTGAAAAGCTGTAATAGGGTTGATTGGATTAAATTTTTTTATGAATTCATTCTTATCTTCGTTCAAGCTTTCAATTTTAAATGCAACATTCTTGTTTAAAACGTTTACCAGACCAGAAACACTTCTGTTAATGATACTTTTATCCATAATTGTGTCAGCAGAAAATTGAGTATGTTCTAAATTTGGAAATGAACTCAATAAAATCATTCTAAGGGTGTCAGCAGATGACTCAAAAATATCATTACTATGTTCTCTACTTACATCAAGATAATCCGTCATGTAATTTGTTGGGTATCTGGTTGATGTAATCTGATGAACAATACCTGGAATGACTATGCATAATGCTAGCCAAATAGTGATCATTTTCATTGCTTGATCAGAGCTTCCTTTTCCAAAATAGTTTATAAAGAAGAATATAGTGAACCACATTAATATATAAGCTAATATCGTAAAAAGAAGATTGATGAAATTGGGTAATTCATTTTTGAGGACTCCTGTCAATAGTGCAGAGACCGATGTAAAACCAACCATTAATAAAAATGTAATAATGAAATAAAAAGAAAAGCGGGCGAAAAGCCATTTTGCATTTGTAATGTTCTGTAAATAAATCAATCTAGAAAAACGAAGATCTTTTTCTAATCCGCCTATGTTAAATAACAATATGATCATTAAAATTGGATACAGATAAATGAATACAAAATTAAAATCTAATGTTCCTATCGCTAAGCGCTCAGGGTTTGCGATTTCCTCAGATAAATCGCTGTCAAACGTTGAACTCCAGTTTGTGACTCGCTTATAATATCCATATTGCTCTGCTTGCCCCAAACTAAATACCATCATTGAAGACGGATGTTTGAAAGCATAAGAGGGAGTATTCCATATTGCCCAATAAGGTGTGGTTGGGTCTCTCCTTGGTTTTTCCTGGTCACCACTTTCAATTGCTTCATATTGAACGATCATTTCATTAATTGATGCCTTATTATCTTTGCTAATTGCATTTATTTCATTGTTTTGCTTTTCAAATAAGTCATAACCATTCTTACATCCGTAGGCCATTGCAAAAATAAAAAGTAATAAAGTTATTATCTTGAATGGTGAACGTATAAGATGTAAAGACTCGCTCATTAATATTTGGTAATATCCATTCATAGAACTAAATCTCTATTCGTTCTATGTTTTATCACTATAGGTAGCATGAAACCCCAGAATAATAAACAAACCACATCAATCAAGTAATGCTCCATTTGGTTTGTTATTTTTGGTATTTGATGAGAAAAATCATCTATGGATTTGAAAAAGTTACTACCAACTGTCCACTTCCAATCCCCAGTCCTTGAACCACCATAGGCATGTTTATCATTAAGTGTTTTCAAAAGATATCTTCTATAATCTTCAGATTTCTTTAAAAAATCAAGGTGGTGATACATATCTGAACCACAAAAACCCATACTTAAACTTTGGAGAGAAACAAATGGGTTTAAAATTCCAGAAATTTGAAATAAGGTTTTCTGCCTTTGAAGAATATTATAATTATTGCCAAAATGTTTATCCCAAACAAGGTTACCGTATTCTTCATCCTGCTGCATTACAATTCCATCAAAATTAATTGGAAGATTTTTCAGACTATCAACATCATATTTGGCTAGGTATTTTACTTTTAAATCCTCCCTTCTCTTATCTGTCGGGTTGTGACCATCTATCCCTTTTGATCGATCAATTTTCATAGAGGTTTTAAATGATTGCCTACTTGGTAATGGATAAATCTTTTCAACTGCATTTCCCCATATCTTTGGAAGAAAGATAGTCCAAATAATCCATATTGCTAAAATTGATGACAGCGCTGAGGTATTATTTCTAAGCCTTACTGAGAGATATGTGGCTAAAGATGAAACTATGAAATAATAAACACCGTATGAAATAATTATGAGCATCATTCTAGTAACAATTTCTAAATCAGTTTCACCAAGAATACTTTGGATAAATATTGTTATAACTAATAATGTAAGTCCGTAAATCCATACACTTAATGATTTTGCGAATGTAATCTTGGTTAATGAAGTACCTTGAAAAACTAGTAACTTTAATCTTTGGGTCTCCTTTTCATTACTTAAAGATCCATATGCTAAAAAGATTAGGAATAATGGAATAACGTATTGAAGAATAAGAGAAGATTTAAGTTTTCCAAATTTTGAGATGGATAAGGATTGAGATGCTTCTGAGTATACAATTTCATTTTGGACATGACCCTCTAGTTTAATGACATTACCTGTTATGTCATTGATTCCACTATCCATGCTATTTAAAACATTCACGGGTTTGAAAGCATAAGTCCCGTAATGTGCTGCTCTATGAGGATTTACATTTTCTAGGCTTTCCCACTGCTGACGAACATATTCCTGAGCTTGAGTTTGACGTAATTGTTGGTTATAATTTTGCTCTATTCCTAGAAATACAATTACCAATAAACTCAATATAAAAAAAGCTGTCACATAAACAAAAAGTTTATTCCGAATAAATCGCTTCCATTCAACTATTATTATATTAATCATTAGGATTCTAAATTAATTTTGTATGTAGTCAATATAGATTTTCTCTAATTCTTTAGTGGATACGTCTGAGGTATTCATTTCCTTAACTAATTCACCTTTTTTAATTATTCCAATGCGGTTACAAGTTTCACGAACCCTGAAAATGTCATGTGAAGCCATTAATATGGCGGCATTGTCTTTAGATAATTTTTTAAGCATAATGGATAGTTCATTGCTGGCTAAGGGGTCTAGTCCACTCGCAGGCTCATCAAGTAAATAAACACTGGCTTCTTTTGCTAGAGCTATTGCGATTCCAACTTTCTGTCGCATTCCTTTTGAATAATACTCAATGCGTTTATTGTGTACACCATTTTCAAGGCCACATTCACTTAACAATTCATGAAGTTTATTTTGGTCAAGTGTTTTCCCTGAGAGCTTGCAGAAATAATCCAAATTCTCTAATCCAGATAGGTATGGATACAAGCTAACATTTTCTGATATGTATCCGATATGCTTTCTTGCACTTATGAAATCTGATGTAGTATCTATGCCATTAATTGTAGCAAATCCCTCATCAGGCTTTAAAAAACCAAGTAAAATATTGATGGTAGTTGATTTACCAGCACCGTTAGATCCAAGCAATCCATAGATCTCGCCATTCTTAATTTCTAAAGATAAATTATTTACAGCTATATTATTGTCAAAGTTTTTTGTGATATTTTGAATACTAATCATATTTATCAATTTTAATTTTGTTTATTTACGAAATACCTAGTTTATCCACGATTAAGATGATAATGAAAACATTCATAATGACCTTATGTGGTCATAAGATAGTGTTACATTAACTATAGTAAGTGTTTAAAAAGGTGGTTTTTTAAGAAATGATAGTAAGAGGTGGTGGTCGACAATACAAATCAAATGGAAGAAAATAATGCTTGTGGTCCTCAAAACTGAACTTAATTAAAGTTGAAATTGTATTGCTAACAATTTTAATTGTTTGACCAACTGCAAGTTTGTTATTTTTTATTAAACATTCTTCACATTCGTTTGAAAATTCTTGATGGTATTCAACTTCATTCTCAAAAATATGCATACCAATTTTTTCATGATGACCATGGAAATGCAAAGAGCCATTTAATATCGTAGAAAAGAACGAAGATAAAAGGAGAAGAGAAATAAATTTATTGCGCATTACATTCAGTCTATGAGTACGAATTTTTAAAACAGTTAGTATTTTCTAATTATTATTTGAAAAATTAAAATAACAACATAATTGTATAGGCGGATAATACAAAAAAAGTATTAAACTAAAAAAGTGATTACAATCAATTTAAATATTGTTAAGAGATTATATCTTCATTCACAATCTTTCTTGAATTTCAATCAATAAAATTTTCGAAAACATAGCACGGTATAAACATATATAAGCTAAAGAATATTTATGATTGATTGGTTCGCAAAGAGATTAATACTAAAACGATGAAGACTATTTTTTTTGTAATTCTATTGGAGATGGCACTAACAACTGCAACAGGAGATCGTGACTTCATACCACCACGTTTTCTTGCATTCTGAGGCCTTGGTTTTACATATGGTAAATAATAAAAATATAAATATTTGGGCAAAAAAATATCCTGAACTTGCAAAACAACACATAAGAGACTTGTATGATAAACTATTCCCAACTTATAAAGATTATTTACAATTCTTGAAGTCAATGTATGAAGCTCAATTATCTTTAATGAATATTGGTCTAATATTAAAAGAACAAAAAAAGGAAGAGGATGCTGCTTATTGGCAGGATAGAACCAATAATGGAAATGATCAAAAGAGTATAGATAATCAATTTGCTAAAAAAGATCAGTGGAAAAGTATAACTCCAGAAAAAATTAGTGAATACGAAAAGATGATAAGGAAGTGGTTGGGAATGAAAACACCGCAACAGCAACAAATATGGAATTATTATATGTTGGGTGTACCTAAAAAAAGAATTGCAAAGTTATTATCCAAAAATATCAGTTACATAAGAGTTTTGATTAGTGAACTGCAGGAAAATTTTATTGAAAACATACCGCTCTTTTTAAATCAAAATTCAACTGATGAATAAACTACTAAATTGAACGGTTAATAAATTTTAATAAACTCATTTTAGAAATATCATTTTCTTCGTTTGACTAAATTTGCTAGAAACAATTCTACAATAGTATACCCCTGACGAAACAGTTTCACCGCTGCTGTTGGTCGCGTCCCAATGAACTGATTTAGACCCAGCTTGCAATCTTTCATTCAATAAAGACCGTATCTTACGACCTAATACATCATATATAATTATGCTAACCATTCCTTCTTTTGGCAAATCATATCTAATTTGTGTAATAGGATTAAATGGATTAGGATAATTATCATACACTTTGAAATTAACTATTGGTCGTTTTTCATTAATTTCTAAATCTGAAACATTCCATGTCTTTTTGTAGATCCAAGCATTGTTTATCGATGGATGGCCATTAGGATCAAAACCACCAAAATAGATAGCGTTTTCATCTTCAAATGGTGATTCTACATAACACCGCACAGATACAAGTGGAATATCATCAAAGCCAATTGCATCATTAATTTCTTCAAGACCATATTGACCATTATTATCTCTTTTAACAATGATTCCACCGCTGTAAAAACCATTCCACGATGGATAAATATTTTCTTGTAATAAAGATTCTATTCCAATCAAATAATGATCAATTTGAGTTATTGGATCAGTGAATAAATAGAATTCGTTATATGCTCCTAGTAAATAATTGACTGTCTCGCCAGGAAGATGGTCTTCTACCAATAACGAAATTTTAGTTTCATAAACTCTATCAAATTCCTGCGTATCAGTATGATCAAGTCGAAATATTGTTCCTTTAGATTGACCATTAGGGCACCACATTAACAACATTGATTCATCCAATCCAAATGGATTGGGAATGGTTGTCAGACCTCTTATTCCACCAACAGCAGGATCTATATATGAGTTTAGATCATTAAAATCATGCGCGACATCATAATCAGGTTCAGGTCCATCATTTCTTTTGAATATTTTATTTCCTGAGGAGAAATATAGTTGATCATTTGCAACAGTAATTCCAAGTGGTCTTATACCCAAAGGCCCAACCTCTGGAACTAATCCTATTTCAATATTTCCATCTACATTTGGATTATATTTACCAGAATAAATACCCTGAGTTCCTACAGAAATTAGCAGATTTTCAATGCCGGTTATCTGGTCAGTATATAATTCAATATCACGCATGGAGTAACTTTCGTTTGAAGAAAAATAACCTTGATGGACTATAATTTGAGTCCATGAGCCATTAGATTCATCATCTCGAACAAAAATACTAGCATTGACAATACCTGATAGAAAGTTCGCAGAATAGGAACCGACTATGAGCATAGTATCAGGAAAATCTAGTGCATTACCATTATTATCTTTTGTAAAGATAACTTGTTTTAAAATTTCGGGTCGCACAAAATTATAGCCCAAATCAAAGTCAACCTGCCAATTTGCATCCTTATTTTCCAAGCAGATTATTTGAGACCATCCTATGTTCAAGTCTTCTCCGCCATACCAAAAATTATTTCCATCTTGCCAGTATCCAATAGAAGCGAATAACATATTTTTATGAGTAACTAGATGTAAAGCCTCTGACCCTCCCATAAAAATACCATTATCATCAAAGCCTCCAGCAGAGTAAGATTGTTCCCATTCCTGTGCAATTAATGATGAAAATAGAACACCAATTAAAATAAAGTTTGAAATCACGGTACCCATATTCAAATTTAATCTATTACAGGCCAACAAAAATACCACACTGATACGAGGCTGAGATTTTTTATTAAAGCATCGTAGGTCTTATTCCAAACTATGTTTGGATAAAAAGTTCCAGATCAATTGGTTACTTCTTTATCTTTTTCATTCAATCTCTATCATAAATGATGATGCCGGAAGTCTTTCACTATTAAAAAGTGTGGCTTCTGGCGTATCTGACCATCCATATCTTACATATTTTGGATTTTTTACAAATTGCGATGAAACAAATATGTAATTTTTATCTATGGAAATATTTGCATCGAAGAATCTCATACTAGAATCTGCAATTTCGAACTGATTCTTTTTACCTTTTTGATAGGAAAGTCCGGATCCAACATATTCAAATTCTATCCTAATTGAATCATTAAATAATTGACTATCTATAAGGATGGGGCCTAATGGATACAATCCCATATCATAATCATTAACTAATGCTAGCCTTGCCAGTCTTTTACCTACATCTTGTTTATTTGAAGGATGAATATTATCAAAATCTCCAATATCTAAGGTTACAACCATACCTGTTTTTTTTACTCTCAAGGCTTTACGTTGTACCTCTCTTAATTTTTGAGAGACATCACCACCAGGCTCTTTAATGTAATTAAAAGGTGCAATTTGCACGAAATAAAATGGAAATTCTTTACCCCAACTACTTCTCCAATCATCAATCATACCAGGAAATAAATCAGCATATTGTTTATGCCTCCCAACATTTGATTCCCCCTGGTACCAAATTGCTCCTTTTATTGAATATGGAATTAAAGGATTTATCATACCATTAAACAAAACCTTAGGCAAAAATGGATTTAGCTTTATGAATGAAGGTCTGCTTGATGAATGAGCATCTATTTCATAAATATAAAACTTATTCTCATATAGTTCTGCTACCGGCTTGTATTTCCAATTTCCTTCAAGTGAAATGATTTCACCATTCTCACCTGAAAGATTCATCAATCCCGCAATACGACCTGGTCCCATAATGTCAATGGCACGGATAGCTATTATATTTTCACCTTTTTTGATGATTTTTCTTGGAATCATATACTCTCTTTTTTTATTCCAGTGACCAAAACCAGAGAGACCGCCAACAAATTTTCCATTAAAAAAAGTTATGTCCATATCATCTATATAACCAATATTTAGTGTATAATTATTAGTTAAATCTTCAATAACAATTTTTTTTCGAAGCCAAACCGCACCATCAAATTCCATTGATTTTATGCTATCATACCTACCTGGAAGAATAATGTTCTGCCACATTTCATCATCAAATTCAGTGTTGCTCATATTTTGATCAGAGAATTCAATTTTTTTGTATTGCTCTTCCATTCTATCTTCTAGATATTGTTGTTTAGGTGCATTAATTGAATCGAATTGTTCAAACCAAGATTTTTTGATTTCTTCTACTTTACTATTATTTATTTTCTTGAGAGTTTCTAAAAAGATTCCTAATTCCTTAAGCTTACTTTCACTAGTCCATGACTCAGCAGGAGACCCTCCCCAGCTTGAATGAATGATGCCAATCGGAATATTTAATTCATAGTACAATTCTCTCGCAAAAAAATATGCCGTCGAAGAAAATTCTTCCACATTTTCTGGAGAGGCCTTCATCCAGGAGCCGCTTAGTTTCTTGGTTGGCTCAGTCGAAATATGTTTTCCCACATTAAACATTCGAATGTTTGGAAAATTTGAATTTTCAATTTCACTTTTTGAATTTAGTATTGTATCCTTAGGAGGATAACCTTTGAAGGACATTTCCATATTAGATTGTCCAGATGCAAGCCAGACTTCTCCAATTAGTACGTCATCGATTGTTACTTTATCATTTTCAGAAATGATTTCCATTGAAAAAGGACCACCATTCTCAGGAGTCTGCAATGCTCCCTTCCAGTTACCACTACTATCAGATCTTAATTTTAATTCATATCCCCACTCACTAATGATTATTATACTTTTATATGGCAGTGACTTTCCCCAAATGTTCACCTTTGAATTCCTTTGCAATACCATCCCATCAGAAAACAAGGGGGCAATTTCAATATTTGTTTTATTTTCACTACAGGAAAAAATTATTCCAAAACAAAGAAAAACTGCACGGCGCCTATTCATTACTTAATATATCCATAATCATTTAAAAAATTATTGAACTATCAACGATTTGGTGATCTAATATACAATACATCAGGATGACCTGAATGAGGTTGATAATCTCCCCAAAATTCATTTTTTAATTTCAACCCAGCTTTCTCCATTACCCTAATAGATGCGATATTCTCTATCATGGATCTAGCTACGATTTTTTTCCCATTCCTACCCCTTTATCACTCAACGCTATGGCCACTTCTGTTGCATAACCATTTCCCCAGTATTGTTTTTTTAGCCTCCACCCAATTTCAATCGCATCTTTAA
>MDSZ01226534.1_pt1 | contig 22869 bp, 11 predicted proteins | sample 811201 | NCBI WGS metagenome assembly MDSZ01 (sample SAMN05326647, study PRJNA326480) | marine metagenome | isolation source: seawater | place: Indian Ocean: North | collected 2010 | reverse complement strand
CCAAGAAGTTTGATCGAATAATGCTTTGTTTGAATTCGTCTGTGGATTATTCAAAGTAATCGTAAAGTGATCTGTTTGATTTTGGGCAATGTTACCACCACTAAGACGTTGACTCAAATAAAAGTATCCATATGTACCTGTTGGACTAATGTATCCACCGTTAATAACTGTACCAGCTTGTACATGTGTGCCTGAAATGTTTCTTCCTAAAACATGATCCAGACTGTTATCTCCGAAAGTACTTCTATAGTCAGCCGCACCTACATACACATATCTACTTCCATTATAAGAAATATATTGTCCTGAATTAATTCCTGCTGTTGTTGTTGCGAGAGCAGTAGCACTTGCAGTAGTTGATGATACACCAGTGCTCCAGTTAACAGAAGTACCCGAAGCAACTTGAGCAAAACTAGGCTGTCCACCTTGTGCAAGTCCTGCTAGTCCGTTCCAACCAACATCAACAGGGTTAATTGGATAATTCTGCGGATTAATGACACCTTCAACAATAATACCTTTACCATCGCCCGCTTCTGAAGTAACCTCAATACCATTAAGCAATAACTGAGCTCTGTTAAGTAGTTCACGTTCTCCTAGGTCACCAATAATAGCGTTTGATACACTAGGTGCTAGTCTAAGTAGGAATGCTGTCTGTTTAATTGTGCTAACAGTGATGTTGGTTTCTGGATAGGAGAAAATATATCCTCTATCTTCATCAAATCCACCATCTGTTATAAATGCAGAACCCCAGTGACTAATTAAAGGAGTAATTGTATTTGAAATAAGCACAACGCCTGTGTTAATAACATGGGTAGTTGCTGTTCCTGCAGAATATGTTCTCTGTGCTCCTGCTTGGAAATTAGCAAATGTTGTGCCTCTTACACAGTTTTGTAAATTATTTCCGCTTACTCCGTCATATTGTATTATCTCATTATTAATGTAAATTGTTCCACTTTTTGGAAAGAAACTTGCATCTTTTAATGGGATAGTAGTTTGTGTAGCATCAATAGCTGAACTTAGTTGGCCTGGAGGTCCTTCGTTAGTAACCTCATATCTTACCGGCAAGTTACCTGATCTCATAAACGCTTCTGTGTTAACGTTCGAATTACGCATTCTATGGCAGTAAACAAAATTTCCGTCTGCTCCACGTACCATATAATCTATAAAACCAGCACCGTACCAACTGTATTGAATACCAATCATCTGCATTTTTGCAGGATCCATATTGTATTTTGATTTGCCTGTGCCATCCAATTTATCAATATTAAAATCTTGTTGCTTGACTTTTCTATCTGTTACATACATCATCTTAGCACCAGTGATATCATCTACACCTCTAAAGTCTGGAGTGACTGTACAGTTAGTGTCGTCTGTTACGTTAGTGACAACATGGGTCATTCCTTTGATAATGACCCTGTCTCCTGCTTTTAATTGTTTTGTAAATTTAGTATTTGTACCAGTAACCAAGTTAGCATCTGCTAACATTGCAATAGTACCAGCTAATTGGAATGTACCTGTTCGTTGAACAACATTAATATTCACTCCATCATATTCCCAGAAAATTCCGTTTTGATCATCAAATACTCCTGCTCTAACAGTAGCACCGTGCCATGTAACAACACTCATCTGTGCGTTAAACCCTAGGTCAGGAGTGGTGCTTCCTAGTCTACGTTTAGCTCTAACTTTAAATGTTCTTTCATCTGTTACTTGTACAACTTCATAATCTTCATAAGGTTGATAATCATTTCCATTACCTGGACCACTATTGTATCCTTCAGTTTCTATACCGAGTAATCTAATTACACCGCCAATTTGTACTCCATGGTCATGATCATCTGTAACTACTGTAATTAAAGAATTTATTTCTACACCATCAGACGTAACACTTTGAAGATCATAACTAGGTGCAAATAATGCACCAGTGGTATACATAATACCTTTACCTGATTGATATCTAATATATTTTTTACTTTGACGTATCGCTTGTGCGCCATGTTGTGGACCGCCTGTACCTAACTGCACACCTCCATCAAATGGTCTATGTATAAAAAAGCTGTCTGGTTTTGGATAAACGATTGCAATAATATCGCTTGCACTTGTATCAATTGTTCCTGCTGCTCTAGCTTGATATCTAATTTTATCTACAGCCGGAATATTTGTTGCAATAAAAGTACCGTCAGCTAAACTATGATTATTTGACCCATCATCTGACTGTGTGGTTACAATAAAACTACTGCCGGGTACTAATCCGTGTGCATTTGGAAAGTCTATCTCTAGTGTTGCTAATGCTTCAAAACTAATACTTGTGCTTGCAGCAATTTGTGAAGTAGTAGCTTCTGTCATTGTAAATGTACATAATAAATTCAAAATATCTGCTTGTGCAGGCTGTCCAGATACAACATCAAAAGATGCGAAGTTGCCATTAGTTGATACTATTGTAAGATCATTTGCAGGAGTTGCGCCGCCTAGTAAATTACCAGGAACAACAACTTTGTCTCCTGTAACATAACCAGCACCATTATTATAACTTATACTTTCGTAGATTCCGGTTGAGTCTTGTGATGACCTAGTAACATTAAATAATGCACTAGTGCCGCTTGGTGATCTATTACTAGAATTTACAGAAGTAGCACCAAATGCTCCCTGTGATGCAGTTCCTGATAGACTCACAGAAGTCACTTCACCCCTTGCAGTTGAATCATCTGATACAACACCAGTAATTGTAATTGTTAAATCATTAGCAGGTGATAAACCTGCTAAGTCTGTGCCCAGAATAGTAAATGTTTGATTCAAACCGTAATTAGAACCGCCATCACCTGGACTATCAAAGTCAATACTATAAACTCCTCCAGATGTGCTAATGTCTGCAATAAAGCCTGATCCTATTAATTTGGTTCCTGCTTGATTAGTATACTGTGCGCCATTTACTGCTGTTCCAGATGGTGAAAATGATGTAATTGCACCAGAACCACCTTGCACACCGAGGATTTTAACTACACAATCATTAGCTGGAGTTGAACCCCCTAAAATGTTTCCTGGTACTGTGATTGTTTCCCCACTCATAAAACTATCGCCGCCAACTAAATTTACCAAACCGTATGTTGTGCCATTTGTTCTTACTGTGAAACTTGCATTTTGTCCTGTACCTGCTCCTATTGTTTGTACCACAAAGGTTAAATTAGCAGCGCCACCACCGCCTAAATCACTATCTTGAATTGTAATTGTATCGCCTTGTGAATGGCCAGACCCTATTGTCTTTATATCCAAATTTGATACAGCACCTGAAGCATTAATAGTAATATCAAAAGTTCCTACAACACCCGATCCACTAGATGTACCTGACACATCGGTATACGTGCCTGCTGTTCGTGATGCATCTCCAGCTGAAAAGTTACCAACAAGCAGATGTGATCCTGGTGCAGACATAATCATTTCAGTGCTGTCGTCTGTGATGGCAAAATCATTAACTGCATCAGGTGCTGTACCTGTTTGAGTAGTACCTGTAATTCCACCAGTACCATTTACACTAGAAACCGTTATAACAAGGTCATGTGTACCATCAATTCCATTTGTTCCAAATGTTGAACCTGGAATAATTATTCTATCATTCACTATATAATCAGCACCAGGTGCAGTAATTGTTACTGCTTGGAACGTGTTATTAGTAAAATCAACAGTAAAGTTTGCACCACCACCTTGACCACCATTAGTTGTTGGTGTTAAACCGGTATAGGTTGCAGTACCATCAAAAGGTGTGCCTGACACTATAGATAAAGATGTAACTCCTCCTACAGCATCAACACTTTCTACTTTTAATATTAAATCGTTGTTAGGACTTGTACCACTAAGATTATTACCTACGATTTTTACGACATCAGCTACTTCATAATTTTGGCCTGGATTAGTTATGTTACCTACGCTGTATGCAGTTCCGTTAGAACTTATTTCTACTTGTAGATTAGCTCCTGATGGAGTATAATTATTTGCTTGTACTCCACTGTATGTAGCTGTGTTGGCTGTTAAAGGAGCTGTCAACGCACTTGATAAAGTAATTACATTTGTGCCTTGATCAACGGTTTCAACATACGTTGCAACACCGTCTCCTCTATCAAAAGCCAAGTTTGGTACTACACCAGTTGCATCTATTAGTGTAATAGATTGTGCACCTATTAGTGTATCTGCAGCAATATCAGGAGTTAAAAAAGAACCTCCGCCTGCTGAATTATCTATAACTGCTGTAGTCTGTGAACCTGTTGGTATGGATGCATTTACTAAAGGAGCACCAATGGTTGGTGACGCTCCGTCATATGGAATACGTGTTTCTCCTTGTGGAACTATTACTTCTGCTGTTAATGTTCCGGATGCACCCTGTGATACCACTGTAAATCCTTGAATAGCCACTGCGGCTTGTGGACTACCAATAGCTGCACCTGTGTAAAATCCTGCTTTCCTTAATTGTGTATAATTTGTATAAAGAACTTCTCCGTTAGTACTTCCTACTTTTGCTTTAGCAAAGTATGTAAAAGTATTTGTAGTTGGTACTGTGTATATTATAAAAGAGCCTTCAGCTCTTGCCGCTCCTGCAACGGAGTTTTCTAATGCTTTGATAGTAATAGGATCGCCTTCAATAAAACCGTGCGGCGAAACTGTTGTAACTGTAATTAAACTTTGACCTACACCTGAAGTACCTGCACTAGCATCTGTTACAACTGATTGTACATCTGTTGTTGTTCCAGGAACTTCATATATACTAGGATACCCTCTAAGTGTTCCTATAGCTGACCATTTAGTAGGTTGTAGTCCATATTCAAAGTCAGCATCAAGCATAGCCAATGGTGATGCATGACGCATACGTTCAATAGCATCAACACCAAAATCATAAGGGCGAACAGCAAGTTCTGGAGCTTCTTTGAATATTTGCAAATCATCATTTGCAGTATGTGCTGACGTGTCTTTGTTAAGCGTTAATGTCGTAACAGCATCTGTAATTTGTAAAAATTTTGGAAAATCTGTATCTGTTGAATATTGGTCTTGTGAAATTGCACCGCCAAGTTCGTTGTTTGAAAAATTAAATATTACTTCATTTGTAGTTGAATTTGTAATTAATAGTAAATCTTCTAGCTCGCATCTGCCTTGAAATTTAATTGTACCTGCACCTGTAGGAACATGCGTAGGTAAAGCAGATAAGCCTGTAGTAATTACATTTATAATTATGTTAGATAATTCTGTTATTCGAGCAGTGACTCCTGACTCAGTTGTTTTACTGTTATCAATAACTTGACTAGATGCACTTAAACTTGTATGAGCAGTATTTGTTAAAATAAAATTGTTAATTATATTTCTTATTTCTGTATGATAATTTATTTCAGCTTGTCTTGTACCTGAGATTTGTGCAGTGGCTCCGTCCCAAAAGAATCCTGCATTTTTGCTTGTTTCTTGATTGCCACCATATCTTAAATCATGTAGGTATGCATCTATAATGAGTCCTACATCTTTTTGTGTTTTTGTAATATCAAAAGTATAGCCTGAAAACCCAGTTGCTCCAGCATTTACTTGGGCTGTTATGTATGCCGTAGCTTCTGCTTGAAGATATGCTTTGTTGCTGTTTAACAAACTATAACCATTAGGGTACAGGTTAGCAAGTCTACTTATACCTGGTTTAAATACGTAATCTTTTATTTGTGTCTTTGCCATCTGTTATGTTCCAAGTGCTATAGCCAAAGCTGATACTGTTTCATCTACATATTTTTTATTTGTTGCTGAAGTAGCTGTAGTTGGTGTATTGGCTACTGTTGCTGATGTAAAAGCCGCTGTTGACGGTGTAGTCGCTCCTATTGTTGTGTTGTTAATTGTACTATTATTTATTGGTCCTACAATATTTCCGCTTGCACTATCTACTAATAATGTAGCATTATTTGCATATACAGATCCAGTTAAGTCTCCTGTAACACCACCTAATGCATTTAGAGTGCCACCAAAGTTTGACTGCAATCCTACACCTAAACCTCCTGCTACTATCAATGCGCCATTGTTAGTTGCATTACTATCATTTGTGCTTTTTACAGTCACAGTAGTAAATGATCCTATAGGATCCTCTACACTAATGTTTCCTGAAATAGTGCCTGCTAAATTTCTGTATGTAATATTATCTGGCGCTGTAGAAGAAACTGCAAATACTAATCTACCTGAAGTTTTTCCTAATGCTGTTGACCCTATTCCACCGTCTGAATGTGTAAGGCCTGTGTGATATTGATCTGTACCGTTATAAAAATAAAATGCGTTAGTTAGTGAAGTTAAATCAATTATATATGATTCGCCTCTATACATTGTAATATTTGCACTTTCTCCGCCAGGTGTCCAAATATAAGCTGTGTTTGACCCATTTTCTGTAATTGTAAAATTTGCTGGAGTAGCTAAATCAAAAGTTTCTGATCCCTGTGTTTCAACAAGCGATCTAGCAGTTATGTTACCTTGTGCATCAACAGTAAATCCAGTACTTTTAAATCCGTATGCTGATTCTAACGCTTTATTTGTAACTGTTGGCATATTTCAATAATCCTTTTGGCTTTAACATATTTATCCATAATCTAAATGTTAGATAACTTGAGGATTTTGATTCTGATAATACTGGGCAGTATAAATTATTTTAGCACCCTCTTTTCCTGTGGTTGGATTTACTATTATATCTACGTAACTTTGATTTACAGTAGCTGATATGTCTATTAAATTGGTGCCTAAATTATTTCTTGCATATACAATCACACTAGCTTCATCTAAACTTGCAGTTACCAATACTTTTATTATTTCTTTGTTATCTTTATCAAAATCTGCTGATATTGTATACTCAGCACTTGAAAAGTCAGCTACATGAAATCTATCTATAAGAGTATCTGTATATGCTTGCTTCCAGGGGCCATTATGAGATATTGTGCCTGTTAGAAGCACACTATCTTTTAATCCTTTGCTAAAAAACTTATCTAATTTAAACATTATACAATATTTATTCGTTTTCTATTTTAAATAAATGCTTGTATTCTGGTAGATATAAGTATTCTATTTTGCTTTCTTTGAGTGTTCTAAGTGCGTCATCTAGTGTTTCTACTAATGGTTCTCCACCCAGGTTAAAACTAGTATTAAATATAATTGAACACCCTGTTTGTTTTTTAAATTCTTTAATTAAATCATAATAGTGTTTATTTTGTTCTTCGCTTACAGTTTGTATTCTACACGTACCATCTACATGAATAATTGCAGGAATTTTTTCTTCTACTCCTGGCTTGCAGTTTACAGCATACATCATAGTTGGTGAACTCTTCATGCCTCGTAAGTCAAACCATTCGTGTACATCTTCTTCTAAGATTGTTCCTGCAAAAGGTCTAAAGTATTCTCTTCTCTTTACTTCGTTAACATGATCTTTACCTTTTGGGTCTGTCGGATCATATAACAAAGATCTATTTCCTAATGCTCTTGGTCCATTTTCGCTTTGTCCTTGAAAAATTGCAACAATATTTTTTTCAGTAATTAATTTTACAACATCTTCATGTGTGGCATTTTCTGTTACGTCAGCCTCATAAGTTTTTGCTATGGATCTTAATTCTTGCAATGTAAAATCATACTTTGGTCCTAAATATAAATTGTCACCTTTACGTCCAGAAACTTCTGTACTTTGTGTTAGTTCATGATACATTATCAATGCCGCACCCATTGCTGTACCAGCATCATTACTTACAGGTTCTACATAAAGTTCGATATCAAGGTCTTCTAAATCTTTCAAATAGTGATAATTTGCTACACAATTTAAACCATAACCTCCACTTAATACTACCTTCTTTTTACCTGTCTGTGTAACTGCTTTTCTAATCAAATCACTTGCTTGTTGTTGTGTTTGGATTTGACATGCATAAGCCATGTCTCTCCTGTTTGGCATCAATGTTAAGTCTACTTTATCGTAGTCATCAGCTTTGCCATTGTCTACTCCGTCAGGAGTTAGTTCTTCGTATAATCCATCATTTACTAATGCCGCATTTGGATATGTAGGTACAATCAAATTTCTATTAGACAGCGGTATTTTTCCTAGGTCGTCAAATAAAGCAGGAATTTTTTTATTCTCTTTTCCATAAGGAAATAAGCCCATAGTTTTGCCAGCTTCAATTGCACTAAAGCCACAGTATTGTGTTACTGCTTCATATACTTTTGTAATACCTGCTCTATCAGAAATTGCAATTTCATATTCAGTACCATCAGCATTTTTTTCTGTCAAGAATGAAGTTGTGTTAGGACCTCTTGTGCCTAAGTGCTTGTAGACAACACCAAAATCAGCAGGATAGTTACAATTAAAAACTGTTTCAGTTTCAAAACCATATGTTGATTCTCTGTTTATCTCCATCGGAATAAATGTACCAGCTCCGTCTATCACTACAGCCACAGCTTCAGTAAATCCGCTTCTATAAAAAGCACATCCTGCATGTAACTTGTGATGTTCCATTGCTACATCTATTACTTGAGGGTGCTTACCTCTTGAATGCCTATCAATCAAACCAAGTTTTCTACACATACCAGTATATACATCATCACCTGAAAATTCTAACCTGCCAGCTGATTCTGTAAGTGGTTGTGTATGAGCTACTACTAGATAATCTAATTTGTCTGTATAATCTAAAATTTTTACTATAGAAGCTAATGGTCCACCATCATACTTGCTCCTACTAAGTCTTTCCTCCTCTATAGAAAAAACAACTTCGCCATCCTTTAATAAACATACTCCACTATTATGTCCTCTTGCAATTCCTGCAATCCATTTTGAATTATTTTTACTCATCGTCTTCCTTTGGTTCTGGTTTACCTAGTACTCTGTCTATAACGTAATCAACTATTTCTGGACTCATAGTCATTAGGTGTTCGTTATGCCTTGACGTAGTTTCGTCAGGCATTATTCTTATAGGATCATAAACTCTATCGTTCATTCCTAAATCAACAATATTAAAGTAATCACAGTTCGGATAAGAAACATTAATAGGAAATGTTGGACCTAATACTACAGTAGAAGGTGTGTCTACCATATATGCCAAATGTTGTCCTACACTATCACAACCAAGAAAATGATTTGCATATTTTATTGCAGCTGTCCAGTTCCTTAGTGCAACCTGTTCAGGCATAGCTACATCTTCTTTAAATTTATCTTTGCTAAAATCAAATCCCATTTCAGCCATTGTGATTACTGCAAAGTCGTTTTCTTGCAATTTTCTAATGAGTGATTTAAGGTCTTTGAATTCAATACTTCTACCAGTGTTATCAACAAACGATCCATCTACATGTTGTATTGCCCTTCCAAAAGGTTGTATAATAATTACTTTATCTTTTTTTAATCTATCTTTTACTTGATTGATAATTTGTCTACCAGTTAACATTTCTTCCTTGGAAAGAAACATTCTTGGTTTGTCTAATTCTCTTAAACCTTTGTTATTAATAGCAATATCATAACCTTGAGCAAGACTAGCTTTTTGGTTGTAATATTCCCAAATTCTATATGGTTCAGGAGAAATAATATCTCTATCTTTAAGTTTTTCTTGAAATAAATTTTTGTGCCAATTGTCATAAGCACGATGATCTAGATCTGGATGACCTTTAAATGCATCAGTGCCGCCTTCACATACGATTATAAAATCATCGTCATTTGATTCTTTAGCATATAATTCGAAAGCTGGTATTGAACTTACTACTCTTCCGTAGCCACCGTTCACAAAAAAAGCCTTTGATCTCATCTATAATTCCTTTTTAGGTTTGTAGTAAACATTATACTACTACTTATAGGTTGAGACCAAAGGCTGTACTTAATTATGGTTTATTTTTTATTCCCAGGTAAAACTAATTTGTTTATGTGGAATTTTCCAAGCATCAATACTTGCATAGTTACTTCTTACTGTCTTTAACCATGCTGATACTGCTTGCATTTCTGTTTTTTGTGCCGCAGTAAAGTTCTCTGGACGATCTGATAAAGCGTCATCAATACGTGCTGCTTCTGCATCATATCCATCAAATAAAGATGCTTTGTCAATAGGATGTACCTGATAACCTGGCATTGTAAATTTAGTGCCATCATATTTCAATGATTCAGCGCCATTATGAATTGATGCCATAAAATTTTGTGTTCTATATTCATATACATAATCTTCGTCATCGCCTGGTGTTTCAAACTTGTAATCAGCTATACCGCCTGTTTCATCTTTAGCTGGTATAGTGTCATCACCCTGCATTAATGCTATTGCTTCTGGATGATCATTTGCATCTACCAAGTAAAATTTATGACCGTCATGTCTATGATTTGGTAAATCATCTTCTAAGTCTTTTTTAACGTCACTTGAACCTTCAATAGAGAATACTGCTCCTGTAGCTTCAACTACGCTAATTATATGGTATCGTATTCCAGTCCATGTAACGTCTACTGTTTTTCCCTCGGACACAGATGGGTTCCATGGTTCATTTGGATACGTGTATGTAAAAGTTTTTGTAATCATATCTGTTTCCTTAATTAAGTACCTTTCGTATTGTTATTTATCATACTATAGTAAGTTACTACTCCTAATCGTGGGCTGCAGGTGTACCCTTATATTTAATTCTAACTATAGAGCCCCCTCCTGACCATCCATGCGTTCTCACGCTATTACATGGAAATGTAGCTGGTGCTGGCATAGCTGGTCTCCACCATGGAGAACATCCAGTCCATTCATAACATTCACACATTTTGTTACCACTCCAACAACTTGTAGGTCTTCCGCCCCATGTTGGTCCTCTATCCAATCCTTGTGTAGCATGGTCCATGTTACCAAAGGCTGATCCTGCGTATGTATACATATCTTGCCATCCGTGGTTGAGTTGCATTTCTGCTCCACATGTAGAATATAACATCGGTGGTGAGTGGATAATTTGTCTGTGACAATTCCAACAACATGGGTTACAGTGACCGTAATACATACAAGCCACCCTATCAGCTTGACCCCAACAACATGTTACATTAGTTATAAAAGCTGTATCTCCTCCAATATAAGATTTTGCTAGTCCATCTGCTGTCGGCCAATTGTTTCCTGATCCTAGATTACATACCATACCGCATCCATTGCCTACTGCATTTCCTTCATAGTCAACGTTTGGTGTAATACATGCACCGTTTGAACCTAAACAACACATCATTGAACCATCATTTATACAAATTGTACGTCCTCCATACCCTGGTTGGGCACAAGCACACATACAACCATATTGGCATGTGATTGCGCCGTCTGCACATGTACTTCCTGGACATATGTATATACATGCGGAACCACTTTGTCCGCCACACATACAGTTGCCTCCTGAGTTACATTGACGCCCACCATAGATGAATATCCATCCGTTTGCTGCCATTGGAGTTGTAAATCTAATATATGCGCCTGGATTTCCTCCTACGCCGCCGCCGCAACAACACGAACAAGCATTACCTCTGCCGCCTGCGCCCCACAACTCGATTTCTAGTTCAACTGGATCTGTTCTATCACAGGTTACTTGGCATCCGTACCATTTAGCACAATGTGGATATTCTGAGTAGTTGTTAGGTGTAAATCCCCATACTCTACCAAATTCTAAATTTGTTTCTTTCGCCCCGTCAGTTAATAAGCTCTTAGACGATAATAATGATTTAAGTGTTGCCATATCTATTATTCCTAATTGTTATCATGTATTAGCTACTTGCCTTCCATAAAATTCTAACATATCCTAATCCACCTCTTGAACCAACGTCTCTAACATCTGGACAACCCATTGCCTGAGTAGCACCTTGTCCTGGTGGTACAAAAGGAACACAACCTACTGCTTCATAACATGCACATACTTTACTAGAGTTCCAGCAACTTGCAGTACTTGGGTACCAACTTGTTACGTTTCTAGCAATAGAGCCTTTTACGGACATATTTGGATATCTCCATTGTCCTGACTGTGCTTGTCCTGGTATGTTTCCATCTTCACCTGAATGCATCGCTGTTGCTTGATATCCTAATGACACATACTGTCCATGAGGTATAGCATTAGATGCTTGTATATAATCTGTGTTTTGGCTGGTGTCACAAGTCCAATGTCCGTTACAAGCGTAAGTTCCTGGGCAATTTACATCGCCTCCATATGCTTGTGCATTATGATATGTGTTTCTACATCCACATACAATTCCGCAACCAGCTCCTAATCCTGTACCTTGGTAAGCTGCAAAACAACAGTTCTGCAAACAACACATAGCTGATGTACTTGTTCTACATGCTGTCAATCCGCCGTTACCGCCTTGAGCACACATACAACTACATGTACTTGCAGTACCTAAACATACTGACACACAGGTTGCTTCTGAACACCCTGCATAACAAAATCCTGCGTTAGGCATACATGGATGACCTGTCTGACCGCAAACATATCCATTTGCTGTCATTGTTACTGTTTTTTTAGCATAAGCACCTGATTGGCCTCCTACACTGAAGTTACAACAACATTGACAACCTGTTGAACCTCCTGCACCCCATATTTCTATTTGAGCTGTACCCGCACCTGGTGAATACCAAGCAAAACAGTTGGTAAAACAACCAAAACTTCTTGCAGAACAAAATACGTAAATTTCTCCATCTTCCAAATTTTCTTCCACAAGTGGAAAGGATTTATTTAAGCGGTCTTGTACTAGATCTTTTAAATTTGCCATATTATATTCTCCGTTAAGTTGCGGCTCTCCATAAAATTCTTACTGCTCCGTGTCCACCTCTTTGTGCATTATCTCTAACCGAGTTACATGTCATAGTTGGAGCTCCTCCATGACCTCTTGGTGGTGTTGCTTGACAACCGTTGTTTTCATAACATCCGCATAGTCTGCTGAAGTAACATAACATATTAGTACTCCAACCTTGTGTTGGAGATCGCTTCATACCTTCTAAAGCATATTGATGATAATGATGATATCCACCTGTACCACCTATCGCTACCTGAGTGTCATTGTCTCCAGAAAAGGTTACCATACCTCCTCCGGTTGCATGTGTACCTGCTGGTACCCTAATATGATAATGCACGTAACAATGGTTTGCACTATCGCAATTATAAAAACTTGTACAACTTATTCCGCCTGGGCAGTTAATATCTCCACCGTATGCCTTAGCTTCTGTCGCATCTACTGTGCCGCCTCTTGTGTTACATACTAGTCCGCAACCTGCACCCCAAGCCGAACCAGCTGGATTTGTCATTGCTGTTGTACAGAAATTACTGTCTGCTACAAAACAGCAAAAAGTGCCTGAACTTGGTGAACAGTAAGTTGTACCACCTTCACCGCCTTGGGCACATAAACATCCGCATATTGTATTATCACTGGCTGCGCCAAAGTAACAAACACATGTTCCTGTACTTCTGCCTCTGTAACATAGTGTGTCACCATTTCCACATGAGCTACCTACGCATCCACAAACTTTTGAATTAGCATCTACTAAAAAACATTTTACAACGTATGCTCCTGGATTACCTGGAACACCTTGACCACAACAACACATTTTCGCACCAGAACCGCCAGCTCCCCAAATTTCAACTCTTAGACAACCATCTCCTGGTGACTTGTATGTAAACTTGTGGCATTGACTATGTTCTTGTGCTGGAGAAAAATAGAAAAGTCTTCCTTGTTCAAGATTTTCTTCTTGAGGTTCGTAGGTTGGATTCCTATTGGTTATAATCGATTGTAACGTTGCCATTTATTTAATCTCCATTATTAGTTACTTGTAATAACCCAACCATAAGTTGCATTTGTATAAGTCAAAGTAATCACAGCGTTAGCTACGTTGATAACTAAATCTTCTGCTGCACCTTGTATTTTATTGCTGTTGCGTCCTACGGTGATATTATTACTTGCCGCTTGTCCTGCTATGTCGTAAATCTGTACCACGTCACCTGCCATTGTATCTGCTGCTGCCGGTAGGGTGATTGTAAAAGCACCACCTGTTGCGTCTGCTAAGATACGATCATTAACTAGAGCTTGGTAGGTTGTAGTAATAGACCTTACAGTTGAAGCCTGACCTGGAGTTGCATTAATATATCTTCCCATTTTATAATTCCTTTGTCATTGTATTTATGCCGCTGTCTCAATTCCAAACGCTACTGCACTTACGTTAGCAACATTTGTGTAGACAACTAATAGTTTTCCGGCTTGCATAACAATACCAGTTCTTTCTAGTAACGACTTTGGTGTAAGTTCTGTATCGAATTCGATAAACTCACCGTCTGTTGGCGTACTAGCATCTGCTATTGCTAATCTCACGAAGCACGAGCTGTTACCCCTGTTAAGTAAGTTAATGCTCACTACAGCAAATGTAGACGCCGGACAGGTATATACAGTTGTATATGTACCTGCTGCTACATCGCTTGCTCCTAATCTTCCACTTGCCATTTTATTTCTCCATGTTTATTGTTGTAGATAGTAATTCATTGCCAACGGATGTCCGTCAACACCTTTTGCAAAGTTTACCTTCTGTAATGTATTTATTGCAACGTCAGTGGTTGTAGTAATAGTACTACCAGTAATCTGTACCACTCCTGCTGTAATGCTATTTACGTTTAGTTCACCTTGTCCTCCACCTATTTGACTAGTAATATAAGTTTTAATAGCTTTTTGTGTAGGAACAATATTATCGCTATCTGCGGTAAATGTTCCATCAGTAGAGAATTCTGTAATTGTTGCACCTGTGCCGCCTAATTCGACTGACCCTAGTTCCAACTGGTTTAATCCTGATATATTAAATGCATCTGCGTTTAGAGTTGCAATACCTGTTGATTGTTCAATACTAAACAAGTCTCCTACTCTAAAGTTACCATCTTGGTCTGTTGAAGTAAAGAATACTCTTCCTCCGCCAAAATTATTTGTTTCTTTTGTTTGATCAGGATTTACATTAGGTGTTCCTGGATAATTTGTATCTGCAAAATCACCTGTACCAATATCAAGATAATCATGTCCAGTTAATCTTACTTGACTGTATCTAATTGTAACTGTAGTGGCTTCACCATGCTCTGGTGCTTCTGTAACTGTAATGTCAGGACTCACTTGGAATGTTGCATCAAAAGGTCCGCTTCCTGTAAGGTTTGTGGTCTTAACAAGTTTAAACCATTTACCAGGAATACCTGAGAATGCAACGTTTGCACCAGCTTGTGGTGCAGAAGCTAAGCCTGCTATTCTAATATTTGCTCCAGGTTGATATCTATCTGCGTGTCCATCTCCTGCTACTGTTGCTTGAGCTGTAGTAAATGCAGTACCTCTGTTAGTCCAAGTTGGTTGTCTAAGCACTCCGTCACCTGTTCTTACGACATGCGGTGCATCGTCAGTGTTATTTGGATCTGTAAGTGTAAATGTTGGAGTTCCGCTATAACCTGTTCCTGGATCCCATATTCTAACTTCAGAAATTTTTCCGTCTGTAACTTTTACACGACCTTTTGCAATATCTGCATAAGCAGTAACTCCGCCTCCACTAAATGTTACTCTTGGCTCAATAATATAATTTGTTGTATCATCTAAGATTGCCACAGGAGACACTCCTGTTACATGATCCCATCCGGCTGTACCATCGCTGTGTTTTTTAATTGTTGCAGTTTTAGAACCTGAATTATATGTGTCAATATAACCATATTGTCCTGCGCCTGCTCCTGCGGTGATGTATATACTCATACCTGTGTATGTTGTGTTAATTCCAGTGTCAGTATTTGAAATAACTATTTGTGTTGTGTTTCCGGATTGTGCAACTCCTGCGGCAGTTTTATATCCTGCACCACCTAAGTCGTTTGCTGGATCAGTGAGTCTTACTTCCATCACTCCACCGTCTACAACCACTGGCGTGTTTATTGCGTGTCCATAACCCTCACCAGTTACAGTAAATGTTGTGCCACCTGCTGTATAACCTGTACCTGCATTTATGTATTCAAATGTTAAAATATTATTTCCGTCTGTCAATACATTACCAATTTCTGCTTCTGTAGATCTATTATCAACAGTTCCTGTAATTGCTGTCTCTGTTGCATCTTGTCCTTCAGCAACTGATCCAAAATCTCCGTACGAGTTATTACCGTTAGTTGCACGTATTTTTCCGCCGTTTTCTGCGAGATATCCAATGTGATTGTAGTATGTAAACACAGACACAAGTTCAGCTCTACCTAAGTTTGTAATCCACATACCTATACCATCACTTAATATTTGTGTAAAGTCGTTAGCTACAATTGAATCGTTACCTGCATCATGTAAGGCTCCATCAACTTTTAATCCAATACAAGCTGTACCAAAAGTTGACACATTTTGCACGTATGGTGATTTACTTACAATATGAACATCTGTGTCTGCAGGACCATAACCTGGATCTAAACTTACAAATGCACCAGCATCTGGACGTTTAGTCCCATATGAATTTGCAGAACCTAATGCTCCTGATAGTCCACTTATAGTACAATTTCTTAATCCTGTACCATTTCTCATGTAGAACATATCTTCTTTTGCATTACCATTTACTGAATTAGAGTAGTATCTTGCATTTAGTAATGTTTTGTAATTTCCTGTATATTTTAAATCATATATTATACCATCTAAATATCGATCAACATCTCGTCTACATGCCGCCTCATCATAGGTGTAACTTGGATACGTAGCATTTATGAAAGCTACTGCTTCCGCTTTTAAAAATTCTCTATTAGCTTCAATACATTCTTGTGCAAACAAATATCCTGTATCTGTAGTTGGTGTGTTAGTTCCTGTTGTCAAAGGAACTGTTGAATCTCCACTTGCTCCATTTACTTTAAAGTTTATGTAATCTTCTAGCTGTTGGAATAATCCATTTGCCGCTGTGCCAGCCGCACCTGAACCTGCTACTTTTGAAGTAACTTGGCTTTGAGCGTTGCCACTTGTTTTGGTAACAGAACCGTTTGTACAAATATCACTGATAATTGCTTTTAATCTTTGTATAGCCGCGATACTCTTTGGAGTATCTGATGCACTTGTCACAGCCGCTGAAGCTGCAACTTTTGTGCCACGTAATTCGTCTCCAATGACTGCTGTTTCTCTTGGAACAATAATTGGTAAGTGTTCGTTGAATAGTCCTGTTTTAACAAATATACTATTGTTTGCTATTCTTTCTGCAGGAATATTTGTTGTAACACCTGCTGTTAGTGCCGCAGTTAAAATACCAATAAGAGTGTTTACTGTTGATTGTGCATCTGATTCTTCTGTGTAATTTGAATCAATAACTTGTGCGTGAGCTGGAGTAAAACTATTTGTAGTTTGATAGTTTACGGTTGGTGCTGTGTTACTTAAAACTTTGTCAATAACTTCATTAAGCATGTAATTGATAGTCTCATTGTTTTTATCAACAACGCCTGCAACACCTAGTGTATTAGCAACTGGTGTTGTTAAATTTGCACCTGTGAAATATCTTAGTACATCATCTCTAGTTTCTTTATTTCCATTATGTGTAATGTCATGAATAATTGCATCTACAAGTTTACCCATGTCAGCTCTAAAAGAAATTTGCGCCGCACTATTAAAACTAAATCCTGACCAAATACCTGCGCCGCCAGCAGTTTTATTAACTGCATACTGTACAGCTTCTTCAACAATAAAGTTCCTATTACGCTTTAACAAATATCCTGCATTTTCTCTTAGTGCTCCTGCAAGAACTTGTTCACATGCATATCTTATAGACTTCCAAGGTCTTGCTAATGTTACACCATAGTTGGATGCCGGTAAGTTTTGTCCGGTATTAACATCTACATAAAAAATATTGTTAATTCTTCCTATATAACTCCATTCAGGTGCATTACCTGCTGAGTTTACTGTAAGAACTTGTCCTGCATTTCCAATTGGTAATCTTGCTGGTCCTGATCCACTGTAGTATACTAGATCACCTTGTGTTGTAAGTACGTCAGTTTCTGGACCTCCTGCAAGTTGATTCCAATATGTTCCAAGTGAATCGTTAGCAGGATCATTTACTCCTGAATTAGAAGTGTGAGCTAATACACAAATGTAACTGCTAGTTCCTTGTCTGACAGAATCACCTGCATCATATAATGTTGAGTTAGACCATGCATTCTTCCAAGCAATACCGCTGTTTAATCTTTGCCAGTAAGTTGCATTAGGTGGTCTGTGTCCTGAGCTGTCTGCAATACACAAATAAGTGTATCCGCCTAGTCTGACAACATCACCTGTAAAATATTCATAGTTTGAACTGTCGTCTCCCCAATCTCCAATAAAACGGAATCCTGCTGTAAATAAATCCCAATCGCTTGGACTTGAAGTTGGTCTAGCTCCTACATTATTTGTTTTAGCTACATACGAATAACCACCATACGTAACAAAGTCACCTGGTTGATACCTATTAACTCCTACCCAACTATCTTCAAATTCTAAACCTTCTACAAATTGATTCCATTTTGCTTCGTCATCACTTAGGTAAGTTTGACTTGTATGATAAGTTACACAAATCCAAATTGCGCCGCCGTGTTTCACTACGTCATTTACTTTATATCTAGTAGCGGCTGTCCAGTTGCCTTTGTACTCTATACCTTTATTTGAAAATTGCCATTTTGCTTGGTCTGCTTCTAGACCTGACGCAACAGTAGATGCCGATGTGTGTCCTTCTACACAAACATAAACAATACCGCCATACTTAACAATATCATTTACTCTGTATCTAAAACTTGTTGTCCAGTCGCTTTTCCAATTGAAACCTTCTGAAAATATTTGCCATTTAGCTTGATCTGCTTCTAAGCCATCTGCTGTTGTTGAAGCTGATGTATGTCCTGTAATACAAATATATACAGTACCACCATACTTTGCTAAGTCGTTGACTTTGTATCTGTAATCTGTAGTCCAATCATTTGTATAATTAAATCCTTCTGCGAAGGTATCCCATTTAGCTTGATCTGCTTCTAATCCTAAAGTGGCAGTTGCGGCCGCTGTATGTCCTGTGTTAGCAATGTATAGATAACCACCGTATGCTACTACGTCATTTACCTTATAGACTGTACCGGCTACCCAAGATCCCTTCCAATCTTGTCCGTCTGATATTTTGTTCCAATATGATGATTGGCTTGTAGTAAAGTCTGCTGGAGCTGTATGACCTTTTATACAAATGTAGGTATTACCGCCATATCTGACGATATCATCTTTGTAATATGTAGTCGAGGTAACCCAGTCACCTTTCCATATAAATCGTATTCTACCTAGTTTAAATTCAGCCATTTGTTACTCCGTTTTTAATATTTATGCCATTTTTATCATTATGCAGAAAAATACATGCTTGATAAATAATGCCCATCTGCTCCACCTTTTATTATCATTTTTTGCGGTACTTGAATTGTAGTACTCGCAGTCTGATTAATATTATTATTTGATACTGTAATCTGTCCTACATTCAAAGTATTTGTACTTGCATTAGATCCTCCGCCACTAACTCTTGACGCTACATATGCTGCTATAGCTCTTTGTGTAGGCACAATATTATTAGAATTTGCAATAAATGTTTGTTCTTTACTAAATTCATTAATTACAACTGCTGTTCCACCTATCACAACTCCACCTAATGTTAAGCTCTGTAATCCTGAAAAATTAAACAAGCTAGAATTTAAAGTAATAATTCCTGTAGCCTGTTCAACTAAGAATTGTTCACCTGCTCTAAAGTTTCCATCTTGATCTGTTGAAGTATAAAATACTCTACCGCCACCTTGTTCAATAACTTCATTGAATTGTTTTGGTTCAAATCCTGCATTGAAATCATAGCCGTCTGTATATAATATAGGATAATTAGTTTCGCTAAAGTTACCTGTACCGATATCAAGGAAGTCATGCCCTGTCAATCTTATTTGACTGTAGTTTTCTCTAAGTTCGATACTTGTACCATGAGTTGGTGATTCAGCATTGCCTATTGCTGGATCAATTTTTATTGTTAAATCATAAGGTCCAGCACCTGATTGAGCATCTATACTTACAACTTTATAAATTATATCATCAATGCCGTTAATAATAAAGTTTTCGCCAGGTCCTGGTACTTGTGTGACTCCTGTTAAAACAATCTGTTGTCCTGTTTGGAATTCTTCTGCATAGCCCGATCCTGTAATTGTGGCTGAAGCCACATTCCAATCTAACCCTCTAGCTGTAAACACAGGTTGTCCTAGTACTCCATTTGCCGCTACTCTTACTGTATACACGGCATCAATTGTATTAGCATAATCATAGATTGTAATTGTAGGTGCAGTACTATATCCACTTCCTGGATCATAGATTGTAAAACCTGAAACACGAGATCCTGAGACAACTGCTCTAATAAAAGGTTTAGCTCCGTAATTTACTGAACAAGCATCCGTTGTTCCTTTTGATCCTATAAATGCTGGCAGTCCATCTGCTGTTAATCCCCCTGCTACAACTGCATAACCACCTGTGGTAGCAAATGCTTTTGTAGTACTGTCATCTAATATAGAAGACCAAACGTTTCCTGATTGAGATGTAATAATTGTGTTATCTGCACTATTAGAGCATAACCAAACTCCTTGTGTATAAGCAAGATTGTTCCAAAGACCTGTTGTACTATCTTGTAAATTTGTTATGTTTATAAATGCTTCTTCCCATGTTATACCGTCTAAGCTGAATATAATTTTTGAATCACTGTTACCTACAGCAACAAATCGACCATTAGCATACTTCATATCTTGCCAATTTGACGTTACTGGCAATGTTCTTGTGGTCCAAGTAGTTCCATCTGTAGATGTCAATGCAGTATTTCCAGATTCAGGAAGTATTACAAATATTCCGTTTCCATATTCTATTAATTTGTTTTGTCCTGATATAGTTGTTCCTGCACTCCAAGATCCTCCTTGGTTTGTACTAATTGTTGTTTCAGTTGCACTACCACTTGAAATAGCAATCCATTGATTATCTTTGAACGCTACGTCAATCCAATTTGCTCCATTTGCTAATGTTGTATAACTCCAAGACTGTCCATTTGATCCTGATAAAGATGCAATAGTAGTTTCTGTGCCTCCTTGCAATGCAAGCATGTAATTTGATCCTCTGGCTGCTTTAACTTTGGTCCAGTTACCTGTAGTATCACCTGTAGCGGTAGACCATGCACCCCCTGCATTGGCTGAAAATGAAATTAAATCTGTTTTTGCAATAACAAAGTTAGTATCATTTGCAGTTATACTATCAATTTTATGAGGTACAGTCAAGGATGATGAATTAAATGCTGGCTCTGGGATATCTACTCTAGGTTCTATTGCATATCTAGTTGCAGAAGTAAGTGTTCCTGCTATTGGATATCCTGGGTAAATATGTTCCCATCCTGCTGAACCATCGCTTTCTCTTTCAACTGTTGCAACTTTAGTACCGCTATTATATGAACTGATCCTAGCATATTGTCCGTCTCCTGCTCCTGATAAAATTACAATTCTTTGACCAACATAAGCTGCTGATGTACCAGTTGTATCTGCATTAGATAATTTTATACTTGTTGTATCACCTTCCTGAGCATTATTTACAATGTATGTATAATTTAATCCGCCAGGTGTACTTGAATCTCCAGGATCTATAACTCTAATACTGTTAACTGCATTTTTTCTTAATTCTTCAAAACCTGCAACTACACCATATCCTGATCCAGATAAATTAATTCCTGGCGTACCTGTGTAGTTTTCTCCAGCATTGCTATAACCAAATGCTAGTGCAGATGTTCCGTTAGTTTCTACAACACGAACCTGTGCATGTTTTGATCTATTATTTACTGTACCTGTTTTAGCTGTTTCTTCGGGATTAACTCCTTCTGCAACTGATCCAAAGTCACCATAAGAGTTATTTCCGTTAGTAGCTCTTACTCTACCGCCAAATTCTGTAAGGTATCCTATGTGATTATAATATGTAAACACAGAAACTAATTCTGATCTACCATTATAACTACACCAATAACCTATACCGTCTGGTAATATCTGTGTAAAGTCGTTTGCAACAATAGATCTATTTCCTGCATTATGTAAACTACCGTCAACCCTAAGTCCTGTACAACCTGTTCCAAATGTTGAAACATTTTGTATATACGGTGATTTACTTGTAATATGAACACTAGTATCTGCTGGTCCTGTGCCAGGATCTAAACTTACATATGCACCTGCTGTAGGACGGCGTGTGCCGTAACTGTTAGGAGCACCTAGTGTACCAGTTAAACCGTTTAGAGACATGTTTCTAATACCGCCACCATTACGAACACGGAACATATCGCTTGTTTCATAACCTGCTTTAGGAAACACTGACGTGCTTCTTAATTCATCACCAATTAGTGCTACATCTGCTGGCACACTAATTGGAAGTATTTCTTCATATACTCCTGTTTTTATAAAAACTGATGCTGGTGCTCTATTGCCTAAATCAGCTTGTATATAGTCACATGCATATTTGATAGTCTTCCATGGTGCACCTTCTGTACGTCCGTTTGTTGGTTTATCTTCTCCATTTGCTGTTGATACATAAAAAACTTTTGGTATCTCACCAAAGCTACCCCATTCAGAAATTTCACCTGTATCTAATGTTGCATCAATAGGATTGTTTGCTTTTAATACTTGTCCTGCAGCTCCAATAGCTAATCTTTCATCGGCCATTGAGCTATCAGTTTGTGAATTGTGTGTTCTAAGATCTCCTCTTTCTCTTAAAACGTTTGTAGCTTCACCTTGTATTAAAAGTGTCCAAAATTCTTCTTGAGTATAGTCTACATCTAAGTCTGGTCTTGCGCCTGATGCTGAAGATATATGTCTCTTTGAACATAAGTAAGCACTACCTTCGAATAACACAACATCCATTTTTTCGTATTGTGTATT